>WNFC01018163.1_pt1 | contig 13140 bp, 16 predicted proteins | sample 5400541 | NCBI WGS metagenome assembly WNFC01 (sample SAMN13153342, study PRJNA577476) | soil metagenome | isolation source: 120 cm saprolite under Douglas fir tree site 2 hole 2 replicate 1 | place: USA:California | collected 2015-04-18
TGGTCGAGGCGGGCGTGCATGCGATAGCCATCGTACTTGATCTCATGCAGCCATTCCGGGCCTTGCAGAGGCGCGTCTACCAGTTTGCATAGCTGTGGCTTGACCCACCTTGGAAGGCCGGGTGAGGAGCCGCGCGGCTGATTAGTCATCGATTTTGTTACCACAGCCGCGCGGGAAGCGTTGGTATCTATACAGCTGCGCCGTCTAGGGAGGTTGCACGCCACCTCGACTCTTCTCCGCTCGTTGCCTTGGGTATGGAACGAGAAGATCGTATCGAAACCATTCCCGGAGAGCGTTCGCCATGTTGATTCGCGCCGTCCTCGCCGCTCTTGTCAGTGTCGCCGCACCTGCGCTTGCTGAGCCCGAAAACATTAACTGGCCCAACTACCGAGAGGGCGACTTCATCATCTCGAACTACAAATTCGCCAGCGGCGAGACCCTGCCTCAACTCAAACTGCACTACCGGACTCTCGGCTCTGCGGAGCGTAATGCCGCAGGCGAGATCGTCAACGGCGTACTGCTGTTGCAGGGCAACACCGGCACCGGCGCCAACTGGCTGCGACCGACCCTGGCCGACGAGTTGTTCAAGGACGGACAGACTGTGGATGCGGAGCGATACTTCATCATCATCCCCGACGCCCTCGGTCGCGGCGGATCGAGCAAGCCCTCGGACGGGCTCAAGGGCAAGTTCCCGCACTATCGTTATCACGACATGGTCGACAGCATGCACAGGCTGGTCACCGACGGGCTCAAGGTCGCCCATCTGCGTCTCGTCATCGGCAGCTCGCTGGGCTGCATGCACAGTTTCATCTGGGCCGAGATGTACCCGGACATGATGGACGGCATCGTCGGGCTCTCCTGCCAGCCGGTCGAGATCAGCGGCCGCAACCGGATCTCGCGCCGCGCCGCAGCCGAAGCGATCCGCCATGACCCGGACTGGAACAACGGTAATTACGAGAAGAACCCCACCCATTACATCTACAGCGCTGCGGGGGGATCGTTCATGCCCGAGAGCGCCGCACGCATCCAGGAGATGGCGCCGACCCGTGCCGCTGCGGACCAGCTTTATGACGAGCGCGTGGCGCGGATCGCCAAGGGCGACGCCAACGACTCGTTGTGGGCCATCGAGTCGATCGAGGACTACAGCCCCGAACCCGATCTTCCCAAGATCAAAGCCAAGGTCCTGCTGATCAACACCGTCGAGGACGAGGCTAACCCGCCGGAGCTGGGCACTGTCGAGCGCGCGATGAAAAAGATTCGTGACGGCCGCTACGTGCTGGTCCCCTACAGCGACAAGACACACGGGCATTTCACCCATTATTACGCAGCGGTCTGGAAACCATATCTGATCAGCTTTATGGGATCGCTCGGCCCGACTACCGCGGCTCGGTGATAGGGGGTCACGTCACCGCTGAGGCTCTGGCGGAAGGCGTCGAACAAGGCCTCTGCCTTATGTGCCCCAGGACAGCGTCAAACACGCGCCTGCACCACCCAGTTTGCAGCCGGCAAGAACACGCCTTGCGATCTGGTATACTTCTGAAAGAAGACCTCAAGGGCTGCGCGCACCGTTTCGCGCTGAGGTGCCGAAAGGGCCGGCAGCACGCGCGTTAGCGGGCCGAGTACCATGACGAAGTCCGCCGCCTCTGCTTCTCCGCCGTCGCCGGCCAGCTGAATCACAGGGTCAACGGGCGTCAAGGAAACCTCGCGGAAGCCGGCGCTTTCCAAGATTCGACGCACGCGGGTCGGATCAGCCCAGGAGAAAGGGCCTGGCTCCTCCGGCCCGGGCGTCGGGATCGGGGGCAGCAGATGGCGCACCGCTTCGAGTGGACCGTTCGGCCACAGATTCTCGCCGGCCGCGCGGAACACAGCCAGTGCCACTCGCCCGCCCGGTTTCATCGCACGCCGCACATTTGCGAAGGCGGCCGGCGGATCGCTGAAGAACATGACCCCGAAGCGCGAGAACGCGAGTTCAAAGCTATTATGTTCGAAGGGATGGCAGGAAACGTCGGCCACGATCATCTCGGCGTGCCGCAACCCGGCGGCGGCGATCCGTTCGCGCGCCCGGGTCACGGATTGGTCGGAGATATCTGCGCCAAGGACGTGACCGCCAGGTCCGACGCGGGCCGCCAGCTCGAGCACCGTCGTGCCGCTGCCGCAACCGATGTCGAGCACGTGCTCGCCTGGCTGGGGAGCGGCCATATCCAGCAGCGACTTCGTCAGATCGGCAACCGCACGATCCATCCGCTCGTACTGGTCCGCCCAGGCCCGCGAGGCGGCGCTGTTCCAAAATTCAATCTGGGCAGCATTCGGTGAGGCGGCTTGCTGGTCTGTCATCACGGTTCCTTAGATTGTCAAGATCACACTATGAAGGTTCTCAGCTCGATTCGAGCCCGGCGCTGCATCCGCTCCGCTACTGGACGCCGTAGAACCCCATCGCTCGGCCAACACCTGATGCTGCGCCTCAGGACATAACGGCTTGAGCCGTTCCTGGATCATTGCCGGTCCCCCCGGGGAAGAAGCCGTCGGAATGCGGATAACCGGGCCGATATAGTCCGCCAACACGGAGAGACCCCCTTCGAACGCCGCGGCCTTTTTGAGGGCGAGCCATGAAGCAAATACCCCTTGGAGCCAAAGGCTCCTTCAGCCTTCTCGTCCAGCCCGAACATCTTGCGAACCGATTCAAGGACGCGATCCTGCCGCCGGTGTTCGCCACTCCGGTGATGATCATGGTCATGGAAAACGCCCGCCCTCAATGCGATCAGGGCCTATCTCGATCCGGGTGAGAGCGCGGTCGGCACGGCGGTCAACGTGCGCCATCTCGCGGCGACGCCGGTTGGACGCCTGGTCACCGGCGAGGCCGAGGTGACGAAAGTCGACGGGCGCCAGATCGAGTTCACCGTCCGGGCAACCGAGGGTGACAGGGAGATCGGGGTCGGCTCGCATTCCCGGGTCGTTGTCGACGTGGCCAAATTCACGCGGCGGCTCGAATGAACAACGCTTGGCCCGACTTCGACGGCAGTTCCTGAAATTGGCTTCGCTCTCGGGACGCCTCTCTCGCTTCTTAGCTGCCGAATGACTTAGGGCGTACTTCCACGCATCGAGGCCGGATGTCCCGGTAACGCGAAGCTGGCCACCTTGGTGAGCGTATCGCCGTCGCGCCGCAGGATGTCGATGTTGCCCTCGACGAAGTTTCCCACGTAGAGATATTGCCCGTCGGGGCTGAACGCGATGCCTTCCGCGAGGCCGCCTACATCAGCCTGCGCCACCTTGCGTACTGTCTTTCCCTCTATCTTGAGCAGCGCCACGTAGGATTTCTCATGCCGGTAGAAGGCGGTCTTGGGAGCGCCGCCGGTGCCGTTCAGGATCAGCGAGGCGGCATAACCGCCGGTCGGGCTGATGGCGAGCCCCTCTGGACCATCGCCGACGACTACCTGATCGATGACCCGGGGCGGGCTTGCCTCGAGGTCGATGATGCCCACGGTGTCGACCTGGCCGTCCTGGCCGCCGCCGATGTTGTTGACGATCGCGAGCTTGCCGTCGGGCGTGATCTGGACGTTGATCGGGTTGAGGCCGGTGGCCATGTCGTAATTCTTGCCGTCTACCTGGGCGTAGCTGACCTTCTGGCCGTCGATGTCGAGCAATCCCACCCGGTTGGCGCCGCTCTTGGCGACGAGCGCGCGCTTGCCGTCGGGGGTGATTGCGACGGCGACGGGCAGTGCCGGGGGCGGTGCCGCCACCGCAGGCGTCGGCTGGGTGGCGACCGACATCGTGCCGACGGGTTTCACGTTCTTGCCGTCGATTGCCAGCACGGTGACCGAATCCTCGGCTCGGTTGGCGACCAGCGCCAATGTCCCGGCGCGGTTGATCGCCATGCCCGAAGCCTGCTTCCCTGCTTCGACCGTGGCGATCTGGACGGGTGGCGACGCGGTCAGGTCGATCACATAGATCTTGTTGTCCGGCACCCCCTTCCAGTCCTCGCCGTCTTTGACCCAGTCGAGCGAATTGGCGACCAGGGCCAGATGCTGGTCGGGTGTGATCGCCAGGTTGACCGGCGGCCCGGTGATCGTGTTCATCAGTGGGAGATTGGCGACGATCCGCGGCTTGGTGGGTTCACGGATGTCGATGATCGACACGGTGTCTTTTCCCGCCGCGTGGCGGACGGTCTTGCCGGTCTCGTCGAACGATACCTTCTCGTCGTTGCCGGTGATCAATAGCTGCGCCCGGGTGCCGCTGGCCGGCGCAAGCAGTGTGCTGGCAGCCGCGCTCAGCGCCAGCAGCCGCAAGAAAGGCTTCATGGTCTCCTCCCGTTTGGTCGCGTTGTTAACCCCAGTCTGCCACGCAAGGGACCGCGGCGCCACGCCTGTCGATTGGGGGCCACTAGGAACGGCGGCGGCACAACTCGTAGCCACCGTGGAGAAGCGACGAGAGCGCTACCGGCACCTCACATCGCGCAGGGCCGTGCGCTCTTGTTGGCCCGCCAGAGCGGAACCAGCTGGACCGGATCGAAGGAGAAGAGGAATGCTGGCTGGAGAGCTTGCGCTCACGATTGCCGCCGTGTTTACGGGGGCAGCGATCTACATCAACATCGCCGAGCAGCCGGCGCGCCTTCAGCTCGACAATCGCTCTCTCCTCGCCGAGTGGAAGCCGGCCTATAAGCGGGGCTACATCATGCAGGCGAGCCTCGCGGTCGTTGGCGGGCTCTTCGGGCTCGTTGCATTTTTGAGCACCCTCGACTGGCGTTGGCTGCTCGGAGGCATCGTCCTGCTCGCGAATTGGCCTTACACGATCTTCATGATCATGCCGACCAACAGGCGTCTCATGGCCACCCCGCCGGAGGCCGCCACGGCCGAAACGCGCCGCATCCTCGAGCGATGGGGCGCTCTCCATGCCGGGCGGAGTGCTCTGGGCCTCGTGGCAACCCTGATCTTTCTGTGGGCTCAGGGGTGAAGCTGTTTTTGACCTCCGCGCCTCTGCGCCCAGAGAATGGGTGGTGGCGCACTCGCCCAGAGGGTGATCGCACCGCAACCGAAGTTCGCGAGAGGCCGGTGAGTGCGCTGCGGAAGCTGACGAGACGGGGCGGCGGGTGAAAGGGTCGGATAAAGCCTATGCCGACCGCGCTCTCGCTCAGAGCCGAGATCCCCTGCCGCAGGCGGGACGCGCGTCCGGCAAGAGGCGCCAAGCGTCTCACGATCCGCTATGACAATCCACCTACATCTATCACGCGATTAGGGGTGAATTTGTGGGTAGTTTGACAATTGTTCGATTTAACTCATTGATATGGGGTCTGGATTTTGGCTGAAGTGGCGGAGGGGGCGGGATTCGAACCCGCGAGACGGTTCATCACCGTCTACACGCTCTCCAGGCATGCGCCTTCGACCGCTCGGCCACCCCTCCATCCGACCTGCGCGACTAACCCGCGCGCGGCTCGGTCAGCCTAGCGTCCTCCGTTTCGGCGGCGGGAACGCGCGATCGAGCGCCTCTAAATCGTCTTCGGTCAACGCAATATCGAGTGCGCCGCAGTTCTCTCGCACATGCTCGGGGCGCGCCGCTTTCGGGATCACGATCGTACCGTCCTGTCGCAAGAGCCAAGCGAGCGCGATCTGTGCCGGGGTCGCCCGTCGGCGGCGGGCGATCTCTGCGAGCGTCTGATGCAACAGCATGCTGCCCTGGCCGAGCGGCGTATAGGCCATGATCGCGACGCCGCGCTCGCGGCACCACGGCAGCAGGTCCCATTCCGGGCCGCGACTGGTAAGGTTGTAGAGAACCTGGTCGGCCGCGACGGATTCTCCGCCCCGCAGCGCCACCCATTGCGCCATGTCGGCGCGGTCGAAATTGCTGACCCCGTGGTAACGGATCTTGCCTTCGCGTTTGAGTCGCTCGAACCCCTCGATCGTCTCGGCGAGCGGGATCGAGCCGCGCCAATGCAGCAAATAGAGGTCGATCCGATCGGTGCGGAGCCGCTTGAGGCTGCGCTCGCAGGCAGCGATCACGCCGGCGCGCGAGGCATTGTGCGGATAGACCTTGCTGACAATAAAAAGGTCGTCGCGCACCCCTTCGGCGGCGCGGGCGACCATCTCCTCCGCGCCCCCCGCGCCATACATCTCCGCAGTGTCGATCAACGTCATGCCGAGCTCGATCCCGAGTCGTACCGAAGCTGCCTCTTCCGCCGCCCGGCGGCGGTCCTCGCCCATGTGCCAGGTTCCTTGGCCCAGCGCCGGCACGCGCTCTCCGCCGGGCAATGTCACCATCGGCAACGCAGCGGTCATCGGGTTTCCTCCTTCCGATATCGTCTCACTCCGAGAACACGATGGTCGTGTTGAATGCGGCGCTGGCCGGCACCAGCAGCCGATGCGGCGCGACACGTGCAGCGGGGACCGTGCTCAGGCGTTGCGCTGTTTCGGGCAGCGATCGGACCTTGATCCCCAAAGCCGCCATATATTCGGCGCGCCCGGCCGGCTCCGCCGCCGCCTCGCCGAATTCGGCCGTCACCATATCCGGCGTGGCGAGCTCGACCTGCGCCGTCCCGGCGCCCATCACCTGCCGCCCGTCGCGATCGGCGGCAGCATCGGCGCCGAACAGATCGCGGAACAGCATGACCGAGCGCCGCGGATTAGGGGTCGCGACGATTACGCGAGCAATCGCGCGGGCGCCGTTGGGATGTGTCTGCCACTCCGGCCGCCCCACGAGATCGGGAGTTTGATGCTCGCAGAAATAAACACGACTCATCGCCACCTTTGTCGGGTCGAGGCGGGTGGTGCGAAACCGCGCGTCGCGCGTCACACCATCGAGCGTGACCGGGCGGGAGAAGGATTGCACCGGGAGGACTGGAAGTCCCGCCAATTCCATCTGTCGATGGACCGATTCGGCATCCACGGTCTGGAATACCAGACCGTTAAGGCCGATTGGAAAAGCTTCGAGCTCCGGGCGGGTTGCGCCGTCTTCGCCAAAGCCGAGCAGCTCCAGATAGCCGCTCTCGAACATCGCGAGATGGTTGACCGAGCCTAGAGTGTGACGCCCGCGTGGTGTCAGCAAGAAACCGAGGGAAGCAAAGCAGTGCATCGCCTCGTCGATGCGGTCGCGCACGTCGACAACGACGTGATCGATGACAGGGGAGAGTGGGGTCATGGTCGATCTCCATTCCCTGAGGTGTCTCAATCCACTGCAAGCCTTGGGTCGCGGCGCAGGAAGGCGAGCCGCGCGGCGCCGTAGACGCGCTCGTCGAGGAGGGTAAACCCCGCGGGCGGCAGCAATTCTTCGCGCGCGCCGAGTTCGACGACGGCAAGCGCTTCCGGCGCCAGCCAGCCTGCAGCCACGATCGCCTCCAGCGCCGCGGCAGCGAGCCCGCTTCGGTAAGGGGGGTCGATAAAACCAACCGCACACTGCAATCCGGCGCGCGGCGGACGGACGGCGTCACAAGCCATGATCTGGGCGTGGGCGGTCTCGCCGAGCGACGCGACGTTCTTGCGCAGGATCGTGAGCGCCTCGGGGCCCCGTTCAAAGAACACCGCCTGGGCGGCGCCGCGCGACAGGGCTTCGAGACCGAGCGCACCGGTCCCGGCGAAGGCGTCGAGCACCGCGGCACCGGCGAAGGGGAAGCCATTCCCGGCGAAAGACCCGTGCGAGAGGATGTTGAACAGCGCTTCGCGGGCACGGTCGCTGGTCGGCCGAACCGTATCGCCGGACGGGGCAAGAAGGCGCCGGCCGCGATGCCTACCGCCGACGATCCGCATTTGCCGAACTCGAACTTCCGAGCTGTTCGGCCAGTACCTTCCGGGGTACCTCGGCCACCTCGCCGCGCGCCAGATTGCCGAGCTGGAACGGCCCGAAAGAGAGCCGGATCAGGCGTGTTACAGGGAGACCCAGATAATCGAGCACGCGGCGCACCTCGCGATTTTTGCCCTCGCGCAATGCCAGCGCGATCCAGGCGTTACTGCCCTGCCGCCGCTCAAGGCTCGCGCGGATCGGGCCATAGGCAACGCCGTCGATCGTGGTGCCCTTTTCGAGAGCGGCGAGACGATCGGGGTCGACCTCGCCGTGCACGCGCACCTTGTAGCGCCGCAGCCACCCTGTCGAAGGCAGCTCCAGCCGACGAGCGAGCGCGCCGTCATTGGTCAGCAGCAGCAGCCCTTCGGAATTGAGATCGAGCCGGCCTACCGAGATCACCCGCGGCAGCTCCTTCGGCAGCGCGCCAAAGACAGTCGGCCGGCCTTTCTCGTCGCGATGCGTGGTAACGAGCCCCGTGGGCTTATGGTAGCGCCACAAGCGCGGCCGCTCGGGGGTAGGCAGCGGCGCGCCATCGACGCGCACCTCGCTCGCGGTGGTAACCGTCACCGCCGGAGTGCGCAGCACCTGACCGTCGACCGCAACCCGGCCTGCGGCGATCCAGCGTTCGGCGTCGCGGCGCGAGCACAGCCCGACCCGCGCCAGCAATTTGGCGATGCGCTCGCCAGACGCCCCCGTATCGGTCATCCGCCAGCGGCTTCGATAAAGGCCCGGAAGATCAGGCGGTCCGCCTCGTTGATCTCGAATTCGGGGTGCCACTGGACGCCGAGACAGAAGCGGTGGCGCGGGTCCTCGATACCTTCGACGACGCCGTCCTCGGCGACGGCATCGATGACAAGACCGGGCCCGGCCTCCTTAACCGCCTGATGGTGCGCACTGTTGACGGCGAGGCTCTGGGCTCCGGTGATGCGGTGCAGAAGCGTCCCGGCGATCACTGAGACGGTGTGCCCGGGCTCGTCTCGCGGGTTCGGTTGGCGGTGAGCGACGCAGCCCGGGACCTCGTCCGGGATGTGCTGGATCAAGGTGCCGCCGAGCGCGACGTTCAGCAGCTGTTGGCCGCCGCAGATCCCGAGCACCGGCATCTCTCCGGCGAGTGCGCCCTTCGCGGCTGCAAGCTCGAAGGCCGTGCGGCGGTCTTTGGTGGTGACACTCGGGTGGCGCGTCGTCGCGCCGAACAGCGCCGGGTTGACGTCGAACCCGCCGCCGGTGACGATCAGCCCGTCGATCTGGTCGAGGTAGGCCGAGGCGGCGTCGGGATCGTGCGGCAACAGGATCGGCAGCCCGCCGGCGCGGCGGACCGCATTGCAATAGTTCTCGCGGATCGCGTACCAGGGAAATTTCGAATAGCCGCCCGGTGGCTCATGATCGAGGGTGAGGCCGATGATCGGCTGTGCCATGCTGCGGGGTCCCAATCAAAACAGGGGGCGAAACCGGAGAGGCGATGGGCGAATTCTACGAGCAGCCGCTCCCGATACGCACCTACGACATAGACTTTGCCGGCATCGTCAGCAACATCGTGTTCATCCGCTGGCTCGAGGATCTTCGGCTCGGGCTGCTGGAGCAGGCCTATCCGTTGATCCAGGCGCTGGCTGACGATATCGCCCCGATCCTGCTCGCGACGCGGATCGGCTATCGCCGGCCGGTGAGGATCGGCGACGCGCTCCTCGGGCGGATGCGGGTTGCGGGGTTGAGCCAAGTGCGATGGCGTCTCGCCGCCGAATTCACGGTCAATGGCGTCGTCCATGCCGAAGCCGACCAGGAGGGGTTGTTCATGCGCCTGTCGACGCGCCGGCCGATCGCGATCCCCGAGCCGATCCGGCGCTGGCACGGCGGATGACATTGCGGCCCCCACCGATGGCGTTGGCCCTCGCCGAAGCCGAGGCGGCGGCGGCGCGCGGCGAGGTGCCGATCGGCGCCGTGCTAGTCGATCAAGAGGGCCTCCTGCTTGCCGCCGCCGGCAATCGGGTCGAGGCCGATCGCGACCCGACGGCGCATGCCGAGATGCTGGTATTGCGCGCCGGCGCCGCTCGGCTCGGCGCCAAGCACCTCGCCGGATGCGATCTCTACGTCACCCTCGAACCGTGCGCGATGTGCGCCGCCGCGATGGGCTTCGCCCGTTTGCGCCGGCTCTATTTTGGCGCCTATGATCCGAAAGGCGGCGCCATCGAGCACGGCCCGCGCCTGTTCGACCAGCTGACCACCCACTACCGGCCCGAAATCTATGGCGGGATCGAGGAGCGGCTCGCCGGCGATCTGTTGCGCGCCTTCTTTCGCGACCGGCGTCAGCCTCCCCGCAGGAAATAGGCGGGGTCGCCGCCAGACCAAGCAGTGCCAGATGACCAGGTTGGAGGTCGCAGTGCCGCGGCGTAAGGAATCTTTTAACCGCCCTCGGTTATCGTGTCTCGAGGAGGGTCCTCGCGATGCCGTGGTATCAAGCGGTTCCGGTGCTTGGCTCTGCAGCCGCCCTGTCGATGATACTCTTGCTTCGGCCATCATCGGACGCGCGCATGCCGTTCACACTGCTGATCGGCACTCTTGTGCTCCTGGGCGTCGGCATGGCGATCAAGGACGTAATCAACGGGATCTACGTTGCGTCCTGGCTTAGCCAATGAGACCCATCCGACCACTGCTGCGTTGCCGGGGATAGCCGGCCTCCCGCTATCGACTGTCGGTCGGATTCCCCCGGGGGTCGGGCAGTCCCCGCCCCTAGCGTAGCGGCTCATACGGATGGTTGAGGACGCGGCCGCAGTGGCGACGCGCGATGGCAATCCAGGTCGTGTCAACAGAGCATTTATCAAATTGACAATGACCCGTTGCTGTGATATCGTTGTGGGTATGCGGAGTCTATCACTCGGCGCGACGAACCTGTCTCCGGCGGTAATGCCCCTTTTTGCGGTTCTTGGATTTTTCCAACCAAAACAGCGGAGAACAGCGAAAGAACAGCGGACGCCGCCGCTGTTCCTGCGTCCGCCAAACCGTCGGCGGCCCAGGATTTCCGCCGAGAAGGAGATGTCGACGGCTGATAATTTCCTGCAAAAACAGCAAAAGCAGCGAGAGGTGCCTTGCGCCGGGTAACACGGCCCGTTGGCTTTGTGCAGCTTATGAATGCGTCTGAACACTAGCCCCTTCTTGCGGTCCTATTCGGGCGAGATCATTCTCGGAGCCGCTAGATCGCGACAGAGGATCCGATGAGCACAACGGACCGCTTCGGGCTGCCGCTCACCACCGGCTCGGCCGAGGCCGCCGCGCGGTATATCGCTGCGGTCGATTTGCTGCTCTCAGCGAATCTCGGGGCTGAAGAACAGTTGGAGCTCGCCGTCGCGGCTGATCCCGATTTTGCGCTGGCCCACATCGCACGAGCTCGCCTGCTGCAGCTCCGTGCGAGGATATCGGAGGCCAAGGCGGCAGCGGCGCGGGCAAAATCGCTCTGCGACGGCGTGACAGCCCGGGAGCGACGACACATCGACGCGATCGCATTGGCCGTCGACGGGGCTGCGGTCGAGGCATTGGCGATGGTTCGCTCGCACGCGTCGGAGTATCCGCGGGACGCGCTCCCGCTCTCCCTGGCTCTCGGGGTGTTTGGCCTTCTGGGCTTCAGCGGACGGCGCGACCATCACGAGGCGCAATTGGCGCTGCTCGAAGAATTGGCGTCGCACTGGGGTGACGATTGGTGGTTTCTCGGCTATCTCGGCTGGGCCTACATCGAAACGGGGGAGGTTGCCGCCGGGACCAGGCTGGTCGAGCGATCGCTCGCCGGCAACCCGCGCAATGCCCATGCGGCCCACCAACGCGCCCACGGTTTCTTTGAAGCCGGCGACGCCGGCGGCGGTGCCGCCTTTATCGAAGACTGGCTGAAGGGCTACGACCGGGCAGGGTATCTGCACTGCCACCTGTCATGGCACCTGGCACTTTTCGAGCTGGCCCGCGGCGATCGCGAACGCGCCCGGGCGATCTACCTCGACAGTATCAGGCCGTCGGCAGCCCAAGCGGTGCCGATGCTGGTGCTGGCCGACTCCGCGTCGTTTCTGTGGCGCTGGGGGTTCTACGGTGCGGCCCCGTCGCCCGAAGAAGAATGGGCTGAGGTCGCCACGCATGCGCGACAGCATTTTCCGCGCGCCAGCCTCGCCTTTGCCGATGTCCATGCTGCGCTGGCGGAAGCCGCGATCGGCGATGACGATAGCGTCCGGGGCCGCATTGGCGAACTGCAGAGCCTCGCCCGCGACGGCCGCCTGCCGCCGGGCGAAGTAGCGCCCGCTCTCTGCGCGGGTGCGGCGGCACTCGGTCGCGGCGACAACGCGGAGGCGGTCCGTCTGCTGGAGGCAGCACTCGACGACCTGCCGCGGATCGGCGGTAGCCACGCGCAGCGCGAGGTCTTCGAGGATTCGCTGATCGTCGCCTACCTCCGCTCTGGGCAATCCGCCGGGGCCGCGCGATTGCTGCGCTCGCGGATGGATCGGCGGCCGTCGCCGCGCGACGAGGCGTGGCTCGCGCTCTGCGAGCGCAATGCGGCCGAGGTATGATCCCGATCACCTCGCCCCGCTTGCAGGGAGAGGTCGGACTCCACGCATATGCGCGGATTCCGGGTGAGAGGCAGCGGTTCCAACCCACATAAATTGTGCCTACGATCGCGGGCACACCTGCTTCGTCAATGTCGGACCTCCGCTGCTTCAATCCTAGCTCGGTCCGCCGGGCTGAAGATGCTGGCGAGCAGGACCGCCAAGATTCCGGTCAGAAAGATCCCATCGAAGGTCCCGGCTCCGCCGATCGAGACGACCGGCGCACCCAGCCCTTGCACCTTGTCGAGATTGAGGAGGTCGGCACCGATCAGCGTGCCGAGACTGCCGCCGATGTAAGCAAGCGGCACCGCCTGCCGGCGCGACAGCAGCAACGCGACGACCGCCGTCGACACCGGCGGCACGAACACCGGGAGGGCATTTCCCAGGCCCGGAACGGGCTCGGCAAGCATGTGGCGCACCACGGCCACACCGGCGATGGCAAAAAGATCGCGAACCCATATCTGAGCAGGAGATAGAGCGAGAGCAAGCCAGGGATCACGGCACCACCGACATTCACGGCGACGATCGTGTCGGGCCACTCGAATACCACCGGGATCACATAGTGCATGCCAAAGAACGGCACTTCCTGACCCGAAACGATCTGATGCCCGGCAAGCCGGGCCACCGGGATGTTGAGATAGCTGCCGCCCAGTGACGCGAGCAGAAGGAGGAGCGCGGCGCGGGGACCGAGACCGATGCGCATATAGGCCAGGCGCAACGCCTGCACCTCGATCCACGCTACCAATACGAGGAAGATGCCGATCAACAGGGAAAAGTGCGGGAGCGCAAGGGGGAAATATTG
>WNFC01006218.1_pt1 | contig 13138 bp, 8 predicted proteins | sample 5400541 | NCBI WGS metagenome assembly WNFC01 (sample SAMN13153342, study PRJNA577476) | soil metagenome | isolation source: 120 cm saprolite under Douglas fir tree site 2 hole 2 replicate 1 | place: USA:California | collected 2015-04-18
GGCCGGCAGCGCGCTAGCGTTCGCGCCGGTGTTCCTCGCCAACCTCGTTTTCGCGCAGCGGTTCTCGGGCGTGGAGGCCACCGGGACGGCGTTCGCCGCGAACCTGCTGGGTGCCATGGTCGGCGGCACGCTCGAGTACTTCGCCCTGATCACCGGGTACCGGTTCCTGCTCGTTCTCGTCGCCGTGCTGTACGGGCTGGCCTTCGCGACCGGCCTGCGGCTAAAGCAGGCCCCCGGATAGCCCCATGATTGATCAGGCGCTGCGTCAGGCCGATGGTGCGGCGAATCCCGCCAGGCGAATGCCCGGCGAGCCAGGAAATCATGAACCGGCTGGTTCGGCGCGGGGGACGAAAGCCAGCATTGGGGATCCGGGCAGCGCCGCAACGGACCCGGACAGCGCCGCAACGGACGCGGACGGCATCGCAGCGGACCCGGGCGGCGCCGGGGCGGTCATGCCTGATGGCGCCGTCGTGCCCGGCGGCGGCGGTCGGCCTGCTCGTTTAGGCGCCCGCCGCCTGCCCGGCGCCAGCGGCCTCTGGCTGTCGATTTTCGCCGTCTCGCTGGGGCTGTTCATCGTCCGCTTCCTCCTTCCCACGCCGGTCGGCCAGGCGGACAACCGCGATGGCCCCCGGCTGATGTGCGGCCTGGGCTTGGGGCCGGTCGTCCCCCCTGGCTACCCCCGGTTTTTCCGCTACGCCTACTTCGAATACGTTCCGTATAAGGGCTGCGCCAGCCTGCACCCGTACCCGTCATCGGAGCTTGTGCCGCTGGAACTGGCCAGGTTGCTGACGCCGGTGCTGGGCCTGCCCGGCGCCCTGAACCTGATCGCGGTCGGGCTGCTGATGTGCGTGATCGCCTCGGCCGGGATCGCGAGCCTGGCGACCGGCCTGCGGCTGAGACTCTGGGCTCAGCTGCTGGCGGCAGCTATCGCCTGGCTGATCATAGCGGACGCGGCGTTCTTCGATGTCTTCGCCGGCCCGTTCAGCGAGCCTGCCGCCCTGGTCGGCTTGCTGCTGGTCGCCGCCGGCGTGGTGTACCTGGGGCGGGACTGGCGCGCGACGGTGTTCGGCCTGGTCCTGGCCGGGTCAGGCGGCATTCTCGCGATCCTGGCGAAAGAGCAGTACCTCATCCTGGTCGTACCGATCTGCCTCACCCTCGTCCTGGCCAGCGCCGGCCAGGGCAACGGGCGCGGGCTGCGCCGGTTCCGGACGCGGCAAACCGGCGCGGCAGTCACGGTCGCCGCGATCCTGGCGATTACGGCCGCTGGCTACGGGCTCTGGGGCTACACAAGCCCGTACAGCCAGCGGCTGCAGCACATACAGGCCGTGGACATGATTTTCGATGACATCGTGAACGGCCATGACAACGCACCCGCTGACCTGCGCGCGCTCGGGCTGCCCGCGAGCTGGGCCAGGTACGCGAGGCACTATTACTGGGATAAAGTCTCCGTCCGCCATGATCCGCTCTATCCCCGTTATGAAGCAAGGCTGACCGATGGCAACATCGCGCATTTCCTGCTGACTCATCCGAGCCGCGTCATCAGCGTCGGACAGCAAGCGGCCATCCAAGCCCAGCATTTCCGGGTTACTGCGCTGGGCGACTACCCGCCAGCTGCCGGTCACCGGCCGGGCGCTGTCGAATCCCGCGTCATCGTGGTCACCTGGCTGGCGCACCAGATCTCGCCGAGCCTCGGCTTGCTGTGGCTGGTCCCGCTGTGGACGGCGATGGCGGCGGTCGCGATCGTCGCGCGACGCCGGCGGCGTGGCAGGCCGTGGCACCGGGACGGCGCGGTCCTCGTGCTCTGCATGACGGGGTGCGCTGTCGTCGCGTTCATCCCGCCCGCCTACTTTGCCGGTATCTCCACCACCAGGCACATGGTCGGAATGAATATTGCCACCGCGCTTGCGTTCCCGATGAGCATCGCGCTGGCTGCCTCGATGATTCACCAAGCCCTCGCCCGCGTACGGCAGCGTCCCCGAAACCGCAGCGCCGGCCCGGCCGACGGGTGAGCGTCGCGCGGAAGATCCGCCGTTCTCCGGAGCGGCGGTCCGGCGGGCAGCTATCTGGCGGCGGCGTCCCGCCCAGCCGGGCATGTACCAGAGAGCGCCTCACGGTTATGGCACCGTCGTCCTGTGCCCGTCGTCAGCTGGATGCGTCGTTCTGGCGCGATGCCGACCCGAAGCTCCAGGCAGCAGGCTGGCAGGGCAGCGTCCAGGCCGTCCGCCGCTACGTCCGGCCATTCCGCCAGATGACCGCCGCGCCGCCACCGGCGCCCGCCGTGCCCGAAGCACGCCAGATCACCAGCTGGCTACTCCGGCGCCCCGGCAGCCTCGACGCTGACGAGCAGGCCACCCTCGCCGGCATACGCGCCCCTGTCCGCACCAGGACTCCCTGGCCGGGCACGTGAAGGCATTCGCCGAGATGATGACCGGCCGCCAGGGCCAGCACCTGGAACAGTGGCTCACGGCGTGGAAGCCGATGACCAGCCCGAACTGCACTCCTTCGCCACCGGCATCCGCCAGGACTACCGGGCCGTCCTCAACGGCCTGACACTGCCCTACAGCTCCGGAATGGTCGAGGGCGCCGCCAGCAAGATCAAAGCGATCAAGCGGCAGATGTACGGCCGCGCCAAGCCCGACCTGCTCCGCAAGCGCGTCCTACTCGTCACCTAGCCGGCCGATCATCGACATCATGGCAGTCACCACCAGCGCTTCACCAAATTTGTGCCAGAGCCACCGCAACTTGGCCATTGACAGAGCGGGACTCGGATGCCCAATGCACCTGCAGGAGTGCGGCAGTCGTGCCTGGCGGTCGTGACGCGCGAGCACCCACGCAGGAACGCTATCCTGCCACTTCCCGGTCACGAATGGGCTAGAGTCGTGCTCTCGGTTCTTACCTGGCGCTTTCGACACGTACCGGACAGTCGCCAATGTATGCGGATTTAATTCGGGCGCTGCTGGCGGCGGCAGCTGCAGGCGTCCTGCCTGGCTACTTGTGGGCCGCTGTCCTGTGGCCGGCCGCAGGCCTTGCCGAGCGCCTGGCGCAGGCGTCGGTGCTGTCGGTGGCCTCGGTGCCGGCGGTCGCGCTGGTGCTGGCGAAGCTCGCGGGCACGGGTATCACCTTGTGGGTGGCGCTTGGGTCGGTGGCCGTGGTCTCGGGTACCGGTGCGCTGGCTTTCGCCAGGCGGGGCCGGGCACCGGGGTCGGCCGGCCCGGTGCTGCCGCGGCCGCCGGTCATTCGAGACCCCCGCATAATGGCGCTGACCGCGGTTGCGCTGATAGTGGCATTGGTGTCGAGGCCACCCGCCCCGGGCCGCGGCTGGCTGGTGATCGTCATTGCCGCCGCACTTGCCCTGGCTGGGGTATTGGCTGCCAGGGCGGGCAAGCCGGTCTTGACGGAGGAGCCTGACGCGCCGCCCAGCCGGTCCTGGCGCGCGCCCGCGCTCGCCGTCGCGCTGGCGCTGATCGCCGTCCGTGCATACACCGGCGTGATCCGCTTGGACTGGCCCTACATCCGCGGCAATGACCAGTTCACGTATGTGGTGATGGCTCAGCAGATGCTCTCGCACGGCTCGTACGGCTCTGTCCTGATTTACCCGCCGGGCTTCCCCACCCTCACCGCGGTCATCTGCCGCCTGTCCGGGCTGGCGCCGCTGTCGCTGTTCCCCGTCCTGGCTCCGGCCCTGTTGATACTCACCGCCCTCGGCGCGTACGCGGTTGCCACCAGGCTCTGGGGCCGGGAGTACGGGGTAGCCGCGGTGGTGCTGTCGGGTCTGGTGCTTACCAGCGCGTACGCGACCTTCGGCTACGGCCGCTACCCAGACCTGATCGCCGCCTTCTTCCTGATGGTCATGCTCGTCGCCGCGTTGCTGTTCTTGTATCAATCGCCATCGCTGCGGTCCGGTGTGCTGGTGACGGTCGTGGGCGGGTCTGTGGTCCTCTACCACCCGGTGGCCGGCATGTACCTGGCACTGCTGATCGCGCTGGTCGCTCTGGCGGGCCTGCCGTACCTGGTGCGCAAGGGCCGCCGGCGGGACGCTCGCGTGCTGCTGCTCACGCTGGCGTCGGTGACGGCGCTGTCGGCGTGCTATGCGGCCTACACCTACAACCTTGGCGCGCTGATCTCCGGGCACTCTGCCACCTCGGGCGCGGTGACCAGCGACATCGGCACGCAGGCTGCTCCCGCGGCCGGCCACCTTCTGGCCGAGCTCGGACCCGCGATTGTGTGGCTTGGGGTGTTCGGTGTGGCCGCGCTGGCTGCGGGGATCAGGTACCTGCGCAGGCCAGACCAGGTTCTCGCGGCGGGAACGGTCCTGATGTGGTGCCTGCTGATGTACGCGGGGAGCCGGACCGCGGTGGATGGTTTTCCGGTGCGGTTCGAAAGCGACCTGGGGGCGCCGCTGTCGGTGACAGGCGCACTCGGCGCCGGCATGCTGCTGCAATCGCTGCCGCAACTGCGTGCGACCAAAGCGACCGCCATGGTAGTGACCTCGGTGGCCGCGGCCGGGGCCTTGACCGCGTTCATCGTGCTGGCGGCGGCAGGGAACATCCTGACCGACATCCAGACGCAGGGCGCCGTGCTCCACCGCCCGCTCGCGGTCGCGGGTGAGTGGCTGAGGCGCCACAACACCGGCGGCACGATCATCTCGACACCCGGCATGAACCCCGGCATCACCAACCGCGCCGTGCTGGCCCTGGGAGATTACGCCGGCCTGCAATCGTACTTTCACAGCCGGTTCGAGAATCCGCGCTCACTGCCGCCGGCCGGCCGGCAGCCGCTGCTCGACTCGAACCAGGTGCTGCTGCGGCCCGCGAGCTGCCAGGCGGCGAACGTCCTTGTTCGTGACGATGTCCGGTATGTGGTGCTATACAGGTCCAGCCCAGATGCCGATTTCGGCGCTTTCCGGAGCGATCCCGCCCGGTACCACCTCGTCTTTGAGGACAGGGCAGTGATCATCTACGCCACCGTGCGCAAGCCGTGTCGCAGCGGGCAGCTGACAGGTGCCGGTTAGTGCGGCTCCCGCGCGCAGCCAGGGAACGGCTGAGCCAGCGCCCGCCCGGCCGTCCCGGGGTTGTGCACCCTGACCCGCCCGCCGACCGTGAACGCCCGCACTCCGATCAGCGGCGAGCCGGGCGGGCGGCCACGAGCAGGGAGCCGGAGCCTTGCTGCCCCTCGCGGCCGGGGTGCGACGATCGTCCGCGGCTTCGAGCTGGCGGGCCTGGTCGAGTCGGCCTAGCGCTGCCGAACTGCCTGGCCGTCGCCGAGGTGATGCAGCGGCATAAGATCGGCAGCCCGATCAAGAAGGCGCTGGCAAACCGCCGCACGTCACCAACCTCGGCGAGGATCCCGCCCGGCGATCACCGGCCCGGCTCCATACAGCGCGGTCAAGGCCCGGCGGGCGGTGGCCCCCGGTCCGCGCGTTGCCAACGGTCAACAGGAACAGCCATGGCAGCGGGACGGCATCGGCCAGAGCAGGGATCTGTGCGTGCCGGGAATCTCGTCCGTGGTTCTGACCAGCAGAGTTGCTCTCCCGGCCGTGCGGCCGTGATGATCACCGGTCATGTGCCTGCGGTTCGTGTGCGCCACGAGGCGCTGTTGTTTCGGATGGAGGTGAGAGACCGTCCATCTCCTCGCCGTCGCAGCGGTGAGGTGAAGCTGGAGGCAGCCTGAGCCGGGGGTCGCCGGGGAGGGCGGGAGCAGCCTCGACAAAGTCACGTCGGTTCAGTACTACCGGATGAGCCGGGCGTGGTGAGCGAGACGGGAAGGTATACGAGAGAAACCGGCTACGTTACGCCTCTTGATCAGGCGCCAGCTCCAACCCGGTGGATGCGGGCTGGTTTGCGGTGCGCACCCGCCTTTCATGACGGGCGGGGAACTCCAGGCAGGGTCTGCGAAGCCTGGGCCTGGAGGCCACGGTGAATTGCCTGCGGCGTAGCCGTGGCGAGACCGCAGGGGCAGAGCCGGATGCCTAACCCGTCGACCGGACAACAGTGAACGCGGGAACCATCCGCGTGCGATCCATAACCCGTCTCCTGACCAGGGAGACCGGGATGGATAGGCGCGACGCCAGCTGAAGGCGCGGATGGGGCGGAGCCGCCGTAGTACTCCGAGCGCGGGAGAGCCGCGTACATGGGAAAGGGCGGCAGCGTGTCAGTTCAAGGAGGGAAGGTAATGTCCGAAGGTGCGCTGGTGAATACCGGCGCCGTATGCTGGCCGGATCCTGTTCTGGCCGGTGTCGCGGTACGGAGTATGCAGAGCAAATTGCATCGCTGGGCGGGCGAAGATCCTTCCCGCCGTTTCGGCGACCTGTTCAACCTCGTCTACGACCCGGCGTTCCTGGTGGCCGCGTGGGAACGCGTGTCCGCCAACAAGGGCGCGAAGACCGCGGGGATCGATAAGGTCACCGCGGCCTGGGTCGAGACCGTGATCGGGGTCGGGGCTTTCCTGGGCCAGATCCGGGACTCGCTGAAGTCTGGCAGGTTCCGGCCGGTCGAAGTGCGGCAGGTAATGATTCCCAAGGGAAATACCGGGAAATTCCGGAAACTAGGGATTCCTACTATCGCTGACCGCGTGGTCCAGGCTAGCCTGAAGTCGGTGCTCGAGCCCATTTTCGAGGCGGATTTCCAGCCGTGCTCGTACGGGTTCCGCCCGATCCGGCGTCCGCACGACGCGATCGCCGAGATCCACCACCTGGCGTCCGCACCCAGGAACTATCACTGGGTACTGGAATGTGATATCAGAGCCTGTTTCGACGAAATCTCGCATACGGCTCTGGTGGATCGTCTACGGGTGCGGATTAAGGACAAGCGCGTCTGCGCTCTGGTGAAAGCGTTCCTGAAATCCGGGGTCCTCACCGAACTCGGAGACCGGGAAGAATCACCGACCGGCACCCCGCAAGGCGGGATACTCACGCCCCCAACGCAATGGATAACCCGGGCGATGGTCACCCTCCGTATCGGTCTCTGGGGGCTGTCCGCCGGTCGGGGTCCGCTCTCTGACGGGGATGCGATGGCGGATGGTGATCTTCTGGGGGCCGACCAGGACGTCTTTGACGAGCAGCCGCAGCACGCGCTGGCGCTCTTCGATGCTGGCGGTGCCGGCCTTGCCGCGCAGCTGGGCGAGGAAGCCTTCCAGGTCGTCGGCGAGCTTGAGGTAGCTCTCACGGTCAGCAAGCTGGGCGTCCAGGGCGCCGATCTGGGCGCGCAGGCCCGTTTCGCGAGCGCGCAGGCCGGGCATGCGGGAGCGGAGTTCGTCGATGGTGATCAGCTGCTCCTGGAACGCCTCGATCATGGCGGTGATCGCAGTGCTGGCCTTGGCGAGCGCAAGTTCCAGGTGAGCGCGCTGGCGTGCGGCGGGGTCCGCGGTGCGGGCCTGCTGCAGGCGCTTGTCGATCTCGGCCCGGATCAGCGCCGGGCCGGCGAGCAGGCCGGTGATGTGGTCCCAGACGACCTGGTCGAGGTAGTCGGCGCGGACTGGCTTGTTGCCGCACACCCGCCCGCCTTCGTATCGGTAGTCATCAGACCCCAGGCACCGGTAGTAGTAGATCTTCCGGCTGGTGGTGCGGGCGGAGGTGCGGTAGTAGCCGTATCCGCAGGCCGAGCAGGCAGCCAGGCCCTGCAGCAGGGAGGGGACCTTGGTGTTGCGGGCGGCGAACCGCTTGTTGTCTTCCAGCCGCTGGCCGGCCCGCTCAAACGTGCCGGTGCTGACGATGGCCGGGACGGGGATCTGGGTCCATTCCTCTTTCGGCCGGTCCACGGTCTTGACCGCTCGCGGCGTGGTGCGGCCTTGCAGGCGGGCGACCCGGTTCAGGGCCGGGGACTGGCTGACCGTCATGGTCTTGCCGAACACTGCCGTCCCCGCGTAGGCGGGATTGCGCAGCATGGCCCACACCACGCTGCGGTCCCACCGGGTCTTGCCGGTCCGGGTCGGCGCGCCCTGGCTGGTCAGCCAGCGGGCCAGGTCGGCGATCGAGGCGCCGTCGTCGGCGTAGCGGCGGAACATCTCGGCGACCAGGGCAGCTTCGTGGCCGGCGATCTCGTAGGCGGCCCCGGCATGATCGCTCTTGCGGACGTACCGGTAGCCGAACGGGGCTCCCGACAGCACGTTCACCGACCCCAGGCGGGCCCGGTAGGCCTTGCCGCGCCGGTACCGTTCCATCAGCTGGGCCTTCTCGTACTCGGCGAACATGCCCTGGAACTGCACCAGCAGCTGGTCCTCGGGGGTATCACCGCGCGGGCCCCTGACGAACTCCACCCGCACGCCGGCGCGGGCGAACTCCTCGATCAGCAGCGCCTGGTAGGCGAACTTGCGGGCCAGCCGGTCCGGGGAGTAGCACAAGACCACGTCCAGGCACCCCTGGGCGGCCAGGTCGCGCAGGGCCTCCAGCCCGGGGCGGACCAGCGTCGCCCCCGAGTGCCCCTCGTCCTCGAACACCCACTCCTCGGGCAGCTCAGCGCCCAGCTGCCTGGCATGGGCGCGCAGCGCCGCCGTCTGCGAGCCGATCGTCTCGTCTTTCTTCTGCCGGGCGCTCGACACCCGGGCGTAAATCGCCGCGCTCGTCACGGGGCGGCCTTCCTTCCTGGCCGGCCCGCACGATGCGGGCCCGCCGCTGCGGTACCAAAATGGCGTAGGCCACCGACAAATCCGTGGCCGCGTGGCGGCCGAAGACGAACTCCGTCTCGACTGCCCGGTCGCTCACCTGCGCGGATGGTTTCTGCGGCCCCGCTCCAGGAACTCCTCCAGCGCCTGGGCCACCACGGCGGAGATCGTGCGCCCCGACGCCCTGGCATGCTCGCGGACGGCGGCCGCCAGCCGCACCGGCAGCTTGACCGTGAACACCGCAGTTGCCTCGGGAACCGCCACCCGGCCCGACCGCGCCGCCTGGTCCGCATACCGGCGGGCCTGCCGGACCGAGCAGCCGAACCGCCCGGCCAGCACCCTTGCGGCCTCCGCCGCGGGCACGCCGGCCTCCGCCAGCTCCGCGGCCGCGTTGATCCGCTCGGCGTGCTCACCGCCGCCAGCACGATCACGGCCAGGCATGCCATTAACGTACTACCTGAAATGTCGTTCATGGTCAGTGACACGCCCGGGCCTCCTCATGCCAGCAGGCCCGCGTCCCGGAGCTGGGCTGCCTCCCGCGGGTACGCGGGGCAGGCCGGGCTTCAGATCCCGGGATCCCGCCGTGTGGCGCGTTACGATATCTGGCGTGCGGGAGTGCGCCGGGTGCGGCCAGCGGCTGCCGCGTCCGCTGCCGGGCGCTGGCCGCCTGATGACCTACTGCTCGCCGGCGTGCCGTCAGCGGGCCTACCGCGCCCGGGGCGGGCGCGCGTCGGGGACCACCGGGGCCGAGCGCCGCCGCCGCGCGCGGCACGATCCCGTCGTCGGCTGACCGCCCGCCCGCGCCGTCACGCTCCTGCCGGCCAGTCACCGCGCACGCCGTGGCCGCTCCAGCCGCCGGTAGCTCAGCGTGACGTCAAAGCAGAAGTTGCCCATTGCGTTGGCGGGGTGCTTTCCCCGCTGCTCGCCAACATCGCCCTGTCAGCACTGGATGACCATTTCGCCCGGCAATGGCAGCAGGAGATGGGAACCGGGAAGCAGCGGTCCAAACGCAAAAGAAACGGCCACGGCAACTGGAAACTCATCCGCTACGCAGATGATTTCGTCCTGATGGTGTCGGGCGACCGGCACCACGCCGAGGCACTGCGCGAGGAGGTGGCCGCCGTGCTCGCCCCCCTGGGGCTGCACCTGGCCCCGGAAAAGACCCACACGGTCCACATCGACGAAGGCTTCGTGTTCCTCGGCCACCTGATCCGCCGCCAGCGGAAACCAGGAACCCAGAAGCACTACGTCTACACCAGGCCGTCCAAGAAGGCCATCGCCTCGATCAAGGACAAGGTGAAGACCAAGACGTACAGGTCAACCCGCCACATGGACCTAGACAAGATGATCACTCGCCTGAACCGGTCACTGGCGGGATGGGCGAACTACTTCCGGTACGGAGTGTCCAAGGCCGTGTTCAGCTCAGTCGACTCCCACGCGTGGGAGCGGCTGATGCGCTGGATACGCGCCAAGTACGCGGGCAGACACCGGCTCGGGATGAATGAACTCCGCCGCCGCTTCTGCGATCAGGGGTGGCGGTTCGCCTGCAACGGGGCCGTGTTCACCGGCGCCTCCAGCGTCACGGTGAAACGCTACCGCTACCGCGGCAGCAAGATCCCGACCCCGTGGACCCCGAAACCGGAAGCCGCCACATAGCGGCTGACCAGCGGGCAAGACACGCGGAGCGCCCGTTGCGGTGAGAGTCGCACGGCGGGTGTGCGCCGTGAGGCGCCTCGTTGTATCCCCGACGCAGTTGGGAGGAACTCGGAGGAATGTTCCTGGGTCGCCTGGCTTACCTGGATGGGAAACCTGAAGGGGACAAGAGCATGCCAGGAAAGCGGCGGCCGTCTGGAGGCGTCCAGGGCGGGGTGCCGCAAGGCCCGCGTGATATGGCCAAGGCTGGATTGCTTGAAGCCCAATCTCCAACGGTGAATGTGCGCACCCTCCGGAATGACGCCTGGAACCGGTGCCGCGTCATGCCCCGGCATGAACCCGTGGGCCGGGGCAGCCTCCGTGACGCGGAGCGCCGCCCAGTGAGGGCGGTTAAGGAGATGAGTGGGCGGCCTGTGTCGCGCTCGATACGTATGACGAGGACGTACCGCGGGATCGCCTGCGGGGCGCGAGCCCTATGGCGACGGAGTGCCCGTAGTAGTCGCAGGAGTCACGACCTGCCAGGGAGGCCGGGAAAGCCGGGCCGCAGGGCGAAGGGGCACAGGTGATCACGATGTCCGGCGATGGGAGGCATGCGTAATGCAGACCGCCGCAACGGTGCTGGATGTCATCGGCAAGCGAGGTGCGCGAGGTCTGCCGGTGGAACGGCTTTACCGGCAGATGTTCAACCCGCAGTTGTATCTGATGGCCTACGGCAAGTTGTGCGCCAACAAGGGTGCGATGACGCCGGGGGTCACCGGGGAGACCGTGGACGGCATGTCCCTGGCCAAGATCGGGGCGATCATCGGCGCACTGCGCGCCGAGCGCTACCGGTGGCAGCCGGTGAAGCGGGTCTACATCCCGAAGAAGAACGGGAAGAAGAGGCCGCTGGGCCTGCCGACCTGGTCGGACAAGCTGGTCGCTGAAGTCGTGCGGCTGCTGCTGGAGGCGTATTACGAGCCCCGGTTCTCCGGCCGCTCCCATGGTTTCCGTCCCGGCCGTGGCTGCCATACCGCGCTTAGCGAGGTCGTGGAGACATGGAAGGGAACGCACTGGTTCATCGAGGGTGACATCTCCGACTGCTTCGGGTCTTTGGATCACGAAATAATGATCAAGATCCTGGCGGAGAAGATCCACGATGGCCGGTTCCTGCAGCTGATCAGCCACATGCTTAAGGCCGGGTACCTGGAGGACTGGCGGTGGCACGCCACGCTCAGCGGCTCCCCGCAGGGCGGGATCGCATCGCCCGTCCTCTCCAACATCTACCTGGACCGGCTCGATCAGTACGTTGAGCAACGGCTGCTGCCCGAGCACAACCTCGGCCGCCGACGTCGGCCGAACCGGGCGTATCAGGTGCTGGAGTACGCGATCGCGCGGGCCCGCAGGCATAAGGACAAGGCGGAGGCGCACAGGCTCATCCTGGCGCGCCGCCGGGTCCCCAGCCAGGACCCCGCCGACCCGGGCTACCGGCGGCTCAGGTATGTCCGCTATGCCGACGACTGGCTGCTGGGGTTCGCCGGTCCCAGGCGCGAGGCCGAAGACATCAAGTCGAAGATCGCGGCGTTCCTGCGTGATGAACTCAGGCTGGAACTGTCGCCGTCCAAGACGCTGATCACGCACGCCACCAGCCAGGCGGCGCGCTTCCTCGGCTACGAGATCAAGGCCCAGCACTCCGACACCAAGATCACCCGGCGGCGCCGGGCGGTCAACGGGGCGATCGGGCTGTTCGTGCCCAGGGCCGTCATCCGGCAGCGGTGCGCGCTTTACATGAGCAAGGGAAAACCGGCGCAACGCGGCATGCTGCTGCACGACGACGACTTCACCATCGTCGCGAAGTACCAGGCCGAGTATGCCGGTCTCGTCCAGTACTACCTGCTGGCCCAGGACGTGTTCCGCCTGGGCCGCCTGCACTGGGTCATGGAGACCTCGCTGCTCAAGACGCTGGCAGGCAAGCACCGCTCGACGGTCGGCAAGATGGCCCAGAAATACAGGGCCGTCATCACCACCCCCGCCGGGCCGCGCAAATGCCTGCAAGTGGTCATCGAGCGCGACAGGGGCAGGAAGCCACTGGTCACCCGCTTCGGCGGGATACCCCTCCGGCGAGTGCGCACGGCCGTCCTCACCGACCAGCGGCCCGTCATGGCCAGCGCCAAGCGAAACGAGCTGATCCACCGGCTCCTCGCCGGGCGCTGCGAACTCTGCGAGGGCACGGCGGGCCTTGAGGTCCACCATGTCCGCAAGCTCGCAGACCTGAATAAGCCAGGACGACGGGAGAAACCCCCGTGGATGCACCTCATGGCCAAGCGACGGCGCAAGACCCTGGTCATCTGCCGCCGCTGCCACGAGGACATCCACGCTGGCCGGGCAGCCACGCCTTACCCGAAATGATCACTGGAGAGCAGGGTGCGAGGAAACCCGCAAGCCCTGTTCGGGAAGAGACCGGCGGAAAGGACCCGGCCAAGGGCACCTCGCCGGCGGTCGACTTCACGCGGGAGGGGGCTCGCGGGAGACGACCGGTGGCAACACCGGCACCGCGCCCGCGCGCCTACCTCACCTTCCTCCTGACCACGCGACACGACTAGCCGCGTGGCTGCGGCTGTCCCGGCGCGAGGAGGCGTGGAAGACCGCCGAGATCTTGATCCTGCGCCACCAGCTCGCCGTCCTGCAGCGCCAGCAGGCGCGCCGCCCGAGGCTGAGCTGGGCGGACCGGGCCCTGCTCGCGGCCCTGCTCGGCGTGATACCCAAAGCGCGGCGCCAGGGGCTGCGGCTGCTGGTGACCCCGGACACGATCATGCGCTGGCGCCGCGACATCGTCCGCCGCCGCTGGGCGGCACGGTCCAGGCGCGGCAGGTCCGGGCGGCCGCCCACGCGCCGGAACGTCAGGGCACTG
>WNFC01006220.1_pt1 | contig 13137 bp, 14 predicted proteins | sample 5400541 | NCBI WGS metagenome assembly WNFC01 (sample SAMN13153342, study PRJNA577476) | soil metagenome | isolation source: 120 cm saprolite under Douglas fir tree site 2 hole 2 replicate 1 | place: USA:California | collected 2015-04-18
TCATTCGATCGCCGCCTTTCTTGTGGCTGCCGGCGTTCCAGCAGATCTGGGCGATGATGTCGCGCGCTTCGGCCGCGTCTTTGGCGAAGTGCACCTTGCCGCCGACTGCCTCCAGCCGCTCTGTGAACTGCTCGACAAGCTCGGGCAATCGATCGAGGTTGGTCTGACGCCGCCGCTTCAAATCTGCGCGGCCCTTGTCGAAGTCGAAGCTCTCGAAGGCGGCGTTACGGCGCGCGCGGAGGCCCGTCATGGCGTGGACGAGAGCGCGCTGCAGGTCCGGGTCGGCGAGCGCCTTGTTGACCCGGTGCGAGAAGTGGCGACGACTTTCAGGCACGCGTTTGGGTGGCTTCTCGGATCGCTTCCACGACATCGCCTGGTGTCGACACCGGCGCCAAGCATATTGTTCCGGCGCAGACAACGGCTCGCTTGTCGCCGGAGGGATCGATGACCGCGTATGGATGCGCCGACGCCGCGGCGCGCGCCAGCTGTGGGTTTGACGTCGTCACCTTGATCGCGTGACGTGTGCGGTCGAGCGCGCGAGCGAAGACCGCGGCCATCAGGCCGTACTGCCTGGGCAAGGCGGCGACCGATTCGAGGGCGCGGCGAGCGCGTTCGAGGTAAGGCGTGGCCGGGTCGCCGGTCAGGATGTCGAGCTCGACGAGCGCGATCGCCGCAATCGAGTTCTCGACGAGCGGCTTGATCGGCTCGGCAAGGCGGCCGAGGGAATCGGTCCGCGCGTGGTCGAAGAATCCGCCGAGGTTGGGATCGCCGTACTGCTCCTCGAGGTTTCCGGCCAGGTTCAGCGCCGCAGGCATCCACCGGTCGCCAAGTCCCGCCTGGTGGGCGCGCAGCGCGGCCCAAAGGCTCCAGACCTGGTCTGCCAGCTGTCCGCCGGCGCCCTCGGCATGGGTCATCCCTTCGCCGCGCCTGTAGGCGTCGCGGAACAGGCGCTCGAGCAGCCTGGCCGCGTTCTCACGCAGCGCCGGGCGATCCAGGCGCACGGCCGCATCGAGATAGGCGATCGCGAGCGCTGCATTCCACGACGTGTACACGCGTCGGTCGACATATGGCGCCGGACGCTGGGCACGCTCCTCCGCATCCATGGAGTAGTAGTGCTCGTCCGCGTCCTGGCTGCCCGCGTAGAGCCCAGTCTTGGGGTCGCGCAGGACGCGGTCGAGGTAGCCCGTCGTGGAATCGAGCACCGATTCGAGGCCGGCCTGGGAGAGCCCGCTCACCAGGCCGGCATGGTCCTCCAGCATCTTCTCGAAATGCGGGACGCTCCAGTCCTGCGTAGTCGAATAACGGAAGAACCCACCTTCGACGTGGTCGTAGGTGCCGCCTCCTGCCATGTGCTCCAGGGTGTGAACGGCGATCTGGCGCAGCTTCGAATCCGAGCGCAGCTGCGACTGTTCGAGCAGCAGCAGGATGGCGTCGGTCTGCGGAAACTTGGGCGCGCCGCCGAAACCGCCGTACGCCGGGTCGTATGCCGCGGTCACCGCTTCGAGGACCGAATCGACGAGCCCGTTGTCGAGGGACGCCGCGCTCCGGGCGACTGCAGACCCGGCGCGCTTGCGGGCCTCGAGCACCCGGGTCGCAATCTCCGGCTGGTTGGTCCGGTAATAGCTCGCGATGCGCGCGAGCGCGTCCGCCATCTGGTCAGGAGGCAGGTAGGTCGCGCCCGTGAGGATGTCGCCCGACGGAGTCAGGAATGCGGTCGAGGGCCAGCCGCCCATGTTGTAGCGCTGGTTGATGTCGGGCCGCACGTCGTTGTCGACCCGGATCGGAACGTACTCGCGGTTGATGAGGTCGATGATTCCGGGGTGTGAGTACGTCGTCTCGTCCATCACGTGGCACCAGTGGCACCAGACAGCGGAGATGGAGAGCAGGATCGGGCGCGTGGTGAGCTTCGCTTCCTCGAAAGCCCCGGCCGACCATGGACGCCAGTTGATCTCTGCAGCGCGGTTCGGGCGCGGCGAAAAGTGGAATTCTTGGGTCTCGTCTCCCACACGACAAGGTTACGCGGGTGAAACAATGGCACTGTGATCTCGACCAGCGCGGTCGATGCGTACATCGAGAAGAATTCGCGGCGCTTCATCGATGAGCTGAAAGAGCTGTGCTCTTTCCCGAGCATCTCCAACCACGGAAAGGACGCAGTCGAGCCGGCGCGCGGCTGGATTGCCGACCGCCTTGCGCGCTTTACAGACCGTGTCGAAACCCTGGACGCCGGCGGCATGCCGGCCCTCTACGCGGAGGTGCCGGGCGCGGGCCGGCGCAGGCTGCTCCTCTACCAGCACTACGACGTGCAGCCGGTCGACCCGATCGACCTGTGGGACTCGCCTCCGTTCGAACCGGTTGAGAAAGAGGGGCGGATCATCGCGCGTGGGGTCGCCGACGACAAGGCGGACGTGATGGCGCGGATCCACGCGCTCGAGACGTTGAAGGCGCTCGGCGAGGTGCCCGTGACGCTGCGCTTCCTGGTCGAGGGCGAAGAGGAGATCGGATCCAAGACCTTCGAAAAGATCGCGCACGAGCACGCCGGCAAGCTCGCCGCTGACGGCTGTCTCTGGGAGTCCGGCGCTTCGTTTGACGATGCGGGCAGACCGACGATCCAGTTCGGCTGTCGCGGTCTCCTGTACGTGCAGCTGCGAGTGAATAGGCTCGCATTCGACCAGCATTCGGGCTGGGCCTCCATCTATCCGTCGGCCGCGATGTACATGATCGGCGCGCTTGCCAGCCTGCGCGACCAGGAGATGAACATCCGGATCGAAGGTTTCTACGACAAGGTGGTCAAACCGACAGAGTCCGACCGCCGGATGATGGCGAAGGTCGACCCCGAGGTGGAGAAGCGCAAGAAGCTCGTCGGATTCGATCGCCTGGTTCGCGATCCGAGGCCTGAAGAGGTGATCGAGCAGATGCTCTTCACGCCGACCTGCAACATCGCCGGCGTCACGACCGGCTACCAGGGACCTGGGTCAAAAACGGTGCTCCCCGCCGAAGCCACGGCCAAGCTGGACTTCCGGCTCATCCCCAACCAGGACCCGGCCGACGTGCTGGCCCAGCTGCGCAAGCACCTCGACGCTCACGGTTTTGAAAAAGTCGAGATCCAGTGGAGCGACGGCGAAAAACCGGCGCGCTCAGACCCGGATTCGGCCGTCGGCAAAACCATGATCGAGTGCGTTCGCGAGCTGCACGGCGAGCCCGTACTCTGGCCGTTCATGCCCGCCACGGGACCGATGCACCCGGTCGTCGCGGACCTCGGCATCCCGACCGTGCTGCCCGTGGGAGTCGGACGCCCGGACAACCGGATTCACGCCCCCAACGAGAACATCCACGCCGCCGACTACGTCAACGCGGTGCGCCTGATGTGCCGCGTCTGGGAGCGCTTCGGAGCGGGCTAGCGTGGAGAAGCTCACCGACAAGCTGTTCACCGTCAAGTTCAACGAGGACACCGGGCGCCCTCACATCGAGGTCGTCGACCAGAACGTTTGCGCCCTGAAGTGCACGGGCAAGTACTGCAACCACTTCTGTCCGGCCGGCGTCTATGAATGGAACGAGGAGCAGCAGAAAAACCTTGTCAGCTTCGGCAACTGCATCGAGTGCGGGGCATGCTCCATCGGGTGCCCGTTCGACAACATCGCCTGCCACAGCCCCCGGGGGGGCTACGGCGCCCAGTTCAAGCACGGCTAGCCGAACGGAATACGAGCTGGCACCGGCGCAATTCAAATTGATGCAGTGAGCGAATACGACGTGGTCATCGTTGGAGGGGGTCCCGCCGGGCTGGCGGCCGCCCTCTACACGGCCCGGATGGACCTGAGAACCGTGGTGGTCGACCGCGGCCCCCTGGGCGGGCAGCTCCTGAACACCGAGCTGATCGAGGACTACCCGGGATTCGAATCGATCCTCGGGTCGGAGCTGGCCACCAAGATGGGCGAGCACTCAAGGAAGTTTGGCGTCGAGATTCGGGACTTCGAGCCGGTCAAGGAGATCGACGTCGAGGGCGAGACCAAGGTGGTGCGGCTGGAGTCCGGGCAGGAGCTGCGCGCCCCGGCGCTGATCATGGCGGCCGGCGGCCTGCCGCGGTACCTGGAGGTGCCGGGCGAGAAGGAGTTCTGGGGTCGCGGTGTGAGCTACTGCGCGGTCTGCGACGGAGCCTTTTTCAAGGGCCAGGAGCTGGCCGTCGTCGGCGGAGGTGACGCCGCGGTGGAGGAGGGGGACTTTCTAACGCGCTACGCGTCGAAGGTGTACATCATCCACCGGCGCAGCGAGCTGCGCGCCCAGCCGATCTTGATCGATCGGGCGAAGGCCAACCCGAAGATCGAGTTCATCTTCGACGCGCAGGTGAAGGACATCGCGGGCGACAGCAAGGTGCAGGTCGTGCACTACGAGCAGCGCGGCAAGCTGAAGGAGCTCGCGGTCGGCGGAGTCTTCATCTTCGTCGGTTTCGTGCCGAACTCTGCGCTCCTCAAGGTGCACGTCGATCACGACGAGGCGGGCTACATCATCACCGACCGCAACATGCAGACGTCGGTCGATGGCATCTGGGCTGTCGGCGACGTCCGCTCGCAGCTGACCAAGCAGATCGCGACCGCGGTCGGCGACGGCACGACTGCCGCCGTGGCGGCCTCGATGTACGTGACCTCGCTCAAGGACGCCGCCAGGGCCTGAGACGCGCTCCGCGCCAACCATGTAGGCTGGCGCCACCGTTTTATTTACGTCTTGAAGCGAGAGGAAGGAAGGGTGCACCTGAAGTTCATCGCGGCTAAAGCCGCGGCTGTCGTTGCTCTGTCATGTATGGCATCGATTTCGATCACCACTCTTGTGGTCTACGCCGACGCCAACCCCAACAACCACGGGCACCACTATGGCCAGCTCAAGCACCAGCATGCGCCGGCGCCTGCGCCGCAGCCGCCGCCCGCTCCGAAACCCAACGCACCGCCTGTCGTGCCCGTCGGGTCGCATCCGAATGTATCGATCGCGCAGACCATTGCGCCACCGGTCTCGGGCGGTGCGACGCTGCCGCTTCCGGACCTGGGAGGTCAGGACAAGGCCCCGCAGAACGTGGTCGCGTCGGTGCCGCCGGTCCGGGACCCGAACCTGTGGGTCGTCGAGGCGCTGCTGCCGGCGCTTTTGATTGTCTGGCTCATCATGCTGGCGAGCGCGCGGGCCTTGCAGAATCGGAAGCGCGCTCCTGCGGAGCAGCCGGCCTAGGCCGTTACGTCGATCCAGACCAGGCCCGGGGGCAGGGTCAAAACCTGGCCGCTGTCGAGGGTGAACGTCAGCGGTCCGTGACTGTCGGTGGAGCTCCACGTACCCGCATAACCCATTCCTTTGTAAAAGAGGTCGAAGCGGCCGCTAGTGTCGAGGTCGTAGTCGTGGATATGAGCCCCGTGGCCGTCGCCGACATTGAGGAGATATTCCTTGGTGTGCAAGGTGATCAGCATCTCGATCCGCAGCGGCTGGCCCAAGCTGGCATCGGCGTAGGGATGGCCCTCTTCGGTCTTCAGATAGGTGCCCGTCGCCGCGTCGTACTTGTAGACCGAATAGTGCTCATCGACATTGACTGTCGCCGCTGACGAGCTCGCCGGGAGCACGGGCCTGGTCTTCGGGATCGTGAACGTGGCGAGCCCGGAGAAATAGTTGTCCTCGGCCGCCTTGACCAGGGGGCCCGTGATCATCAGGTTGTCCGGCGCGTAGCGCGGTGGGGCGGCGCGGAACTGATACCCGATGGTGTCGAAGAACTGTGGCGTCGGGTCCTGGGCGGCGCGCGCGGCTGTTGCCGCCGACTCACCCGACTGGAAAAGTAGACCCCTGTAATGGCGGCCGAGCTTCAGGGATATGAATCGCGCGGAGCGCATCGGGCCGATCAGGTCCGGCGTGTTGTCGTACATCGCGGTCAACCGGGTGATGCCGCCTTCGGCCAGGTACTCCCAGACGATGTCCGCCGCCTGGAGCCCGTTCTGGTCACGCGCAAACTCGTCGTTGGGGATCTGGATGAGGGCCGGAAACCTGAGCGCGGTCGTGTGCTCACGGTCGTGGTAGTAGATCCCGGTGTTGAAGGTGAAAGTGCTGGGCACAAGGTGCCCCGTCTGGTCGCGTCCACCCGCGTTCAGCTGAACCTTCAGCGGTCCGGATGGGATTCCCGAGGTCGAGACCGTGGCGCTCCTGTCGTCGGTTGCCCACTTGAGATCGACGACCTGCGCCCCGAACGTGACCTTGATCGTCGTCGGTTCCATCGCGTCGTTGAAGTTGAGCTTCAAGGTGGTTCCCGGGTCGATCTCCGTTCCGTCGGTGAGCGGCGTGCCCGCGGTTCCGGTGATCGACGTGACGTGCGGCACGATGAGTGTGCTGAAGGTCCACGTGCTCCCTTGGACTCGGTGCCGTCCGATGTCAACGATCGGCTTGATGGTCACCGTGTAGGTCGTCAGATCGTTCAGCCCTTTTGTCGGCGACCACGCGTACTGCGTCTGACCATCGAGGCTTGAAATCGTCCCATCGACTCCAGGGCTTATGGAAAAAGCCCCCTGCACCGCCGCCAGCGCGACGGGGCGGCTGAAGGTGAGCAGGATTCGGCTGTCTGTTGGGACGTCCTTCTGTCCGCTCTTGAAGTTCGTCGCGAGCGTGGTCGGCAGCGTGTTCTCGTAAAAGAGAAATGCGCCGATGCCGGTCAACAGAACGACGACCACGAGTCCGACGGACACGAGGCCTCGACGTGGAAAACCTGGCCGGCGACGCGAGCGTCGCCTGTAGGGCGGTGCAGGCGGCAGCGACGGCTCGATCTCGGGGAGCGACGTGAAAATGGACAACGGGCCGCCGGAGATTATCTCAGACTTGGCCCGGCTCGGTCTTCATCGCCCGCAGGTAAGAGAAGGTGTAAATGCCTGTCGCGTGGCCGCTCTCGAAGGCGATCTGGAATGCGTACTGACCGACCAGCACGACGTCTTTGATGCGCAGCTCTTCAGGCGTGAGCGACTTGACCCGCGCCAGTCGCCCCGGTGCGCCTGCCTCACCCCGACATTCGGCGCAGGGACATGCCCAGCGCAGCTGCTCCGCGGAGTACGTGGTGTGTTGACCGCCTTCCCACGTGATCTCCATCGACTGGCTGGCGCGGTCGACGTCGACGTTGACCGGGAACGGATCGGGATCTTGCAGCTGTGTAGCGCCTAGTGGACGTTGATGACCGGTAGCTGGCGAAACGATTGGATCGACGTGCGCGCCGCAACCTGCGAAGCGATGTGCTCGAATGCTTTGGCGCCGGCGGACTCGGGGCGCGAGATGACCACCGGCGTCCCAAGGTCGGCGTCCTCACGAATGCCCTCTTCGAGTGGAACCGCACCGAGGAATGGAACGCCAAGGCGCTTGGCGGCCGATTCGGCTCCGCCATGGCTGAAGATCTCGTGCCGGTGCCCGCAGCTGGGGCAGACGTACCAGCTCATGTTCTCGATCAGTCCAAGCGGTGTGACGTTCAACTTCCTGAACATCTGCAGCGCTTTCACAGCGATGTCGGTGGCCACGTCCTGCGGAGTGCAGACGATGGCGACACCGGTCAGCGGAACGGCCTGCGCGAGGGTCAGCGAGGCGTCGCCCGTGCCCGGCGGCAGGTCGATGACGAGGTAGTCGAGCTGGCCCCAATCGACCTGGACCATCATCGCCTCGATCGCCTTGCCGACCATCGGCCCGCGATAGATCGTCGGCTGCTCGCCGGGATAGATGTGGCCGAAAGACATGAGCTTCAACCCGTGGGCCTCGATGGGGCGGAGGCGGCCATTGACCTGTTCGGGCACCTGCTTGGAGCCGGTCATCGCGGGCACCGAAGGTCCGTAGATGTCCGCGTCGAGCAGTCCGACCGACGCACCGCTCTTGCGCAGGGCGGCCGCAAGGTTGACAGCGACGGTCGACTTGCCGACGCCGCCCTTACCGGAGGCGACGGCGATCGTCTGCTTCACACCGGGAAGGATTTCGGACGGCTTTGGCCGCATGAAAGCGGGTCGCACGTTGGCCGTCATGCGGACGTCGACGCCCGTCACACCTGGTAGTTCTCCGACGAGGTCCTGCGCCTGTGACTTGAAGCGGTCACGGACCGGGCAGGCCGGGGTGGTGAGCTCGAAGGTGAAGCTGACCTTGCCCTGGGGGGTGACGTCCAGCTCCTTGATCATCCCGAGGCTCACCACGTCGCGACCGAGGTCGGGGTCCTGGATGTGGGACAGCACGTCGAGAATCTGTTGCGAGGAAGGGACGGCCATCGTCACGGCATGTTACCGGGACTCCAGGGCCGTCCTAGGTCGGCGATTCCGTGTCCAAACCCGCATCGACAGCCGTATGCGGGTTTCGTTCCGCTCTCGTACCCGCATCCACGAGGCGGATGCGGGTATAGGCGCCCTCAGTAATCACCCGGCGCGCCGCCAACATTCAACGCACCCCTGGCGGGGCCCACCCTACCGTTTTGGCTTCCCACCCCCAAGCCGACGCACCGAACCGCGGTTGAACTTAGCCGCAACTCGGGGCGATGACAACCCTGCCTGTTAATTTCGCGTGACATGAGCGGTCGCTCTGAGCTGCTGGACCTTCAGGCGGCCTGCAGTGCATGCCACGTCTGCGTCGACCAGGGGATCATCCCGGCGGCCACACCCACCTTTGCCGGGACGTGGGGCGCGCCTTTCTTCCTCGTCGGTCAGGCGCCCGGTCCGGTCGAGAGAGAGTCGCGCCGCCCGTTCTCCGGACGGGCGGGCAAGGAGCTCGATCGGTGGATGGTGCGGGCCGGGTTCGCCAGCCCAGAAGAGTTCAGGCGCCTCACGTACATCGCCGCCCTGATGCGCTGCTTTCCCGGCCGCAACCGCGCCGGGAACGGCGACCTCAAGCCGCCGCCGGCCGCCGTCGCCAACTGCGCTCACTGGCTCGACGCCGAGCTTCGCCTCCTCAAGCCGAAGGTGGTGATCCTCGTCGGGCAGCTCGCCATCGCCCGCTTCCTCGGGCCAGGCCCACTGGAGGATCGTGTCGGCCGTCGCTTCGGCGAGCGACCCGTGATGGTTCCGCTTCCTCACCCTTCGGGCCAGAGCCGCTGGCTCAACGACCCGGCCAACCGGGACCGCCTCTCCGCGGCGCTGGAGTTGCTGGACCAACTTCGCTCAAGCCTTGCGCTGGCGCATAGAAGGCGGTCAAATAGCGACGGCGGTCCGGCAACCGCCCCGCTCTGAGCGGGCGATATCGTTGTCGATGAGGAGAAAGGCGTGAAGTATCTGCTGGTTTATTACGGTGGGGGAATGCCCGAGACGCCCGCGGCTCAGGCTCGGGTGTTGAAGCAATGGGAGAAGTGGTTCACCAAGCTGGGGCCTGCGGTGGTCGACGGCGGCAACCCATTCTCTGGTGCGGTCAGCAAAGTCAAGGAGGACGGCACGATCGCGAAAGGCCCCATCGGCAAACGCGCGACGGGCTACAGCATCCTGGAGGCGGCGTCGCTGGACAAAGCCTCGAAGATGGCGAAAGGCTGTCCGATCATCAAGAGCGGAGGACAGATCGCCGTCTACGAAACCTTCAACGCGATGTGATCCGTCCGCTCTGAAAGGTTGCCTTCATTTTTTGCCAAGCGGGCCGGCGGGCGCGTCACCATGACAGGTGCCGATGCCCGCCACCTGGCCCGCTCGCTGAGGGCGCGCGTCGGCGAGGAGATCGAGGTCATCGATCCGTCGGGCTACCTGCTCAACGTCCGGCTCGACGCCGTTTCGCCCGATCGGGTCGAAGGCGTGGTCGTGGGGGAGCGACCGTACGACCCGGAGCCCACCGCGAAGATCATCATCGCGATCGCCAACCTGCCGGCGCCCGCCCTCGAGCTGGTGCTCTCGCGCTGCACCGAGGCGGGCGCCTATGCCTTTCTCGTTTTCCAGGCGGACCGCAGCGTCGCGCGAGGAGCGAAGCCCGACCGATGGGCGACGATCTGCCGCGAGGCTGCCATGCTCGCCGGCCGGCTGCGCGTCCCGCATGTCGACGCCGTCCGGTCGCTGGAAGCCGTCCTGAAGTCGAGCGACCACGCGGTGATGCTCGCCCGGGAGGCCCCGCAACCGCTGGCCAGGCTGGCGACACCCCGAGACGTCACGCTGCTCGTCGGACCCGAAGGCGGCTGGTCTGACCGCGAGCTTGCCGCCGTACCGGTGAAGGCCCGCCTCGGCCCCCGCAACCTCCGCGCAGACACCGCCGCCGTCGTGGGTTTGTCCATCGCACTGGCTGCCAGGGAATAGCTCGCTTCCACTGTCGCTTCGGAATGAGATAAGATGAAGCACGGGATGGCGGAGCGCATCGTGGAGCGTAGTTTCTCCCCGGACCGGCTCGCCGAGTCGAGCGGCCCGATTTCCGTCGACCTGGCGGTGTTCACACTGGTCGGCCGGGAACTGAGCGTGCTGCTGACCGAGCGCACCGAGGCGCCGTATCCCGCGTTCTGGGCGCTTCCCGGCGCCCTGCGCCGGAAGGGGACCTCGCTGGACGCGCAAGCTCGCGAGCAGCAGGCCGCGGTGACCGGCACCGATGGCGGCTGGATCGAGCAGCTCAAGACGTTCGACCGACCGCAGCAGCTCGACTCCGGCGGTCACATCGAAGTCCCCGGACGCGATCCTCGGGGAGACGTCATGTCGGTCGCATACATCGCCATCCTGCCGAGCGCCCTCGCCGAAGCGTGCGCGGAGCGCAAAGGCGAGGGCCAAAAGCTGTGGCACCCGGTCCGCCGCCTGCCGGTACAGATGGCCTTCGACCATCGCGAGATCGTCGACTATGCGGTGCGCCGCCTTCGCAGCAAGGTCGGGTACTCGTCCATCGCCTTCCAGCTCCTGCCTACGGAGTTCACCATCACCGAGCTCCAGCAGGTTTACGAAGCCGTGCTGGGCCTTTCGATCAACCGCGGCAACTTCTGGCGCAGGGTGGTCGACCGCGGCGTGATCGAGCCGACCGGCAAGGAGCGCAGGGTGCGGGGCAAGCGCGCCATCCTCTTCCGTTTCAGCCAGCAGCCGTTCGGACTGCGCGAGGAACCCGATGGTTTCATCGAAGCTTAGGCGGCCCGACCTGCACGCTGCGCAACTCGATGACCTCGTGTCCGCCGCGCTGCGCGAGGACCTCGGCGCCGAGCCCGGCGACACGGACGTCACGACGCGTTTCATCGTCGACGCGGACCTCATGGGGGAGGCTCGGGTCATCGCGAAGAAAGGTGGAGTGCTGAGCGGGAGCGATGCCGCCGCGCGCGTGTTCGAGATGGTCAACCCACCGAGCGAGTACTCGGCGCTCAAACCCGACGGTGCGCGAATCGAGCCCGGCGAGGAGGCGGCCAGGGTGGTGGGGCCGCTGGCCTCGATCCTCACCGCGGAGCGAACCGCGCTCAACTTTCTTCAGCGGCTCTCCGGCGTCGCGACGGTCACGCGCCGTTACGCGGACGCGCTGGCCCCGTATCCCGGCGTGACGCTGCTCGACACGCGGAAGACGACACCCGGTTTGCGTTTTCTCGAGCGCGCCGCGGTGCGAGCGGGGGGCGGGCACAACCACCGCGATGGCCTGTGGGACGCGGTCCTCATCAAGGACAACCACGTGGCCGCGGCCGGCGGCGTGAGCGAGGCGATCAACCGGGCTCGGCGCGCGGGGATGCCGGTCGAGGTCGAGGTCGACACGCTCGAGCAGCTCGGCGAGGCATTGGAAGCGGGCGCCGAGATGATCCTGCTCGACAACATGACGATCGACCTCATGCGGCGCGCCGTTGAAATGACCGCGGGCCGCGCGAGGTTGGAAGCGTCTGGGGGAATGACGCTGGAGGGTGCCGTGGCGGCCGCCAAAGCCGGCGTCGACCGGATCTCTGTCGGGGCGCTGACCCATTCCGCGCCGGCGTTGGACCTGAGCCTGGAGGTTGTCAAGACATGGCGGTAGAAGTTCTGAACCTGGAGGCTGATGCGGCCGAGTACACGCGCCGCACCGTCCCTCGCGACATTCAAGGAATGAGCGAAGAGATCCGCGAGCTGGCTCGCACCCGCAACGCGGTCATCCTCGCGCACAACTACCAGGTCCCTGAGGTGCAGGACGTGGCGGATTACGTTGGCGATTCGCTTGGCCTATCGCGCCAGGCGGCCGCCACGGATGCCGACATGATCGTTTTCTGTGGGGTCCACTTCATGGCCGAGACCGCGGTGATTCTCAGCCCGACCAAGCGCGTGCTGATCCCCGACCTCGAGGCAGGCTGCTCGCTCGCAGCGACCATCAACGCGGAACAGCTGGCCGCGTGGAAGGCCGAGCACCCAGGTGCGGTGGTCGTGTCCTACGTCAACACCACCGCCGAGGTGAAGGCGCTCAGCGACTACTGCTGCACATCGGGCAATGCGGAGCGCGTGATCCGCGCGATCCCCGAGGACAAGGAGATCCTTTTTCTCCCGGACATGTTTCTCGGTACGTACCTCGAGAAGGTGACGGGCCGCACGATGCACGTCTGGCCTGGCGAATGTCATGTGCACGCCGGCATCCGGCCCGCCGACATCGACATCGCCCGCCGCGCGCACGGCGACGCCGACCTGCTCGTCCATCCGGAGTGTGGCTGCGCGAGCCAGTGCATGTACTTCAAAGCGAACGGCGACATCGACGCCGATCGCACGCACATCCTCAGCACGGAGGGCATGGTGCAGCACGCGCAGAAGCACCCGACTCGCAGCTTCGTAGTGGCGACCGAGCTCGGCATCATGCACCGGCTGTCGAAGGAGGCGCCGCAGGGGCGCTTTTACGCCGCCAGCGAGCGCGCGATCTGCCGCTACATGAAGAAGATCACCCTCGACAAGCTGCTGACCTCGCTGCGCGAGGACGTGTTCGAGGTGACAGTCCCGCAGGAAGTGGCCGATAAAGCTCGGCTGGCGATCCAGCGCATGGTCGAACTGTGAACACCGACATCCTCGTGATTGGTGACGGACTCGCCGGCTCGGCCGCGGCTATCGAGGCGGCGCGGATGGGCGCGTCGGTGGCCCTCGTCTCAGCGGCGCACGGATCATCCGATCGCGCCCAGGGCGGAATCGCGGCCGCGACGCTTCCCGAGGATTCCCCTCGGCTTCATGCCCTCGACACGCTCGCGGCCGGAGGTGACCTCTGCGACCCCCGCGCGGTCGCCATGCTCACGTCGGCCGGGCCGCCGAC
>WNFC01012111.1_pt1 | contig 13136 bp, 16 predicted proteins | sample 5400541 | NCBI WGS metagenome assembly WNFC01 (sample SAMN13153342, study PRJNA577476) | soil metagenome | isolation source: 120 cm saprolite under Douglas fir tree site 2 hole 2 replicate 1 | place: USA:California | collected 2015-04-18
ACCTGTCTTGCGATTCGTTCGCAACACACAAACATTCCTCATGTCACCAGAGTCCAGAGACAACTTCAAACTTCAAAGACTTCGGCGGTTTTTCTGCGGGACGGTGGAAAGACTCTTTGACGGACTCAGCAGCCTTAGCGATACGGATCGGTTCATCCCCGCCAAGACACATCTTTCTCTCTACCGACTTTGCGAAGAGTGGTGTCAAGTTGGGCGCCAGTCGCAGGTAGTTAAGCAGCGCCTTATTTACATGCAACGTTCAGCTACAGAAGCGGTTTCCAACCCGTCAGAACGAGGAGAGGCCGTAGTTCTTTTCCAGAAAGAGACCAAACTACTGTCGAGGGCTGCCACCGCTGCTATGGCGTCACTTTGTGTAAGTTGCCTATGCCGTTGACGAGCGCAATTTCCCTAACATTGTGTTAGGCAAAAGCGTACTTTCAACCCGATCTGTCTTCAGGGTCTCCTACGGACGGATTACCTGAATATACAAAATCTCTGACCCCAAAAGAGATTCTGGACCGCATACTCTCTGTGCTGGCTTCCCTGGATGAATCAATCCTGAACAGCGGAAGGCATGTTCTGCCCATCTCAACCCTATTTTGATTTCTGATCTCTCCCCAGGAAAGCGCTTAAGGCCCTCTTGATGCACAATAATGTGCAGGACGTCGAACTTACGAACGAGGCCCTGCAACTCGCGTTTGTGACCGCGCGAGAGCTCGAGACAAGCAATATACGCTTTTTCGAAGTGGTGGCAGACCTCATTTGCCAGTCCCCAGACCACGGGTTTCGGTTCGAAGAGACAATATGTCTGGGCTTGGCCAACCTTTGTCATGCCCTCCATCCTATTCGCCACCGGGCACTCCGGCTTCTAGAGGCCGTGCACCAACGGTTTTCCGGCATGCTTTCCCTCACTCAATTCGAGGCAGCTATCGGCTGTTCTACATCAAGCACATACTTGCGTGCTAACCGCCTCATATCCGATTTCCTGGCAGGGGAGCACCCAGACGATGCAAGGAGAGTACTTGCAGCGTTTGCGAAGTGGCTTCCCGTTATCTTCAGTGTTTCTGGATGTCCGTTGACACTACTCCAGAGCCTGGAGTACTGGACCCCGAATATCAACCTCATGGAGGACAAGTCCACCCTCTCACAGGAAGGACGGACGACGATATTACATCTAATGGCCCTTACGATGCGTTATTCTGACGCTTTCCCTGAACAAGTCGAGGTTCTTTGGACACGCCTGGTGGATGCCCCATACCAATCAAATGGACATGCCATTATTCGTTTCCTGATGGAGCAGTCACAGAAAGTTGGTAGTATCACTTATATCCGATGTGCTTCGAAGGTCGTCGCCTGCCTATCCCACTCCGTCATTGGTCGTAACGCCATGAAGGACCTGTGCAGCGTCATAGAGCCAGCCCGCATGCTACCCAGCATTGATCACAAACTAGCATTCCCAGAGCAAAGCGATATCGATTTATGGTCCGAGCTTGATGCCCTTTTCTCGGAACAACCTCGACTAGTGTTGGGCGCTGGACAATTCGCATTATTGTTTCTTTCAGACGTCGCCCTCGAACGCAGCTGGGAATTTCAAGAGGAATTGCCGACACTCTTGCATGCTATTTTTACTCATTTGGACCACCGATCTCCCATTGTACGCGAGTCAGCAATGCGGATGCTAATCCAAGTACTGCGTTCCTGGATACCTGGCTATGACGAACTTCCTGACCGATTGAACCATCCCACTCGATCCCTTCTAGTATCTTCCGTCTCGGAGCTTGAGCAAGAATTGGACCTTGTTGTCTGGAATGAGGAAGAAAGCACCAGACAAATCGAACCCAAGATGCGGAGGTTATGTTCGCGGATTCTCACCCTCCTCGTTCCTTTGCACCCCAAGCTAGCAGAGCGCTGGGGATCGTTGGCACTTCTATGGGGAACTGCGTGCGCCATCCGCGCGCTCGCCTTTCGATCCCTGCAAATTTTCAGGGCGCTCCTCCCCAGCACAACTTCAAGTGATTTAGCACTCTTACTGGCACGGTTGTCAAACACCATTTCCGCCCCGGAGGAGAACATTAGATCCTTCAGCAATGAACTGATCCATACGTTGAAATTGTTGGGCTCTTGCAACCTTTTCGATCCGTCCCTTCTTCCTCAGATGTTCTGGTGTGCATGCGCATGTCTATCAACCACAGTCGAAACAGAATTTCTCCAAGTGATCGCATTTTTGGAGTCGGTGTTGGGACACCTGGACCTAGATGATGAACAGACGATCAACACTCTGATCTCTCAACGACCTGCTGAGTGGATAGGCGCAAGTTGTCTCCAATCGCCCTTGCTTGTTGGCTTACGGTCGTCTGTGACGAGCGATGCGACTTTCAAAATGTTGCAGACGCTTGCCAAAGTCACCGATAGCAGCATCATTGACCCGACTCGGGGTCGCGTTCGCGACCTTTACACTGTAGCGTTGCCATGGTGTTATAGGTCAATGACGGAGGACACATCAGATCCTGCCCTGCAAACCTTTGCTCAAGACGTGGGTTACTTGGCAGAACAGGAAGGGCGATCTAGCATCAGCCGCATCATGGCCTCTTTCTTCAAAGGACGGTTCCGTACTAAGGAGGACTTCCTTCGGCAATCCGTCGCCAGTCTCAGAGAACACTATGGCGACGAGGATTGGACAGAGGTCGTTACTTTACTCCTTGGCCTGGTGCTCAACTCGCATAGGTGGCTACGAGTTTCAGCTTTACAGATCCTGAAGGTCTTATTCCAACAGAGGGAGACAAGGAATCCCGTAGAGCTCCTGGGCTCGGAACTACTAATGCCACTCCTTCGCCTGCTGGAGACGGACTTGGCACCTGCAGCGTTGGAGGTGTTGGAGGAACCTATGACTATATCGGGCGGTCCCCCGGCCAAACAAGTTCTACGAATGAGCATGCAGCTGAAGTCCTTGACCAAAGACGTTGAATCCGTGACCGACATATTCGGCATGCCCGAGGAATCGGGCTGGTGCGTCGCTCGCCCAGAGCGCTCGCAAGAGATCTGTCGTTCAAACGTAATGGCGGTTTTCGAAACGTGCAAGGTCCCCTCCCGGCCGTCGCAAATCCATTTCGAACCCGAGGACGTCGAACGCCTCGCGTCGCCCGCACCGACAGAAGAAGACGACCTCGGCGGCTTGGTCCGGAACCTCCACGAGCTCAGTTCGTTCTTCCAGGGCGACCATTCTGTCCCTGAGATGGCGGCGCCACCGTCGTCTGCGGAGCCCAGCCACCAATTCGAGGCCCGTGTCGCCGCCATTTTGGCAAAGTCGACCGAGTCCTCGACCGACCTACCGCAAACGCCGTTTATCGACGTGTTCCGCGTCGACAGCGCCGCCGCGTTTGAACAGGGCGGGTCGGACGACGATAGCGATTACAGTTCGGATTCGGACGCGTTCGTGTACGACTCGCCGGCGGCGTTACGGGCCATGCGGAGCATCAACGGACTACGCCAGTAAAATATCACCGTCTTCCCTGCGTTAGTCGTCACTTTTTGAAAGCCCGCCCTGATTGTACCACTGAACTTACTCCACAGGGAAAGCTCAAGTCTTCTATACTGATTCTGACGACGCAAATGACCTTTTTTTTTTTTTTGTTTCCTTCCGAGATCGTCTACCTCGTGTCCTCTGTAGTTCTTACTTTCTCCGCTTTTCTCCACTCAGAGCCTCTTCCTCATGCCAGCATGTTTTCTCGCATCGAAACGCAATCCGTTGTTTGCCGAGAATTTCTCCATTCTTTTTCTTTTTGCCTTTCTGACGTCCCATCCCTAGATTGTCCATTTCTCATCTCACATCTCTCATCTCACATACTCACACTATCCCCGAGTCCTTGATTTGTTCTGACCACGTTGGCTCCGCGTACACAAGTCGTTCCTCATTCCTCACACAATCACATGGACAGCTGGCCTCATACCCTGTTATGTTTAATGTAACTTATATATTGCTATAGTCATGGATTAGAGGGGCGGTAAGGGAGTGTGTGAGAGTGCGATCAGCATCTCTCAAACACTCGGTACAAGTCTGGTAGGCTAGCAATTTGCACGACGTCCCTTGTCAGGAGAGATTTGGGACCAGTCATGTAGCGTTTCATTGCTGGGAAGAGAACATGCTCGATCTGCCACTTTTCCGACGCTTCTCCTTGCGAGGCGTTGGTGGTGTTGTCACTATCGTCCTTGTTGCACCCGGGGGCCGAGGGTTCGGCCAGCACGGCAGGACCAGGAACGTAGAAATATGCGAGTTCTCGCAGAAACGTATCGAAGCACTCTTGCTCGTTGTTCCAATTGACCTTATCGTTTACTGAGCATCTACCACCTATCAAGGACGCGACAGAGTGCTCACCTGTGGGCCAAGTCGCATGAAAAACAGCGGAAGTTTGTCCAAGTTCGGGGTCAAATCTGGGATAATTACAGGAAGGCTGTCGACCATCCCTTCGATCGTGATACCCAGCGAGAAGTACTCTCTTAGCATCTCTCTCCGGGAGATAAGGATATGCGCAATAGACTGTTGATGAAGAACGGGAAGCGCCAGTGAGGACGATTCGAGGCGGTCTGAAAAGTCGCATTATGAGACAGTCACTTACATCAACGATCTGCGGCTTTGATAAGTTGCTAAGCTCCGTATTCTGCTCCGCGTCAACTGCCAAAGTAATCAGCGGACGCAGCGGGGCAGGTGGATCGAGCTTGAGTTTCGGAAAGTTGCCAAATTGTCTGAGCCCGAGCTGATAGAACAACTCCTCCCTGCCGAAACAAGGTGGGTCAGACCTCCTCACCGTTCACTGGTTTAAAGTACTTGCGCTAATGCTCCGTGGTTGACCAGATATAACTTTTTTAAGAATTGCACGACGCTGAGCTCTCGGGCAAGGTCTACAACACCGACGAAGACGTGTTTCTGAAGTATTTCCGTCAATTCTAGATCGTATCCCGTTAGTTATCATATCGTAAAAGATGGTGGGACACGCTGCACACCCGTGTGCTTTGCTTTCTTGACATTTTCCCTCAATGTCGACACGCTTGTCAGGAAGCAAGTAGATTGCGGTATTTCCCTTGTTTTCCTCCTTTCTTTCACCGCTTCGGCGCCATTACATGCAGCCGCATTATCGGGCTCCCCAGGTGGGGTTTCACGGGGAAGAAACATCGAGTCGAGCGTTCGGTCCGCCGCAGACGTTCGGACCTTGTGTTGCGACAGAATCTTCTTAGGGGCAGAGGAACTAGGTAGCGGTGGAGTTGCGTCGCTTCCTATGGTGCCTTCATGTGCCTTCTCCTTTCCTTTGAGTTGTGTATTGGTGTCTACGGTAGCTATGCCTCCAGTGAGGAGCGTCTAAGCGAAGAAAGTTAGTAGGATGGTGTGAAAAAGTGTTCGTGTAGTGTCACACCAACCTGGTATTCAAATGTTCGCTCTCCAGACTGGGCGAGCTTGGCTTGGATGGCATCGGCTATACACTCTGTGATTGCCTCTTCTTCTAGAAAGTGAACTTCACGTTTGGTAGGATGCACGTTGACGTCGACTGTTGTCGGGTCCAGTTGTATGCTATAGAACCTCGTTGCTTCCCCGTCGGATACCACAGAGAGGGGGAAGCGCATTTACCTGAGATAAATAAATGGCGAAGTGCCTTTTGGAAGAATGGCGGTGTAGCAAGCTTCCAACGCCCTTTTGATTCTCGAGGACTCCACCAGACGGTCTACGAAATGCCTCAAACGTCCGCACGAATGGCAGATGAGAAGTTCTCACTGTTTATAAATAGCAGAAAAACAAACTTCTTTGAATGGTAGTTTGCGTTCGTAAAATGGGCCTGCGCCATCCAGCTACCATCTCCATCAGACATACCACCTCCAGGTCGATCGTCGCCTGCGTCGCGTTTTCGTTTTCCCTTTCTTGGAGCTGACTCGGAGACCTCGGCAGTGAGCAAGTCCTTGGCTACTCCCTGACCATACAACAAACGGATCGTTTGCTTGGTCGTGGAGGAAGGGGTGGACAGGTCGGGGGCTGACGTGCCAACCTTGCAGAAAAAATATCAGTGATGCCTTCGGAAGGTCGCGGCTCACGAGGTGGCGTGAAGCACCTTTTTGCAGAGGAACGAAACCCCGGCATTGTGGACGGCATATTTGGTGACGACGTCCAAGATGCGAGCATATTCCTCAGATGAACTCCGGAGCGCGGAAAGGCGCGCAGGCACGTTGTAGAACAGGTTCTCTACCTGGGCACGCGCATATATATACAATCTATGAGGGCAAGGCGGACGATCGATCGCCCTTCCTACGCACCGTGACTGTCGTCCCGTCATTCCCAGCGCAAGGCTTTGGATCCGCGCTCGCGCCCTTTTGAGCGGGTGTCATATCTCCATCAACATAGATTGCCCTGAGAATGCGGATCCAGCGCATCGAAATCAAAAAAACAAAAAGCATACGCACTTCCACGCACAGCTCTCTTTCTTCGTCTTCGTGACGACGGTCAGGTTCGCGACGTGCGTTATGGAGGCCAGGGCCTCGCCGCGAAACCCATACGTCGTGAGGTGAGAGAGGTCGGAGAACTTGGATAGCTTGGAGGTCGTGAAACGGTGCGCGAGTATCGGAAGGTCTGATTTCTGCTCCCCCGCCCCCCCCCCCTCTAGTTGAATGGCCGACGCGCCTCCTCTGAGCTCGAAAGGGCACACCTTGATTCCGCATCCGTTGTCCTGTATCTGAAGCAATTTCATACCGCCTTCCTTGACGGTGACGCGAATGGACGTGGCGCCTGCATCCAGGCAGTTTTCGAGCAGCTCCTTGAGGGCAGACGCGGGCCGGTGTATGATCTCAAAAGTGGGAAGGAAGGTCAATTGTCTGAGACGGTGCGTGGTACATCGTCAGAACCAAAGGAGACTTACCTCGCCCGCAGCAATACGATTGATGACTGCATCCTCCAACCTGCGGATGGGCTTTGGCTCTGACTGGATCTCGACCGCGGGTTCCACTGTGGACCGTACACCCTCCATACGTATGTAACGCAGGTGCTCGAACTAAAGTTAGCGAGACGCGAGACGCGACGCGTGCGGCGGGTGTTCCCGGGCCGGCGACACGCTCATTAGACTCGAACACGTGATCGGACGCAGCATCTCGCTCGGAGCGCCCATGTAAACCTCCGCCTCGGTCGCGAATAGACTGGCAATCGCTACCCACCCAGCCACGCATTCCCACACAACTCTTGCTCTCAACCCTCCGCCATCATGGCCACAGCAGAACCCTCGTTCCCACCGCACGCCGACAACGGTCCATCCCCGCTGCAGCCGCTGCCGCCAGACAAGTATCGCGGCGCAGTAGTAGAGGTGCGAAGTCCGACAGACAGACGGGCCCCAGCTCTGGATCTCTCTCTCCCGTCCCTATCTCGCTAACTTTGAATCCCCTGTAGGACTTGCAGCTGCCCCCAGCATTCTGTCTGCCTAGAAGCGAGCTTATCGCGCACGCGATAGAACTTGCATACGATCGCGACTTTTCGCACATACCGTACGTGACGCCTTTTCCTACCCACGGCCAGCCGCTCATGTCCACCCACCCATCCACCCATCCATCAATTGATTCGTCCGCCCATCTGCCCATCCATGTCTTACCTGACCAAAAATGCAAATCGTAAACAGGGTCCTCGGTAAGGGTCGTAATCTTCTAGGCTACATCGAAGTCGCGGCCCTAAAGAAGAAGTGGGAGGCTGGCGAAGTGAACACCGTGAGTGTCCATCGTTTCCGTCCGCGTACGCCCAGAAACGCGTACTTACACAAGTGAAAATGACCCCAATTTTTGGTCAATTTTTATCGTATTGGCGATGACGCACGCAGACGGACAAGCTTTCGTCCTGCATGACCAAGTTCAATCGTTCGCCCAGGACAAATCCGTACACGATCATCACCCCCGACACCCCGCTGGCCGAGCTGGAGAGCTTTCTTCAGAACCACATCTTTGCGCTCAGTACGCACGTTTGTTGTTCTCCGAATCGGGAAAAATCATCTTTTGCTTAGTCACAGATTACGAGCGCAAGTTTGTCCTTGGCGTAGCGACGCGCCAAGACCTAGAGGTAGTGTTTTCTTTCTTTTATTACTTACTACTTTGCTCACCCTCTGATCCAATCTTGCTTCGCTACAGTCATTCGTCTCGCGGCGCGGTATCTAATCTCTGTCTTCAATCTACCCCCTCTCATTGTCTGCCATGTGATCTTATATTACCATCACCATCTCATGAGTTTGCATTGTTCTCTATTAGGCTACTTCTTTGCACTGGCTTGTCTCAAAGAAATTATGACAATTCATGCTGGCTTTCTATGAGCTGGTACATCAAGTTACTTATATGATGATCGATCGCGAGCTGTTGAAACGTCGAAAAATGCTGCAGGGGGCAACATAATATTAGTCCTCAATAGCCATCTGTCAGCAAAAATTAGTGCATCACCAAAGCCTGAATTTTATAAATCATTTATCAACGCACGTTCGCTAATCAACTTCTGACATCTTTGAATTATATACGTACATTGACAATACAATCACCGTTCTTTATCGCACATTTTCCATAACAAACACGCACATAGGGCTTATAAAAGGCATGATTCCATAAGATTAGGGTGCGTATGGTATAATGCAACTAAGATGAAAAGAAAAGCATGAATAACAGACGAAGACGAGTGCACACTATGCGCAGCAGTGTCGAGGTACGAATGGATTGCGGACACCGGGGAGATAACCTGGGGGACGTTGAGGAAACCGCAATAAGATGCTCAAATGAGTGACGTGTAACGCACCAAAAACAATGGCTGGACACCAAGCAACCAAGAGAATGGCAATATGTTGCGTTCCAAACGCAGTGGGGGCAGGCTTATCCCTAATCAAGTCGATGATTGTACTTAATGACGCAAGGATCAGAATGAAGAAGAAAACCCTGCGAATGACGATGTGAGCGCTGCATGGACAAAGAAATGTGAAAACTGCAACGCACAGCTGGAAGACGACCATGCGCCAGATAGCTGGGTGAAGCCCTGGTGGACGACCAATAGAAGGGCGAGGAGCCGATCCTGCGAGCCAATGCACTTAATTCGGTTTGTTCACAGGTGACGATGGACTAGAAACCACTTACGATAGAATTGTCTTACTGGCTTCAGTGGCAGCACTGGGGATACCATTTTGAGTTCATCCGCAACGTCACCTTCACTCTTCACGATGCCGCCCTTGTCCGCTTCGTCGATCTCTGGCAATCCCTCCAGTGGACGATCCATATACGTGATGCTCGGAAGGGAGCCGACGACACCGGGGCTTCTTCCTATTAACAAAGCCGAAATGGGATGACGATATGAAGGGTAAGGGGACGCAGAGAGGTCCTCTGAGCATCCTGCAAAAATAGCACGATCCTCCTCGAGCCGCGCCCGCGCATATTCCGGCGAAAGCTCGAGGCTAGGACGCAAGCCAATGGGAGGCGACCGTGTCGGGAGATGAAACTTTGGTGTCCTCCCGCCAACTTCGAACGAAATGGGAACACGAGAAGGCGAAACAGGAGGTGCAGGTGATTCTTCGGAACCAATTGCATGAGGCGGTGGTGCTGTCCTGTGTTCGAAGTCCGAAGAATAACAGCGGCCGAAGAGTTGGTCTCAACAGTAGCGGAGATAAAGGGAAGCGAAACACGCGACGAAGATCGCGTCGATGAGTCTTGTAGCCGTACGTCGATAGTCATGCCTGTCTGGCCGTCCAAGGTCGACGATGGAAGTTTGTATGATACACCGCTGACGGGCGTGCCAGCTAACTGTCGAGAGGTTCCGATGGCGGAACCACTGCTGGCCGCACGGGCAGAAAAGCTCTGATCGCAAGTTTGAGCACGAAGTTGGCGTATTCTGGCGTGCATGTTAATCATGCGGACAGCGGTCGCGATAGAAAGGATAAAGCAAGGCGTAAATAAGAGGATGGGAGCACCAGCGTAGCCCAGGAGACGAGGCCTAATGAGAGAAAAGGCTTAAATGTGAAGCGGCCGTCCGGGAGATGATAGTTATCATACCATAGTGGGGACGTATTGTCGCAGTGCATGTCGTTCATTGGATGAACGGAATTCGTTTTGAGAACGGCAGCCAAGTGTGCGGTGAACGCCAGCAGTGGAAAGGCCACGACGAAAAAATAGTACGCCTTCCGCCATAGTAGAGCGCTGGAAAATGCAATTTTAGCTCTCACGATCCAACAGCTAGAGCTACAGAACTCTCACGGAGCTGATGCTTGTATTGAACGGTACGGCTTGAAGACGGTTAGATACGAGGCCCAGGTAAAGCATCCGCATACGCCAGTCAGAACGTGGAAACATAGGGCGATCATCACGGTCTGTATGACGCAAAACGAGTGCGGCATGTTGGAAGGAGTCATCCTCCATACCATGCCTAGCCAACAGAGGGTTCATTGAAGGTGGGAAAGGCCAAGCAAGGGTTGGCACGTACCTAGGCAGAACGTGATCTCAAGGATGGTGACTGTGATACAATATAGGATCGAGGCCCAGTACGTCCCGATAGCGGAAGCAAACCGGATGAAGACGACCCATGTAGCAGGGACACCTTTGAGAGGGGAAGGGGCAGGGTGTGAGTCCCAAACGTGATGGGGATCAGAGAATGGGAAAAGGGAATGATGAGACAGACCAAGAGCTGCAAAGACGAGCCAGACGACCTTGAGAGATAGAGGAAGCATTGTCGAGGACCTACACTGGCATTAGAGAGCAACTAGGCAACTCGGGGAGTAGAGTAGAGTAAGAGGAGGTAGGATAGCAAGGAGAGAACGCGTTATATTAGCCTGTCTCGATTTGGCGACTGACAAAATTTATTGGAAGCCATCCAGCGCTGTCGCCGGCCAATTGGTCACGGCCACTTCGGGCTCGCCCATCGCAACCTTGTCAATCTTTCGTCCCATCACTGACCGCTGTATCGTCCCCTCCCATCTCTTGAACCATTCCCCCTCCCGCTCTCCGATCAACATCCTTGCACTCACCAACCCAGCTACCCCGCTCTCCGGCGCAACTGCCCATCTTTTCAGACCGTATGCACCACCCCCAACCGCCCAACGGCCGCCGCCCCGCCTATGGAAGCGCTGGAATAACCATATACAGGGATATATCAGCGTGATGATGAGCAGGAATTTCAGCCACGGGTTGGATAAGGCTCTTGACATGCGCGTATTAGGGCGCACAATCACACTTTTGTGCCATGATTCAAAATTCACTTCGACGTGATCGCCAATATACTGCGTTGATCTGATGGCCGCACGAATCGCCGCCTCAAGCGTGTTGAGGTCCCAGCCGTAGATAACCTAAAACATATTCACACAGTCAATGAGTACAAGTGACTCAGCCTCGGTGTCAAGCGGGCGGCATGAACAAATAGGGATTGCGCCGCACCTTTTCGTATTTGAACTCCTTGAAAATCTTCCGACTCTGACAGTAGTTATCCGCCCACTGGCGAAGCGTCCAAGAAGACTTGAGAACATCCGCGCTGCCCATCCCGAACGTAGCGTATCCCTCAGGTCGGTCATTATGGGGTCCCACCCACGGTGGCAGCCCGCGCCTGCCACGCCCCGCCAGCCAAGCTTTGAATCGCTTCTTAGTGCTGCGGTCCGCCTTGGTCATCTCTCCGGGTTGGCCTACTTCTCTATGCATGCGACCCCTATACGCAGGCTCATCGTCCCCCACGGTCCACTGGGTCGCACGGCGGGGGACCTTGTACTCAATCCCGAAGTCAAAGTCGGTGACAGTTTCGCTGTAGTACTCGGTGTCTGTGCGCCAGCGGCCCCGCGAATCCGTCCTATCGACCACGCGCGTGTGCGTTTCCTCATGCGTGCCACGGCAGTGCACGACGAAGGTTGGTGGCGTCTCGGCCTGTGACAGCAAGAAGCGATAGAGGGCTTCACCTGTCAGAGTCAGACATGAATACAGGGGAATAGTGCGAAGTGTATGACCAGTCCATCACACACCGTCTTCATTCAGATGAGGGTCATGAGAGATGATATCGCCGTTTCCCGACACCCAGTGTTCTGCTTCGTACGGCGTAAACTCGGGCGGTTCTTCGCCGCCTGCGGGGAAAGTGTCCACAGCGTCGTCGAATGACACGACCACGTGTCCAATGCTCTCCTCGAATGATGGTGGCGGGACGTACGAAGGGCCAGCTTCGTTGCCATCGTCTTCGCGTAGGAGAGGCTGCTCAGAAGGACGATCCTTGTTTTCACCTAGAAGCGTCATGATAGTCTTTGGATAAGATACGAGGGACAAAGGGCACATGTTAATGCCACTAAAAAAGGCACATAAGGGGCGCCGTGACACCACCACATCACACCAACTGAATGATGGGACAGGTAAGGTAGCTAACTTGAAAGCCGCCACGGTGTGGAGATATGGCAGTGATATGGCACTCAGGCGCTGTCAATGAGCTGGAATCAGGCTAGGCTAACGTCGTCAGAACTGACACCCGTGAGAGCCACTTGTCAACCTACTTGGACTGCATCATAGCTTACTGTCACACAAGTCATGTGGCCCTCGTTCTCGTGCACCGGCACCATCCCAATGCACCGCACACCGCACACTGGCATGTCCGACTTCCGAGTCCACTGAATATCATCCCCCGGAGACGAACACGGCGGCGCCGAGCATTGCATCTGTACCGCCTATCGCGCTTTGTCCCTTGTCCCTCCTGTGCCCAGCCAGTGTCGTTTAGCGCGATCACTCGAGTCAGCAATGTTTCTATATTGATTCGACCTCGGCAGCACCGAGTCATTGAGGTCGCCACAACCAGCCTATCGCAGCCTCGTAACTGAATAAGTTGCTAGCACGTTCAGGGCCACCCGCGCATCAGCACAGTATGACTCACAGCCAACGAAGCATTGCGATATGTTATAAATACCTCTCGTCGCGGGGGTTCGTCCAGAAACCGTCAACCTAAAGGGCTTCTAAGCTCCTAGACGCTACTACACACATTAACATCACCGCAACCGAGCTCTTCGACAACAACACGAACACTACAATGTCGCGTCTTTGCTCTCGCCGACAGACAACAGCCACACAAGCGCCCACAAGCGTCCCCCTCCCAGACGCGCGCAAACTCGCAAACAAACAGCGCCGCAAGGCCGGCCGAGAGGCAA
>WNFC01006221.1_pt1 | contig 13135 bp, 9 predicted proteins | sample 5400541 | NCBI WGS metagenome assembly WNFC01 (sample SAMN13153342, study PRJNA577476) | soil metagenome | isolation source: 120 cm saprolite under Douglas fir tree site 2 hole 2 replicate 1 | place: USA:California | collected 2015-04-18
GCGACCACCAACGCTGGCCGTTGTCGTTTCAAGCACTTACGCGAGTCGCGCGTCGGCCAGCGCCAGCCAGCGACGGCTGCGTTGTTACCACCGTTGTTACCGCGGGTCGCCTCTCCGTCGCTGTCTTGGAGCAGCGACCCCCTGTAAGTGCATCAGGCGGTCGTCCGATGGAAGGAGCCCCCTCACGCTGCTCAGAATCAGAAGGGGGTCGGAGCGACTACCCGATGTCGGCCACGGCGATCCGGGTTCGTTCGACGTCTATCACGTCCTTGAGTCGACCAGCGCAACTTGCCCCACATCAACAAGCCCGGCGGAAAGGCGCTCCCCGACCACATGGTCGCGCCAGCCAGCTAAGCGCTGATCGGCCGGTCGGACCAACGTCACCTCGGGCGCGGCCAGTTCATCCCGGATGCCGGTAATGTCGCACGGCTGGTGGACAGCAGCACGAGTCAGACGCACCGTTCTGTTCGTCCGCCATCCCGCTCGGAGGCGAAGCTGGCTATGACCATCCGTCCCGCCCTTGTCCTATCGAGTGTCGCGCTGCTTGGGACACCCCTCACCGCTCAGTATCCGCTCGCGCCGTCGCCCGTCCTCGACCTCCGCACGCTGTCGCACGACGTGCGCTTTGGGGGGTACGTGAGCGCACGAGGGACTGAGCGGAGCGACACGGCCACGTGTTCGTCGTGAACCGCGCCCGTGTGACAGCAAGCGTCCTGCCAGCGCCATTCGCTGCTCTGCGCCTCCAGGTCGATTATGCGGCCACCGGACGCACGACCGGGGACACAGTGCCCGCCATCGTCTTGACCGACGCCTTCGTGCAGCTGGTGCCATCTGAGCCTGAAGGCGGCGCGCGCTTGGCGCACGTGGCGCTCCTCGTCGGACAGTTCCGTACGCCGTTCTCGCTTGAGTTCCTCACTCCCTTCTCGCTGCTTCAAACGGCGAACCGCTCCCAAGCCGTGGACCGTCTCTCCACACGGCGCGACATCGGCGTCCTCGGCCAGGTCGCCCTCGGCGGCGCGGCGAGGGTCACGGGGGCAGTCATCAACGGAGAGGGTCCGAACCGCCTCGTCAATTCGGACGGGCGCGAGATGGCCATGGGCCGCGTGACGGTCTTCCCGCTTGCCCGTCTCGCGCTCTCCGCCAAGTACCTTGGGGAGGGCGGTGATCACCGTTGGGGATACGACGGGCGTTGGATGGGGCGCAGCGCGATCATCGAAGGCGAGTTTATCGCCCGCCGCGGGCCGCTGAGCGCTGCTACGACCACCGATGCCAGCGGCGGCTACGTCCTAGCATCCTACAAGGCACTGTCCTGGCTCCAGCCCGTAGTGAAATGGGAGCGTCTGCGGGACGACCGTACGACGGGCGCGGCGACTATCCAGAGCCGCCTCACGTACACAACCCTAGGTATCAACTTAGTGTCCGCGGGAGAGAGAATCTCCCGACTGCTTGTGGACGGGATCTTCAAGTCCGAACGGCCGGCGTCCACGGGCAACGAGCTCGTCGCGCAGCTCGTCGCGATTTTCTAACCGCCGCTGGGCTGCAGGGGGTGTGGCTGGTCCTTCGTCAGAGCGCGGCCCGGTACCGCTGCCACTGCGTCTTCAAGTCCTGCATGAAGGCAATGAACCCGGGGTCATGTCGGATGCCGTCAAGGTCGGGATCGGTCGCGAAGCAGGGGTAGCAGGGCAGCCCATCCTCCGCCGCTTTGCGCAACCACGCTACCGCCGGACCCGGTCGGCCGAGCAGGGCGTAGGCCGAAGCGATTCGCGACGCCGTGTGGTGGAAATGGATGTAGCCGGCACCGATCTCTTCGGCTCTGCGAATGTCCGCTTCTGCACCGGGCACGTCGCCCCGCTTCGCACGCAGGAACGCGCGCGCGCTCGTGAGCAGCCCCCCGGGATCCTCGGGATGCTCGTGCAAATACTGCTCGATCAGTGCGGCAGCCTCGCTATCCTGGTGGAGATGGAGTAGGGCCCAGGCGACGTGATAGTGCCAGAGTGACGGAACCTGCTCCGACGGGATCTGTCGGAAGAGTCGCAGCGCGTCTTGGTACTTTCCTTGGTGCACGAGGGCTACCCCGATGCGTTCCTCCGCGAGCCTGTCGGTCGGGTCGATGGCGAGGGCCTTCTGGAATTCGTCGATCGCGTCGTCGAGGAACCCGACGTGCAGATAGACCAGGCCGAGCCGGTGGTGCGCATCCTCGAGACTCGGGTTCAGCGCGAGCGTGCGGCGGAACTCTTGGATCGCCAAGACGTGAGGGAATCGGTAGGCCGGGCTCCACAGCAGGTACCCCCTCGCATAGTGCGCTTCGGCGAGATCGGGACGGAGTCGCAGGGCTTTCTCAGCGGCGACCAGGGCGCGCTCCCAGGCTGCCGTGTCACGAGGGGTCACGGCGAACACCTGTTGCCCGTACGCGTGCGCCAGCTCCGCGTACGCCGCGGCGAACCCGGGATCCAGGGCGACCGCCTTTTCGAGCAACGTGATTGCGCCCGCCAGGTGCGGCGGTGTGACCGTTCTGACCCCCAGCTTGCCACGCAGATACAGGTCGTACGCCTCCGGGCTACTGGTGGGAGGCGTACCCAGGCTGCGCTCCTCCGAGGCCGATACGGGAACCTTCAAGGCCGCCACGATACCGCGCCTGACGCGGTCCTCGAGCGCGAACCGGTTGCCGGCGCTCTCCTCGAAGCGGTCTGCCCAGAGCTGGTAACCCGACGCCGCGTCGATCAGGCGCACGTCCACCCGCACACGGTCACCCGATCGCTGCACTCCGCCTTCGACGACTGCATCGACGTGGAGCTGACGGACCATGTTGCGGAACGATGCCGCATCTTTGAACTCCAGCACCGCGCCAAGCGAGGTCACTCGTAGTGCGCTGAGTCGGCCGAGGTCGGTGACCAAGGCTTCGGTCATGCCATCGGCGAACCAGGAGTGGAGCGTGTCGCGCGACAGGTCCACCAGCGGCCGCACGGCGACCGCTCGGATCCGGCCGGCGCTGGCCCTCGCCCACAGCCGGTCGCGCCAGCCGCCGGCATTGACACCCACCAGGACCGCGAGCGCCAGCGCGATGGAAGCGCCTGCACCGAGCACGATCTTGACGGCTCTTCTGCCGAGTCCCTTCGCGGTGCGTTCGACTCGGTAGCGGCCGACGAGGGCGGCCTGCAGCGGCGGCACCTCGACCGGCGGCAACTGAACTGTCCCCGTGGCCGTCTCCCGCGCGCGCACGGCAGCCATCAGCGCCTGCGTTTCGGCGGCGGGCTGCGCCTCGTATTCCTGGACGAGCCGCTTGGCGAAGTCCTCATATGCCATCACGGCGCCCGCGCGGTCACCGAGGCGGTCGAGCAACCCGATCAGCAGGCGCAACAGGCCTTCATCAAGCGGGGCCAGTCGTGCCGCTCGCCGGGCCCACCGTGCGGCGGCGGTGAGGTCGCCCCCGGCCTGGCATTGCTCGACCAGGGTGCGCGCGGCACCAGACGCCGCTTCCTGAAGCCGTGCGCGCTCCGTCTCCAGCCAGTGCTCGAACTCGGGGGCGTCCGAGATGAAGAACCCCTCCAGCAGGTGCCCTCGATAGAGGTCGAGCGCTTCGGTCAGGTGCCCGGACTCGATCGAGCGTTCGAAGTCCACGACATCGCAGCGGACGGCGCCGAAGTCGAGGCCGACCTCCTCGTTCCCCTGGCTCACCAGTGCCGCGGGCCCCAAGACCTCTCGCAGCACGTAGAGGGATTGGCGCAGGGCGGCGCGCGCGCGCGGCTGGTCGAGCTCTGGCCAAAAGAGGGCCAGCAGAGTGTCGCGGCGGTGAGTGCCACGTGGAGTAGCGGCGGCGAGGTAGGCGAGGAGGGCGAGGCGCCGGGGTTGGGCGATGAGACTGCGAGCATCACCCCCAGTGTCCGTGGTAAGGCTCAGAGCTCCGAACACCCGGAACTCGACCATGTGAATCCCCCTCGCCGGCGGGGGGCACAGTTCGGAGGCTGCAAACGGCCGTCACCGCCCACGTGACGGCCTTGCGACGGGCGCGTGATGCCGCCGCCTCAAACTGGGTCCGTACCGAGAAGCTATCGCGTCGCCCCTAGGGCGGCAAACCGTGAGGAGGACCCATGAACATCGTGTTGCAGTCTTCTACCGTACTTCTGCTCGGCGCCGTGGCCCTAGCCGGCTGCGCTGACCGTCCCACCGGCCCGGTCCCGGGCGCGGGACTGGCGGGAGATTTCGCCATCAACGCCGCTGCGAATTTCGTGTGCGATGTCGACGGGGCGAATTGGGCAGGGGACCCTGATGCCGCGGTCCTGCACGACCTCGCGCCGGGCGGTCCCTTGCGCGTCGGGATCAACTACGGCAACCCGAACAACGCCAGTCGTAACCCCGCCACTGGGCAGCTCTCGGGCGTGGCCGTAGACCTGGCGTGCACGCTCGCCAGGGGGACGGATCGACCCCTCACTGTGGTTGGCTACTCGGGCGTACCACCGATGCTCGCCGGGCTGACAAGGGGAGATGTGGACCTGGCCTTCACGCTCGCGTCCGCTGGCTCGAAAGTCGTCAACGTGGCGATTTCGCACCTCGGCGTGGAGAACACCTACCTCGTTCCGGACGCCTCTCCCTTCCAGTCGGTCGCCGATGTCGATGCGCCAGGCGTGTTGATTTCCGTCGCCCAGGGTAATTCTCCCGATGTGTACCTCAGTGCCACCCTGAAGAATGCGACGTTGGTGCGCACGGCGACTGTCCCTCTGGCCCTCGCGCTCCTCGCCAAGGGTCAGGTGAACGCCTTCGCGGGGAGCCGCTCCGCTGAAGCGATGTTCATCGCCAGCACCTTTCCAAGTGGCCGGATGCTCCCGGATAACTTCTTGATCGCGAATATCGCAGCGGGGCTACCGCTCGGCCACGATCAAGGTCTTGGATACGTCGACGAGTTCATCGATTGGGGCAAGACCTCTGGGTTGGTTCAGCTTGCCATCGGGCGCAGCCAGCTAATCGGCGTGTCGATTCCGCCGCCGCCGCCGATCGAGCAGCGACTCGCCTTTCTCCAACATCACGTCGCGCGGCTAGTGACCAACGGCGTGCTGGACCACGGTCAGGGCAATGCGCTGGCAGTCAAGCTCCAAGGTGCGCTGGACAAACTCGCCGTCGGGGAGATCGAGTCGGCGATGAACAAGGTGGCGGCCTTCATCAACCAAGTGGACGCGTTTCGTAATGCGGGCGTCCTGTCGGAAGCGCAGAGCGCCTCACTGCTGGAGATTGCGCGGGATGTCGTAGCCCGGGCGACGGCTTGAGCATTCGCCGGGCCAGGTCTCGTCCCGCTCAAACGGATTCCGTCATAGTCAGAATGGAAGGTGGCGGTTTATGGATACTCACTCGATTCTTCAGCGACTGTTGCTGGCAGCGGGCCTGCTCGCGCTCGCCGCTTGCAGCGACTCCACCGCGCCGACCCGGGGCGCGACCCAGGGCGCGGTCCGCGTATCGGCGACGACCACGGGTACCGACCTCCCTTCGCGTGGCTACAACGTGAGTGTGGACAGTGGTGCGGGACAGGCGGTCGCTGCCAACGGGGCCGTGACGATCTCGGGACTGAGCGCCAGCAGGCACAGCGTGACCCTCTACGGCATTGCCGCGAACTGCGTGCTCAGCGGCGTGAACACACGCGCCGTTGATGTCCTCGCCGGCGACACGGTGCGGGTTGCGTTCGACGTAGCCTGCACAGCAGTGGGCGGAGCCAGTGGGCAGATCGCCTTTGTTTCCGACCGCGACGGCAACTTCGAGATCTACCTGATGAATGCCGACGGCTCGAGCCAAACTCGGCTCACCAATAGCCCAGCGACCGACTTCCAACCTGCCTGGTCGCCCGACGGCAAGAAAATCGCGTTCACGAGCATGGGGGAGGTGTACGTGATGAATGCCGACGGCTCCAACCCCACCCGGCTTACAAACGACCCCGCGGGTGGCTCCGCCCCCGCCTGGTCGCCCGACGGCAAGAAAATCGCGTTCACGAGCATGGCGGAGGTGTACGTCATGAATGCCGACGGCTCAAGTCCGACTCGCCTCACTTACAGTAGCCCCGACTGGGACTCGGCCAGCCAGGCCGCATGGTCGCCGGACGGCAGCAAGATCGCTTTAACCCGCGCCTCCTTCGACTACTACTGTGATCCCGACGGTCTGTGCTCTGGCTCTGGCTACACCACTCTGGTCATTTCCGTCATCAACGCCGACGGCACGGGGATTCATGACCTTGCATCCGGTAGTGGCGCGGCCTGGTCGCCCGACGGCACCAGGATCGCGTTTCGAGGGGATGGAGGGATCAATGTCCTCAACGCTGATGGTTCAGGTGGCAGGCATGTAATCGCTGCAATCGGAGGGCAGCACCTTGCCTGGTCACCCGACGCGGCGAAGATCGCCTTCGACGGAGCCACCTACACCTCCCCGCTGTCGGCACCCCAGTGGGACATCTACATCTTGGACGCGGACGGCTCTGGAACCGTTCGCCTCACGCAGGGCTCGGGAAACAACTACTTCCCCGCCTGGAGGCCTTAGAGCGATGCCGCCATGCGCATCGCTTCAACGATTGGGGCAAAACAACGGCCCTTTGGACACCAACCAGGGGGCCATCCGTACTGTGAGTTCTGCCGATTGTATGGAAGCGACTGGCCTCACCGCGAGCGAGCGTGTAGCGTCGGCTTTGCCAAGCGACACATGCGCGCTCGTCACAGGAGGCCAGTCATGTACTCCGCTGGACTTGATGCTCATCTAAAGTATGTGTCCGTCGCCGTGCTGGACAGGATGGGAAAGGTGGCGCTGGAGACCACCGTCTTTCACGCCGCCGGCGACCGGACCTTCGGCCCGTTTGGCCGAAACGTGTTATCGCGTTTGTAAGTCTATGCGCCAGGCGGGATTCGAACCCACGACCTTCGGCTCCGGAGGCCGACGCTCTATCCAGCTGAGCTACTGGCGCGCAATCACGTCCTAAACGACCGGCATTGGTGTCTGCTCGATGGCGAAGATCCGCCAGGCCGCAGCGCCGCGCCGACCGGTGCTGCAACTTAGCCGTGCGCTGCTCGACCCGGTACTCCACAAGCGTCAGTCGGGTGATCGGAACCGCCCCAGCCGCCCGGGCCATGAGGCCCGATGACCGATTGGGTCACCGCGCCACTCGCGAAGCCGCTGGTTTCCCATGATCCCCGCGCCGTCGACTTTGCTCGATCCCGGCACCCTCCACGCCGCTCGCACCAGGAGACTCCCATCCGGTGACCCGGCAGGTGCCCAGACGATTGCGGGACATGCACATTCGTGAAACAGACGGCCTCTGACGACTCGCAATGCAGCCCGGCCACCAAGAGTCGCAGGTTGGAACCGCCACGGTTTAAAGCGTCGTGAAAGTGGGGTGAATCGGGACCCGAGTGGCGGCTGGGCTCTTGCGGACCCTGTGAGCGCGGGACATGTTCTCCGCCGTTCGCCAAATCGCCTCGTCCCCCGTCAGGGATACGTGCGAGTGTTGTCCGATACGCGAAGCGCCGTCGTTTTCGACGCACAACCGAGCTGTTCCGAGTGGGCCCGCGTCATCCTGACGTCGGGCCCCCTGCCTGTTTTCTAGAAAAAGACCAGGAGGCGACATGAACCATTTTCGTCCTCTCGCGGGTGCGGTGCTCTTAGGTGCCATGTGGAGCACCACCGTCCTCGCGCAACAGCGTTTGCTCCACGGGACCGTGACCGATTTCAACACCGGCGGCCCCGTGGTATCGGCCACGGTCAGCGTCAAAGCCACGAACATCGCGGCGGTGACCGCGCAGGACGGTAAGTTCACGCTCTCCGTTCCGCTCGGCGCGCTGACCCTCAACGTGCGCCGCGTCGGCTATCAGCTAGCCCCCGTCGCGGTCGCGCCGGACCAGGCCGACGTGGACGTCAAGCTCCACGCCTCGGTGATTGAGCTCAGCGAACTCGTGGTCACGGGCCAGGCGACGAGCGTCTCCCGACGCAACCTGGCGAACGACGTGGCGACGGTCGCCGGTGAGGATGTCAACCGGGTCCACACCGAGACTATCGAGAACGGGCTTCAAGGGAAGGTGGCCGGCGTCATCATCACCGAGAACTCGGGCGCCCCAGGCGGGGGTCTCCAAGTACGGATGCGTGGGGTCACGTCGATCTTCGGCAGCTCGCAGCCGCTCTACGTCATCGACGGTATCCCCGTCTCCAACAGCGTGATCCAGAACGGTCTCAACTCGGTGACGCAGGCGGCGGCTCCTGTCATGCTGGGTGCCTCGAACCAGGACAACGGCGTGAACCGGATCGCCGATTTGAACCCGGCCGATATTCAGAGCTACGAGATCCTCAAGGGACCTTCGGCGGCCGCCATCTATGGCTCATCGGCGGCGAATGGCGTGATCGTCATCAAGACGAGGCGGGGGAGCCCAGGCGAGCCCCGGTTCTCGGTGACCCAGCGCCTCGGGACACACATGCTGCAGCACAAGGTCGGCGAGCGCCCGTTCACACTGGCCCAGGCGATAACCTATGACAGTGCCGCCGGCATCGACGCGGCCTCGACCGGCTATGCGCTCACCAAGCAGATCTATCAGGCCAGCGGCGGCTTCCAGGACTTCGAGCAGCAGATCTTCGGCGACAAGAGCCTGTCGTACGAGACCGACCTGAGCGTCAGTGGCGGTGGCGAACGGACGCAGTACTTCGTCTCCGGGCTTGACCAGCACGACAACGGGATCATGTACGGCACCGGCTACGATAAGCAGGGGCTCCGCACCAATCTCACGCAGCTCCTCGGGTCTAAGTTGCAGATCCAGGCGAACGTGAACTTCGCCCACACCCTCACGAAGCGCGGCATCAGCAACAACGACAATGTCAACGTGACACCGTACTTCGTGATCGCGGGGACGCCGAGCTTCTTCAACTTTAATCCTGTGAACGGTGTGTACCCCAAGCAGCCATTCTTTGCCCCGGGTACGAACCCGCTCCAGACGCTGTCGCAGTTCTCGTTGCCAGAGGATGTATACCGATTCACGGGGTCCGTGGAGGCGACGTACTCGCTGTTGAACACGGGCACGCACACGCTCAAGGCGACGCTGAACGCGGGGATCGACAACTATTCATACAAGGCGGCCATATATGCGCCGGCCTCGCTGTTTTGGCAGCAGGTCACCGGCCTGCCTGGCCTGTCGGGCGACTTGAGCGGGACCGAGACGCAGCCGACGGCGGCGTTGACCGTAGCACACACGTACACGCCGACCTCCAATGCATTTACGGCGACGACGTCGGCCGGCGTACGGAGCGGCTTCCGCAGCTTCGCTACCACCAACGTGGTGACGCAGAATCTCCTCGCCAACCAGCAGAACGTCGACCTCGGCACCGCGACGAACGTGTTCGCCAACCGGCAGAAGGTGCGCACGCTGTCGCTGTTCGGGCAGGAGGAGGTGCTCCTGCTCGACGAGCGTCTCTTGGTCTCGGGCGGCATCTTGGTGCAGAAGAGCACCAATAACGCCGACATCGACAAACTGTGGGGCTATCCCAAGGTCGCCGCATCGTATCGCTTTCCGACACTAGGCCCGTTCGAGGAGCTCAAGTTCCGGGCGGCCTTCGGAGAGACGGGGAACGAGCCGCTCTATGGCCAGAAGTTCACGGCGCTCACGGGCCTGACCTACGTCGGCCAGAACGCCGTTACGCTCCAGGGCAGTCTCGCCGATCCCAACCTGCATCCGGAGCGCAACATCGAGATCGAGGGCGGCGTCGACGCGACGCTCTTCCAGTCGCGCGTCGGGTTCGGGGTGTCGGTGTACCAGAAGAACAACACCGACCTGCTCCTGCAGGCCGCGTTGGCGCCGAGCACGGGCTACGCCGTCCACATTTTCAACGGCGGCGAGATTCGCAACCGCGGCGTCGAGGCTGCCGTCACCGGCTACCCGATTCGGACGAAGGATGTGAATTGGTTCGCGCGCGTGACGTTCACGCGGAACACCGGGACGGTCCTGAGCTTGCCGGTGCCGGCGTTCCTGCCGCCCAACTTTTTCAGCACTCACTACGGCTCCGGGTTCATCCAGGTGGGGCAGTCTCCCTCCCAGATCATTGGCTATGAGACGGACACCATAGCCTACCCGACGCGCACGCGCGGCCGGCTGGGGGACTACGAGCCCAAGTTCACCATGGGCTTCTCGAGCCAGGTCACCGCCGGCCCCTTGGCGGTCTCCGGGCTCGTCGAGTGGCGGCACGGTGGTGAGGTCGTGAACCTCACGCAGAATGGGTTCGACTCGTTTGCGACCGCGGCCGATTGTACCGCCGGCGACCCCAGTAACGGCTGCCTGGGCTCGTCGCCATCGGCCCAGCGCCTCCACCTCTTCAATATCGGCCGCTCTCCCTACATCCAGAGTGCGTCCTTCGTGAAGATCCGCGAGATCACGCTGTCATATCAACTTCCGCAGAACATCATCCGCTCGGCCTTCGGCGACCGGGTGCGCGCCGTGCGTGCGGACCTGAGCGGGCGCAATCTGGTGACGTGGACCCCGTACAAGGGGACCGATCCCGAGGTCTCGAACTTCGGTAACCAAAACATCAATCGCGGCCAGGACGTGACTCCCTATCCGCCGAATCGCGCCTATTACTTCACGCTCTCGGTGGACTTCTGACATGCCCGCGCCAACCAACACACGGACCACCATGCCTCGGCACAGTGGGGGAGCTATGCGGATTAGATACCTTGCGCTGGCACTGGGGGCGCTCGCGGTCGGCGGGTGCAGTCTCCCGAACGACCCCAACCTGAACGGCCCGAGCGTCACCGACTATTCCACGATCGCGAACCTGGCCCAAGTGCAGACGTTGACGACGGGCGTGCTGCGCGGCGACCGGATCGTGGGCGAGCAGGAGATCTACTTCGGGGAGATTGTCGGTCGCGATGCCTTCGTTCTGACGGCGTCGGAATTCCGCTACGAGACGGAGCTTCTGGGGCCGGCCATCGACCCCGCCGGCTTCATCGGCGCCCGGATGTGGCCGTACGGAACGATCCGGCTCGCCAACATCGGCTATCACGGCGTGAGCGCCGCGCCCGCGAGCGTGCTGAGCGCCGCTGATAAGGGGTCGACGCTCGGCTATCTGCAGACGCAGAAGGCACTCGAGTACCTGCGGATCGTCGAGATGCGGGACACCGCGGGTGCGCCAATCAACGTGGACAACGACCCTCTCGGCCCGCTCGCGCCGCTGAGCTGCAAACACGACGTGCTCAACTACATCGCGGCTCTGCTTGACTCCGGGGCCACGAACCTCACCGCCGGAGGTTCAACGTTCCCGTTCAACGTGCCTGCGGGCTTTGCCGGGTTCGACGCGCCTGCGAGCTACCGCACGTTCAATCGCGCACTGGCAGCGAAGGTCCAGGTGTATCTCGCGTTCCGTAACTACGCGACGGCCGGCCCCAACGACGCCGCTGCCCTCGCCGCAGCTCAGACCGCGCTGAATGCGTCGTTCATGGACACGACACAGTCGCTCGACCTGGGCCCGGCGCACATCTATTCGACGTCGACCGGCGACGCGACCAACACCTTGTTCGATACCGATACGTCGGGGACTACCTACCGGGCGAATCCGCGGGTTCGCTCGGAAGCGGATGCCAACGACGCCCGCGTGGCGCGCAAGACCGCAGTCTCGAGCACCGTCACGGTCGCGGGGGAGACGTCGAATCTCGTCTTCACGCTATATCTGACGCCGACGACCTCCACGAAGATCCTCACCAACAAAGAGCTGATCCTGTTGCAGGCCGAGGTGAATTGGGGGTTGGGGCAGAACATCCCCGCCCTGGCGTTGGCGCGCTTCATTCGTCGAACTGACGGGAATCTGCTGACCGACACGACCACGGTGACCAACTCGGCCAGCGTGCTGAACCGGATCCTGTATGAAAAGCGCTACTCCCTGCTGTGGCAGAGCGCGGATCGGTTTCTCGACGCGCGACAGTTTGGCAAGCTGAACGGTAGCAACCCGCCTGCGGGCGTCGGGCAGGAGCGCACCTACAACCCGCTCTACAACTGGCCGCTTCCGCAGAACGAGCAGAACGCTCGGCTAGGCGTTCTCACCAAACAGTGCACCTCGGGGCCCTGAGCGTCGCTCGACGTCGCGGCAGCACGTGAACGGCCCCGGGGCACTACTCGGGGCCGTTTTGTCACACTGGCGCTGCTAACCCAATCACTTGTACTGGTAGGGAGTTGCGCTTGATTCTTGGCTGCTCGGCCCGTGCTGCCGCCCGTACCGGTGATGATGCAAACGCTTCCTGATAGCCTGCGTGACGCCAACTTGGGCGGTCAGCTTCGGGACTTCCGCGAAATACCAGGAGATGACCTCGCGCGCCTTGTCGGCCGGCGGTGACGTCCAGTCGCGGAACAGCTCGCAGAGGACCGCGAGCGCGGTACTCGGGACGGCGCCCGCGTGTGACAGCCGTTCGATCGCCTTGCGGTGAGCCGTTTGGGATCTCCCACCGACGGCATCAACGACGAACATGCTCTCGTAACCATCTTTCGGCGCGTGGACCGTCGCGAACGTGAGGCAAATCACGGTGTGGGTCCACCGAAGATCAGCCGCTTGCGCCCGGTCTTCTTTACGGCTTCACGGAGGGCGCGATCTCGAACGCGTTCATCGTCGTGCGGTCGATCACCTGAACGCCAGGAAGCTCGGAGAGGATCGCCGGACGCGTCGGCCCATTGATGCCGGCCGCGACGCCAACGCTAGACAGCACGATCGGCATGTTGAACGCCTTGGCGGTCCTGGCCAGGAGGCGAACATTGAACTCCACCAAGCCGGCGCTCGTTTCCGAGCGAATGGTTTCAAATATCTCCTTCTGATAATCGATCAGCACCAGGGCACAGTCTTGCTAGGTCCAGACACCGAGATCTTTGTTCATCGTTCCTCCTCGCTAGTCTCTTAGAGTGCTCCAGCCATGGCGGGTCAGGAGCGCGGACGCCCGAGGGTTCCGGAGGTACCGAACGTGTCCTCGAGAAACTGGACGAAGTGAATCTTGCCGTCCTTCACCTTCGCGAGCAGCGCGAAGGGCGAAGTGATCTCCTCGCCGGACTGGCGCCCGCGATACGTGAACGAACCGAACATCGCGACCTTATCGCCCTGTTCGATGACCTCGCGGACCTCGAAGGCCTTGGTCTCCCACGCCCGCCCAATTCCTTCG
>WNFC01006222.1_pt1 | contig 13135 bp, 11 predicted proteins | sample 5400541 | NCBI WGS metagenome assembly WNFC01 (sample SAMN13153342, study PRJNA577476) | soil metagenome | isolation source: 120 cm saprolite under Douglas fir tree site 2 hole 2 replicate 1 | place: USA:California | collected 2015-04-18
CGTAGCGAGGGTCCGAAGTACGCTCTCTGCGTTTGTTTCCTAGCTGAGGAGGGACGGGGATCGTAAAAACTTTAGCCATGAATGAACTCGTTAGCAACGTTTGGTCAGTATAGCGCCCGAAGTGCAATTCTTAGCACATGTTATTGCCGTTTAGATTCAATAGCTTAGCTTCGGGGTGAGACGATTTGCGTCTTGCTGGTGGTTTTTAGCTGAAAAACGTCGTTGTTGATCTTCTCATTCACCCGGATGGAGGAGTACTTGGCCAGGCGGTAGTCTCCCTGGAGCTCGAAGAATTGCTGTTGTACGGAAATGCCCCGCTGAAGGTCGATCCACAGCAGAATCCGCGCAAAAGTATTTCTGAGCTTGTCCGATTTAGGAACCAATTGCAGCTTGGCGGTTGCGATGTTGTTGACAGTTTCGGGCCCCTGATAGGTGACGTCGAATGCCTTGGTCAGGTCCTGCCCGCTGCCTCCGAAACCGAGGACGAGGTAGCTTTCGATTTCGGCGCGGTTCTTTCCCGCGGGGTGAACCATGACCTGCTCGATTTTGGGCTGATACACTTCAAGTTTGCTGTCCTTGTAAAGCACGAATTTGCGGTCGGGTTTCTTGATTTCCGCCATCATTTCGATCTCTTTGCCCGACCGTCGGTAATAGACAGTTCCCTCCTGAGTATCAGTTTCATCCACCACCTTCTGATACTGCTCCCAGACGAAGTCGGCCTGCGTGGTGCGGAAACTGGCGGCGGCCGCGTCCATTTTCTTAAGGACGGCGTCGAGACCGCTGGAGTCGGCGGGCTGCTGCAAGGCTGGCGCAAAGCCGGCGAGCAGAGCGGCAAAAATCGCGATGGAAAGGATTCGGCAGAGAAGTTTCATTCAGGACTTTCTGATTCCTGGATCAGTTGCTATTCGACTGCGGGCTGCCTGCTGCGAAACATCGACTACGAATCGTGGACACGAATCATCGACCACGAAACTTCCTACTCTCGCTGTACCAGCACCTTGTAGCTTTGCACGTGGCCCTTGCCGTCGGCCACAGTATCGTATTGAACGATTGAGACCCCGCCGGAGATCGGTTCGATAATGCGCAGCAACTGCTGGCGCACGGCGCGGTCATCGCCCGGCGCAATCGCGCTGCCGTCAATCTGATACACGAGGCGGCCCTGTGCATCGGGCGTAACTACTACTCCAGTCGGATGCGGATTCCGCGCGATGGGTTTGTCGTTGAAGTTGATCCAGTAAGGCGAGAACAGGACGAAAATCAGGATCAGAGTGACCATGATGTCGTAGTGTAATGTTCCGCGCTCATGCTGCCAGAGGATGTAGCTGCGAATTGTGCGCCAGATGGCGTTCATCGGCAGGGGCAGAGAATTGTCCGCGGTCGTGCTGGTTTCGGCTCTCTGCAAGTCTAGTGACCGCTCCTTGTCTTGGCAATGTGTAAACCAGCTTCTAGCCTTTAGCTCTTGGCTCTTAGCTTTTTAGCCTAGCTTCACACTGAGCAGCAACCTACACGCCCCAGCCGCAATTGCTAGAGAGCTAAGAGCCAAGAGCCAAGAGCCAAAGGCTAGAAGCTCTTGGCTGTGATGCGCTCTGCTCCAATGTAAGGCCGCAGCACCTCGGGAATAATGACACTTCCGTCGGCCTGCTGATAGTTTTCGACGATCGCCACCCAGGTTCGACCAACGGCCAATCCGCTGCCGTTCAGTGTGTGTACGAACTCGGTCTTATTCTTGCCTTCTGGGCGATAGCGGATGTTGGCGCGGCGGGCCTGGTACGATTCGAAATTCGAGCACGACGAAATCTCGCGGAACAACTGCTGTCCGGGCAGCCAGACTTCAATGTCATAGGTCTTGGCTGAAGAAGGCCCCATATCGCACGTGCAGAGAGCCATCGTTCGGTAGTGCAACCCGAGCTTCTGCAGAACCTGTTCCGCGTCACGGGTAAGCTTTTCGTGCTCCTCGTAGGAATTTTCCGGACGCGAAAATTTCACCAGCTCAACCTTTTGAAATTGATGCTGGCGGATGATGCCGCGCACATCTTTTCCGTAAGACCCTGCCTCGCTGCGAAAGCACGGCGTGTAGGCAGTGAGTGAAATCGGCAGGCGTGCGGGGTCGAGGATCTCGTTGCGGTACAGATTCGTGACCGGCACTTCAGCCGTGGGAATCAGCCAGAGATCTTTCTCGCCATGCGGCACGCGGAACAGATCGGCAGCGAATTTCGGCAACTGGCCGGTGCCATACATGGAGTCGGAGTTCACCAGGTAAGGTGGGAGAACCTCGGTGTACCCGTGTTCGCGAGTGTGGAGGTCGAGCATGAAGTTGGCCAGTGCACGCTCTAGCTTCGCGCCCAGGTCCCAATACACTGCGAAGCGCGCGCCTGTAAGCTTTACCGCCCGCTCAAGATCGAGAATGCCGAGTTGCTCGCCGAGTTCCCAATGAGGCTTGGGAGTGAAATCGAATTGCGGAGCCTGGCCCCAGCGGCGGACTTCAACGTTCTCCTCGGCGCTGTGGCCCACGGGCACGCTCGCGTGCGGAAGGTTCGGAATGCCGGCGAGAATCTCCTGCAGGCGGGCATCGAGATCGGCGGCGGTCTTTTCTCGTGTCTGGATTTGTTCGCGAAGATCTTTGGTTTCGGCCATGGCGGCCGTGGCATCCTGGCCGGTCTTCTTCAATTTTGCGATGTCTTCCGAGGCCTTGTTGCGGCGCGCCTTGAGCGTCTCAGCCTCGGTGATGGCTTGGCGCCGCTGGGTGTCGACGTCGCGGAAATCCCGGAGAACAGCGGCCGGATCCAGGCCGCGCTGGCGTAGCTTTTCTTCCACCAACGGCAAGTTGTCACGGACAAAGTTCAGATCGAGCATGGAATTAGATACTGTATCGGAAATCAGGCGGAGAGTGCACGCTGGCCCATGTTCGCTTTGGCTTAAAAGCGTTGCCTGTGTAAACTACCATCGCGATGACATCCTTCCCCCGATCGGCCGGCGTACGCGTGTTCTCTGCGCTGGCCGCGATGGCGGCTGTGGTCAGTCTGTCGATTGCCAGTTTCGCCTCCGCCTACAACGGACATCCCAAGCTGATCGTGGTGATCGTGATTGATCAGTTTCGTGGGGACTATCTGGAGCGTTACCGCGACCAGTTCGGCAACGGCGGGTTCCGCCTTCTGCTCGATCACGGCGCCTATTTCACCGACTGCAACTACGACTACGCCAACACGCGCACTGCGCCGGGACACTCCACACTGTTTACGGGCGCCTACACCGACGGACATGGCTTGGTTGCGAACGAGTGGTGGGATTTCAAGAACAAGCGCGCGGTTCCTTTTGTTGAAGATGACAAGACGAAGCTTGTGGGTGTTCCGGGGGACAAGGCTGGGGCGTCCCCGCACAACCTGCTGGCCGATACGGTCGGGGACGAACTCAAGCTGGCCACGCAGGGCAAGTCTCGCGTGTTTGGGATTTCGTTGAAGGACCGCGCCGCTGTCTTGCCCGCCGGCTACGCCGGAGATGCGGCGTATTGGATTGAGCCTAAGAGCGGTCTGTGGGTTACGTCGACGTACTACAAGGGCGAACTTCCGAAGTGGGCGCAGGATTTCAACTCCAGCAATCGGGCACTGAAGTATTGGGATCGAGACTGGAAAGATGCTCAGGGGAACCTCTTGCGCTCCACGGCGCACCGGAAGGGGAAGGACGGTTCCGATGCCGGCTTCTATGAAGTGGTCGGTGCGACGCCTTTCGGCAACGAGTACGAATTCGAATTCGCCAAGGAGCTCATGGTCTACGAGAATCTCGGTAACGGCCAAGGCACGGACTTGCTGGCCATCAGCCTCTCACCCAACGATGTCCTCGGCCATCAGGGCGGCCCGGGCGCTCCCGAGATGCAGGCGATGGCATTGGCGCTGGATCGGGAACTGGCGGACTTCTTCAATTTCCTCGGTCATCAGATCGGGCTGGCCAATGTATGGATCGCGCTTTCGGCCGATCACGGGATCTCGGAGACTCCGGAGACCGCCGCAAAGATGCGCATTCGGGGAACGAGCGTGGAGGGCGCGAAGCTCAACGCCGAAATCAACGATGCCTTGACCGCAAAGTTTTCTCCCGGACATCCCGCCGCTTACGTCAAGTTGGATTACCCCATGGCCTGGCTCAATGAGGAGGCCTTTACTGCGGTACAAGTGAAAGAGCGCGACGCCGAAACGGCCACCGGCGAGGCGATGAAGCACGCCGGACTGCGCGATTATCACACCAAGCGGCAACTGGCTGAAGGCGTTGTCCCCAATACACCGTGGGGACGGAAATATTTGAACAGCTATTCTCCGGAAGGAGGATGGTGGGTGATGGGCGTTCCCGAACCCTATACCATCGGCCAGGCCCATGGGGCGGATCACACTTCACCCTACACCTACGACACGCACGTGCCACTGGCGTTGTACGGCCTGCCCTTCCAGCCTGGGACCTATCGCACCCACTCCGAACCCATCGATCTGGCGCCCACCCTGGCTTCGTTGCTCGGCATCAACGCCCCCACACATTCGGTAGGAAGGGTGTTGACCGAGGCGCTGGCTGCCCCGAAACATTCATCGATCCCAGCCGGGGCGGGCCAGAAATGACAGCCTCCCCGGCGAACTCCGGACACGCGACCCCTGATCTCAGCGTGAGCTTTGCGGACATTCAACTCAAGAACCCGGTAATTGCGGCCAGCGGCACGTTTGGCTACGGGGTTGAGTTCGAAGATGTTGTGCATCTCAGCAAGCTCGGCGGTTTTGTGGTGAAGGGTCTGTCGCGAGAGCCGATGATCGGAAATCCGCCGCCGCGTTTGTGGGAGACCGCGGCGGGCATGCTGAATGCGATTGGCCTGCAGAATATCGGTGCCGGAGCATTCCTCGAAGAGAAGCTCCCCCACTTGCGGCAGCTCAAAAACATCGTGGTCTTTGCCAATGTGTTCGGTTACACGCGCGAGGACTATGAACGGACGATCGAGATCCTGAACGAAGGCGAGGGGATCGCGGCCTACGAGTTGAATGTTTCATGTCCCAACACGCAGCATGGCGGACTTCAATTCGGCAGCGATCCGCGGTCGCTCGATGAAGTCGTGACCACAGCCAAACGCGTGGCCCGGCGGCCGCTGATCGTCAAGCTTTCACCCAACGTGACCAGCATCGCTCAAATGGCATATGTGGCGCAGGAATCGGGGGCCGATGCGGTCTCCTTAGTAAATACGTTCGTGGCCATGGCGATTGACGCAGAGACGCGCAGGCCGCGCATCGCCAACGTTACCGCAGGACTCTCCGGGCCGGCCATCAAGCCGATTGCGCTGCGCATGGTGTATGACGCGGCACATGCGGTGAGGATTCCGGTCATCGGCATGGGCGGAATTTCGACTGCCGCTGACGTCGTGGAGTTCATGCTGGCGGGCGCGACCGCGGTACAGATCGGCACCGCCAGTTATTGGGATCCGCGCGCTACTGAGAAAATCGTGGATGAGCTGCAGGTGTGGTGCGCGGAGCACGAAGTCGTACGATTGGCCGACCTGACGGGCGGCATGATGTCATAGGGACTAACTTAAGCAGAGTTACTTCCGGTTGGCCTGTTATCCATTCAGTTGACTTGACAGCCTTGCCCCGAAGTCCAAAATGAGAGCCACTCTTGGGGAGGGGCATGCCTACAACTTCTCGCGTTCTCTGGTCTTCGGCAGTTGTGTGTCTACTGTGCGCATTGGTGCTTGCGCAAGCGCCAGCGGAGGACGAAATCCTTGCCAATCAGAACCGTATCCCCGCGGGAAAGCTGGAAAATGGCGTGCTCAACCTCCAACTCGAAGTGCGCAGTGGCACGTGGCATCCCGAGGCGGAGGATGGTCCGCCGCTTTTCGTGCAGGCATTCGCCGAGGCCGGACGTGCGGCGCAGATACCCGGTCCGTTGCTGCGCATGCCGGAGGGCACGACCGTCCACGTGATCGTCGCCAACAAGCTGAAAATGAAAACGACGGTGTATGGGCTGAACACGAGGCCCTGCGACGCGGCGGCGGGGGTTGAAATTCTCCCGGGCGAAAGCCACGAATTCACGTTTGCCTCCGGTGCACCGGGAACTTATTACTACTGGGCACGGACGACCGAGATTCTCAAGACCGGCTCGCGGACGCTGGTGCAGCCCTTGCGGGCCGACGCGCAACTGAACGGCGCCTTCATCGTCGATCCTGCTGGTTCCGTGGCAGCAGATCGAGTTTTCGTTATCAATACGATGTTCGCGGCCGCGGACGTTATTCACCCCGGCTTCGAAGTTCTCTCCATCAACGGCAAGTTGTATCCGTACACCGAACCGCTCGAATATACGGCAGGCGATCGCATTCGCTGGCGCGTCATCAATGCAGGCGTCGCGGAGCATCCTATGCATCTCCACGGAGCCTTCTACGACTTGCTAAGTCTGGGGAGTTTTGACACTGACACGGCCTACCCGACCGGCGATCGGCAGTCGGTGGTGACAGAGAACCTGGCGGGCGGGACGACGATGATGATGGAATGGACCCCCGAACATGCTGGGCGCTGGTTGTTCCACTGTCACCTCCAGCTGCATATTTCCACCCACGAACGGGTGCCGATATTCACCCGAGTGACAGGAGAAGGTGAGAGTGCCAGTGACGCGCATGCCAGCCACGGCGCAATGGGCGCCATGAATGACATGGCTGGACTGGTGCTCGCGATCAACGTAAAACCACGGTCGTCCGCGTCGGTGCGTGCGGAGGGCCGTACGCCGCACAAAATCGATCTGCTGATCGAACCGAACGCAGGTGACGCGAAGTCGCGTACATTCTCCTGTTCGGTGCGCGAAGGAAAGAAGACGGTAGCGTCGGACGACAAAGCGGAAGGCCCGCCGATCGTACTGACGCGTGCAGAACCAGCGGAGATCACGGTGGTCAACCACCTCGATGCATCGACCACCATCCACTGGCACGGCTTGGAACTCGAGAGTTACTACGATGGCGTGGTGGGCGGCGGGGACGGCAACCAGGTCACTCCCGCCATTCAGCCGGGGACGAGCTTCGTCGCCCGCTTCACGCCCAATCGCGCGGGAACCTTCATTTATCACACGCACGCTGCCGATCCAAACCAGCTTTCCGGCGGAGTCTATCGGGGCCTGATTGTGCTGGAGCCCGGCGAGTCATTTGACGCCGAGCACGACCGGCTGCTGATAATCGGGTCGCGGGACAACGATTTTTACACCTCGCGAATCACCCTTAACGGATCGGAGACTCTCAGCCCGATGGTATTCAACCACGGCGCAAAGTATAGGCTGCGGGTGATCAACATGGCGCCCAATCTCGGAGCGAACCTGCAGCTCGGCAATCGGGAGCATCCGGTGACGTGGCGCGCTGTCGCGAAGGACGGGGCGACGCTCCCCCCGCGACTGGCGAAGTCGCAGGACGCGATACTGCATATTGTGTCCGGCGAAGCCTATGATTTCGAATTCCAGCCGGATGCGCCGGGCGAGATTTCATTGCAGGTCCAGAATAATCTCAACAAAGCGAAGTTAGTCGGCAAGATTGTCGTGCGCTGAAGCGTGGGCGAGGTCTATCGTGCGGATGACGCAAGACACAGCGCGACGATGAATACTGTGGAATGAGCACGAGTGAGGCAGTGAGTCTTCCTACCGGCCGCGACTGTACCAGATCGAACCCGGGGATTTGTAGTTCTGACCTTCGCCCCACACCGCGTGGGTGACTTCCTGATTGTCGATGGCAAGACCGAAATAATCACCAAAAGGAAAGCGGAAACCGCCGGGAAGAATGTAGTCATAGCCCCGGGCAGGGCCGGAGAGTTGTGCTTCGGGAGACCAGGTGGCGCCGCCATTGGTGGAACTACGGTAGAAGGTGTTCCACACGGGAACATTACGCGCGTCTGGCATTCTCGTGTCCGAAATTCTCGTATCCGACATCCGCGTGTCCATCCAGGCGATGCGAACGTCGCCGGACACGCCTGCCACGATTGCCGGGAAGCAGCTTTCAACATTGCCACCGGCTGTAGAAACATCGGCCCGGGAGGACCAGCTCTGGCCAGCGGTGGTCGACGAGGAGAAGTAGACTCGCTCGGGGCCTCCATTCACTGTGCCCGCATTCCATAGCGCATAAATGGTGCCAGCGGCATCGGACGCCAAAGAAACCTGTGCGCCCAGATAGCCGGTCTCACAGGCTTGAGTCGCGCAGTCTGGCGGCGCGCTTGAGACGTCGAGCAGATTCGTACTCCAGGTGCGTCCCGCATCGGATGAACGGCTGACGTAGACACTGACGGGACGGGTCGGCGCTTCGCGCCGCGCATAGCTAGTCCAGGCGAAATAGACGTTGCCTGCCGGATCAACCGTGGCGCCACCGGCCAACGACCAACCGGGGCCTGCACCGGGATTGATGTTTGTCGAACTGAACGTCTGGCCCGCGTCATGCGATGCCGCCACGAAGAATTCTTCTTCATGATTGAAGCCGACGTAAACATCCGGCCCGCGCACAGCCAGCACCGGCTTGTCCGTGTCTTCCCGGGCGCGATCGGCTACTGAGAAAGACCAGGTGCGCCCGAAATCCAATGATCTGGCAACCACCGTGTCGCGCTTGTTGTTCTGCAGCCACGAAGCGTAGACGACCTGCCGTTCGGCCGGATCAACTACGATCTGAGGGTCAAACTGGCCGGTCGGGAATGGAAGGAGCGCGTGCGGCGGTTCCCACGAGATCCCGTTGTCGTTGCTTACGAGCAGCGACACCGACGGTGCGGTGCAGCCCGGACAATCTGGCACAGCGCCATACTGCGGGTAGAGGATATACACGTGTCCATGGCCGTCGGCAGCAATAGCCGGCTCCCACTGGTCCCCGGTGATGTGGCCAACCCGCCGCTGAGGCGTGAAGCCGGGAACTGCGAGGGCAGCCTCGGCAGCCATCAGGACGGCAAGCAGGACAGCAAAATTTTGCACAGCCCTGATGCGGCCGGTTTTAGAACCCACAGAACATCTCCTGAGACAACGCTGCCCGGACTTTACCGTGAAATCCGGGGAGGCGTCAATTGGCAAACGGGTGGCAGCCGGCCTCGGCGTGACTTTCCCCGTCGCTTCGTCATCTAATGCATAATAAAAGCAGGCAGAAACGAAACAGGGTTTCCTAAACCTCGTTTCTTGAGGAGAGAACCAAAAATGGCGAAGGCCACATTTGCAGCAGGATGTTTCTGGGGGGTGGAGGCGACCTTCCGGCAGATTCCCGGCGTGATCTCAACCCGGGTGGGCTACATCGGCGGTCACACGGAGAATCCGACCTACAAAGATGTCTGCACCGATCGCACCGGCCACGCTGAGGCCGTGGAGGTGGAATTTGATCCGGCAGTCGCTCGCTACGATGAGTTGCTGAAAACTTTCTGGGAGAATCACGACCCGACGCAGTTGAATCGCCAGGGACCGGATTGGGGGTCGCAATATCGTTCGGCCATCTATTTCCATACTCCCGAACAGGAGACTGCCGCCCGTGCATCGAAGGACGCACTGGAGAAGGCGCATCGCTATTCGAAGCCGATCGTGACGCAAATCGTGCCCGCCGTCACGTTTTATCCCGCGGAAGACTACCACCAGCAATACCTGGAAAAGCGCGGGCTGGCCACCTGCCACGTCAAAGCGTAGATGTCGGTTCAGCGCAGGTCCGCGCGGGTTAGACTGGCGTCAAAACGATTGGCGCGTCCTTCGTGATCACCGGGGTGTGGTCAGAGCGCGGGCTCGTGACTGGCGCTCATGCTCTCCCAACCTTCGTCCCGCAGCGAACACGCTAACCAGTAGCTGGCTTCCGCGGTCCAAAGAATAAAAGGAGCACAAGACCACCCACATAAAACGGCAGGCTTTGCTGCAAGTTGAAGCCCATGAAGCGCAGCACAACACCAAATACGGCCAGAGCTTCACATAGAGCGTAAGTGGCAACGTAGCCGGTCTTCCAGTGATTCAGGGTCAGTGAATCATCGGGATTGGAGGCCAAGGTCTCGGCAGAGCGCAGGACCAACGTGCGCCGCAACACGAAGATGATGCCTACGATCGCGACACCCATGGTCGTGAAGATGTAACTAAGCGAGGGATTGACGGCTCTTGCTCTTGGGCCCACGAGTTCTCCGACCACGGCATAGAGCAGGATGCAACCCAACATTGCCAGTTGCAGTACGCGCAGCGTCCTGAGAGTACCGCCCATTACGCAGACATCTTCCCCCAGTTTGGCCGAGAATGACAGAGAGGAGTGTAGCGATCGGAATCCTCCTAAGCAATACGCGGCCTCAATGAAGAAAATGTTCCTAGCGCTTTTGGAGCAAAGTCACGGTCTCCTTGCGGTAGAAGTGGGCGTTCCAGAATACAAGAGGCTCCCAGTCCAAGTGCCATACACTGCGGGTGTAGGTGATGATCTCCCTAAGGTCATGATCGGTCCACACGTGGTAGTGAATGCTGTAGTTCATGGCCATTAAGGCTCGAAGTTCCTGTGCGAATTCGGGCCCGTCAGGGTGGCGACCATTGACCCGCGCTACCCAGTCGGCATAGTGGGCGCGTACGTCGATTCGATCGGGATGTTCAAATTCCTCGACCAGATGCTGCAGGGAAGTGCGCTCGCGGTTCCGGTCGAAAGTGAATCGCTTATCCGGGACTTTCAGAAGCAAGACTCCACCCGGAGACAACCCTTCATACCACGACTTCAATGCGCGTAGCGGAAACTGAAGGTGTTCGAGCACATGAGTGGCAATAATGAAATCCAGACCACGGAAGGGAAGAGATTCTGCATCTGCAATAATGTCCGGGGCAATGATGCCGCCCTGGACCTCCGAATAGTGTTGGGCAAGCTGGTCAACAGGAAGACGATCAACGTACCAGACCGTTGTTCGCAACGGTACCCTGAATTTCCGCCACAGACCTCCGATTTCAATGCCCCTCCCACGCAAATAGGTACGCAGATAGAAGTTTTCAAGCCAGCGCAAGGGAGCGCCTTTGCCCACGCCGGCCATTATCAATGGCAGTGACGCCATAGGCAAACGGAAGTCAGCAGTTGCCCGTTCTCCTCGATTACGGATGCGGTTTCTAAACGTTCTACCTCCTATCGTGACAGTCCGGGACGCAGCCGCAGGAAAATCTGGAATGAGACCGGGTGGGTACCGTACACGGGGTTCAGAGCGTAGGGTTTCGAGTAGAAGATCACGTCTGCGCCCAGACCCAGCTGCCAGGCATGATTCTGGACCAGATCACGTACGCCCCCGAATGTGTAGGCGCCGATGCGATACGCCGGATGGGTGGGCGCATGCGGAAACAGCTCGTCCTTATCCACCAGCTCCAGTCGGGTGAAGGCGTAGTTGCGTTCTAAGAAATTCAAGGTGGACTCCACCACGTAGCTGTTGAGATTTGTGCCAGTCGCGATTTTGTGCACACGGCCCCAGATCAGCGAACTCACCCAGTTTCCACGAGCCAGAGGCCGGTTGTATTCCACCGAAGCAGTTTGCCGCCACTGGCTGCCGGGCTCGAGAGCTTCGGGATGCTCCAGCCGTCCAATACTGTACTGCGCGGTCAAGTTGCGGGAGGGCGCGACGCTCACACGTCCGGACCAGGAATCCAGCGCCGCCAGTTGAATGCTCCAACGCTGTTCATTCGGCTCTCGGCCATTGAAGGCCGATGCTTCGAGCCGCACGCGGTCGATCACAAAGCCGGTGGTGACGACTCCGAAGCTGGTGTGGGTTGAATCCTGCAAGTGGTGACTGAGAGGCGCCAGAGGCAGTTCGGAGGCCGAAGCTCGATGGATATAAGCGACCGGCCCCAGCGCCGGTTCGGCCGAGGGGCCACCGTAGAACTCCCACGAAAGCTTTTTTGTGAGCGGCAGCGTGTACAGAAGCGAGAGCTCCGCGAACAGGTTGTGCGGGTGCTGATGGTCGACGAGGGCCTGACCATGGTAGGTTTCGCCGGTTTGAAACAGGTCTGGGAATCCAGGGTGCGGGGAGGTCAAGGATTCGGCGGAGAACATCTGACGGAACAGAATCGTGCCCGAGCCCAACTTGTGTTGCTCCATCAGCATCCCCCAGTTGACGGACTCAGCTTTGCCCGACCCGCGCGGGCCGCCCTGTTGGTTGTAGTCGGCGAAGATCACGCCGTGAGCCATCAGGTGCCACCCGTCGCGCATGAGCATCCACTCGTGCGATGGCAGGGAGGCTGGCTCCCAACCCGTGCCTGAGCCGGCGTGCGGGGAGGGCGATGCTTTTTGCTCTTCCATGTGCATGCTGCTCATGTCCATGCCGTCCATGGGAGCTTCCTGACTGGAGACTGTCGTTGGTGGTGCCTTCTCAGAGTGCGGCTGTTGCGCAGGCTCGATGGATGAGCTGGGATTCTGGGCCGCAGCCGTCGAAATCGCCGCTAGAAACCAGACTAAACAGATCTTGGGCACAAACTCTCCTCTCAAAAGTGGCGGGGAAAACGTGTGCTTGTTGTCTCCAAGCGCAAGTAGCCCGCTTTGAAAACTGTTCTGAAAAAAATGAAGAGAGAATGCGTCGAGGTTAAATTCGCAAGAGGCTACTGCCAGGTGAACCGGGAGAGAATGGGATAAGAATCTGACGACTGGTAGTTCCGATGCGAGTCAGCAGGGCTTGTTCCACATGCTTTGCCGGGCGGAGATAGGAAAGTGGAGTCGAGGCGGAAAACAACGTGCCTGGAATCGAGTACCCGTGTCCGGTTGCACAGCACTTGTAGCTTACGGGCTTCGGCGGAACTCTCGTGCCATGGCTATGGCAGCCGGCAGGAACCGTGTCTGGAGCGGCAGTGAGGCCAAAGGCCATTATCCCCTGCGAGGGAATGGCCAACATGATCCCTAACAGCAAGACCGTAACGATCCGTGAGATTGGCCGCAGCATGACGATTCCCTAGGAGCCCGACTACGTCCCTGTAATTTTGATGCGAAGTTCTTCGGGCAGGCGCTGACGGATCTCTTCCGGCAGACGGTCGTGCACGCGCTTCGCCCCCTGCTTGGCAGCGTCCAACACCGTAACCGGGGCAGGCGTAGCCACGGCGACGCCCAGCCAGATCAGGGCGGACAGAGCGAAGCCTGCCAGGGCTGCAATCTCAAGCCAGAAAGCATGGCGTGGACCGAAGTGGCGGATGACTCCAAAGGCGAGCAGAAATA
>WNFC01007029.1_pt1 | contig 13135 bp, 16 predicted proteins | sample 5400541 | NCBI WGS metagenome assembly WNFC01 (sample SAMN13153342, study PRJNA577476) | soil metagenome | isolation source: 120 cm saprolite under Douglas fir tree site 2 hole 2 replicate 1 | place: USA:California | collected 2015-04-18
GCTCTTCAAGGCGAAGCTTCCCCTTTGCGAGCATCTCGGTCGCGATGTGCGAGCGGAGATCGCGGGTCTCGGGGTCGATGGTCTGGTATTCCTCTTCGATGCCTAGCGTGAAGGTGGGGCGCATATTCTTGGCCTCGTTAATGAATACAAAACCTTAACACGGATAAGAGGGATTGGACGGATAAAGGCGGATCTTCCCTGCAATTCTCAGTGATCACTCATGTAGTTGTAAAAGGTCCCGTAAATGCAAAATTGTTCATTCTTGCTCGTGTCCTCGAACTGCTCTAACAGTTCGTCGGTAACAATGCCTTCTTCCTCGGCTTTTGCGAATGGCATCACTTTTTCCGTGTCAACAATAAACAGACCGTAGCCAGCCATAACTTCGGACACCTTGTTCTCGAAGCTTGTGGCATCGCTGGCCCAGCATGTCACCCACGTAAGAGTTCCTTTCCCAGACAGGGTAATTTCGTGATCGGTTCCCGGAAGCTGCCGTACTTCAACTAAACCTACCCAAACTTCCAAACTCATGGAGTCAGGCTTTCCCTTTAGTTCTTTTTGCGGCCTTTTTCGGAGCAGCCTTGGTTGCCGGTTTAGCTGCGGCTTTCTTAGGTGCCGCTCCGAGAAACGACGCCCAGTTCATCTGGAGCTTGGTTGGGGATTGCGCCTTCTTCACGGCGAGCTTCGCTACCTTGTCGACGATCCAATCAAAGCTTTCTTTGCCTACGGAGTGGAGGTCGGCGTCGGGGGCGGGGTTCATGAAGTCGATGGCGTAGGGGATGCCGTCTTCGACGGCGAACTCTACGGTGTTGAGGTCGTAGCCGAGGGCCCTGCAGAGAGTGAGGGCGTCTTTTTCGACGCGCTTCAGGAGTTTCTTGTCGTACTCGGGTGGGGCTTCACCAGGAGAGGCAATGACGTAGCGGTGCTCGTGCGGGCGGCGCGGGTCGTAGGGCATGATGCGGACCTCGGATTGGCCGACGACGTAGCAGCTGGACGTCGCGCCAGCCGCCGCCGTCGTGCGGTTTGAGGAAGGCGGGAAAGCCTACGTAGTCGAAGATGCTGTCCCAGTCGAGAGGAAACTGAAGGTTGCGCAGAGAGCGCTCGGTGATTTGCGGCGGGAATTTTTTGTGCGGGAGGAGGACGGTCTTGGGAATGGCTACGCCGAGTTTTGTGGCGAGGGCGAAGTTGAAAAATTTGTCGTCGGCCGACCACCAGAAGGGATTGTTGATGACCTGGGTGCCGGTGAGGACCGCATTTTTCAGGAACGCCCGATAGAAGGGCATGTCGTGCGAGATGCGATCGACGATGACCGCGTAGCCGGAGGGCTCTGCCATGTGTACGCCGCCTACATGGACGAATTCGGCTTGAATGCCATCGATCTCCATGGCATTGATCCGATCGACAAGTGCGCCGGGGAAGGTGTTTTCCATACCGAACAGAACACCAATCTTCTTCACGTAATCCTCCAAGTGGTTACCAATTTGCGGGGCCGTTCGCTCGTTAGAGACCGGAGAGCTAGAGATAAGTTTGCAGCATGCGCTGCCACCAGGGCCAGTCGTGGCCGGTATCGTCCCCCCAGACATCGAACTGGCAGGGGATGTTTTTGTCACGGAAGATCTGCGCCATGCGTTCGTTTGCGTTCCAGCATTGGTCGTGCACGCCGGTCGCGAGGACGTACTTGTTGTGCCGGTAGCGGTGGAGATACCAGGGATCGCTGGTGTTCGGCAGATAGTGCATGGGGATGTTGTAGTAGCAGTCGTCGTCGTAGTAGCCGGAGAGGAAGCTGGAGAGGTCGAAGGCGCCGCTCATGGAGAGCATGGCGGTAAAGACGTCGGGGTGGCGGAGGGCGATGTTGAGTGCGTGATAGCCGCCGAAGCTGCAGCCGATGGCGGCAAGCTGTGAACAGTCGTTCTGCTGACGGAGGAACGGGAGAACCTCCTGCATCAGGTACTGCTCGTATTGCATGTGACGCGCGATGCGCCAGCGGGGAGGGACGGCGCGGTTGTACCAGCTTTCGGAGTCGACCGAGTCGACACAGAAGAGCTGCAGGTGGCCGTGCTCGAGCTTGTCGTGAACGACGCTGACCATGCCGCGGTCTTCAAACTCGAAGAAGCTGCCGCAGGAGCTTGGAAAAACGAGCACGGGAAGGCCTGCATGTCCGAAGACGAGCAACTCCATGTCGCGCCCGAGGGCGGGGGAAGACCATTTGTGGTATTCGCGTTTCATTGTCTTCCCTCTGCTAGTCTGATGCAATCGTACTTTACTGGAGCCGCTTTTTAGACATTGAGACCACAGACCCCATCCTCTTTCGAGCCTGCGTTCGAGCTGCCAGAGCGCGAATCGATCTCCGCCAGTTCCGCCAAGGATTCGAGTAGTAGAGAGCATATCGTAGAGAAGGTAGACGACGAGAAGGTAGTCGACCTAAAATCCAGTTCCAACGAGCTGGATTCCAATCCCAGGTATAGCGTGCGGCAGTTTCATTCGGAGATTCTGCCGGACGACCGGGCTGTCTCGGTGTATCTGCCGCCGCAGTATCTGGAGCAGAAGGAGCGCCGCTTCCCAGTTCTCTACCTGCAGGATGGGCAGAACCTTTTTGATGGACGCACCTCGTATATCGCGGGCAAGACGTGGAATGCCCATACAACTGCAGACCGGCTGACCGAGGCAGGAGAGATTGAGCCGTTGATTCTGGTGGGCATTGCCAACACGGGGCTTCGCCGGATGGCGGAGTATACGCCTACGCGCGACTTCAAGATGGGAGGGGGCGAGGGCCGGAGCTATGGGCGGCTGCTGATTGAGGAGTTGAAGCCGTGGATCGACAGCTCGTACAGGACGTTGCCGGAGGCTAAGAATACCGGCCTGGGCGGGTCGTCGCTGGGTGGACTGATATCGCTTTATGTGGGTTTTGCGCATCCGGAGGTGTTCGGCAAGCTGGCGGTGATGTCGCCTTCGCTGTGGTGGGACCAGCGCGGTATTCTGAATGCGATCGAGCAGCAGGCGACGAAGCCCGATCTGCGGATCTGGCTGGATATGGGGACGGCTGAGGGAGCGAAGCATCTGCGGGACACGGATATGCTGGATCGCCTGCTGTTGAAACGCGGTTGGCAGAGCGGAGTGGACCTTGCTTATGTGACCGCGCAGGGGGCGGTTCATGATGAGCGGGCCTGGTCAGACCGTTTTGGGGACGTGCTGCGGTTCCTGTTTCCTGCCTAATTGCCGTGTTTTTACGCTTATGCATTGCGAAAAGCCGCATTTTCCGCGATACTTAGATGTTGGGTTAAGCATGTCCGTCTCCTGTTCCGATGGAAGACTGGCGACGCCCTCTGGAACTCAAACTAAAGATGTTTTGAAAGGCATTGCCCGTGTTGATGATCCGTTTGGCGCGCGTTGGAGCGCGTAAGCAACCCCACTACCGCGTCGTTGTTATCGAAAAGGATCGCGCCCGTAATGGCCGTTCTGTTGAAGTGGTGGGCACCTATAATCCGCGCACGAACCCTGCGACTGTCGATCTGAAGCGCGACCGCATCGAGTACTGGACCAGCAATGGGGCGCAGTTGTCGGAGCGAGTCGGCAAGCTGATGGCGCAAAAGCCCGCGGAAGCAGTCGCTGCCGCTTAAGTCACCTGGTTACCGCTAACTTTGGGAACGTCATTATGGTTCCCAAAGATAGCTGCCGGACTAGAGTCCTTACAGTGTGTCCTGCACCCTATTTCACGTAAACTCCTTAGTATTGCAGAGTTAAGTGTCTGACCTTGCAAAGCAGCAGGCCCGGCCTGATCGCCGGACTGTCTGCGACCGGTGTTTCGCTCGTTTCGGACTTCCTAGAAGATCTCGCTGTAGACGAGACTAAGGGAAAGGCTTGAGCGTTTCTTCGTGACTCCCGAATCCGAAGGTGTGTGTGATGACTCAGGCGACGCAGTTTCCTTCAGGGGAAAATGCTGTAAAGAATATGACCGAACTTGTAACCGAGATCGCCTATGCTCTGGTCGATGACCCGAACGGCGTTTCTGTCGAGGCTATCGCAGAGGGCGATTCCACTGTCATTCGATTACGTGTAGCCCAAAGCGATGTTGGCAAAGTGATTGGGAAACAGGGTCGAACGGCGCGATCGATGCGTACCATTCTCAGTGCAGCGAGTATGAAGCTGAAGCATCGGTTCTCACTGGACATCGTGGAACAGGGTGAGCCGCCGGCGACATCGGGCTGAGGTCGATAGCAAATAGCGTCCTGGCATGATCTCATGGATGAATTCGCTTCATGACTTATCGCTGAGTTCCGCCTTATGACGCAAAGCACTCCACCATGGATCGTATTGGCACATCTGCTTCGCCCGCAGGGTCGCAAGGGTGAGGTGCTCGCGGAGTTGTTTACGGATTTTCCCGAACGCTTCGAGGATCAGAAGCGAGTGTTTCTGGCTGCGCCTGGTTTCGAAGGTGAGGAGGCTGAGGCTCGCCCGGCTGAGGTCGTGGCTTTCTGGCTGCCGGTGGGAAAGAATGAGGGGCGTGTGGTGCTACAGTTTGCCGGCATCGACACAATCTCGGACGCTGAGTCGATCGCGGGACAGGATGTACTCGTTCCCCGCGAGGAGCGTCTTCCGCTGGATGACGAGTCGGTCTATATCAGTGAGTTGATCGGCTGTACTGTCTATGACGGGTCGCTGCCGGTGGGTGTCGTCGAAGACGTGCAATTTCCGATGACCGCAGATGGCGGGCGACGACTTGATGACGCTGCTCCGTTGCTGGCCGTGACGTCGCCTGAGGGGGATGAGATTCTTATTCCATTTGCGAAGGCGTTTCTGGTGGCGGTGGATACAGAGGCGAGACGTATTGACATGACACTGCCGGAGGGTTTGATTGAGGTCAATCGGGCAGCGGGTGCTGGCGGGAACAGCGTAGATCAGAAGTGATAGGCCAGTCCTACAGAAACAATGGGAAAGACGGGATAATGCTTTAGATCTTCGTTGAGGATGTTGATCTCCTGCTTCAGAAACTTCTGTGCCTCGGCGTTTTGTGAAAAGTTGACGCAGCCGTCGGTGACACATGCGGTCCCGTTAAGCGCGACGTTTATTTGAGCAGCGCCGGTGTAAGCGACGCCGACTTCGATAGGAAGCGAAAGATGTTCGCCACTGCGCGGAAGCAGGTTGCCGTAACCGAACAGCAGCAGCGGGGCAAAGGTGCGGGGAAAGACGACCGAGGACGAGCCGGTGACCGGGTCATCGACGCTATTGAGGAAGGTCTGGGTACCAAGTACGAAGGTTTGACCGGGGCCGACGAATACTGGGGCTGACATGGAGTTCTTGACGTACAAGAAGCCGGGGCTGATGTGAAAGCCACCGACGAACCAGTCCAGAGTGGTCTGACTGGACTTGAGGTGCAGCCTGGCATCGTAGTTGACTCCGTCCATGCTGTAGGGATCGTTGAATGCGAAGAAGTTGAAGCCGGAACGGAGATTGATGCGGCCTGCAACCGGGGTGGCGAATTCGATGCCCGCCCCGAGCGTGCTGGCCGTGAAGCCGACTGCGAGGGAGCGGAACGGCCTAAGTTCCGGGGCTATCGTTGCTGCGCGACGAGTTGGGATGGGGCGGACATAGCCGCCTTCGGCGGGGGAGTCGCCGGTTGATGGTGCGGCCTCGGGGACGAGGGCAAGGTTGCCGGGCTGGGCCAGGTTGAGCGGTGCGGATTTTATCAGGCTATCGGACTGTGGTTTCTGGACGATGGAGGAGTTCGCTGGCGACGAGTTGCTAAGTGCCGCCGGGGCGGTCGGCGTGGGGCATGCGCTGGGCGGTGGTACGTACGGAACATAGGGGCCATAGACGTCCCCCGGCGGCACGGCATAAATAGGCGTGGGGCATGCGGTGGGCAGGGCGTCGGCCCCTGTACCTGATATCGTGGGCGTCTTCTGGGCCGGTGCTACATTGGAGGCGTAATGGCCAGCGACTTGTTGAGGAGGCTGCGTTTTGACCGGAGGAGGCGTTTGCGTCTGTGTTTTGATCGGCGCCGATGCGGTGGATTTAGTGGCGCTGTCCGGCTGCGGCTGATTTTGAGCTGCGGCAATGGCGCAGAAAAATGCCAGTGGCGTTACGAGTATGGTGGCGAGTTTTATTTGAAACATAACGGAGCCTTTTCCATTCGCCGTAACGACTTGAGGACACTGCCTAAAGGGTAGAGCATCACAGTAAGATTCTCCGCGAAATTGATCGCCCTTGCCCTACAACTTCCAAGTGATAAGGTGCAATCAGCAGGGTCATTGATAAATGGCTATACAGTAATCTCAACCGGCTACGCGGCAACCGTCGTCCATGCGCTTCGATATCATTACGATCTTCCCGGAGTTCTTCACGGGCCCGTTCGACTACGGGATACTGAAGCGCGCCCGCACGGCGGGGCTGGTCGAGATTGTCACGCACGACCTGCGCAGCTTTACGCACGACCGCCATCGAACCGTGGACGACCGACCCTTTGGCGGCGGCGAGGGAATGGTGCTGAAGGCGCAGCCCATCTACGACGCGGTGCAGTCGCTGCGGATTGCGCCGAAGGCTGAACGGCAGAGGCAGAAGGAGACTGTGATTCTTTTATCGGCCCAGGGGCAGACGTTTACTCAGTCGATGGCGCAGGAACTTGCGGGGACTGAGCGGGTGGTTATCGTCTGCGGGCGGTACGAAGGTGTGGATGAGCGAGTGAATGAGCTGCTGTGCGACCGCGAGATTTCGATTGGGGACTATGTTCTGTCGGGCGGCGAACTGGCGGCGGCGGTGATCGTCGATACGGTGGTCCGGCTGCTGCCGGGAGCGTTGGGGAATCCTGACTCGTCTCGCTTTGAGAGCTTCGGCGCGGAGGATGTGGCGGATGATGCTATCTCGGCGGATGGGCTTCCGCGGTCGACTTATGGAGCGGGTGGGTTGCTGGACTATCCGCACTACACACGACCGGCGGATTTTATGGGAGTGCCGATTCCGGAGGCGCTCGCGGGTGGGAACCATGAGGCGATCCGACGATGGCGGCGCAGGATGGCGCTGAAGAAGACGTTGGAGAACCGGCCTGATCTGCTGGAAAAGATTGAGATCAGCGATGAGGATCGGGAGATTCTGGCGGAGTTGCGTGGGTATGGCGATTCGGGAGCTATCTGATGAGCTCTGTCCTGCCGGACGGGCCCACTGCGCTTGCCACCCCGCAAACGAAGACCTGTTTGCGGGGACCCCGATTCGCGCGGCCACTTCGTGACGTGTATACCTTGTCTCGCACAGATGATTTTTGTTGGTCCTCCCGTTGGTCGGAAGGAAGATGATCCCAGGGTTTCGTGCTGGTTTCAGGCCCGTTGAGCGCGGATTTCGTGTACACTAAAGGTCGAGTCCAACATAGGAAAGTTGTGTCATGTCCATTCATCCGATTATGCAGAAGCTGGCCGCCAAGTTAGAGCGGACCGATTTACCTGAGTTCGCCCCCGGCGATACCGTTCGTGTACAAGTCAAGATTCGTGAAGGCGAGAAAGAGCGTCTGCAGGCGTTTGAGGGCATGGTGATTGCGTGCCGCAAGGGCGCACAGGGTTCCTTTACCGTTCGCAAGATGAGCTTCGGCCAGGGCGTCGAGCGCATCTTCCCCTACAACTCGAAGGTCGTCGATAAGGTCGAGAAGGTTCGGTCGTACGAGGTTCGCCGTTCGAAGCTGTTCTACCTGCGCGGTCTGCGCGGCAAGGCTGCTCGTCTGCGCGAGGTCGAGCGCGCCGCTACCACCTAAGAATTTCCGTCCTCGTTTTCCACCACAGCCACGACCTCGGTCGTGGCTTCGTTCTGCGCGATGGTTATACACTCGATTTCAACGAGTATGGCCTCCGCAATTCCCTACCCTCGCGCCCTTCGAACCGTCACCGCTGCTACCGCGAAACAGCAGATGCTGAAGCAATTGGTATGCAGCGATGCGCCGGAGCAGGCGCTGCGCTACCACGGCTTTCGCACTATCGCGGGCGTGGACGAGGTGGGACGCGGGGCGTTGTTTGGGCCGGTAGTGGCGGCTGCGGTGATTCTGCCGGAGCGTATGAAGGGGTTGGCGCGGGCCGGGTTGAAGGACTCCAAGCAACTGACTCGTGAGCAGCGGGAGAAGCTGGACCGGCGGATTCGGAAGATGGCGCTGGCGGTCAGCGTAGCTGAGGTGGATGCCGAGACGATCGACCGGGTGAATATCTATCAGGCGACGCGGATGGCGATGCTGGAGGCTGTACTTGGGCTAACGGTTGCTCCAGATCATCTGCTGATCGATGCGATGCGGCTCGATCATCCGTGCCGGCAGACGAAGCTTATCTATGGAGATGCGCTGAGTCTTTCGATTGCAGCGGCTTCGGTGGTGGCGAAGGTGCATCGCGATGCGCTGATGCGGCAGCTGGATGCGGTGCATCCGGGGTATGGGTTGGCTTCGCACAAAGGATATGGAACGCCGAAGCATCGGCGGGCGCTGGTGGAGATTGGGCCGTGTGCGCTGCACCGGAGGAGCTTTGCGCCGGTCCGGCTGGTGGATCCGGATGCGGTGGTGGAGGATGCGGCCTCGGCGGAGCTGCTGTTTGAGGATGCGGACCTGGAGGACGCGGAGTGGGCCTGAAGTTGATGTGCGTCACGGCGCATCCGGATGATGAGTGTTTTGCGTTTGGTGGAGCGCTCGCTCTGGCGGCGGAGCGAAGGATCGAGACGTATGTGATTTGCCTGACGGATGGGCAGGCGGCGACGAACCGTGGGGATGCGACGACGGCGGCTGCACTGGGAGCGATGCGGCGGGAGGAGTTTCGGCGCTCGTGCGAGGTGCTGGGTGTGACACACCATGAGCTGATGGACTATCACGACGCGAGGCTGGAGTTTGTCGAGTTCCCGGCTGCGGCGGGACGGCTGGTGGAACGGATGCGGCGATTCAAGCCAGACGTGGTAATGACGTTTGGCGGCGATGGCGGACAGAATACGCATGCCGACCACATGATGGCTTCGATGCTGACGACGGCGGCGTTTCACTGGGCCTGGCAGGCGAAGCGGTATCCGGAGGCAGGAAATCCGCACAAAGCGCAACGGTTGTATTACGTGACTGCGAACTTTCACATTCCGAAGAGACCGCCTGCGATGACGATGCCGTGGACGGTGACGCTGGATATTCGTTCGGTGCGAGAGAGGAAGAACGAGGCGTTCCGGCAGCATGTTTCTCAAGCTCCGCTGATGAAGCAGACGAAAGAGTTCTTCGAGCGATATGGAGCTGAGGAGTTTTATGCCCTGGTGGCTACGGCGGATCCGCAGCCTGCGCGGCAGGAGACAGACTTGTTCGCAGGGTTGAGCTAGCCGCTTCCCGAAGGAAGGTACAAGGGTTGTCCGACTCTGCGCAGTTCTTCCAGGCAGGATTCGTCGTCCAGTCGGGCGGCAGGTTTTTTGGGCGGTAGGTGGGGTCTGCAGCCAGCTTCTTCCAGACACTTTCGTGGATGACAGAACCGGGGGTAATGGTTCGCGAGGCTCCCAGAGGGATGCGCCACTTTTTCTTTTTTGCGATGGAGTCGTAGTAGGAGTGCGGGAAGATCTCGAGAAGCCACCATGGCAGGGTGAGTGAGTTGTGTTCTCGTTGCGCGGGGTTGGGGGCGACACCTGGAAACGCAGGACCTCGGCCGAGAATGCCATTGGCCTGGTCGGGGCTGACCAGCAGGCCGAGCGAGACGGCTTCGCAGAGCATCCATTGCAGCGTGATCTGGGAGAGGCCTGACTCGGCACTGGGGTAGGAGCCGCCGATGTCGGAGTGGACGCCGCAGAACCAGACTTGTTTGATGTCCTGACCGGGGAACGGCTCGCCCCACATGTTGTTGCGGAAGTAGCAGCGGCGCTCGTCGATGGAGATGGCGTGGCGGCCGTGGGCCATGTCGGGGTTGCGTGCAGTGTAGGGCAGCTTCAGAGGGTTCCAGATCCAACCGACGGAACTGACCGTGTCCCACAGGCCGACCAGATGCGGAGGGCAGGGGCGGCAGAAGGTGGCTTTGAAGCCGGAGGCCACTGCGAACGTATGCACCTTGCCGCCGGCTTTGCGGGTCCGCTTCGCGTACATGCGGACGACGTACGGGATGAGGCCCTCGTTGCCGGGACAGAGCAGGCCGAACATGTGCAGCGCGCCGGCGAGTGCGCGTGCGGTGTAGGCTCCGCGGCTGAAGCCGAAGAGATAGACGTTGTCGCCTTGCTCGTAGACATTCATCAGGTAGCGGTAGGCGTCGGATACGTTCTCCAGGATGCCTGCTCCGATGGCGAGACCGGCGACGACGGAGATGGCGGCTCGCAACCTGTTGGTCGAGGTGGGAGAGCCTTCGGTGCCTACTCCGGGATGGTAGTAGCCGACCTGCCGTTTGCCGTCGATGATGAGAGCGCGGTAGAGCTGGACGACGTTGGAGTTGTCGTCGCCGTACTCGTTACCGGTGCCGTCGCAGCAGATGACGATGTTCTTCGCCATTCGATCTCCTTGAGTATTCGGTGGAACGAATCATATTGCCAGAGGACGTGGAAAGGAAGCTGTTTCGTGGTGCCGCGCACGAACGCGAGAGATTCGCGTGTTCTCTGTAGACTTGTCGACGTGAGGGTTGCGATGGACGGAATCGACATGGAGACGGCAGTTGATCCGATTGCGTTGTTTGAAGCGTGGATGAAGGCTGCCGAGGAGAGCGAGTTGGACGACGCGAGCGCGGTGGCTTTGGCTACGGCTTCGCGAGACGGTATGCCCAGCGTGCGGATGGTGCTGGTGAAGCGAGCGGATCAGCGGGGGTTCTGTTTCTATACGAATGCGGAGAGTCAGAAGGGTGTTGAGCTTGCTGAGAATCCTCGGGCGGCGATGTGCTTTCACTGGAAGTCGCTGCGGCGGCAGGTGCGAGTTTCAGGAGGCGTGTCGGAGCTGTCCGATGAAGAGGCGGATGATTATTTTGAGAGCCGATCCAGATTGAGTCAGCTTGGAGCGGTGGCTTCGCAGCAGAGCCGGGTGCTGGCTGCACGGGAGGTGCTGGAGGCTCGCGTGAAGGAGTTGGAGCGGGCGTTTCCAGGAAAGATTCCGCGGCCTGATTATTGGAGAGGATATCTGCTGCGGCCGGAGCGCATTGAGTTCTGGAAGAGTGGTGAGGGGCGGATGCATGACCGGTTTCTGTTTTCGAGGAGCGGGGCGGGATGGCGGAAGGAACGGCTGTTTCCTTAGGCTACGGCTAGTGTGTTCTGTCGCTAAATTAGCGACATAATCGCGACGCGTAGCATGATTGCAAACCCACACAAACAGCAGATCCCTCCACTCCGCTGCGCTCCGGTCGGGATGACATATTTGTGTCAGTCACTTTGGGCATGCGACCAGAGTTTCGGCAGTGCACCGGAGGCGCCGGTGAGTGGGTCGGAGGCGGGAAAACGGACGTGGCGCATGCGCTCGAGGACTTCGGGGGTGGGGGCGGTGCGGCAGATGTCCCAATGTTCGTTCTCGGGGTAGGCGCCGATGACGAGGAAGTCGGCGGAGGCCGTGATGCGGCAGTGGCCGGTGCCGGTGGGTAGTACGAGAACATCGCCAGCGTGGACAGTGACCGGCTCGCCGCCTTCTCCTCCGAGAACGAGGTCGGCGTGGCCGGCGGCGAAGCCCAGAACTTCGTGCGCGGTGGAGTGGTAGTGGTGAAAGTCGTAGACGCCGTTGCGCCATTGCGGGGGCCAGCCGTTGGCGGTGAAGAGGCGCTCCATGGTGTCGGCGAGGGTGTTCGCTGGATTTGGGCCTGTTGGGAGGGCGTTGCGGTAGAGGAGGACTGGCAGCGGGCTGTTGGGCATCCAGCCGTTGGGCTTGAGGTGGAGTTGTTGCGGCGTGGTTGCCGAAGGTGTTTCCAATTTAGCGGCCAAGGCTTTGCTCCCTCCTATGCTCGCGGCGAGGATACCAGCGGTGAAGTGTCTGCGGTCAATCGGCTTCATATTCATTCGATGCCTGCCACGTTCAGCGGAGTTGGAACTCTGGGCTGCCCATGACGAGGGCGGTGAGGAGGTTGAGGGTCTCTGTGGAGTTTGCGGCGGGAAGCTCGGCGATCTGTTTGCGGATGAGTTGGTTGGTCTGGGCGGAGACGTTGCCGTCGATCAGCGTGGACTCGAGGACGTGGAGAGCGATGTCCTGTCCGGTTGCGTTGGGTGGCGGCTGGTTGGGGAGGCTGGTGTTGAGTTCTGTCGTGAGAAGGGCCTCGGAGTACTTGGCGTGCGAGGAGTTTGCAGCAGCGGTTTGGTTCGCGGCAGGACTGGCGGGTTGAGCCATGAGACCGAGAGCGAGGACGTGGGCGGAGTCGAACTTCTGGTTCGCGAATTTGTTGCCGGTGAGAGCGTAGGCGAAGTTGAGGCGGTCGACGAGGGCGGTCGAGTTCATCCAGTGGTCGGCGGTGATGTAGTAGCCGGTGGGCGGAAGTGCGTAGTAGAGGCGCATGCCCATGGTGTTGAGGGTGTTGACCAGAGCGCCGGGGTTGGCGGGGTCAGTTGCGGTGGTGCGGAGGGCGGAGGCGAGGAACTCCATTGGAGTTTTGACTTTGTTGCGGAAGTATTTTTTGGAGTTGAACTCGGGGGATTGGACGAGGGTGCGGAGGATGGCCTTGATGTCGCCGTCGGTGGCGAGGTAGGTGGCGGCCATGCGGTCGACGAGGGCGGATGGCGGGTCGTCGGCGACGAAGCGTTGCGCCAATTTGTAACTGATGAAGTGCGCGGCGTGCGGATCGGCGGCTAGGATGGTGAGAGCCTGGAGGCCTTCGTTCATGCCTGTGGATGGATTTGTAGTGACAAACCCCAGGTTAGGCGATGAAGCCGCCGAACCTGGGGCACCCGTCGGGGCTTCGATGGTGTGGCCGAGCCATTGCTTGGGGCCTGGCTCGTGTTTTTTGGGGTCGAAGGTGAAGGGGCCGCCCTGGTTGGGACGGTCGACGGTCCAGCCAGTGAGGATGGCGGAGAGGGCGGTGACGTCGGCCTGAGTGTAGCCGCTGTCGACGCCGACGGTGTGGAGCTCCATCACTTCACGACCATAGTTTTCGTTGAGGCCTCGGTTGCCTTTCTTGGAGTTCGGGTTGGCGGGATTGACACCGTTCGCGATCGAGTCGGGACCTATCGACAACCAATTGTCGAGGTAGATCATCATGGCCGGGCTGGTGGCGGTGGC
>WNFC01024905.1_pt1 | contig 13135 bp, 14 predicted proteins | sample 5400541 | NCBI WGS metagenome assembly WNFC01 (sample SAMN13153342, study PRJNA577476) | soil metagenome | isolation source: 120 cm saprolite under Douglas fir tree site 2 hole 2 replicate 1 | place: USA:California | collected 2015-04-18
GACGAGGAGCACGTTGCTCTCAATCTTGATCCTAGTCAGGCGCAACAGGCCGAGAGAAGGCGCGAAGAAGCCGACAGCACGGTTAACCAGCGGATGCCCGAAGCGTTTCAATGGCTTCTAGTGCCCGATGAAGAGAAACCCGGGAGCGGCTCGACACCACAGGTCCACTGGGACGAAGCCCGGCTGCAGGGCCAGGACGCGCTCGCCGTGCGCGCGGCAAAGCGACTCAGGAGCGACGAGAACATGATAACCGAGTGGGCGGGGGCGCTCCTGAGAGCAAGGCTGGATGACGTGCCACTGTGGCGTGCGAATCACGTCGAGTTGAAACAACTCGCCGACGACTTTGCGCGTTACCTTTATCTGCCGCGCTTGAGGGACAGCAAGGTCCTGGCTGAAGCGGCGCGCGATGGGCTTGCGCAGACAACGTTGATGCAAGACGGGTTCGCATACGCCGACAGCTACGACGAAACCAAGGGACGCTATAGTGGCCTCCATGTAGGCAAGCTGGTGAGTGTCTCGATGGACCGCGGCGGACTGCTCGTAAAGCCCGAGGTCGCGACAGCCCAACGCGATGCCGAGACGGCGACAGGAGCCACCTCATCTGGCGGAGGTGCGGATGGCACGACCACCACAACTCCGGGAACCGGCGCGGGCCCGCTGAGAGCCGGGACACCGACTGGGCAGGAGCCCAAAGCGCCAAAACGCTTCCACGGCTCCGTGACACTGAATCCCATTCGGCTGGGCCGTGACACAGGCACGATCGCGGACGAAGTCGTGCAGCACTTGGCAAAACTGGTCGGTGCGAACATCGAAGTAACCCTCGAAATCGATGCTGACGTCCCGGACGGCGTTCCGGACAACGTTGTGCGCACGGTCACCGAAAACTGCCGGACGTTAAAGTTCCGCACCCATGGCTTCGAGGAGACCTAAAAGACACCCACCTATTAATACTTGCAATCGGCTCCCGCGGCGGTTTCAACCATTTTTTCTTTTGGAGACTCGCGCAAATACGACGACCAGACCAAATGGCAATCGATGCAACGATTCTGATGAGCGGCGGCATCGACTCTACCGCCTGTGCGCACTTTCTAAAGGAACAGGGCAGCAGCTCGCTCCACGGAGTGTTTTTTGATTACAGCCAGGCGGCGGCCGCCCATGAGCGCAACTCGGTTCTTAGCCTGGCCAAACGGCTAACTATCCCGATCTCGGTTTACCGTGTCACGGGATCAGATAGCTTCTCACAAGGCGAGCTCGTGGGTCGTAACGCTTTCCTGATTTCTGCAACTCTGTTCTTGTCGCGCTGTCGCTCTGGTCTGTTAGCGATTGGCATCCACGCTGGCACACCCTATTTCGACTGCTCGGAGCCATTTGTCGAAATGATGGCCCGCGTTGTTGCGGAACATACGAGTGGCAGAGTGAGCTTGGTCACCCCGTTCCTGCATTGGAGCAAGCGAGATGTGTTCAATTACTTTGTCTCGGCTGGACTTCCGCTCAATCTCACTTACAGCTGCGAGGCTGGCACACAGCCAGTGTGCGGTAGGTGCGCATCGTGCCGGGACAGACGGGCCCTTGGATGTTAGCCAAACGCCGGTCGATACAGCTTAAGGGTGGCGAAGTCGCACGCACACCTTTACTAGTCCCGTCCTTCTCAAGCAAAGGGTTTCCAGAAGTCTCCAAGATAATCAGAACAAGTGCCGAGTTCATCGATGGCCCTATGCTGATAAGCGCTTACGATCTCCATTATCGCAAGATTAAGCCACCCTTCGATTTTGGATCCCTGATTTTCCTTGACAGCGGCGGATACGAAGCCGCTAAAGATGCCGATCTATCGGACTTTGGAGAACGCGAGCATAAGCCAATCCAGTGGTCGCAAGAGATGCACGAGCAGGTTCTGGCGGGGTGGAATGCGCGCGTTCCGACGGTACTGATCAGCTACGATCATCCAAAGGAACGACTGCCAGTCCGCAAGCAGATAGAATCGCGCGCACCGGCTGGCACGCGCGCATGATGAGGGTCTCCGTGAAATCCTGCTCAAGCCTGAAACCATCGGGCAGAAGTTAATCAAGGTTGAATCGATCCTAAAGCACGTCCACGCCCTGGACGAATTCGACATCATAGGTCTCACCGAAAAGGAGGTCGGGAACTCAATTTTGGAGCGCATGGAGAACATTGCGACACTCCGAATGGCCCTCGACAAGGCAGGAATGGACACACCGATCCATATCTTCGGGAGTTTGGACACTGTGACGACACCGATGTACTTCCTTGCTGGTGCGGACGTTTTCGACGGGCTTACTTGGCTGCGGTTCGCTTATCGCGAAGGCTACACGATATACAAGCACAATTATGGAGCGCTCAAACTCGGCATCAGGGAGAAATCGTACATGGTCGATGCCAGATGCTGGTTCGACAATTATGCATATTTAGGAGAGATGGAGCTCGAAATGCGGCGCTTCTTGAAGAACTATGATTTTCGAAGCTTCAAGTATCATCGCGACGAGTTCCGAGAGACGTACGAGACCGTCGCCGAAGCGGTGGAGGGCTCCCATGGGCGGAAGCGGTAGTGGCGGGCCTTTCGATTACCGCAGCCCGCAGGATCTCGCGAAGCTGGTGCGCAAAGCGCAGGACGCAACGTCGGTCGCCGGTTTCGAAACTGAGCTGTCCGGGGCGCTTACCGAATTACTCGGTGCGTTCAATGACCGAGATGTTGAACTGGTCCAGGAGCGACTCGACGACATCAAGCTCGCACTCGAAGGTTCAATTGAAGGGACCATCGATCAAATGTTTGGAGGCTCCGTCGCGAAGCACACGTACGTCGATGGACTCAGCGATATCGATTCCCTGTTGATCATCAATGACAGTGGATTAGAAACAGCGAGTCCACGCGATGCCATTGAACAGATCACCAGCATCCTCCAGGCACGATCTGGCGACAAGGCTGTCGTCACACATGGAAACATGGCGGTCACGCTTGAATTCAAAGACGGGATGAAGCTTCAGCTCTTGCCAGCCATTCGGACGCAAAGCGGTAGCCTCCGCGTGCATTCGTCACGGGGGGAAGAATGGTCGCGCATCGATCCTAAGGCCTTCCAAGAGGCGCTCACACGCCGTAACAACGAGTGTGGTGGCAAGCTAGTGCCGACAATCAAGTTGGCCAAGGCTATCAACGGAACTCTGCCCGAGTCTCAGCGCCTAACCGGCTATCATATTGAGAGCCTCGCTATCGCCGCTTTCCGGAACTATGGAGGACCAAAGACGACCTCAGCGATGCTGCCAACCTTTTTCGAGAAAGCAAAAGACTTAGTACTCAATCCAATTCGTGATAGCACCGGGCAGTCTGTCCACGTTGATGACTATCTGGGTGATCGAAATAGTGAAGATCGTCAGAACGCCAGTCACCTGCTGGGTCGTATCTGGAAGCGCATGCGAAATTCCAGTGCCGCTGGGTCAATTGCACAATGGCGGGCTTTGTTTGGTCTAGACGAGTGAACCGTGAACCCGGGGACATGCGTGCGGAGCTGGAACGGATTCGACGAGTGTCCGATATGTTGTGCACGGCACATGCCGGGCTCAGTGATCGCTACGGACGGTTCGCGTTGGCGATCGACCTCGGAATTCTGGGTCTCTCTACCTGGCTCGTCGCACTGGCGTTTGTACAGCCGCGAATCAACCTATCCCTGACACCTTTCTCTCTCGATCCGCAGCTGTGGGGCGGTTTACTCGCGATGCTGACTTTCTTCTTATCGGTGGTGCATATGAAGGTAGATTGGAAGGGGCGATCGGACGCTCACAGGCGCTCCTGCGCGGCATATGCCGATGTCCACCGAGAAGCGGGTTACTTGGCGTCCGGAGGGAATAACATCGACGAGCAAGAACGTAGACGACTACTGAACCGCTTTGATCTGGCGGGGACTATCAGCATAGCAGTTCCCGAAGCGCAGTTTCTTCCGCAAAAGAAACGGCACCTGATCAAAATTGCGATCAGCAAACATTTGGATACCCATCCGGCGGCATCGATCTTTATCACACGTGTGAAATTTTGGTTCAGGGACAATGTCGGTCGGAGGAGGGGTGATGAGCGGCAATCTTGAATTGGCACTGAGAACATTCGCGAAAGCCCGAGAACACGTCGCGTACACCAACCGACTGTGGGAGGTGGAGTGGCAACGAACGAGAAGGGCCTCTCAGTTTACTGAAGCGGATTTACTCCGGGAGGCCGCATGGGTGATTCTTTGCAGCGGTTTCCGAGAGGCGATAGTAAGGCGGTTGTTCGATAAGATTTCCCTAAGCTTCTGCGATTGGGAGTCAGCTCGTGCCATTGTTGAAGCAGCAGGCGCTTGCCGTGCGAACGCGCTGGCCTCAATCAGAAATGCAAAAAAAATCGACGCGATCTTAGGAGTCGCCCGTAGAGTGGACGGTATAGGATTCGGCGCCTTGAAACGAAGAATCCTCCAAGAGCCAATTCCAGAACTCCAGCAATTCCCGTTTATAGGGCCGGTGACCTCCTGGCATCTGGCCAAGAATCTCGGGTTTGAGGTCGCCAAGCCGGACAGACACCTTATGCGGTTGGCTCAAACGCTTGGTTATGACGACGCGCAGGAACTTTGTAAGACGATCGCTTTAGCGATGGACGAGACCGTACAGGTCGTCGACATAATGCTTTGGCGATACGCTGCGGACGGCTTCCATCACGGCACTATTTGAGCGAAAGTGTTGCTCCTTTCCGATGGGAGCCGGCAATTTATAGCAAGATTTCAGCGTGGCTGCCGCCCCTATTTCCTAGTTGTCTTGAGCGGTATGTCTCACAACAAACGTTTGCTCCCGGCACTCCAGGCTCGGTTTCAGTAGCTGCTCGTGTATGTCTGCTCAAGCGCATAGGGTTTGTGCTCGCCAAATCGCTGGATGATTTCGTCAATCAGGCATGGCCCCTTTTGATATCCTGATTTTGCCCCACCCCCCTACGTGTTTTGATCGCTCCGAATTTCGCGCTCTAAAAGTGATCCAGTTTCCCGAATGCTTACTTTCTCCCGCCGCCGGCGGCCGGCGGCACCATGGAGTCGAATTCCTTCGCTCCCATAAAAGACCGCCGTATCGGTCGGGTTTCAACCGGTCGCGGCAAGCGCACGGTACAGGCTGACGCGGCTCAGCTTGAACAGACCGGCCACGTCCTCGCGTCGCTGGCCGCTCTCGATAAGCTTGTGGGCGTCTATCTGCTGCCGGGATAGTTTCGGTTTGGGTCCGGGTCTGACATCTCGCGTGGGCTGCCTTCATCCCGGCGCCTGTGCGTTCGATGATGAGGCCGCGTTCAAATTCGGCGAGGGCAGCGAAGATATGAAATATCAGCTTGCCGCCCGGTGTGCTTGTGTTGATTTCTTCGGTGAGTGACCGGAAATGTATACCGCGCTGGTGGAAGTCATCGAGCATGGCCACGAGGTCGGGCAAGCTGCGGGCCAGCCGGTCGAGTTCGCACACGATGAGCGTGTCGCCATCCTGCAACGTCTTGAGGCAACGCAGCAGGGCAGGGCGCTTGGTGGCGGCTCCTGTGCGCTCGTCCTTAAAAGTTTTCCGGCTCCCGGCGCGTTTCAACGCGGCGAATTGCAAGGCGGGATTCTGGTCCTCGGTCGAGACGCGCGCGTAACCGCATTTCATGCCTCTAATTTGAAACATCAAACCTGAAACATCCAAGCCCTTTATTTACAGGCTTTTCTGGCGTGTTTCATAAACTACCCGTTTTGAAACGTTTAGCGTGGCTTCAAAGCGGCCGGGAATTCCCCAAGTTTGTCGCGATGAATCCATAGCGGCTCGCGCCTGGTCCTGGGACCGCGCCATTCGTTGAACCCGTCGGCCGGCACGACGCAACGCCGCTTCGCGAACGCCTCGCGGAACGATGGAAGCTTGTCCACGGTCTCCGCTTTCGCGTTGATGCACATCGAGGCCCGGCTGGCGTCCTTCGCCCAACTATTCACCAGGCCCCGCGTCGCCGGTATCGCCTCGCGGCTCTCGTACCTGGTTTTGAGGACAAAGTAGGGCTGCGTCGGCGCGATGTTGAACCGGGGCATGTAATCGCCGAGTTCGCTTTGGGCACGCTGAGCATGGCCGCCAACTCGCTCCGATCGCGTCGCGTCATGGTGAATCGACCGCACATATCAACGGCCCATGCGTAAGCGATTTTTTAAAATCATCTCGGCTGGTGAGCGCGGACTGGCTTCCAGCCAGCGCTCGAAGTAGCAGTAACTATGCATCCTCATCTGCACGATCGGTCGCTTTTTGCGTAGCTTTTAAGACCACGCCCGTTTTATGGATTCAAGCGCGCCTCGCTGCTCACTAGTTGCCAGCCATTCTCTGAGTCGCGCCCTGTCCCAATATTTGAGATATGGCAAATCTTGTGCGCGAATCAAATCTCTTACCGAAAACTTTAGTGGAGGAGGGCGCTAATAGCCCGCGGCTGCGGGTGATTGGGACGCGGCTGGCGAGGGGGACGGTGACATCGTGCTGCCCATCATGTGCTTTGCGCCCTGCTTCGCGGCGCTCTCTGACACCGAACTGCCACCCGGAACGCTGCTTGTTTTCTGCCAGAGCGTGCCAAAGAAAATGCACGCGGAGATACAGATACAGACAAGGATGAGTACGCCGATCAATCCAACGGCTGCTTTCATGCGAGGTGACGCGAGAGTTCCATTTTCAGTCTTGATTCAGGCTCGCACCAACATCATGGAGGGGAGAATCACATGGGTTTCTCCCCTATTGGGCGCGGTCACTGAACACCGTTGCTGCTAGAGTCATGCAACCCGCCATTCAGCCAAGGTCGCGACGGCGTTGTCCGGGGTGACGTCGGGCTTAAGCAGGAACTGCCGGTGTCCCTCAGCCAGGAACCCAGCGATCGCTTGGTCGAGTTGGGGACTGTTGATAACGTCCGCGACACGGCCAAGACTGTCGCCGTCCCCTCCTGGCGTAAGTGATCTCCATTGTGTCGTCGCTCCTTCATCGCTGGGTCTCGAAGAGTTCCAGGAGCCCTTTGAGAGGGATCTGCGTCCACTCGGGCCGGTTGTTGAGCTCGTAGCCGATCTCGTAGATGCCCCTGTCGAGGAGGTGGGCATCCAACAGGATCCTGAGCTCCGCCGGCGCTTGCGGCAGAAACGAGGCGGAGGCGACGGCAGGGAGATAACCTTTGAGGAACGCCGCGCTCACCGCGCGGTACCAGAAGCGCGCCCACGGCTCCAGGGTGGGAAAGTCTTCCGGACGCGCCCCGGGCACCTGGCCGAGTAGGGCCGCGTACGCAGCGTAGTGGAAGGACCTCAGCATTCCAGCGACGTCCCGAAGGGGGGAGCACTTGAGCCGTCGGACGCCGAGGGGCCTGGCCGGTTCGCCCTCGAAGTCGATGATGATGAAATCCTTGCCCGTGCAGAGGACCTGCCCGAGATGGTAGTCCCCATGGCAACGGATGTGGCTCGCTGCGATCTTCCGATCACGAAGCAACCGGAACCGATTCCGCACCTTTCCCTCGAGCTCCAGGACCTTTCGCGCTTCTTCGTGAATGGCCGTGGGCAGCCCGGCCACTCGCTGGCGGAGGGCTGAGAAGGTATCGTTCGCGAGGCTCAGCATGGCCTGGTACAGCGCCTGCCGGGAAAAGTCCGAGACGGGCTCGGGCGCGAGTTCGGGCTTGACTGGGTCGCTCGCCAGGGCCACATGAAGCTCGCCCGTGCGCTGCCCGAGCAGCCGGGCCTCCTCCAGGTAGAGGCCGATCCATTCTAGCGCGTGTGGCGGGAACTCGTCTTCGACGGCGGCCGGCAGGGGCCCTTCGAAGACGGGAGGGGTGGGCGCCTCGGCTCGATGCGTGAGGACCTCCTCGTAGTAGCGCCCTAGCGTGTCCAGCGTGTAGGTCCAGGCATCACCCTGGTTCGGCAGGAAGCCATGGAGGACGCCGAGCGTCGTCAGCTCGCCGTTTGGCCTGCGCAATTCGAGCGCCCCGGCGAGCGGCGCGATATTCCGGAAGTCTCTCTCCTCCGTCAAGAACCGCCCGAGCTCCAGATCGGGATTGGTTCCCGACTCGAGACGGCGGAAAAGCTTGAGGATGAAGCGGTCGCCGTAGACCACCGAGGTGTTGGTCTGCTCGGTCTTTACGACGGCCGGCTCCAGGAAATCTCCGGCCGTCCTTAGAAGCGAGCGGAAATCGCGCGTCGGCGAGGCGATCACTTCGCCGAATCGCCCGCTGAAGCGCCGGCCTCGGGCGATGAGATCGAGGAGGGCAAGCGAGAAGCGCGGATCCACCATCGCGTCGTGGAGGATCCCTTTCTCCTCTTGTTCCGTGCCCGTAACGCGAACGCTCGCGATCGCATGACTCGTCGGTCCCGGGGTCTCGCGTCCATCGTCAGCAAAGGCCACCGGGAGCACGTAGATCTCTGGCTCGCCCTCGGTATACGTCACCTCGACGAGCAGGATATGAGCCACCGGCGCGTCATGGGGCACGGGAATAGCCTCGATGATCTCGGCCGTTTGGATCAGCCGGGCCTTGCTCCTGAACCAGCGCTGCCCCTTAAGGTAGCCGGGAAGGATGGTCTCCAGCTCGGCCTTGTCCCGCCCTCTCAGCGCGTTCTCCCATGCGCTCCGCACGGTGAGCGTGGGCATTGCGCCAGCCGTGGCCGTAGGGCCGGCGACGGCCTCCACACTCTGCGGCGGGAGGGCAAACCAGTAGAAGATGTGGGGCCCGAGTGTCAGCGAGTAGGGTGCGTTGCTCACAAGGGGGAACCGCGTTTGCCCGAAGAGCTCGAGCGGCACGATCCCCTTGAAAGCGGACAGGTCGAGGTCCACAGACTGTGCGAACCGGGAGAGATTGGCGACTACGAAGACCGCCTCGTCCTGATAGCGGCGCACGAAGGCCAGGACCTTGCGGTTCTCCGACGGCAGGAACTCCAGGCTCCCTCGACCGAACACCTTGGAGCGCTTGCGGAACGAGATCAGGCGCTTCATCCACCATAGGAGCGAATGGCGGTTGTCCTGTTGGGCCTCCACGTTGATAGCTTCATAGCGGTATTCCGGATCGATGATGACGGGGAGATAGAGCCGCTGGGGGTTGGCCCGCGAGAACCCGGCATTACGGTCCGCACTCCACTGCATCGGGGTCCTCACACCGTTCCGGTCCCCGAGGTAGAAGTTGTCCCCCATGCCGATCTCGTCGCCGTAGTAGAGGACCGGGGTGCCCGGGAGCGAGAAGAGCAGGCTGTTCATGAGCTCGATCGTCCTGCGGTCGTTTCCTAGGAGCGGCGCCAGCCGGCGGCGGATCCCGAGGTTTTGGCGAGCCTGCGGGTCGATCGCGAATAGCCGGTACATGTAGTCGCGGTCCTCGTCGGTGACCATCTCCAGCGTCAGCTCGTCGTGGTTTCGCAGAAACAGGGCCCACTGGCAGGTCTCGGGAATCGAGGGCGTCTGCTGGGTGATGTCGATGATGGGAAAGCGATCCTCGCGCTGAATGGCCATGAACAACCGAGGCATGAGGGGGAAGTGGAAGGCCATGTGACACTCGTCCGCGGCGCCGAAATAGGCGATCGCATCCTCCGGCCACTGGTTGGCCTCGGCCAGGAGCATCCGGTTCGGGAAACGCTCGTCGACGTGACCCCGGAGCTCCTTGAGGAACGCGTGTGTTTCCGGGAGGTTCTCGCAGCTCGTTCCCTCTCGCTTGTAGAGATAGGGCACGGCATCCAGGCGGAGCCCGTCTACACCGAGCTCGAGCCAGAAGTCGATGACCCGCAGCATGGTGCGTCGCACCTCGGGATGGTCGTAGTTGAGGTCCGGTTGATGCGCGTAAAAGCGGTGGAAGTAATAGGCTCGGGCGACCGGGTCCCAGGTCCAGTTGGAGAGCTCGAAGTCTTTGAAGATGATCCGTGCCTCCCGATACTTCTCGAGGGTGTCACTCCACACGTAGAACTTGCGCCAGTGATTCCCGGGCTTGGCCTGACGGGCCCGCTGAAACCACGGGTGCTGGTCGGACGTGTGGTTGAGCACGAGCTCGATGATGACGCGGAGACCCCGGCGGTGCGCCTCACGCAGAAATGCCTTGAAATCGCGCATCGTGCCGTACGTCGCATGAATCGCCGTATAGTCCGAGGTGTCGTAGCCATCGTCCTTCAGGGGCGAGGGGCAGAAGGGAAGCAGCCAGAGGGCGGTGACGCCGAGATCCTGCAGGTAGTCGAGCTGTTGGGTCAGTCCGAGAAAATCTCCGACGCCGTCCCCGTCGCTGTCGTAGAACGTGCGGACGTGGAGCTCGTAGATGATCGCGTCTTTGTACCAGAGGGGATCGTCCGTCAGCCCGAAGACGTCAGGAGGCATGGCCATCATCCCGCCTCTCGTTTAATCCGGAATTTCCATTTTAATCCTGATTCAGACTCGCACCGATACCAGGCGGTTTGGAAACGCGAAGTTCGAGGCCGGGTTTGAGTCCAAGGCGCTTCCCACGGCGCCCGCAACGGACCAGTTCTGCCTCGCGTTGGCAGGAATACACCCGAAAATAACGTTTTTCCGGCCGGGTTCGCAGGGAATTTGCTGACCGACGACGCACCGGAATTCAAGGGAGAGGCTGTGGGGTGGCCCCAAGGAAGCAGTTTTTCCTTTCACTTGGATGTGCCCGATGTGCGTCGCCAACGGTAGGAAGCCGATTGAATGCTATCTTCCGGACTCGCGACGCGATGCTATGCGAGATTTTCCAATTGCTGAGAAATTGGCAAAGCCCGGAGGTCGCGCTATTGGCGAGGTGGGAATAAAGGTCATCAAAGCGTTGTTACGTTACGTACTTGCTAAAAGTAAAGCCGCTGCGACTTTGAGAGAAGGTGGCGGCAAACGAGGCGAGTTCGACCTGACGCTAGCAACTCCAAAACTCTTGGTCTTCGTCGAGGTCAAGGCAAAACCTCTGATAGCGTATCCTACCAAGAAAGTCGCGACGAGAATAAACGCTATTACGACTCAAAGCTTCATAATGTATGCTGCCTGGCTTTCATCCATCAGGGTGCGCGAAGCGCATGGTGAACTAACCTGATAAAATCGATTTTCGTGTTCGAATCAGGTCAGGGCACGGAGAGCCCTCGCTCTGCGCTCCGCCCAGTTCGGCATATCGCCGATACAATCATCATGTAATGCTTTAAATGGCGCGGGCCTTGTCGCGATCAGCGTTGCCGCGACCCACGCTTTGATCGCTGCGTGGTCTCGCTCTGGGGCGACTGTGACTGAATTTGAGCTGGGACTACTTGAATGACAACGGACGCGATGGCCAACTAATTGTGTGCACGGCCTTCGGCCGGTGGGTGAAGGATCATAGTAATAGGAGGAGGAGGCAGTCAGGCGATGGCTCCGCGCAAGAGTACAACTAAAACAAGAACACCGTCCAAACGGACGGGCACGTCAAAAGCCGAGATTGGCAGCGACGCACCGGCTATCGGAGCTGCGGGATTCGGCTCCAACGGCGGTCACCCGGCAATGGCACCGGCGAGCGAAGCGGCGACGCATGCGCAAATCGAGTTCCGCGCCTTCGAGATTTTCCTCGCGCGCGGCGGCGCACATAGCGACGATCTGGCCGACTGGTTCAAGGCCGAAAGGGAATTGAACGGTTAGCCGGCCGAGTCTCGCCGAGCCGCTGCCCCGGGGATGAGCTGATCGTCTCGGCCGACCATAGGTGAGCGTCATGGGCCGTACGTCGCGGCGCAGCGGTGTTCCCGTGTTCGTGCATAGGGGATTTTTTATAGCGGGTGTCCATGATGCTCAACGAGGCGGCCCTTGTGCCTGGCGCGCGGATGGACGTTGACGGAAACCTCGACCTTCTGGCCCAGACGATTGAGAATCGCCATCAGGCGGTCGATGGTGAAGCGGCCGAAGCTGGCACGGCGGATGCGGGAAAAATCTGCGGCGGCAATGCCGGTGATCTCGTGCGCCTTGCGCACGCTGAGGTGTTTTTCCTCAATCACGCCGATAATTCGGGCACCCAGGATGGACTTGAGTTGTTCGAGATCGGGATTGGGGAGATCGAAGTCGCGGAAAACATTACCGCTGCCCCGTACGATTTCGATGGGTTCTTTGTTCATTTCAGCACCCCTTTGAGCCGGCTCAGGCGTTCACGAATCAGATCGATCTCGGCCTTGGGTGTTTTGATACCGGTCTTCGACTTTTTCTGGAAGGCATGCACCACCCAGATTTCATCACCGATCTTCAAGGCGTAGACCACCCGAAAGGCGTCACCACGATAGCGGAGCACGAGCTCCATAACGCCAGAGCCTAAACCTTTGAGCGGCTTGGCGATGTCTGGTGTTTGCCCCTCGGCGATGACTGTGAGAGCACGGCCCATTTCAAGCTTGGCGCCTTCCGGGAACTCCTCGAAGGATCTCCGGGCGGCTTTGATCCAGGAGACAGGCCGACTGTTTCTCAACATCGGGCAGTGTTGTCATATTTGACAACGGTCGTCAATTTTTTTTCCAGCGTGCTATTTTGCCCCAAATCTTCAGAATGGCTCACCCACGATAGTGGGTATAAAGCGCTGCAATCCTCCCGATCTTTTCGAGCTGCTCATCCTCTGGCAAGTGGCCTATATATCCTACATCCGCATAAAGCTCTTTGCCGTCCCAGCGCCCACCTTCGTGTGCATTGAGATGGCACGCTCGACACACAACGACACAATTCTCGAGCGAGCGCGCCGCGGCTGCTTCCGCCTCCGAGATCGGTCGCGATGGTGGCCGCGAATTTTGCTCGTCCATGCGGGCAGGATAACTCCGGGAGAAAGGAGCCCGGAAGAGGCCCCCTGAGTGGCCGAGAGGAATGACACGCCGGACCCCGGATGGCTTTGAGCGTGTTCGAGACTATGGCCAGAGGTCCCGACTACCTTAGATCCTAATTCGCTCGACCTCGTCGAGGGAAATCTTGTCCTGCGTGCGATCGTACAGCTTGGTGGTGCGTGGCGACTCGTGCGCAGCGATCTGCTGCGCGTGTTCCAGCGTCCCGCCGTTCTGCATGTAAGTCGTTATGCCGGTCGCGCGAAATGTGTGGCAGCAGGTGGAGTAGGGCAGGGCGGCTGCCTTCGCTCGCCGTTTGATCATGGCTAAAACGTCCTCCCGCGCCATCGGATTCTCGGTAAGCTTGTTTCCCTTCCGAATCGCCCGGA
>WNFC01006223.1_pt1 | contig 13134 bp, 8 predicted proteins | sample 5400541 | NCBI WGS metagenome assembly WNFC01 (sample SAMN13153342, study PRJNA577476) | soil metagenome | isolation source: 120 cm saprolite under Douglas fir tree site 2 hole 2 replicate 1 | place: USA:California | collected 2015-04-18
TGAGCTCGGAGTTCAAATCGTAGTTGAAGGAACCGTCCTCCGTTCGGGCGAGAAGGTTCGCATTTCCGTTCAGTTGATTGAGACTTCTTCGGATACCCACCTCTGGGCAGAGAGCTATGAACGTGATCTGCGCGATATTTTGAGGCTGCAATCCGAGATCTCGCGGGCCGTCGCACAGGAGATACAAGCAAAACTGACGCCCGCGGAACAAGAACGGCTGACTCGGTCACGTTCGGTAAGTCCTGAGGCCTACGAACTCTACCTGCGCGGCCGGCACTACTGGAATATGCGAATTGCGCAAGGATTCACCAAAGGCGCGGAATATTTCTTGAAGGCAATATCCGTGGATCCCAACTACGCTGCCGCATATGCTGGTCTCGCGGATTGTGCTGGTTCTAGCGGATTTTGGGGATTCACCTCCCCGGCCGAGGGCTGCGGCAAGGCAAAGGCCGCCGCAATTAGGTCGTTAGAGATTGAAGAGACTGCGGAGGCGCACACGTCGCTTGGATGGGCATTGATCCATTACGACTTCGATTTTGTGAACGCCGAACAGCATTTTCAGCGAGCCATAGAGCTGAATCCCGGTTACGTCACGGCCCATCAGTGGTACGCTCACTGTCTTGGCTATAGCTATCGCCTCGATCGAAGCCTCGAAAGAGTGAAACTTGCCCTCGATATCGACCCTCTCTCGTTGAACGTAAACACAACCTACGTTGGCGTCCTTTGGTTTCAGCGAAAATTTGATTATGCAATTGATCAATGTCAGAGGGCTTTGGAGCTTTCACCGAACTTCGCGATTTTGCGATGGCTACTGGGAAATTTGTTTCAAGCCAAAGGAATGCACACAGAAGCGATAGCGGAGCGGCAGTGGGCCGTTGAAGCTTCAGGTCGAGCTCCTTTTTTTGTGGCCGAACTGGGGGATTCTCATGCTGCTGCGGGAAATCGAACCGAGGCCTGTCGCATCCTCGAAGAGTTGCAAGAGCTCTCTAAAAGCAAATACGTTATGGCGTATTGGATGGCTCTTATTTACGCCGGCTTGAAACAAATCGACAACGCTTTTCAGTCGCTGGAGAAGGCTTACCAAGAGAAGTCGCCGACCCTGGCATTTCTACGAATCGATCCCAGGCTGGAACCTCTGCATGCGGACAAACGATTTGAGGACCACTTAAACCGGCTAAGGCTGCCTGCTCTGGCCCCCGGGGAACCTGAAGAGATCCGTCAGAAGCAGTTCCGACTTATGACCGAGTGATATAGAATGCCCGACCCGGAGTTGTGGTTGCAATGGCCGCTTTCAGTGGAGCACCTCGCATAATTCGGTTTGCATCCTTTGAATTAGATGAAGACGCCGGTGAGCTACGCCGGGAAGGAATGAAGATTCGGCTGCAGGACCAGCCGTTTCAAATCCTGACCATTCTTTTGGATAATCCGGGCAAGATAGTGCCTCGGGACGAACTTCGCGAGAAAATTTGGCCTTCCAACACTTTCGTCGATTTTGATCATGGCATAAACAATGCGATCAAGCGGCTTCGTGAGGCCCTGGGTGATACTGCCGAAACTCCACGGTTCATCGAAACGATTCCGCGTCGCGGATATCGCTTCGTCGGAGCGATTCAAACAGCTCAAGTTTCATCCCAGGCAAACGGTTCCATCGATTCGATTGCTGTCTTTCCATTGTTCAATGCCGCCTCCGATCCAGATACGGACTACCTTTCCGTTGGGATTCCCGGGAGTGTGATTCAAAGCCTTTCACGGATTCCCGGACTGCGCGTTATCGCGTGGGGCATGCTGGCCGATTTGAAAGATATCGGGTTTAATCCGCTTGCAATTGGACGAAAGCTGCAGGTGAAGGCCGTGCTCACCGGCAGAATATGCGTGCGTTCCACCCGACTGCGACTGCAGGTTGACCTGATTGATACGGTTAACGGACGGGAATTATGGGGAGATCAGTATGATCGAGAGCTCACGGAGTTGTTCAAAGTTCAGGATGAAGTTTCAACCGAGGTTTCTCACAAGCTTCGGCTGAAACTTTCTGGCCAGGACCAAACACAAGTTACGAGGCGTTACACCGACGACATTGAGGCTTACCGCCTCTATGTGCGGGGCCGGCGGTACGGAGAGGTGAGGAGCGTCGAGGGTTTCAAAAAAGCAGTGGAGTGTCTCCAACAAGCGGTGCGAAGAGATCCTGGTTACGCCCTGGCATATGCTGAGTTGGCACAGGTCCTGCACACACCTGCCTACTACGGCTCTGTGTCTCCGCACGATGTTTATCCGAAAGCCAGAGAGATCGCTCTAAAAGCATTGGCCATGGATGACACTCTTGCCGAAGCCCACGATGCCCTTGCAACCGTAAAGCAAAATTATGACCGGGACTGGATCGGGTCAGAGAAGGAATATAAGCGTTCTGTTGAGCTCAACCCCAATTACCCGGTTGGCCGATTCCACTTCGCGATGCACCTTGCAATGCTCGGGCGCTTTGAAGAAGCCGTCAGGGAAGCGCGGGAAGGCCAGACGCGTGATCCCGTCTCCGGAATCATGAATGCGGGACTAGCATGGATCCTCGTAACCGCGCGCGAGTTCGATTGGTGTATTGAGCAGTCACACACCGCCATCGATGTAGATCCCACGGTGACACTCAGCTATATTGCCCTTGGTACAGCGTACGAACAGAAACGGATGTACGCAGAGGCAATCTCTTCTTATGAGAAGGGCATTAGCATTGGCGGCGCCCTTGCTCTCAGCAAAGCCTTTTTGGGCCACGTGTACGGTTCGGTTGGAGACCACGACAAAGCACGCGGAATATTGTATGAATTCGAAACGATGTCGCATCGTGCTTACGTACCGGCCTTGAATCGAGCGATCATTTACGACGGACTCAAAGAAACGGATCTGGGCATCCAGGCGCTCGAGCAGTCGTTCCGGGATCGAGACACTTTGATCATAGGCATCAAGGTATGGCCGCAATTTGACCACTTGCGGACAGATCCTCGTTTTCCCGACATCGAGCGCCGGCTCGGGTTGCCAAGTTGAGTGCGTTCGCACAGCAATTCAGAAATCGACTCGGAGACCCAATTGAATTTCCCTCTTTGGCAAAGCCGCGGTGTAGCCTAGGGACTGGCTCGGAGAGAGGGCCGATGTCCCACGGACATTGAATCGCGGCGCGAACGCAGCGCCTACAACATTGTTGACCGCGGAATAGTTCGTCCGGTTGGCGATGTTGAACCCTTCTGCAGTGAATTGCAGGTTGGCACGCTCACCGAATTTGAATCGTCGAGCCAGGCGCATATCGAACACCGCGTAATTGGGGCCGAGTCCGCTGTTGCGGGGAGCTCCCGGCGGGCGATCGTTAGTGAAATGGTTGTCACCATTGATATCGGCTCCAGCCAGGAGATTGAACGGATGCCCACTGTTGTAGCTGACGGTAGGAGCGACCTCGAAACCCGACAGGACACGAGAATGCTGCCATGGACTCTCGATGACCGCCACAACCACTACCTTGTGGCGCTGATCGAAATCTGACAGGGACCGCTCAGCGCGCAAATCCACTTCGTTGAAGGCGGCGTAGTCGCTGTTGAAGTCAGTGGAGTCGTCGATGGCCTTGCTGTACGTGTAATTGGCAGTTAGGCTGAAGCCACTGCTGAACCGTTTCCGCACCTCGAAAATGCCGCCGTGATATACAGCATTGGCCACGGATTCGTATTCATTGTTCTGAAGAATGATGCGCGAGGAATCCGCGAAGCATTGGCCGGGATTAGTCGCGCATACTGGAGCACCCCAATCCTGGAATGGGAGTCCATTTGTGGGAAGCCCATTCGCGCCTGGAACTCCGCTCAGGATTGGCGCGCCGGGTAGTAAGTTTGTGTCAACCGCCCACGGGAGGTGTGTCGTATGGACGTAGATGTAATTTGCCGAAATAGAAAAGGTATTTCCGATCTGACGCTCGATACCCAACGAGGTCTGTTGCGCTTGAGGATTGCGATAACCGGGTTGGCCAGAGAAAAGCACTGTGCCCAGCGGCAGGGGACCGGTATTGCTGACCGTAAAACCCAAATCCGACTGCGTGATGCAAGCGTTTGCTCCAGAGGGAGGTGTACCGCACAGAATTTTTCCCTGAGCAAACGTGGTGCCGAAAATTTCTGCCGAATTAGCCGGAGGCGCACCCTGGATCGTGACCAGAGTGTTTGCGATCTGTCGGAGATCGTTGTGATTGCCCAGTGCCTTCACTACGCCGGGAATCTGGAAGTAGATCGGCGAGTAGAAAATCCCGTAGCCGCCGCGAACCACGGTTTTGTGATCGTTGATTGGGTCCCACGCGAAGGAAAGGCGTGGAGCGAAGTTCTTCTTGTCGGTGTTGAGAATTCCATTTTGCGAATCCACTTCATAGCGCAGGCCATAATTCAAAGTGAAGCTTGACTTAACTTGCCACGAGTCCTGCCAATAACCGGCGGTAAATGGCCTCGTTTCCACGTAACGAGGATCGCCGAATCCCTGTTCGTAGAAGGCGGGAGCTCCCAGACTCCAGGACTGCAGAGTACTGATCGGTGCCGGAACGACCGACGAGGGAAGTCCGCAGCCGCCGTTCACAATGGGCACTGAAGGGAGTTGCAGGCAATTGCTGAGCACGATTCCAGGCAGATCCAGGAATTCGAATCGTCCCGCAAAGAAGGTGTCCGAGGTCGTATTGTTGCCACGGAGTAGTTCGTAAAACCCCATTCTCATCGTGTGGCGCCCGCGGTTCAGCGTCAGGTTGTCGCTGAACTCATAGCGTCGTCCAGTCGTGTGGCTGGGCAGGAAGATCCCACGCCCGAAGAATCCATATCCCTGTACATCCAGGCCCGGTCCGCCCCGGTCATTTGTATCGACATTTAACTGGTACCAGTTCCACTGCAGCCGCGCCTCGTTCATGGAACTCGGAGTGAATTGATGGAACCATGATCCCTGCATCGTGCTGTCCCAGTTGAGTACCGAAGTACCGCGCGAGAAGGCGCTCAAAGCCTGCACGTCGGGGTCGGACTCCTTGAGATGAGCAAAGCCATACCGCAGAAATGCTTGATTGCTGTTATTGAACCGATGGTCCAAACGCGCCGAAACGGCGTGCTGCCGAGTTGGAAAGGGGAACAATCCCCCATCTTTTTCGAATTGGTTGACGATGAACTGGTTCAGAGCGAGTTGACCGGGACTGACAAAGGGATTGCCGCTCGCGGTAGGGTCAACAGTCAGAATGCTCTGCAATCCAAAAGCGCAGGTGGCGGCCGGAAGAAAAGTCGGGGGGCCACCGGTTGTGAAATTGGAGATGCAAGGAACCAGGGGATTTCCAGGATCGTTCACCAGCGCTGCAATAATCGGCAATTGCGCAGCAGTTGGCGCGAAGATGTTGCTCTTCGTCAGCAGTGGAACCGAATCTTGCGCATCGGATCGCAGACCCTCATAACCAACGAAAAGGAACGTTGTGTCCTTAATTATGGGAAAGCTGAGGGTACCCCCGAATTGCTGGCGACTCAAGGAATTCTTCACGGGCTCGCCCACCGCGGCGAGACTGAAATTGGCAAAAGTTGGGTCGAGCGACAGAGCCGGATTGAAAGCAAATGGATCGCGCGCATCCATCGCACTATTGCGAAAAAATCCATAAAGACCGCCGTGCAAATCGTTGCCGCCTGATTTTGTCACGATGTTGACCGAGGCGCCGCTCGCGCTGCCCAGTTCGGCTGAGTAATTGCTACGATTGATCTCGAACTCCTGCACCGCATCCTGGCTCACGTTCAACCGAACTCCACCGGTGTCATCATTTGCCTCGCCGCCATCAACGGTGATGTTGTTGCCCCTCCCGTTGCTCCCATAAAAAGACAGCCCGCTCTGCGGAGTTTGCTTAACTCTAAAATCGGCATTGTCCGCAATCGTGTTTGAGTTGCTTACGCCTGGCATGAGCAAGGAAAACGTCAGATAGTCTCGCCGATCAATGGGCAATTGTTGAATGGACCGTTCCTCGACCACGCCCGCCTGCGAACCTCTTGCCGTGTCCACAACCGGGGGCTCGGACGTGACTTCCACAACTTCCTTTCCGGCCGAGACTTTCATGCGAAAATCCACGACCAGAGTTTCGCCGAGGTCGAGCACCACATTTTTCTGAACTTGCGACTCAAACCCAGGCATCGCCACGCTTACGTCGTAGACCGTTGGCGGAAGGCTTGTGATCCTATATTGACCGGCCGAGTCGGTCGTCGCTGTGTGACGAACGCCTCTCCCAGCGTCCACGGCCGCCACGGAGACATTCTGCATGATGGCACCGGAGCTGTCCCTTATTGTGCCCCTGATATCGCCGGATGCACCCACACCTTGAGCGAAGACTCCCACTGTGGACCCTAATAGGCTGAGACACCAGCAGACGAAAGTGCGCAGATTCATAACCCCTCCCCACGACAGGGCGGACGTGCCCAGTCCAGACGCTCTGGACGTGAGCCCTTTGCCCTGGGCAATATACGCTCAACCAGACCCGTGAGACCCGTATTTTCTGGAACTGCGGTTGAAGCGAGGACCCCACGTGAGCTTCGTTTTTGCCACTGATGGCCCAGAAGATCAATCCCGCCGATCTCTCCTGGTGCTCTCTAATTCGTCTCGAACTTAGGATCGTACGCCGCTGAATCACCAGAAGACCAGATAACAGCGCCCCGACATGGGAACCGCTGGTATTTGCCACGTTTCTGCACTAGCAGCGCACAGAGGCGCCACAGATTCGGGACTGGTCGAGAATCTGATCGGGCATGATGGATTACTCACAGGGAGGAGATGCCATGGCGCAAAGACGTCAGAGAGGTTGGTTAAAGAAAGAAGCCCGCAGCCAGGGTGAAACCTGGGTATTGTTTTTCCGCGCGATCCGAAAGTCTGATGGCAAACGGGTCGAAAACATGGTTCCCATTGGTTTGGTCAAAGACCTTCCCGGCTGACGTGGAGGCTTTCTACCGGGACATGAGCGCCAAGGGCGTTCTGTTCAGCATGCCGCCCAAGAAGCAGGATTTCGGCGGGGTGCTGGCGCAGTTCGTCGATTCCGAAGGCGCACATTGCAGCGTGGGCGCAGAGGCGGCGTAGGGATCACCACGACTGACGAAATCGTGATTCATCACGGAGCCACGATATTGCGTCGACTGCGTCTTGCTCCCGCCGAGGCTAAGCCGTGGCATCGTGATCCTTTGAACGGCATTGCCGGCTCCAGAGAAACCTGCACCGAGGACGCCTCTCAGTACTGTCGCTCAATGGCTCGTCACGAGCACCGCCCCGCAAGCGAGTCGTCCAGTGCTCATGGCGTCGAATGCATCGGCGGCCTTCTCTCGGATGACCGCCTCGCTGTATGCGGCTGTAGACGACGGCGATGCGGACATTATTCAGATGGAGGGTATGTTGCGCTGAACTGCGGCGAGGCCCCCGGTGTGCCCTTTACGCCACGTGCAACACCAACCGATGATACCGGTCGAACAGCACGCCAAGGGCATCGCTATGGCTCTTCTGCAAGTGGCCCATCAAGATGTCGTCCTCAAGCGATCGCAAATCGGCGAAGGAGAGGTGACACGGCTCGTCAATATTGAAACGGTCTTTCTTCTTTTGAGTTTGGTACAGAGTCGAAATCTCTGGTGTACTACTACAAAATGACGGCTCAAGGATTGCCCCGCTCGACTGCATTGGAGGGCGGAGTTGCTGCGGCTTCTGCAGAGGTGAAAAAATGCAGCGACTCTACCTTGGCTTAGCGCTTGTGGTAACACTCGCTCTTGCTATCCCCGCTCACACTCAAACCGGCAACGGCGCGCCCTCCGGACCCCACTACAACCTGAACATCATCGGGGTGACTCAGGGTAAGAACCCACCACTGACGGGTTCGGACCGGCACACCATTTTCGTCCCCCTGGTTTCCGATCAAAGCGGCGACACGGACACTCTAGCCTCGGACACTGCGCCCATCCTGCTGACCCAGGGTCCTTTTACAGTGTGCGACGGGAACGCCTTCGATCCGGCCGTTGATTGCAACGGGAACGTTGTCAATAAAACCGGAGCTGTGTTCCAGCTTCCCTGCAACAACCTCACCAGCTTGGGGTTGGCGGTTCCCTGCACTTCTAATGGTCCCGGTTCTATTGCGTCCTACCAGGTCTGGGCGCGCGTCGTCGGCACGCCGGGCGGGAATGGTACGATCACGCTGTGTGCGTTCGACCAGACCACCCTCACGGAGGTCTGCAACACAGATGAAGTACTCATGCGAAATAAGCCGAACAAGTTTACGGACATCACGAAAACGCTGACGACACTGGTGGGGGCAACTGGTCCCGGCGGGGTCGTCGGGAATTACCCGCTCTTCGCTTCCGGATTCTCAGGGTTCTTCTGGGATTACGACAACAACGGTAACAAAGTCTTGCAGCTTCGCTTTTATCTGACACCCCAATAATCGCGAGCGTTGCGCTGTGTGCGGTGAGGCCGAAGTGCAAACTCGGTCTCACCGAAAACTCGGTATTGGAGAGCATTGTGATTTCTCTCGCCGCGAGAGCAATAGCGTTATTGGCATCCTCGTCATTAGTAGCGCTTGGCGCGACTTCCGCGGCGCCCAAAGCGATTTTCCCGAAAGCCCAGTTCGAATTTGGCCAAGTCATGTCTGGAGCCGTGGTCGAGCACGACTTCGTTGTCAGCAACGAAGGCAGCGCGCCGCTGGTGATTCAGAAGGTCGCCATGACAACGCCGTTGCTCGTTACGCGAGAAACGCATGAGGTGGCCCCGGGCACTGAAGGGACGATTCACCTCAAGCTGGACACCGCCAATCTCGCGGGAAAGTTCCAGGGAGCCATTGTGGTTTTTCTCAATGACCCGGCTTTGCCGCAAGCGCCCCTGGCTTTCGAGGGTACGATAGTGCCGGCGGTTGAACTGTCACCGACGCCGGCTTTCTACGTCGCCGGACTGCGGGGCCGGGGCGGTCAGGCCGCGATCGAAATCGTCAACCATGAATCGGAGCCTTTGCAGATCGAGAGGATCGAGAACCCGACGGAGAGATTCACGACACAACTTGAAACGCTGGAACCAGGGCAACACTACCGTTTGACTCTGAACTTAAAACCGGACGGTCCCGGCGGGAGAAGTACCGACAACATTTTAATCGCGACATCGAGCAAGAGAGAGCCAACGCTTAAGGTGGCCGCCAACACGTATTTGTTCGAAAGGGTGCGCACCTTCCCCGACGTCGTGGACTTCGGGACGGTACGGGCCAACGACCCTGACCGCACACCCCAAACGCTGATGATCTACCAGGCGGACGGTTCGGATTTTCAGGTAAAAGTCAGCACCGATGCCCCGGCCCTTCTATTGAAATCCGAGCGGGGTCCCAAGGGAGACCGCTACCAGGTCACGGTAAGCTTGATCGGGAACGCATTGAAGGCCGGTCCGATCAATGGTTCCATTGCTATCGAAACCAACGATACCCAATTTCCAAAACTTACGGTGCCTGTATCGGGATGGATTCTTGAACGCTGAGGGCCCGGCATCTTTTAACAAAACAATTACGGGCCCTTGCAGGCCCGCAATAACTGACAACTGACGACTGTTTACTCCGCCGCGAGTTCTTCCGCTTCAATGAGTAATATCGCGATTCGCCAATCATCGCTGGGACCCAAGGTAGTGTCCCATCGTCAACGCGGCGCTCGATCATCCGCCGGACGGACAATTCGGCCCTCTTTGGGTCATGCACGGTGGAGGTCAGAAGGATTTCGTAGTTGTGCTGAACAGCGAGGTCCTCAAAGTCTGCACGATCTCCGGGAAGAAAGGGTTTGTGATTTCGGAAACTATGAGTCCGAAGATGCGGCTCTTCCCGGAGACCAGGGCTCGCGCCTGGGTGTTAGGGTAATATCCAAGTTCGTCAACTATCTTCCATACCCGCTTGGCAAGTTGGGGATCCACGGTGGGAACCCGGTTAATGGCACGCGATACCGTGGCGGTTGAGACTTTGGCGCGCTTTGCAATTTCCCGGATATCCATGGCCGAAACGATCAACCGCGAGGGATACTAACACAGCTGAGAATACGTTTACTAGAGGGCGCAAATTGGCGTAAGGCTGGTGCTTCTTAGGGCCCCCCGACGGTTTAGTCGGGGTCGGCCTGTCTTTAGGAGGATTTCATGCGTGGCTCATTTAGCCCGTTGTGGATGGGTATGCTGTTGCTCGTTGCGAGCTTACCAGCTATCGGTCAGACCACGTCCCAGCTGCAGACAGCCGACACAACGCTGCAGTTTGAAGCAGGGCCAGACGCTCCGCGCCTAAGAACGCTCGTTGCAACCGCGCAGCCGGTTTGGAACAACACTGCGGTGGAACGACTCATCGATTCTGTAGAAATAGACGGCCAGGTAACAGCGGTGCACTGGCAATTCAACCAGAGCGCTAGCCATAGTGACGCGCATCGGGTCGCGTTTGTTTACGAAAGTCCATCGCCTCGTTTGCGGGTGATCTGGGAATGGCAGGCGCGAGCTCCTTTTGGGCCAATCGAGCACCAGATCCATATCGAGAATCTCGATAGCCGAGAATTGTGGCTGCCGCTTCAAGACAGCATTCAATTCGACTGGTTAACCAAACCTCAGACCACGCTTGAACACCTATATGTAGAGAAAGGTGCCGATACTCCGTCTAATACCGGTACGCACCCTGTAGCATTGCCCGTTGAATACAAGTGGCAAGGGACATCGAGCACATACGCCCATCCTAAAGGAAATGAGTCTCGTGAAATCATTCCATGGTTCCTGGTGGAAGAAACCGACGGCTCGAAGAGCGGATGGTATGTGGGGATAGAGTTCAGTGGACGGACACAACTAACCTTGGAACGAAAGGGCGAATCGTTGAGAGGAGTTGCCGGACTAAATCCTGATCCCGGCCCGTTTCGGAGTCGTTTGAAAACGGGCGAGATCTTCGACACGCCTGTTGTTTTCCTGGGCGCGTCGCAAGGCGGACCTGATCGCGCAGGAAACGTGCTGCGGCGTTGGGTTCGGAACGTACTAGGCAATCCCCTGACCTGGAAAAATCCCAACTACCCGCTCACGGTCAACAACAGTTGGGGTGGCGGGATGAAAGTGAACGAGAATATCGCCCTCGGTATGATTCGCGATGCGGCAGAACTCGGCCTTGAGATGTTCCATGTCGATGCTGGCTGGTTCCGCGGCGTTGGCGACTGGTATCCCAACCCGCAGAAATTTCCTCGCGGGCTAGCCGTTGTTGCCGACGACGCGCACCAGCATGGACTGAAATTTGGCCTATGGGTGGACTGGACCCAGGCGGCATTGGACACTGAACCCGGTGCTTTGAACGCGCGCGATCCGAAAGTGCACGACTGGATGGTAACGGATCTTCCGCCCGGCTGGAAACCTGAGGAGTTCAAAGGGCAGACGATTGATATCGGCGTGCCTGCGGCTAAGGAATGGGCGCAACGCGAACTCGAGCGCATCGTAACCGACTACCACCTCGATATGCTGGAACACGACGGTTATGTGGTGGCTCAAGGCTGCGATCGCACAGATCATCCGCATGCACCTCCAGATAATTGGAACAAATGCATCTACAAGGCTTGGGGATCGTATTGGGTCGAGAGCTCGAATTCAACCGATGTGAGCTACCACGCAGTTCGCGCCTACTACGACATTTATTCCAAGTTAAGGAGAGATCACCCCGGGCTTCTGCTGGAGATCTGCGATGACGGCGGTCGCATGGTTGACTTCGGTAGTGCCGCGCACGCGGACTACTTTTCAATTACTGACACGTACGATCCAGTATCGAATCGGCGTGCCTTTTACGACGCGAGTCACGTCCTGCCCAGCGCCATGCTGGAGAGCTACGTCGAGAAGTGGCCTACACCGCACATCGAGAATTTCAGGTACATGCTGCGCAGCGGAATGATGGGTTGGCTCACGATCATGCTGGATACGACTACGTGGACGTCGGAGCAGCATGTGGTCGCCAAAGAAGAAATCCAGCTTTACAAGACGCAGTTGCGTGGTCTGATCCGCGAAGCCGACCTTTATCAAATTTCTGAACGCCCTGACGGGATTCACTGGGATGCGATGCAGTATTTCGATCCGCATACCGGCAATGGAGTGGTCTATGCCTTCCGCGGCTCGATCGAAAGCGAGCCAACCCATACTTTTGTGCTTAAAGGACTGAAACCAGAAGGCATGTATCGACTGCGTTTTCATGATCACAGCGCTGAGGACCGCATCGCCAGCGGCGGGGAATTATTGAGCACCGGCCTTACTGTGACGTTAGGTCTCCCGTACAGTTCGGAGCTGATCTTTATTGAAACTGCCGGCCGGTGAGGCCGCCGAAAAAGGCCACGTAGGTATTCTCGATTCTCTCTCGGCGCCACTTGCCCCCGTGTGGTATCTGTGACGGAATCCCCTTCTTCACCACGAGTCCTGGGATGCCATCGGATCGATCCGCTCGAAGCGGTGTTGTGCGGGGCCATCCAATTCGGAGACATGGTCCCAGGCGTGTTCACGCCTGTGTTCACCAAAACCGCCCGGCGCGGTGGAACTGTGGAACAAGGCCCACATAGCAAGTTACGGTCGGCCAAGGGATTGCGACTACTAAGGCCGGGCAGTTAGAAATCCAGAAGCCTACGCACCCGCGGCACGCTCATGGTTGAAATTTGCGCCGGCGGCAAAGTTATGATTTCATTTCGCGCTGGCTGGCTTTGGCGCCCCTGTCCAAACAAACGGATTACGCTTTCAGGCGCGGCAAAGATATGCTTCAAAAGCGGCTGTGTTATGTTTTCAGTCACAGAAGCAAGGTGTGCTGGCCCCACTTCTTGTACGTGAACTGGAAGAAAGCAAATACGAAGTGGTTGCTGGAGCACGTCGTCTCCGAGCAGCCAAACTCGCAGAGCTTGAAAGTGTTCCGGTACGTGTAGTCAAACTCACAGATGCCGAAGCAATCGAGGCACAGGTCTTCGAGTTATCTTTTGTTGGCAATTGTTTTCTTTGTTGATAATTTGGGCGCGGAAAATGCCAGTGAACTGAAGTTTCCAAGGCACCTTGACCATGCCGTTTATGTTGAGCATTGCAAATAGACGTGGAGGTTGTCCGTGCTCTCTTAGGCGCTGCAGCGAACCCCTGGCCGAGCAGTTGCGATGAAAGCTT
>WNFC01006224.1_pt1 | contig 13133 bp, 16 predicted proteins | sample 5400541 | NCBI WGS metagenome assembly WNFC01 (sample SAMN13153342, study PRJNA577476) | soil metagenome | isolation source: 120 cm saprolite under Douglas fir tree site 2 hole 2 replicate 1 | place: USA:California | collected 2015-04-18
GTGCCGAGCCCGATGAAACCGACCTTCATGATCTTGCCCTCGCGAAAAATGGATCGCTACGCAGTCGCCAGCCGCCCCTCACCCTGTCCCTCTCCCCGCTCGCGGGGAGAGGGAACGCCGTTGCGACGATTAAATGAATTCGTCGATGGCCATTCGCCCGACGCGCCGCAGCTCTCCCTCTCCCCGCTTGCGGGGAGAGGGCCGGGGTGAGGGGCTTTTGCAGCGACTCACCGCTTCTCGAAGACGTCCTTGGCGATCGTGGCCGCGGTCATCGCCGCCGGCCAGCCGGCGTAGAAGGCGAGATGAGTGATGATTTCGCTGATCTCTTGCTTGGTGACGCCGTTGTCGAGGGCGCGATTGAGATGGCCGACCAATTGCCGCTCGCGGCCGAGCGCGATCAGGGTTGCGACGACGATCAGGCTGCGGTCGCGCTTCTTGAGGCCGGGGCGTTCCCAGATTTCGCCGAACAGCCATTTTTCGCTGTAATTGATCAGGTCGGGAACGACGTTGCGCACCGCTTCACGCGAGGCATTTGCTTGCGACTGGGCCATGGTTTCCTCCGGTTATGTTGGTGAATCGCTTCGCCCGCACCCTAGCACGGCGGCTCGTTGCGGCAACAAGCAGCTTGGCCAGAGCAGCTATACCGCACCGCTGTCCTTGGGCTCGTCATTCCCGCGGAAGCGGGAAATCCAGGGGGCAAACACCGTACCGCCGCCCCTGGAACCCCGCTTCCGCGGCGGTGACGGGTGGGATACCTGATGCGTCAGGCCAGAACCGCCTTCTGGCCGATCACCCGGCGCTTCCGGTTGATCTCGCGCAGATACTCGATGCCGTCGGCGGCGATCGCGTCGCCGACCATGGTGTCGCCCTCGGCTTCGAGCGCTTCGGTGTCGAGCCAGGCGGCGTACACATGGATCGTGCGGTCGGTGATGATGCCGGCCTTGAACAGGGTCTTGACGAGGACGCGGAAGACGTTGGTGCCCTCGCGCATCGCCCGCTTGCGGCCGCCGGCGAAGGCCTCGCGCACCGACTCGCGCAGCACTTTCGGGTCGAGCCCGAAGGCTTCGTAGATGTAGGAGCGCTGTGCCAGGCTCGACAGGTTGAAGAGCAGCGTCTCGAAGACCTGGGCGGTCCAATCCTCGACCCGCTCATGCTCCTCACGGCTCAATTTCGGCAGCGTGCGGTCGGCCCAGATCTTGCCGAATTTATGGTGGAAGGCCTCGTCGGTCATCACCAGCTGCACCAGCCGCTTCAGCAACAGATCGTTGGTGTGGGCGTGGAGATTGGCGAAGGCGCCCATCGCCAACCCTTCGAGTAGGATCTGCATGCCGACGAGCTTTTTGTAGACGAGCGGCGTCTGCACGATATCGCTGAGAAATTCGCCGAGCATGTCGCCGACCGGGTAGGGCGTGCCCCAGCGCACCTTGACGTAGCGCCCGAACGCGGCGACGTGGCGCGCCTCCTCGCGGGTCTGGTTGGCGGCGTATTCCTGCGCGCCGGGATCGATGAGGATGTCGCAGAGCGAGGCGGAGAGCGACAGCGCCCCTTGCTCGCCATGCAGGATATTCGATAGGTTCCAGCGCTGGATCTCATTGGCGAGGCGGATCTTCTGACCCTCGTCGAGATGCTCCGTTGCCGCGCAGTTGAGCTCGGGGAAGCGCTCGAGCGGCATGATGCTCTGAGTTTCGAGATCGAAGGGCTGGGCGAAATCGAGATAGGCCCCGTTGTAAGGGTCCCAGAAATGGTCGTGGGTCGCGCCGATGATCGCGTCGAACGCATCGGAGCGCCGCCCATAGCGCTCGACCTCGAGCATCGCGGCGAAATCGTCGGGTGCCACGGCCTGGTACGCGGGATCGTGCGTGATCGCCCGCTCGGCGGGCTCGGAGTACGCCATCGGTTTCAGCCCGGCTGTGTTGCGCCGCAACGCTACTACCATCGCATTCCCGGCGAAAGCCGGGACCCACTTTGCAACTGCTCGGGCACCGACCAGTGGATCCCGGCTTTCGCCGGGAATGCGGTTGCGGTGACGATCGGGGCTATGACCGCCGCTCGGGCGGCAGGATCTCGGGCGTCAGGATCTCGTCGATCAAATGGGCGCGGCGGATGTCGGTGAGGTGCGCCCGCTTCTCGTCGGCGGTCAGCCGTGTGCCGATGCCCCTGGTCATCAGCAGCACCAGCGAGCGGTCGCTGAGCCCCAGCCAATAGCCGCGCCGGATCAGCTTGTCCTCGCCGTCGCGCGCGAACGGGTCTTCCTCGAAGCCGTCGAGCGGCGGACGGTAGAAGCCGGTCATGACGATCTCCCTGGTAGCGCATTAGGCCAGAATTGTCCGCTGCGCGGGTACGGCGCAACCCCGTGGGTGACGCGCCGCGCGATTTCGCGCAGGTTGCGGTGATGAGCGACCGGCACGCGACAACGAGGCGGCCCAGCATCGGCCCCGCCTGGCTGATGCTTGGCGGCGCCTTTACTGCGTTCACGGTCAGCGCCGGGCTGATGCATTCCTATGCGGTCTATCTCGTCGCCTTTATCGAGGAGTTCGGCTGGGGCCGAGCCGAGACCTCGGTGGCCTATTCGGTGTCGCAGCTGGTGGCCGGGTTGAGCTCGCCCTTTGTCGGGGCGCTCGTCGACCGGCTCGGACCGCGCCGGCTGTCGCTGCTCGGCGGCGGGTTGCTGGTCTTCGGGCTCGCGGTCAGCGCCTTTGCGACGGCGCTGTGGCAGATCATCGTCCTCTATGGGGTGATGATGACGATCGGGGCGAATTGCCTCGGGCTGGTCGTGTTCGTCCCAATCCTCTCGCGGCATTTCGTGCGCCGGCGCGGCATGGCGATCGCGATCCTCCAATCGGCCAACGGGTTCGGCCGGGCGGTGTCGGCGCCGCTCGTGCAGTTGGGGGTGTCGGGGATCGGCTGGCGCCCGACCTATCTGCTGCAGGCCGCATTGATGGCCGTGGTCGTGCTGCCGCTGGCGGGCTTGTTCCGCCGCGCCGACCCGGTTGCCCCGGCAATCACCGACGGCACGGTGCCGGAAGGCGATTCCGCCACACTCTCGGCCGCGTTGCCGCGCCCGGATTGGACCCTCGCCGAGGCGATATGCACGCCACATTTCTGGCTGTTGTTCGCGGTCTACCTGTTCACCGGCCTCGGCAGCTACTTCGTCTCGCTGCACCAGCTCGCCTTCGTGATCGATATCGGCTTCGACCGGATCTATGCTGCCTGGGTCTTGGGGATGGGAGCGCTCCTCGCGGTCTTCGGCACGATCGTCACCGGCACCTTGTCGGATTATGTCGGGCGCGAGATCTCGGCGATCCTCGCTTACGGGTTCTCGATCGTCGGGGTGATCTGCGCGCTGATGATCACGAGCCCCGACCAGCATTTGCTGTTATGGCTGCACTCGTGCTTTTTCGGGCTGACCTGGGGAGCCCGCGCCCCGACGATCACGGCAAAAACCGCCGATCTGTTTCCCGGCGGTCAGCTCGGCGCGATCCTCGGCGTCATCACGATCGGCAGCGGTCTCGGCGCCGCCCTCGGTTCGTGGGGCGCGGGCTGGATCTTCGATGTGAGCGGCAGCTACCGGGTCGCGTTCACCCTGTCGATCGCGGCCTATTTGTGCGGCGTCGTCGCGTTTTGGGCCTTGCGCCGGCCGCCGGTGCGGCGGGCCTAGTCGGGCTTGCGCAACAGCGCCTCGATCATCACGATCCGGCCTTCCGCGAGGTTTCGCGCCGAGTTCGCCATTGCCGCGCGGACGATTTCCGCGCCCATCAGCACGTGGATGCCGAGCGGCGACCCCATGCCGCGTTCGGACTGCCCGCCCTGGCGGGTCTGAGCCGGCAACCGGTCGGCGGTGGTGTCGCGGAACGCGACGATCGCAAAGCCGGCCCCCTGCATGTCGCGCCGGGTTTCTTCCGGCGTCGCCAGAAAGCTCGTCGCTACGGTCGCCGCCCACATCTGCGGGTAATAGGGTTCGCCTCCGGGACCGGCGCACGCGTTAGCGATCGCGAACACGCCGCCCGGCCGCAAGGCGCGAAACGCCTCACGGTAGAAGCGCGGCTTGTCCTCGATGTTCATGATCACATTCTGCGAGTAGGCCCGGTCGAATTCGTTGTCCGGCACCGGCAGATTCAGCGCGCTGCCATTAAGGATGCGGATCCGGTCGGTGAGCCCGGTCGCGCGGTTGAGCGCCTCGGCGGCGACGCAGAACTCCGGCGTCAGATCGACGCCGGTCACGTGAACGCCGAACTTGTCGGCAATCCAGCGCGCGGGCCCTCCGATGCCGGAGCCGATATCGAGCAGTCGCTCTCCCGGCTGCGGCTGCAGGATCGCGGCCAGCTCCTGGGTCGCCAGCACGCCGCGACCGTGGAAGTGATCGGCCGGCGCCAGCGCATCGACCGTGACCGGCGCCTGCGCCCCTTGTGAGGCATGCAACGCCGCAAGGATGCGCTCGGCGATGCCGGCGCTGCCGTAATGCTGTGCGACGCGCTGTTCGGCGACCATGCCCCGCTCGCTCCCGCTTGGATTCCTCGGGCGGCAATGCTAACCGGGTGGCGGAGCCGAGTGAACCCTATCGCGGAGAGCACCAATGCCGTTGCAGATCGAGCGCAAGCAGCCCGCAGGCATGAATGTCAGGATGCAGCAGGGCAAAGCCGCCTATTCGCACGTTGTCACGGTCAGCGGCGCGGGCAAGACGATCTATGTCGCCGGGCAGCTGGCGCGCGACGTCGACGGCAATCTCGTCGGCAAGGGCGACATGCGGGCCCAGATGGAACAGACCTTCAAGAACCTCGATGCCTGCCTCAAGGCCGCCGGGGCGAGCTGGTCCGATGTGGTCAAGACCAACACTTTCGTCACCGATTACCCGGAATTCTCGAAGAATTCGGATGTGCGGATGCGCTATATCGGGGTCGCCTCCCCGACCAGCACCACCGTCCAGATCAGCCGCCTCGCCGACCCCGACGCAATGGTCGAGATCGAGCTGATCGCGGTTATCGGGTAGCCCCCACCCCAACCCTCCCCCGCTTGCGGGGGAGGGAGCGCGCCGGAGCCGGAATCCCCTCCCCCGCAAGCGGGGGAGGGTTAGGGTGGGGGCTTGCCTTGCCTCAGCGGACCGGCTCGTATAGCCGCTCGTCGTAGAGCGCGCCCTCCAACGGCACGAGCTTGGCGCGGAACTGGCGGGTGTGGTCGGCCAGGGCGTGCGCCTCGCGGACGCCGCGATTGGCCCAGGCCTCGATCAAATGAAAGTGGTTCGGGCGCGCGTCCTGGATCACCGCATCGAAGCGCATCGCGCCGCCATCCTTGCGGCTGTCGTCGGCCTGCTGCTTGATCAGCGCCGCCGCCTGGTCCTTGCCGGCCGGAAAGACGTCGACATGGGTCAACACAAAGACCGCGCCCTTCATGTCGGCACCCGCGGCGGGGCCGGCAACCGACATCGTCCAGAACCGGCGCGCATCGAACGGGGCGGCGAAGGCTGTCTCCAATTTGTCCGCAAGCGGCTTCACCGCCGCGCCGTGCGCGTCGAGCGCGGCCTTGTCGCGCCACGCTTCGACGATCGCAAAACGGCCGGGGCGCCCGCTCTCATGCAGCGCGAGGAATTCGACATTGCCGTCTTCCTTGCGGGTGGCGCCGGCGAATTGCCGCAGGAGGCCGCCGGTCTTGCGCGCCGCGGCGGGTTCGACCTCGAAATAGGTGACGCAAAAAGCCGGGCCGCTCGGCGCCGGCTGACTGGGTGCGGGCGGGCTGGGCGCCGGAGAAGGGGCCTGTGCCCGTGCCGGTGTGATCCCGGCCAACATCGCGAGCCCGAGACCAAAGACGAACCAATGACGCAGCTCCATGGCCCCCCTCCCCTGGCGCGGCTATTTGAAGTGCGGCATCACCTCTTCGCACAATAGCTGCAGCGAGCGCATCATCATCTCGGCCGGGATCGCCGCGCCGAAATTCAATTCGAAGAGGATGCCGTCGATGCCGAGTTCCTCTTCCAATTCCTTGAGCCGGTCGGTCACCCGCTCGGGTCCGCCGACGATGACCTTGTCGCGCACCACCTGCTCATAGGTAATCGTGCGCACTTCTTCGAGCTCGGCGCGGCGCCGCGCGTTGGGCGATCCTTCGAGCCGGGTGATCAGCGATTTATACCCGGCCATGATGCTCGGCTCGCCCTCTTCGAGGGCGCGCTTGTCGCTGTCGCCGACATGCATCGAGAGGCGCAGATAGACTCGCCCGTGGCCGGGGTGCCCGGCCGCCGTATAAGCCTCGCGATAGGCTTTCAGATCCGGTGCGAGCCCGGAGAGCGATGCGCTGCGCACCGAGACGAACAGCGGATAGCCGAGCGTGCCGAGCGTCGGAAAGGTGTCCTCGCTCGCGCCGGCGATGCGGATCTCCGGGTGCGGCTGCTGATAGGGCCGCGGCACCGCGCGAGCCTCGCTGAAGCTGTAATACTTGCCCTCATGTGAGAAAGTCGGCTCGGTCCACGCCTTCTTGAGGATTTCAAGCGTATCGAAAAAGCGCTCGCGGCTTTCCGAATAGGGCACGCCATAGGCCATGTAGGAGCGCGGATTGCCGCTGCGCCCGGCGCCGAGGATGAAGCGCCCGCGGCTCACGACATCGACCGTCGCGGTCTCCTCGGCGAGGCGCAGCGGATGGGTCAGGGGCAGGACGTGCACCGCGGTGCCGATCTTGATCCGCTTGGTGCGCGCGGCGATCTGGCCCGCGACATTCATCGGCGCAGATAAGACCGAGCGTCGCGACTGCTGGTGGATCTCGGCGAGCCAGAAGACGTCGAGCCCCCAGCGGTCGGCGGCCTCGACCTGCTCGAAGCCCTGATCGAACGCGTCGGCGTCGCTTTGGCCTTCCACCTGGCGATGAAATTCATGATACCAGCCGAATTCCATGGCGGCTCCCTCAACCCAAGCGCTCGATCCAATTCGCCACCCTAGGCCGGGCGCCGGCATCGCGCAAATACCGATGTTTGATCCGCTCCCATAACGCATCGGCATGACGGCCGGTTTGGGGTAGGATCGCTAGGCATGGAACTGCGCAGCCTCGCCTATTTCGCCCGTATCGCCGAGCTCGGCAGCATCACCCGCGCGGCGGCCCATCTACGCCTGGCCCAGCCGGCGCTGACCCGCCATGTGCAGCGCCTCGAAGAGGAGCTGGGGGTGGCGCTGTTCACCCGGGCCAATCGCGGCGTGCGGCTGACCGAGGCGGGCGAGAAGCTGCTCGAAAGCGCGACGCGCATCCTGCGCGACGTCGAGCGCACCGGCGACGAGATCAGGGCGCAGGATGCCCACCCCAGCGGCCGCATCATCCTCGGCATCACCCCGACGCTGTGCCCGATCCTGGTGCCCGAACTGTTCGCCCGGATGCGGCGCGATTTCCCGCTGGTCGAGCTCAAGGTGATGCATGCCGGCATGGTCCGGCTCGAAGAATTCATCATCGACGGCCGCGTCGATGTCGCGCTCTTGTCCGAGCTGTCGCGCAGCCGCCTCATTGTCTCGACGCGCCTCGCGCAGGAGGAGATGGTGCTGGTGACCAAGCCCGGGGCGCGGCCGGGCGGCATCGTCAGCGGCGAGGAGCTGAGCCAAACCCCGCTCATTCTCGGCGACGGCTTGCGGGCGGCGATGGTTGCGCTCTTGGCCGGGCGCGGGATCGAGTTGCGCGTCGAGATCGAGGTCAACGACCACGAAACGATCCGCCTGATGGTGCAACAGGGCGCCGCCGCGTCGATCCTGCCCTATTCGTCGGTGGCGCGGGAATGCGCGCAGGGCCTTCTCGGGGCGCACCGCATCACCGAGGGCGGGATCTTCCGGACGCTGGCCCGCGGCGTCCGGGTCAGCCGCACCGCCTCCCCAGCGCGCGAGGCGATGGTCCGCACGATCACCCAAGTCGTCGCCGACATGGAGCGTGAGGACCGGCTCGCGCTCAGCCCCAACAGCCGCTCGGCCCCGCGGCGCGGGCGGGCGGTGCGGGTCGAGGCCTAATCCGTATCGAAATCGGTCTCGATCGTCGCCCCGATTTCGGCGAAGGCGGCCCGGATCTCTTCCGGTATCAAAGGCGGCTCGGCGCCATGCTCGCCGTACCAGAAGCACCCGACATCCGCCGCTAAATCGTCTTCGCGCATCAGAGCGCGCAAGGGTTCGAGCAACCGCTTATCGCCTGCCGGGAACAGCACGCCGAGTAGGTAGGTGAAATGCACCTCCAACTCGGTGCTATCAATCCGGCCCCTAGTTGACAGAAGCCACACGCCCGTCCGGCCGCGAACTTCATGTCCGCGAGAGCGCTTGAATATCTCGCCTTTTCGATAGGCTGTCGTCGGCTCTGCGCCGAGCATGGCGCTGATCCGCTCCGGCTGGAGCCGATCTCCGAGAAATCGAAGACTAGCGTATGCCAAAAGGGTTGCCGGCTTAGATTTCGTCGTAGATGTTGCCGACCCAGACATTCTGATCGTCCGTTACGGAGCCGTCGTCCCATATCCTAACACTATCGCGCGGTCCTAGTCCGACCGCTTCCTTTATCGCATGAAGGGCGTCCCCTAACTGCACCGGCGAGATCCCAAGTGCCGTCGCAACGGCACGAGTGGGATTGTCAGGCCGACTCCAGATGACGCTAGCCATAACGGTACGGGATAGAGGGCAGGTTCGGTCAGGACAAGGTACTCATGCCGGTATGCTATACCGCCGATACAAAACGGGTATTTTGAACATCGCGGCTAATCGCCTAATCTGGCCATCGGCAGGTTGGGGAGCATTGCATCATGCAGTTCGGTCTTTTCGGCAGCGCGACGGCGCGGCGGCCCAGCGCGTCTGACGCCGTCGATTTCGACAGCAGCGAAGGGTTTCGCGACTGGATCGACTACAATGTCGAAGCCGAGGGGATCGGGTTTCGCAGCACGTTTGTCGTCGAGCATCATTTCACCGGCTATGGCCAGGTGTCGGCGACCATCAACCTCTTGACGTGGCTCGGCGCGCGCACCCGGCACCTGCGGCTCGGCACCGCGGTTATCGTGTTGCCCTGGCACAACCCGGTGCTGCTTGCCGAGCAGGCTGCGACGCTCGACCTCCTGTCGGGCGGGCGGCTCGATTTCGGCATCGGCAACGGCTATCGCTACAATGAATTCGCCGGGTTCTGCGTGCCGATGGCGGAGGCGAACGCGCGCTTCGACGAATGCCTCGCGGTCATTATCAAGGCGTGGACCTCGAACGAGAAGTTCTCGCATCGCGGGCATTATTGGCAATTCGACGAGATCGTCGTCGAGCCGCCGACAGCGCAGCGGCCGCACCCGCCGATCTGGATGGGCGCCGGCGGCGAAAGCTCGGTCCGCAAGGTCGCCGAGCGCGGCTATAACCTGCTGCTCGGCCAGTATGCCTCGCCGGCCGATGTCGGGCGCTCGATCGCCGCCTACAAAGCCGCGACGGAGGCCGGCGGGCGGCGCTTCGATCCGCTCTCGGTCGGGGTGACGCGGGCGTTTTTCGTCGCCGACAGCAAGGAAGAGAAGGAGGGGGCGCTGGAGCGCAGGCTGGCCAATCGGGTGCGCCAACTGAAGCTCGCGACGCAGCCCGACGGCACCGTGCATGGCGGTCCGGACCGCGCCACCGGCGACCCCGATACGGTCAACCGGAACAGCGCGATGTACGGCAGCCCGGACGAGATCGCCGAGAAGCTCGACGAATTGCGCCGTGCCGGGGTCGGCTATGTGCTGATCAATGGCGGCGGCTCCGGCGGCGGCGCCCGCGGACGTGCCAGCCTCAATCGCTTCGCCGCCGAGGTGATGCCACATTTTGTTGAGGAATTACCGGCCAGAGCAGCCGAATAGGGAGGGACGCGATGCGGATCCACAATCTCTACACCGATGCGGGCGGCGAATCGCATTTCCGCGACATCGAGGTCGAATGGATCGAAACGCGGCGCGGTAGCAAGTTGTCGAAGCGCCTGCCGGCGACCGGAATCATCTTTCGCGAGACCGCGGCCGAGCACAACGTCGATTGGCACCCGGCGCCGCGCCGGCAATACATCGTCAACCTCGACGCCGGGGTGAAGATCACCGCGAGCGACGGCGAAAGCCGCTTTATCGCCGCGGGCGAAGTGATCCTGGTCGAGGACACCACCGGCAAGGGCCACCTGTCCGATCATGTCGAGGGCAAGATCCGCCACTCGCTCTTCATCCCGATCGAATAGCCGGAAAGAGCCTCGTCATTGCGAGGAGCGGAGCGACGAAGCAATCTCGATCCGACCGTGACTCTGCCCACCGAGATTGCTTCGCTTCGCTCGCAATGACGACCTTGTCGGTGGAGGGAAGACAATGTCGCTCGAGGACCGGCTGGCGATCGGCGATCTGTTCGTGCGCTACGCGACCGCGCTGGATCGCGGCGATGTCGAGACGGTCGTCGATTGCTTCACCGACGACGCCGCGCTCGAAAGCCCGGTCATCGGGGTCATCGCCGGCCGCGAGGCGATCCGCGGTTTTTCCGAGCGCTTCGCCGCGCAACGCGCGGGCGGCATGCAGTTTCGCCACATGATCACCAACATCGCCGCCGAGGTAGAGGGCGACCGAGCGCTGGCCTCTGCCTACCTGCTTGTGTTGATTACCCAGGACGGCAAGAGCCGCTCGCTCCCGCCGGGCCGCTACCAATGCGAGGTGGTCAAGCAAGGTGACGCGTGGCGCTTCAGCCGCCGCGTCGTGATCCATGACCACGACTACGTGTTGGAGGGACTATAGGGTGCAGCATGATCCAGCAGAACTCCTCGCCGCCATCGGGGGAGAGGGTTGGGGTGAGGGGGCGATCAGCCGAGCTGCGGATCGGTCGCCCTCACCCACCGCCCGCGACCGCGGGCGGTCCCGCCTCTCCCGCGGTGCGGGAGAGGGTTTGGAGCCGTGGCAGGATCTGCTCGGTCAGCATCGTGAAGGTCTCGTGGCTGAGCGGCGCGCATAATAGATAGTCGAGGCCGATTTCCTCGCGCAGCCTGAGGATCTGGTCGAGCACGGCCTGCGGCGTGCCGTGGAGAATCACCTCGTCGAGATAGCGCTGGACCGGATCGGCGCCCGGCGCGGCCGGGTCGGCGACCCCGACCGGACGGTGGGTTGCGCCGAAATACGAATCGACGATCCATTGCGCGCCGCGCCGCGCGATTTCGGTCGCCTTGGCGGTGGTGTCGGCGAGCGCCACAAGCCGCGCCACCGGCAGCTCGCGCCCGTCCATCGAGAAGCCGGCGGCGTTCAGCCGCTCGGCATAATATCGCCGCTTGCGGCCGATATCGCGGGCGGAGGCATGCGGGTCCATCAGGATCGAGAAGCCGCGCCCCGCGGCCCAGTCCAGCGCCGGTTCCGAGGTCGCCGCCATCCATACCGGCGGATGCGGGCGCTGCAGCGGTTTCGGCAGCACCTCGACATCGTGAAAATTGAAATGCGTGCCGGCAAAGCTGAGCCGCTCATCGGTCCAGGCGCGCAGCACGATCTCGACGGTTTCGCGAAAGCGCGAGGTGCTTTCCTCAGGAGGCACCCCGAAATTCTCGAACTCGACCCGGGCAAAGCCGCGCCCGGCGCCCCAATTGACCCGCCCGCCGGACAGGACGTCGAGCAGCGCCACTTCCTCGGCGAGGCGCAGCGGATGGTAGAACGGCGCCAGCGACACGCCGGTGCCGATGCGCAGCCGGGTGGTGCGGGCGGCGGCGAGCATCCCCATCATGTGGACCGACGGGCATACGCTGAAGCTGCTGAAATGATGCTCGGCGAGCCACACCGCATCGTACCCGGTGCGGTCCATGATCTCGATCCGCTGCAACGCGCGGGCATAGACCGCGGCCAAGGCAACCCGCCGCTCCGGCCAGCTGAAGAATTGCAGGACCGCGATTTTCATGCCCTCGCCTCCGCTCGCTGCACGCCAACAGAAGCGGGCGCATAATCGAATTGTCAAAGGGCTTGTCGCGGTGTTGACTCGCTCTTTGAGGAGGATAGCCGATGATGACCCAGCGCCAGGCGGCGTTCCGCGCCGATTACCGCACTCGCATCTCGCCCTGGTATAGCGGGCTCGGCCATGTGCTGGTGATCGCCGCGCTAGGGCTGGCGACGATCTGGTATTGCGCCCGCAATGTGAGCCAGCCGACCGCGCTCGAATGGCTGGTGGTGCCGGCCGCCTTCCTCGCTTCCAACATCTTCGAGTGGGCGATGCACCGGTTCATCATGCACCGTCCGGTGAAGGGCCTCCTCGGCATCTACAAGCGGCATACGCTGGCGCATCACCAGTTCTTCACCGATCACGAGCCGCGGATCGACTCGTCGCGCGATTTCCGCATCACCTTTTTCCCGCCCTACGCGCTGACCACCTTCATCTGCATGTCGGCAGCGGCCGCTCTGATGCTCGGCCTGATCTGGTCGGCCAATGCCGGCTGGCTCCTGGTGGCGACGACGAGCGCGGTCTACCTCAATTACGAGCTGTTCCACTGGGGCTGCCATGTCAGGGACGACCGCATCGTCCGCCACATCCCGTTCATGAACACGATCCGGCGCCATCACATCGCCCATCACGACCAGGCGATCATGATGGGCACCAACATGAACCTGACCTATCCCTTTGCCGACTGGCTGTTCGGCACCAGCGATCTCGACCGCGGCCTCCTCGGCCATGTGTTCAACGGCTACGACACCCGCTTCCGCAAGCGGGACCTGAAAACGGTGCGGGCCACCGCGGCCGATTCGCGCCTCGCGGCTCCCGCCGAGGGCTGAGCGGGATGGCCGAAGCTCATGTCAAGCGCTCGCTACCCTCGCTGATCGGCGGCATCTTCAGCGCAATCGTCGCCTTCGTCCTCTGGCTCCTGCTGTTCGGCACCGGCGGCGCGGCGATGATCGCGCTCGGCGCACTCGTCGCAATCGCCCTCGGCACCTGGATCCGCCTCGCCGATCTGTGAAACCGCCGCGCAAATGGCTGTCATTCCGGGGCAACGCGAAGCGCCGAGCCCGGAATCCATAAACACCGCACGTCGATAGCATCGCACCACCGCCAGTGTGCTCTCGGGTCGGTCTGTGTTTATGTTGGGGTGGACGGCCCCCGACGGCATCGAATGTGCCAGGCTGTGATGGTTGAACAACGCAGCCAAGGGAGCCGCCCAATGATGATTATCCGGATTGGCCTGGATACCTCCAAGCACGTCTTTCA
>WNFC01027027.1_pt1 | contig 13133 bp, 9 predicted proteins | sample 5400541 | NCBI WGS metagenome assembly WNFC01 (sample SAMN13153342, study PRJNA577476) | soil metagenome | isolation source: 120 cm saprolite under Douglas fir tree site 2 hole 2 replicate 1 | place: USA:California | collected 2015-04-18
AGGGGTCGATTTTCTGGGAACGGCACGAGCCGCCTTCAAGACCCTGATGCGAAAGGCGAGCGGAAGCGGTTCGATTCAGGGCGGCTCGACGATCACCCAGCAGACGGCGAAGGCCGTGTTGATATCGGCGGAGGGTTACAAGATTTCCACCGAGCGGAGCGTGGTCAGAAAAATACGAGAGGCCATCCTCGCCCATCGGCTCGAGGTGGCGCTCACCAAGGAGGAGATTCTCTATCTGTACTTGAACAACGTGTACCTGGGTCACCACTCGTATGGAGTCCAAGCCGCCGCGGAAAACTACTACCGCAAGGACGTGCGAGACCTTTCGTTGGCGGAGATGGCGTTGATCGCCGGCCTGCCTCAGGCACCCTCGCGGTACTCCCCGTTCCTCAACCCGGACGCGGCAAAAAAGCGCAGAGCGTACGTCTTGCGACGAATGTTCGAAGTGGGGATGATCTCGAAGCGGGAGCACGATCAGGCAAACGCCGACCAGGTGAAGGTCTATCCGGTAGAGGACGTGTTCCACGAATTTGCGCCGTACTTCGTCGAACAAATTCGCAAGGACGTGGTGGAGCGCTACAGCAATGTCACGCTGCTCAACGAAGGCCTGCGGATCTTCACCACGATGGATTCCGAGCGCCAGCGAGCGGCGCAGGAGGCGATGCTGCAGGGGCTGCTCGAGGTGGACAAGCGGCAGGGATTTCGAGGTCCGGTGCTGCAGTTCGCCAGTCCCGACGAACAGCGCGCCTTCCTGGACAAAAGCAAAAAGGCAATCGGCGATACGAAGATCGAGGAGGGCCGGTACTACGTCGGCCTGGTCACCGCGATCGAGCCTGATGGCCAGATAGCTGAACTCGCGGTGGGCCCGCACCGCGGGAAGTTGCCGCTCTTGGGGATGCGGTGGGCGCGAAAGGTGAATCCGGTTGCTTACTACCCGTCGGCCCTGATTTCGTCGGTGAAATCGGCTGTGCACGTGGGCGATGTCGTGGTGGTCAAGGCGGTCGGCGCGAAGGATCTGACCGATGACCGGGACCAGCGCCTGCCCAAGCTGGAAAAGAACCTGCCCGAAAATGCGACCTTCTTTCGGCTGGAGCAGGAGCCGGAACTCCAGGCAGCGCTGGTCTCGATCGATCCGCACCGGCAGTACATGGTGGCGATGGTGGGCGGCTACGACTTCGACGCGAACGAATACAACCGCGCTTTTCAGGCGTGTCGGCAGCCTGGTAGCTCGTACAAGCCGGTCGTCTATTCCGCGGCGATGGAACTGTTGGGTTGGACCGAGGCCACGATGATTGTCGACAGCCCGGTCGTGTTCGACGATCCCGAGACCCAGCTTCGCTGGAAGCCGGAGAACTACAGCGAGTCATTCCAAGGTGACGTACTGCTGCGGACCGCGCTGGTTCATTCAATGAACATCCCCGCGGTCAAGACGTTTGCCTCGGTGGGCGTCGGTCCAATGGCGCAGTGGGCAAAGCGGCTGGGGCTGTCCACGCCGATGAATCCAGACTTCTCCGCAGCCCTCGGTTCCTCGTGCGTCTACCCTTACGAGCTGGCCGGGCTGTACTCCACCTTCAATCGCCTGGGAGAAAAGAAGCGGACCTATCTGGTTCGGAAAGTGGAGGATCGCTTTGGCCGCGTCCTAGAGGACCATACCGCTTATCAGGATCCTTGGGCTTCGTTCGAAGACCGGGTGGCGGCGGGATACGGCGCGCTATTTGAGCCAAGCGAGCAAGTGATCAGCCCCGAAACCGGGTACATCTTGACCGACCTGTTGCGAAGCGTCGTCAAGGAGGGCACCGGTGTCGGTGCCCAAAGACTCGGCAAGCCGGCCGCGGGGAAGACCGGTACGACCAACGATTCCTTCGATGCTTGGTTCGCCGGCTTCACCAAGGACCTCGTCACGGTCGCCTGGGTGGGGTACGACTTGAACCCCCATCCCTTGGGGCGTTACGAGACCGGCGGCCGCGCCGCTCTTCCGATCTGGCTGGGCTACATGAAACAGGCGTTGGCCGGAGTGCCACAGCCGGAATTTGAGCCTCCCCCCGAGTTGGACCTGGTGCGCCGCAAGGTCGACCTCAAAACGGGAAAGCTCGCCTCTTCCGGCTCCCGGTTGACGGCGGACATGTGGTTTCGGCGCGGAACGGAGCCGCGCGACGCGCAACCCGAAAAGAATCAAGTGGACCCGAATCGGTTCATGCAGCTTCCGAACTGACGCCAATTGGGCCGGTAGGATTCGCGAAGGTTCGAGGGATGCAAAGATGTCACAGCCTCGGCAATCGCTCCCACCGAATATTCACACTGTGTGCGTTCGAAAGTGTCACGGAGCGATACGAGGAAATAGGCTGGTAAAATGGCGTTCAGGCGCCATCGAGGGATGGAAAGATGTCACTAAATTTCACTCTGCAAATCGAAAAAGATGTCACGGAACTGTCGACTGAATTGGTTTAACCCGGGCGCCTAATCCGCGAACCCAGATTCGAGAAAGATGTCACGCCAGAGGCTAGGGATCGCCTCTTTCCGGCGATTCACGATCTCCGAAAGATGTCACGGGCCGCACTTGCGTTTTACCGAAAGCATGTCCGGGTCGAGAGGGCCCGGCCATCAAGGCATGTTTACAGGAGTAAAGACCCTGCGCTTAACAAGTTTGACGTCAACCAGTTGGAGTTACTAGGGAAACCTAAGTATCTGTTTCGCGCAAGGGCTTAACTCCTAACGCCATGGTCGGAACCCCCAGCCAGGGCTGGCGCTTCACATCTTTCTTGCCGCGATATCGAAGACGCCATTGGGCAACAGGCGCAACACTCGCGATGCCAGGGCCATTTGCCAGGGGAACGCGATGGCCGCTTGTCCGCGCATGATGGCTTCGCCGATCTGATTGACCGCTTCGTCAGTTTCCATCAGGAACGGCATCTTGAACTTGTTCTTTGCCGTCATCTCGCTCTTCACGAACCCGGGATAGACGCTGGTGACCTTCACTGCCGTGGACTTCAAAATGCCCCACGTTTCTCTCCACCATTCTGGGCAGGACAGCGCAGAGCGTCGCTGAGGCTCCGAGCACGTTCACCTGGATCGTCTGTTCAACCTTGTCCCATTGGATGCGCTTCGCGTGTGTTTCAAAGCCAACCCCCGCGTTGGCGACGATCAAGTCCAGACCGCCGGAGGCGTCGTCAAGCTCCTGAATCTGCTGGATCGTTTCGCGAGCTTTGGCAACGTCCATCGCGACCGGCTCGAGCCTTCCCGGCGCGGATGAAAGCTCAGCCTGGAGCTTGCGCAGTTCATCGAGCCGACGAGCTGCCGCAAAAACCCGGACGCCCCGTCGGGCCAGCCAGGCGGAGAGAGCTCGGCCAATTCCGCTCGAAGCACCGGTCACCAAAGCAGTTCTGTAGCCTTTCCCATCGGTTGCCATAAGCCCCTCTAGAGTTGCGGCCAGTACGGTCGTAAGGCTTCACGGCAGCGCCGTATAACGGCGTAGCCAGAAATCGAGGCCTCCTGCGGAAACTCGTCTTGGCGCCCGGCGGCCATCACTTCCAAGCAGGCATGGACGGATTGCGCGGTTGCGTCCAAGTCGTAGCCCCCTTCGAGGAGAAGGACCAGGCGCCCCTGGCAGGTTTCGTTCGCGAGTTGGAGCACCGTGCTGCACATCGCCGCGAAGCCGCGCTCGCTGGCCTTCATCCCGGCAAGCGGATCCGCGCGATGTGCGTCAAAGCCAGCAGAGACCAGAATCAGATCTGGGCGAAAGAGCAATCCGATTGGAAGGAACAAGTCATGGAAGGCGGCGCCATAGTCCGCGTCAATCCGGCCGGCCGGGAATGGACAATTGACGGTAAAGCCGGTTCCAGGGCCTTCCCCCAGCTCTTCTGAAGCGCCGGTGCCCGGATAAAAGGGGTACTGATGTACTGACTGATAGAGGACATCCCGGCGAGCATAGAAAGTATGCTGCGTTCCATTGCCGTGGTGGACATCCCAGTCCAGCACCAAAACCCGCTGCGCGCCTAGTCGAAGCGCCGCCTCCGCGGCAATCGCCACGTTGTTGAACAAGCAAAACCCCATCGCCCGGCCAGACTCGGCATGGTGACCTGGGGGCCTGACCAGCGCAAAGGCATTGCGCTCACGGCCGCTCATCACTCCTTCGACTGCGCTGATCCCGGCTCCCGCCGCCAAAACGGCGGCTTCGTAGCTCTTCGCCGAGGTCTGGGTGTCCGGGTCCAATTCGACGGCTCGCCCGGAAAGGGCCTTCAGCCGGGCTCGATACTCCGGGGTGTGAACGTATCCGAGCTCCTCTTCGGTTGCTCGACGGGGTTTTTCGCGCCGAATGCCCGCAAGTGGGTTCCGGTCCAGGACCTCGATGATTCTTTTCAACCGCGCGGGGCTTTCGGGATGTCGAAATCCGGGTTCGTGTTCCAGAAAAAGCGGGTCAAAAAAGACCGACGTCATTGTCGCACCCATGCTTGCTCGCGCTGTTTTAACTCCCGTACAGTGAACGCTCGCTTGCCCCCAACAATCCACAAGTTGGGCCTCAAGTGGGCGATCTTCAGCTCGTTCACTTTGGCTCTCCTGATCATCCTTGGCGCTCTGTATTTCATTGTGCCGAAACAAGTGGAAATCTACCTCCTTCACCGACTCGAACAACGGGCAGAGGCAGTGGCGCGTGAGCTCAAGCGTCGCATCGCTCTGAGAGGCACCGAATTCGACGAGGCGGCGTCGCGCACGATGACCGAGATCGCAGAGGCGGAGAAGGACATTCGCCGGATTCTTCTCATCGCGCCGGAGGGACAACTGATCGCCAAAACTTTCGGGGGCGATGTCCGGGAAGTCGAGTCGATCATCGAACAGTTCAATCGGGCCAATCACCCGCTCAGAATGCAGCTACCGAACGGGGACCTGTTGGTCAGCTCGCAAGTGTTCGCGAGCTCCGGCCCGGGCAGCGGCTATCTGCTGATCGAGATGGAACGCGAAAGCGTCGATCAGGTTCTCTCGGAGTTGAGGAAAACCGTTCTCGTCGCTCTGTTGATCGGATGCGTTCTGTTCGTGGCACTGGTGTGGCTCATCTCTCGCGTCTTCATCCTGCGCCCTTTGACTTCAATGATGAAGGTCGCCTCGCGACTGTCGGAGGCGGATCTCACCGGACGGGTCGAGAGCGCAAGCTCGGATGAGCTGGGCCAGTTGGCGGAAGCGCTCAACCGGATTGGCGATGGTCTGAGGGGAACGCTGGGGCGGGTACGTGGCGTGGCGGAGGGCGTTGCCCTGGTGATCGAGCAGATTTCCCGGACCGGAAACGCTGTCTCCGAGGGCGCATCGACTGTTTTTTCTCGGGTCGAAGAGACCTCTGCCTTGATGACTTCGGCCCTCACTTCGCTGCGCGGGATCGCCGTCAACGCCGAGGCGCTCAATCACAATGCCCACGCCAGCTCCTCTTCGATTGCCGCGATGGCCAAAACCAATGACGAGGTGGCGGACAACATCCAGGCAATGGCCAGCTCGGTCGAGGAAACGACCGCGGCGATCGAGGAGATGACTTTCTCGATTAAAGACGTGGCGAAGAACATCGAAAATCTTCGGGCCTCGATGGAGCAGACCTCGAGCTCGATCAGCGAGATCGACATCTCGATTAATCAAGTCGAGGTCAACGCCAATGAGACCGCCAAGCTGTCGGAACAGGTTTCCAATGACGCGGAACGCGGGGTGGAGTCGCTTCAGAAAACGCTGGCGGGAATCGACAAAATCAAGGAGTCATCCCGGACCGCGGCGGAGGTGATCGAAAACCTGGGGAAGCGGATCTCCGAGATTGGAAACATCTTGGACGTGATCGACGAGGTCGCGGACCAGACCAATCTTCTGGCGCTCAACGCGGCGATCATCGCGGCGCAAGCGGGGGAGCACGGGAAAGGATTCGCGGTGGTGGCGGAAGAGATCAAAGATCTGGCCGAGCGCACCGGCGCGTCAACCAAGGAGATCTCGGAGCTGATCGAGGGCGTGCAGGGCGAGTCGCGCAACGCGGTCGCGGTGATGAACCAAGGGGTTCGAAACGTCGAGGAGGGGGTCCGGTTGGGACGAGAGGCGGAGGGTGCGCTGAAGAAGATTTTCGAGTCTGCCAACAAGTCCACCACGATGGTCAAGGCGATCGCGCACGCCACGGTAGAGCAGTCCCGAGGCTCCAAGCAGGTGACCGCCGCGGTGCAAAAGATCGCGGAGACGGTTCAGCAGATCAGCCGGGCTTCGAACGAGCAGGCGAGGGGCTCTGAACAGATCATGAAGAGCGCTCAGAAGATGAAGGGGCTGACCAGTCACGTTCAACGCTCCGGTCAGGCCCAGGCCCAGGCTTCGAACCAGATCACCCAGGCAATCGAGCGAATCAACGAGATGGTCGACGCCCTCAATCAATCCCAGAAGGAGCAGACCAAGGGAAGCGACCAGGTGTTGCGGGCGGTCGAAGCGATCAAAACGGTGGCCGAGCATCAGACCAAGTCGGTCCAGCAACTGGAGGAGGCGATCGAGGCCCTCCGGCGACAAGCCGAAGTGCTCCGGGCCGAGGTCCGCCGATTCCGAGTCTAGTGGCCCCCCAAGCCTGCGGGCGTCCGAGTTGCAGCCGCTAGCCCTAGCGCGCTAAAGCAAAAGCACCATGTTCAACATCGGCGCCGCCGAACTGGCCGTCATCTTTGTGGTGGCCCTGCTGCTGCTGGGCCCCGACAAGCTCCCCGAGCTGGCGCGCGGAATTGGAAAGTTCATGCGGGAGTTCCGCCGCCAGACCGATGAAGTCCGCGGGATGGTCGAACGCGAATTTTATCAAATGGATCAAGAGATTAAGGAGACGCCGGCGGCTCCAAACACCGTACCCTCAATCAAGCCACCCGCCACCGAAGCTCCCGCCCTTGCTGAGTCTACCTCTCCACCGCCCGCCGAGTCCGCGCCGCCGCAGGCGTTGCTCGATCCGGATGGCACCGGGGCGGATCCGACCTCGCCCGCCGAGCCCGTTTACGAGGGCCCTCCCTCCGAAGACAAGCCGCCGATCGAAGACAAGCCGCTGCTCAACGCGCTGCCGCCGTCGGGTCGGTCGCTGATCTACACGTCGGGGATCGAGGAGATCAACGTCCTGATGAAGGTCGGGCTCTACTGCGGCCTGTTCCTCACTACGCCGGTGATCTTGAGCCAGTTGTGGGGCTTTGTTTCGCCGGGTCTTTACCCCAAAGAACGAAAGCTTGCCTCGCCGTTCGTGTTGTTCGGCTCGCTGGCATTTCTGACCGGCGCGCTGTTCTGTTACTTCGGGGTGCTGCCCACGGCCTTTCAATACCTGCTGAACGACGAACGGGCGGTGGCGGTTTCCCAGAGGTTGGACAGCGCTCGGTTGCGTGAGCAAGAAGTGCTGCGATTTGCGCGGAACGGAGATCTGGCGCGGGCGGGGGAGTTGGCGCGAAAAAGCCTCGACGAATTGTCTTCCAAGGGCGACGGCCAGGTCGATCTGGACGCCGCGCATCCGTCATCCTCGGCCAGCACCGAACTGTTGGAGCGGCTGGCAGGATTGGGGCGATTGGTCGACGCGATTCAGCAATCCAGCGGCGGCACCCGACCGGTGGTGCGGCAGGTCCTCGAGCAGCGGATTGCGGCGGTCGATGCGTTGGCGAGCGGCGATATGGCCAAGGCCAGCGATTCGCTCGATCAGGCGGCCCGAAGCCTGGCCGGAACATATCCCGCCCAAGCAGCGCAGCTCTCGGATCTTTGGAAACTGGAGAAGGGGCTTTCGATCGGCAAGGTTGAATACGACGCCTCCGCCTGGACGCGGCCAATGTTGACGATGCGCGAGCAGCTCTCGCTGGTGCTGATGCTCGAGCTGGCTTTTGGCGTCATCTTCGAGCTTCCGCTGGTGATGGCGTTGCTTTCGATGGTGGGCCTGGTGAAGGCGAGCTTTCTGCTCAAATACCAGCGGCATGCGATCGTGGTGTGCTTGATCGCCGCCGCGGTGATCACCCCCACCGGAGATGCGGTCAATCTCGCGCTGATGACCGTCCCGATGCTGATGTGCTACGAACTGGGCGTCCTCGCTGCGTGGTTCATCGAAAAGAAGCGGGCGAAGCAAGCAGCCTCAACCGCGCTGACCACCACGACGTCTTCGTAGTGCCAAAACGCGCCCGCTCGAGCCGCGAGCGCCCGCAAGAGGTGACACCCATGGCCGCCAAATCGAAGCCGATGACGCTCACCCAGAAGATTCTCGCTCACCACGCGCGGGGACTGGCTCGAGCCTGGGTTGAGCACGGGGACATTCTTCTCGTCCGCGTCGATTGGACGATTGCCAGTGAGCTCGCCTGGAATGGGATGGACCGGACCTATCAGGCGCTCGGCCGTCCAGGGATTTATGACAAGCGCCGCTTTTTTCTCGCGGTGGATCACACCGTCGATCCGGTCACCCTTGCGAAGGACGCCCGCGCGCAGAAGCTCGCGCAACTCTCACGGGACTTCGCCCAGGAGTCGGACATTCGACATTTCTACGACGCCAATCAGACCATCCTGCACACCAAGTTCTATCGGGACCTGGTGCAGCCCGGCCAGGTGGTCCTCGGGGCGGACTCGCACACCTCGTCCCATGGCGGGCTCGGCGCATTCGCGATCGGCTTAGGCGGGGCGGATGTCACTGCGGCGATGGTTTTGGGACAGTCGTGGATCGAAGTACCGGAGGCAATCTCGGTCGAGTACCAAGGCGAGCCGCAGTTTGGGATTGGGGGCAAGGACGTCATTCTGAGGACGCTCGGAGAACTGGGGCGCAACACCGTCGCGCTCGAGCGATCGGTCGAGTATCGCGGGGAGGCGGTGCGCCATTTTTCGACCGACATGCGCTTCACGATTGCGAACATGACCGCGGAGTTCGGCGGTCTGAACGGCATCTTCGAAGCCGATCAGGCGGTGGCTGCGTGGCTTGCGCAGCGCCGCGACGAGAACCAGGAAGCGCAATATTTTCGCGCCGACCCCAACGCGCCATACGTCGCCCGTTATCTGATCGACCTTCTCCGTCTTGGCCCGCAGGTTGCCAAGCCATTCTCTCCGGACAACGTGATGCCGGTCACGGACGTGGTCGGAATGCCGATCGACGGTTGCTTTATTGGCGCCTGCACCACCACCGAGGAGGAGTTGGTATTGGCGGCGCTGGTGCTGGAGAGAGCATTCAAAGACCGCGATCCGGCTCAGCCCTCGCCCAAAAAACTGGTGGTCCCGGGAGATCTGTCGATCCAGGAGCGGATGCGACAGGGCGGGTTGTGGGAAATCTATCAGAAGGCGGGCTTTCGGATCGGGCCGCCCGGCTGCTCGATGTGTCTGGGTGTCGCCTCGGAAAAGGCGCTGCCCGGCGAGGTCTGGCTCTCTTCGCAAAATCGCAACTACCCAAACCGGATGGGCGCGGGCTCGCTGGCGTGGCTCGCCTCCGCGGCGACGGTCGCAGCTTCCTCGGCGGAGATGAAGGTGCACGATCCAAGGAGCTATCTCACGGAGATCGATCAAGACCGGTACCAGCGCCTACTGTTCCGGCATCTGTTGCGCCCGCCTCCCGAGATTCGGGTCTCCGAACCGACCGTTCGCGTCGAGCCTTCGCAAGCGCAACACCGCGAGGGTCCGCAGATCCGCAGCCGGACCATTTCGGGACGGGTCCAGCGATTCGAAGATCACGTCGACACCGACGCGATCATTCCCGGCGAGTTTTGTCATCTCACTCAGCTCTCCGAGCTGGGCGCCCACGTGTTTCACCACGTTCGGCCGGAGTTCTACCCTCGAGCCAAGGAGGGGCAGACAATCGTCGTGGCGGGCGAAGGCTGGGGATCCGGCAGCTCGCGGGAGCAAGCGGTTTGGGCGTTGATCGGCGCCGGTATCCAGGCAGTCATCGCCAAGAGCTACGCCTTCATTCACAAGCGAAACCTGGTCAACGAAGCGCTGCCGTACCTGGTGGTCAGCGATCAAGCCTTCTTTGACTTGGCCAAGGAGAATGATCCGCTCGCGGTCGACCTCGCCTCCGGGGAGGTCACACATTTGCCCAGTGGGCGGGGCTTCCGGGCACAGCAACCCAGCCCAATCGTCAAAGCGTTGCAGCAAGAGGGCGGACTGGTGCCCGCAATCCAGAAACACGGGGCGCGGGTTTTCGAGGTGTTGGGAGGATATTAAGATGTTTGTGATCCCCAGTCGGCTTGGGTGAAGGAGAGCACAATGAAGAGCGTTTCGAAAACCGATGAGATCTGGTTCCTTTCAGGCAAGCGCACCGCTTTTGGAACTTATGGCGGCAGCCTGAAGGACCTGAGCGCGACCGATCTCGCGGTCGAGTCGGCCAAAGCGGCGCTCGCCCAGGCAAAGGTATCGCCTGAAGACATCCAGCATGTCGTCTACGGAAATGTCATCCAGACCTCGCCGGACGCGATCTACCTACCCAGGCACGTCGGTTTGCGGGCGGGTGTGCCGATGCCGGTTCCAGCCCTCGGCGTGAACCGCTTGTGCGCCTCCGGTTTCCAGGCATTGGTTAGCGCCGCCGAGCTGATATTGACCGGACAAGCCCAGGCGATTCTCGCAGGCGGCACCGAATCGATGAGCCAGGCGCCGCACATCATCCGCGGCGCCCGCTGGGGCATCCCTCTCGGCAAAGGAGCCTTGGAGGATTCGCTCTGGACCGCGCTGACCGATACCTACAGCGGTACGCCGATGGCGATCACCGCGGAGAACCTGGCCGTCCAGTACAAGATTTCGCAGGACGAGGTGGATGAATATTCCGTCCTCTCGCAAAAGCGCTTCGCGGCGGCTCAAGAGGCGGGCCGCTTCAAGGCGGAAATCACCCCGATCGAGCTGAAGAGCAAAAAGGGAACCGTGGTCTTCGAGCGCGACGAGCACAACCGGCCGGACACCACGGTGCAGGGGCTCAAGAAGCTGCCAAAGGTCTTCAAGAAAGATGGCGTGGTGCATGCCGGAGCGGCGTCGGGGATCTGCGATGGCGCTGGCTCGGCGGTGATCGCCACCCGTTCCTGGGCGGAACGAAAGAATCTCAAGCCGATTGGCAAGCTGGTCAATTGGGCGACGATCGGCGTCGACCCGAGCATCATGGGAATCGGACCGGCTCCGGCGATCCGCAAGCTCCTCGAACGGGCCGAGATCAGTCTGGAAGACGTGGATCTGATCGAGGTGAACGAGGCATTCGCTCCCCAGTACCTGGCGGTCGAGAAGGAGCTGAAGCTGCCGCGGGAAAGGACCAATGTCGACGGCGGAGCGATCGCGGTCGGACACCCATTGGGCGCTTCAGGAGCACGAATTACCTTACACTTGCTGTACGAACTGAAGCGCCGCGGGGCTCGCTATGGTATTGGTTCAGCATGTATCGGTGGAGGCCAAGGGATGGCGGTGCTGGTGGAAGCGTTGTGACAGATTGATTCGGGGGACGGAGCGGAAATGACAGACGAGGCAGCGGGCAAAGCAGGACGAGAGAGGGCCAAGGAGCTGGCCGAGCAACGGCGGGCCGAACGACGGCTCCGCAAACGTCACTGTGTCCTCTGCGGCGCCGAAGAGTCGGACAAAACTCCGCTCGGTCCGCATCCCGATGGAATCGGGCCTGCCTGCAAGGACGAGCTCGGCTGCCAGGCCCGAAGACGTCATGCGAGCGGCTAAGGGTCAGCGCGACCGGGACCGACAAGCAAAGGTCATCCATGACTGGAACCTCGCTTATCCCGTCCCTTTGCCTGGCCAGCCGTTCGAGCTGAACGACGAGACCCTCCGCGACGGGGTTCAGTCGCCATCAGTCAGCAACCCATCGCTCGAGGACAAGCTCGAGCTGCTGGTGCTGATGCAGAGCATTGGAGTTCGCTGCGTCGATATCGGACTGCCCGGAGCGGGAAAGCGGGCCTTCGACGACGTGGTCTCGCAGGCGCGCTACATCGACAAGAAAAAACTCCGACTGATTCCCAACTGCGCTGCCCGCACGGTTCTGGCAGACATCAAGCCGGTCGTCGAAGCGGTGCAAAAAAGTGGGCAGAACATCCAGCTGTATACCTTCATCGGCTCCTCGCCGATTCGCCAGTGGGTGGAGGGATGGGATCTCGACTTCATCTTGAACCGCTCGGTCGAGGCGATTGATTTTGCGGTGAAGGAAGGGCTCGAAGTCGCGTATGTGACTGAGGACACCACTCGAACCCCGCCGCAGAATCTCGATCGGCTGTTTCGCGCCGCGATCGATCACGGCGCGAGCCGTTTGGTGCTGTGCGACACGGTCGGCCACGCCACCCCGGAGGGAACTCGAGCGCTGGTTGAATGGACTCGCAGGCTGATTTCCGGCCTCGGGATGGACGTGAAGATCGATTGGCACGGGCATAATGACCGAGGACTCGCGGTCACCAACGCGCTCGCCGCGATCGAGGCCGGCGCCCACCGGATCCACGCCTGTGGCCTGGGGGTCGGCGAGAGAGTTGGCAACACCTCAATGGATTTGACGCTGCTTAATCTGAAGCTAATGGGTTGGATCGACTACGATCTGTCGAACCTGATTCGGTACGTCCAGAAAGTCTCTGCGGCCTGCAAGTTTCCGATTCCCCGCAACTACCCCTTGTCCGGAGTCGACGCCTTCCGAACCGCGACGGGGGTGCACGCTTCGGCGATTGCGAAGGCCCAGGCAATGGGAGATGTGTGGCTCGCGGACCGGGTGTACTCCGGGGTCCCCGCGGCTGAATTCGGCCGGCAACAGGAGATCGAAATCGGTCACATGTCGGGCATGAGCAACGTGAAATTCTGGCTCGCGATGCGAGGGATCGAGGCCACGGACGAGCTGTGCAGAAAGATTCTAAGCTACGCGAAGAGCAGCCCTCGGGTTCTGTCCCAGGACAAAGTCTTGGCGCTGGTGAAGCGACACCGGGCACGCGCCAAGCCGGTGCGGGCCGGCCGGGCCGCCGCGCGAGTCGCCCGGGTGTAAAAACCGAACTGCGTGGTTGCCGCTCCTGCGGTTTTGGGGGTAAGAAACCGCTCGATTTGGTCGGGGATTGTCCCGGTTCGACGGGGTAGGGCATGCCAGGGAGCGTGGATTTCACGGGAATCAAGGTCTTCTCGACCACGCTGGCGCGAGATCGAGAGGTGATGGGGGAAAACATCACCAAGTGGCTGCGGGAGAATCCGGGCGCCGAGATAGTCGATAA
>WNFC01006227.1_pt1 | contig 13132 bp, 17 predicted proteins | sample 5400541 | NCBI WGS metagenome assembly WNFC01 (sample SAMN13153342, study PRJNA577476) | soil metagenome | isolation source: 120 cm saprolite under Douglas fir tree site 2 hole 2 replicate 1 | place: USA:California | collected 2015-04-18
CCCAGCGGGGCCGGGGGGAGCACGCGGACGCCACGCACGGGTGGGCCAGCCTGAGCCCGGTCGAGCGGCAAGTGGTCGAGCTTGCCAGCCAAGGTCTGAGCAATCCCGACATCGCCAGGGAACTGTTCATATCTCGCAACACGGTCAAGGTGTACCTTTCGCGCGCTTACGCGAAGCTCGGCGTGGCCAACCGGACCGAGCTGGCCCGGCTCGCTACCCGCCACTCGCAGGCCCGCCAACAACGCTGAGAAACATTACCCACCTGGGTGACCTTCCGCAGCCGAGTCATCTCTACCGTCTACAGACAAGTATCAGCCTGAATTTCATCATGGCGGCGCAGACACCGGCGGAGCCGGTGCGCCTGTCCCGGAGGGAAGATCATGAGCAAGGATGCCCAGCTGGCGCTGGCGATGCCTGGCCGCCCGGTGCAGGTGGCCGGCATGAACCGGGCCCAAGCCCAGCCGGTGCCGCAGCCCGCGGCGGCGGGCGCGGGGGCCCCGCAGGCACTTGAACTGCGGCATCTGCGCTACTTCGTGGCGCTGGCCGATGCGGGCAGCTTCACCCGCGCCGCCGAGAAGATCTCCATTGCCCAGCCGACCTTGAGCCAGCAGATCAGGCGGCTGGAGGAGATCGTGGGCACGCCGCTGCTGCAGCGCCGACGCGAGGGGCTGCGGCTGACCCCGGCTGGCCGCGTGCTGCTGGACGGGTCCCGGAACGTGCTGGCCCTGGCCGATCAGGAGGTGAGCCGGACCCGGCAGGCCGCCGGCCTGGGACGGCCGTGGCTGCGAGTAGTGATGCCGCCGGGGCTGCCCGAGTCCCTGGCGGTCCCGGCCACGGCCGGGCTGCAGGAGGCGGCCGCAGCCGCGGATGTAGACCTAGCCTGGCTGGAAACGGCCCTGGACGCGGAGTTCTCGCTGATCAGCACCCGGCGGGCCGACGCCGGCCTGGGCTGGCTGACCGCCGGGCCGCAGACGCTGCCCGCTGCGCTTGAGGTGATGACCGTGGGAGAGTTCGAGCCAGAGGTGTGGGTCCCGTCTACCCATACCGCGGCCCGCCGCGGCACCATCAGCCTGGAGGAACTGGCCGGCCTGCAGGTCATCCACGGGCCGCGCCGCGCGCAGCCAGGCACTTACGACGCCTGGGTCACGGCGATGCAGGCAGTCGACCCGCGCTTCGAATTCACCGACCCGCCATTCCGGCACTCGCTGGCCATGACCCTGGCCCTGGCCGCGGCCGGGAACCGGCCCGCCGCCATTCTGACCGGCCCGGCCATCGCCGCACGCAGCCAGGCCTGGCCGATCCGGCGATCTCGCCTGGCCGACACCTACGGCATGGTCCGGGTCAGCCTCCAGCACCATCCGCTGACCGCGTCCGCAGCCCTGGTGTGGAGCGGCGACCTGCCCCGCCCGCTGCAGCAGATGCTCTTCGACACCGCCGACCGCCTGACCGAGCCGGCGCACCCGCAGCCCGCCGATCTAATCTCCCTGACCACCGCGCGGGCCGCCCGCCAGTCGGCCCAGACCAGCTAGCCCGGTCCGCGGTCCTCTTGGCCGAGGAGACGCTGCATCATGTCGTGGCGTCGCTAATGACGATTCTGCGGGTACACGGTGAAGCCGGCGAGCCCGATGTTCTCAAGATCGGGATCGTCGCTCTACAGGCCCTCGTAGTTGAAGCCGAAAAGAGCGCGCAGTGCAGCTTCGGCGAGTTCCAGCGGGTGCCGCCCTCCGCGCGACCGGAGCCGACCCGCAGCCCTCTCTGGTGCTGGCCTACTCCGCCGCCGACATCGTGGCGCTTCTCCCCCCCACCCCTAGCGGGCTCGGCATCGCGGAGGCAAGCATGAGCGGCCTGCTGATCCTGGCCGGCGTCCACGCCACTTACGCCTTCCTGGCCGCCCTCGCTTACCGGATCGCCTCCTACTGGCTCGCCCTCCTCGTCGGGCCGCCGGCCTACCTGCTCTTCCGCCTTCGCTATGGACGCCCGGTCCCCCGGCGCGCCACGCCGGGCGAGGGCGGCCAACCGTCAGCGGGCGGCCAAGCGCAGTGACCGTGGGCCGTCCGGGAGTTACGGCTCCACCTCTATAGCGCCGGCCAATGTCACGAGAGCCGACGTCACCTTTCCGCTGGCGGCCTTGCCGGGTGGAATGGCTACCATGCGGAGCTGGATTGATCACGCCGGCGAGGTCGTCTGGGAGCCCGCCCCATCGCTGATAGCGCAGCTCGTTGAGGCAGGCCAGCCCTTCTGGCTCGACATCGAGAACCCGACCGACGAGATCGTTGACCAGCTCGCCACCCGCCTGGGGCTGCACCCGCTGGCGGTCGAGAACTCAAAACAGTTCGGCCAGCGCGCAAAGCTACAGGTCTACGGGAACGGAGCCATGCTCGTCGGCTTCGGCCTCGATGAGCAGCTGCGCGAGCCTGACCGACTCCCGCTGGGGCGCATCCCGCCCGGCAGTCATTAACAAGGAGAAACCCATGACAAGCGAACCCATCCGCGACCCGCAAGGCGATCATCTGCTGACGCCGCAAAATTGCGCGCTGGTCATCATCGACTACCAGCCCACCCAGGTCACCTCGATCAGGTCCATGGACCAGGACGTCCTGGTCGACCACGTGGTGCACCTGGCCCGGTTCGGCATGTTGTACCGGCTGCCGATCGTGCTGTCGACGGTCAACGTCAGTACCGGCCGGAACCAGCCCACCATCGCACCACTCCAGGACGTCCTGCCGGGGATCACGGCCCTGGACAGGACCACGATCAACGCCTGGGAAGACGCCGAGTTCAAGCAAACGGTCCGGGCAGCCGGCCGCCGCAAGCTGATCATGGCCGCGCTGTGGACCGAGGCCTGCCTGACCTTCCCCTCGCTGGATGCGATGCGCGAGGGGTATGAGACCTACCCGGTGACCGACGCCGTCGGCGGGACATCACCCGAGGCGCACCAGGCCGGGCTGGACCGCATCGCCCAGGCCGGCGGCCAACCGACCAGCGTGGTCCAGGTGGGTTGTGAGCTACAGCGGGACTGGGCCCGCCAGGAAACCGTGGAAGGCTTCACGCAGATCCTGTTCGGCGGGGACCGGCCGCTGGCCGGGGCGAGCACCGAGCCCGCCGGCAACGGAGTTCGCGCGGGCCGATGAGACGGCGGCATATGTCGCCTGGCGTCGGCCGCGACTCCGCCAGGCTCGCTGACGTCAGCAGGAGCAGAAACCGCCGTCCACCGACATTGAGCCGAGCAGTCTCAGTTGCCGCGGCGAGGGTGGCGTCGGCAATCGCGATCGCCACCGTGCGGGCGGCGTCGGGGGTCAGGTAGCGGCGGCGCGCGTAGCGGATGTCCTCCTCGCTGTGCCCGTGCGCGGCCGAGATCACCGACCGGATCCCGGTGTTGGTGCCGTAGGCGTAGATGGCCAGCATCAGCCGCTCGGCGAGTATGTGCGGCGGCAGGGTGCCTGTGCCGGCCACCGAGGTGACGGCCTGCAGGCAGCCGGTGCGCAGCACCGTTTCCTTCAGCACGTCGATCAGCGGGACCGCGGCCCATCGCCGCGCGACCTCGTTCTTGATCCGCCGCAGGTTACGCGGCTCGGGGGCGGCCTCCAGCGGCGTCAGCTTGATCGCCCCGGCCGGGCGCTCGGTGATGTCGACCCAGTCCAGGCCGGGCAGCGCGTCGTCCAGCTCGCCCAGCGCTGCGGTCATCTCCTGGCGCAGGGCGCCGAAGAACTCGGCCGGGTCCAGCGGCTTGCGGAGGCTGGCGTAGTGCTCGGCGCGGCGGGACTCGAAGTCCTTGGGCAGGTCCTCGTCCGGGTCGCGCCACCGCCTGGCGCCGGCGACCCAGATCTCCTTGCAGCGCAGCTGGTCGCGCAGCGCCTGGAAGGTGGCGACCTCGTAGACCATGCGGACCACCCGGCGGCGGCCGTGCTTGTCCGGCCGGTACACCAGGTCCGCCCACTCCCCGGTGGTCCCGCGGTGGGCCGGGGCGGTCTCCCGGCCGGGTAGTAGGTCAGGTTCCCGGCCCGGGCGTACCGGCCGATCAGCCTCAGCGCCTCGATGACCGGCTGGTGCGCGGTATTGGTCGACCGGAACTCCTGTCCGAGTGCACAATGCAGAGCCACAGCCGGCGCCCAGCCGCCCGGGTCGGTCAGGACTGCACGAAGGCCAGCAGGTCAGCGTTGATCGTCTCGGCCTGGGTAGTCGGCATGCCGTGCGGGAATCCCTTGTAGGTCTTCAGCGTCCCGTTCCGCACGAGCCGCGCGGACAGCGGCCCGGAGTCGGCATAGGGAACGATCTGGTCGTCGTCGCCGTGCATCACCAGGACCGGCACCGTGATCTTCTTGAGGTCCTCGGTGAAATCGGTCTGGGAAAAGGCAACGATACCGTCGTAGTGTGCCTTGGCTCCGCCCATCATTCCCTGGCGCCACCAGTTCTCGATGATCGCCTCGGAGGATTGCGCGCCGGGCCGGTTGAAGCCGTAGAAGGGGCCCGACGGCAGGGCGCGGTAGAACTCGGACCGGTTGGCGGCCAGCTGGGCCTGGAGGTCGTCGAAGACGCTCTTGGGCAGGCCGCCGGGGTTGGCGTCGGTCTGCACCATGAGCGGCGGCACCGCGCTGATCAGGACCGCTTTGGCCACGCGGCTCTCACCGTGCCGGGCGAGGTAGCGCGCGACTTCGCCGCCGCCGGTGGAGTGCCCGACATGGATGGCGTCCCGGAGGTCGAGATGGGCGGTCAGCGCGGCCAGGTCGTCGGCGTAGTGGTCCATGTCGTGACCGTCGCTGGTCTGCGTGGAGCGTCCGTGCCCGCGCCGGTCATGGGCGATGACGCGGTAGCCGTGCTGCAGGAAGAACAGCATCTGGGTGTCCCAGTCGTCGGCCGAAAGCGGCCAGCCGTGACTGAAGACAATCGGCTGGCCCGAGCCCCAGTCCTTGTAGAAGATCTCCGTGCCATCGGTCGTCGTGATCGTGCCCATCCGCTGCCTCCGTCGGTCTTGGCATTGACGCCCGGAACATCCGCACTGACAGGCTAACCATCTTGGCGTCAGCACTCCAGGCCACCCGCAGGCGAATCAAGGCGCGCCGATCAACCTGATCTGCACGCCTCGGTCGATGAGCACCAAGAAGCCGATGGCCGTGCATAGCGGATATCGCGTGTCGCCGACTCGCCGAGCTGTCACGGTTGGCAACGAAGCACCAGCGCCCGGTCTGGCAAGCAAGTGCCCGGCGGGTCAGTCCCGGCTACTCTCGCGTGGCCCTCGCGACGCCCAGCAGCGCTACGACGACGTCATCGACGCCGCCCGGCGCTCGTACTCGCGCTCATTTGCGGCTGGTGAAACGTTCGTTAACGGCTCGATCTCCGCGAGTTCAGCCGGACTGAAGGTTCCTCGCGCTGAACTCACGGGGTTAGCGGGTGTCAGGGCTGGAAGCGCGGCGGGTTCGATTAACTCGACAGTCCGCGGCGAGAAGAGGCCTTCCCCGTCGGTCTCGCCGAGCAGGAACATGAACCGGGCGAGGTCGTCGCGGAGCGTCTCGACGCCGTAGCCGTCGATGCCGATGAAACGGGCTAGAGACGTGCCGATCTGCTCGTGGCCGGTAGCGAGCCAGTCGTCCAGGAGCTGCAGGAGCTGGCCGAGTTCCGTCGCGACGCGCGTTGCGCGAATCGTTGTTGGCGGGCGCTGGGCACGGTAGCCTTGCACCCGTGCTGAGGCAGGTCGCGGAGGGTGTGCTGATCCACGAGAGCGAGTTCTGCCAGAGCAACGCCGTTGTCGTGCACGGCCGGGCTGGCGTGCTGCTCATCGACCCCGGGGTGCACGGCTACGAAATGGCCGCCCTCGCGAACGACCTGTCCGATTCGGGCCAGACCGTTGTGGCAGGCTTCTCGACGCATCCTCATTGGGATCACCTGCTCTGGCACGCCCGGCTCGGCGCGGCGCCCCGTTACGGCACGGCTCGCTGCGCGGCCACTGTCCGAGATCGGCGGCTGTCGGACGCGCGTGGGAAGGCCCGCATCGCCGCCGAGCTGATACCGCCGGACATCGCCCAGCAGGTACCGCTGGACCTGCTTGGCCTCATTACCGGTCTGCCCGCCGAGACGGCGCAGATTCCTTGGGATGGCCCTCAAGTCCGGATTATCGAGCATCAAGCGCATGCCCCGGGCCATGCGGCGCTGTTGATTGAGGAACGCGGGGTTCTCGTCGCCGGCGACATGCTTTCTGATGTCTTGATTCCGATGCTCGACTTGAACGACACCGCTGACCCGATCGAGGACTACCTCGTCGCGCTGCGGCTGCTCGAGGGCGTGGCGGACGACGTCGATGTCGTCATCCCCGGCCACGGGTCCATCGGCGGAGCTGATCAAGTACACGCACGGATCGACCAGGATCGGGCGTACGTGCACGCCCTGCGTGACGCTCATGTTCTCAGCGACCCGCGGGTCGGCCCATTGGCCAAGGACGGCTGGGACTGGGTGGCCGGCGTGCACGCACGGCAGCTCCAGCGTCTCGCCCAAAGAAGCGAGCGCGACGGGACGCCCCGCTAGCGATCCTCTGCGGGCGCCGCGTCAAACGGTGTGACGGTGATCAACTGGCGGGCCGCCAGGCACACCGATCTGCACCGTCGCGTCGTCCAGGCTGATGTTCACGGGCGTTGCCCAGCGGCGCGGCGGATGGCGATGGTGACCAGCTCCGGGTTGCGCTGGTCGAGGCCGGGATGACGTCGCGGAGGCTGACGGGGTGGCCGGCGGCGAGGCTGGCCGCGATGCGGATGATGCGCTTCTCTCCGCCGCTAGCGGGCAGGCGACCGCCGTCGAGGGCGGTGATGACGGCGTCCCAGTCGATCCACGCCATCGGCGTGCCGTCGCTGGCGCAGGCCGCGGTCTCGATGTGGCGGGTGAAATCGCCCCGCTGCAGGAAGGCGGCGTGGCCGATGATCAGGCCTGCTGCGGCCTCGTCGGGGTGGATGCCCGCGGCTGCGGCGCGCAGCGCGATGCTGAGCTGGCTGGTCACTCGCGTTCTCCTGGGTCGTCGTGCGGGGCGCCTTCCTCCGGGCCGGGTGGCTCGGCCAGGAGGTCGCGGGCGATGCGCGCGTACTGGCTGGCGGGGCGGTCGGAGATGCCGAACATCAGGGACAGGTGCAGCGGGTCGGGTCGGCCGGTCAGCGCCTCGTGCAGGATCCGGTCGCGGCGGATCCGCTCGACGCTGATCCCGTAGCGCAGCAGGTTCCAGTTGAGGTAGCTCCTGGTGACGGCCATGTCCCTGAGGGCGGTCTGCTCCGAGATGATGACGTGCCGGTTGGGGGTGTGCGGCCAAATAGCGCGGCGGTGGTCGAGCCAGGGGTGCGGCCAAGATAAGGGCAAAACCCGCCACGAGCTGACGGTCGGCTGCAGCCGCTACCCGCCGTGCTGGGCCGGTTCGGGGTGCTGGGCCTGTTCTGCGGGGGTAGGGGGCTGCCGCTTGAGGTAGCGGTAGGTGAAGGCGCTGCCTGCGGCCAGGGCGAGGGCGGTGATGGCCAGGGCGAGGGTGTAGCCGTTGCCGAAGGCGCTGGCGGCGGCGTCCAGCAGGGTGCGGGCTTGGCCGGCGGGGAGGTGGCCTGCGGCGGCGCGGGCTTCGTCGATGCTGCCGGCGGCCCGGGCGGGGGCGGTTGCGGGGAGGTGGATCGTGTTGGCGTAGACGGCGGTGAGGATGGTTCCCAGGACGGTGACGCCGGCGAGGCTGCCTAGTTCGTAGGAGACCGACTCGATGGAGGAGGCCATGCCGGCGCGCTGCGGCGGGGCGCCGCTGATGATCGCGGCGGAGGCTGCGACCATGACGATGCCCAGGCCCGCGCCGGCCAGGACCAGGCCCGGCACGACCCATGCCGGGCTGCGGCCGCCGCCCAGCAGGGGGACCGCACCCGGGGTCAGCAGCAGGGTGACCAGGACGCTGAGGGCGCCCAGGAGCAGGCCGCCGCCGATCAGCGGGCGCACCCCGGTGCGGTGGAGCAGGCCGCCGGACAGCACGCCGACGGGCAGGGAGCCGGCCGCGAACGCTGTCACGATCAGGCCCGCGTGCAGGGGGGTCAGGCCCAGGACGAGCTGCAGGCGCTGGGTGAGGAGCAGTTCGGTGCCGGCGGTGGCGGCCATCGCCAGTGCGGCCGCGATCACCCCGGTGAGCAGGCTCCGGTTGCCGAACAGGGAGAAGTCGATCAGCGGGTAGGCCTGGCGGCGCTGGCGGCGTGCGAACATCCGGCACCCGGCGGCTGCGGCCAGCAGGGCGAGCAGGATCGCCAGCGGCACCGGGCCGGGCTTGGCGGCTTCCTGGATGGCGTAGACGAGGCCGGCCAGGGCGACCATGGCCTGGCCGGAGGCGATCAGGTCCCAGGGGCGGTCGCGGTGGCCCGGGCCGCCCGGCACGACAGCGGCCGTCGCGGCCAGGGCGAGCAGCACGACGGGGATGTTGAGGAGGAAGACCGAGCCCCACCAGAAGTGCTGGAGCAGCAGGCCGCCGGCGATCGGGCCCAGTGCGGCGCCGAGTACCGCCATGGTGCCCCAGATGCCGATGGCGATGCCGCGCTCGTGTTCGTCGTCGAAGGTGATGCGGATCAGTGCCGAGGTGGCGGGCAGCATCGCCGCCGCCCCGGCCGCCAGGAAGGCCCGGGCGGCGATCAGCACCGGCGGGGAGGGGGCGAACGCGGCCAGCAGGGAGGCGGCTGCGAACAGGGCCAGGCCGGTGAGGTACATCCGCTTGTGGCCGATGCGGTCTCCGAGCGTGCCCGCGCCGGGCAGCAGCCCGGCCATCACCAGCGGGTACGCGTTGATGATCCACAGTTTCTGCGAGGCGTCGGCCTGCAGGTCCCTGGTCAGGGTGGGCAGGGCGGTGTAGAGCACCGTCGTGTCCACCGAGACCATCAGCAGTCCCGCCGAGACGGTGGCCAGGACCAGCCAGCGTTGTGTCTTGCTCATGGTGCACCTATGGCTTCCGGGTGGAGATGGGCTGTGCGGGGGCCGGGCAGGGGTGCGTCAGGCCGGTGGTCCGGTGAGCGCGGCGATCCTGCGGATCAGGGCTTCCTTGACGTCGGGGGCGAGCGGGGCCGGCCTGGTCGCCTCGAACAGCCACAGGCCGTCGGCGGCCAGCCGCGCGAGGAACAGGTCCAGCTGCGCCGGATCGGGCACCGGCGGCTGGGGCACCCAGCGCGCCATCAGGTCGTTCCACACCTGCGCCAGCTCGGAGCTGGTTGCCGACTCCACCATGAACGCCAGGTCCGCCTTGCTGGCTGGGCCGTGCGCATTGACCCGCGCGTAGGCCGCCGCGCGCTCCTGCGCCGTCGACTGCTCCAGCGGCTTGCCCAGTTCTGTGAGCAGTTGCTCCTCCCACGTTTCGGTCAGGTGCCGCTGGATCGCTATCAGCAGGTCGTCGCGGGTGCGGAAGTGGTACATGAGCCCGGGCTTGGTCAGGCCGGCCTCCTGGGCCGCCGCCTCTAGGGTCAGGGCGGTGATGCCGTGCCGCTCGGTCACCCGCACCGCGGCCTGCAGAATCTGGGTCCTCGAACTCGGTCGCATCTCATAACTTTACCATCCGGAAGGTAAAGTTACTAGCCTAGGGAACGCGGCCCCGCCCGGCTACCGAAGCTCGTCCGCCCCAGGCTCGCGCAGCGGGCGAACCCGGGGTCGTGGTCATATCCGGCCGGGATTTCTCGATAAGCCCTGAGCCGCAGGTCCTGTTGAGCGACACGGAAAAGTCAGCGGAAACGACACGACAACGTCAGCGGCGGCGACACGTTGTGTCAGCAGCACCGGGGGGCGTCTGCCCAGCTGAACGTCCGCGCGGCCGCGATCGCGTGTCGCTGTTGAGCCGGACGAGATGGCCGAGCAGCTGGTCAATCGCTACTCCGGCGGCAGGACCCTCCACCACACCAGCTGTAGCTGTGCCACTCCCGGCTCACCCAGTTCGGCGACCAGGACGTCAGCGCCCCCGCTTATGGCCATCGGCGGCCACAAGGGGCTGGTCGCCCGCAGTGGTACGTCAAAACTCAGCCAGGACGCCGTCGCCGCACTGATGGCGGCCAACGGCTCCGACCGCCGCCGCGGCTGACGGGGCCATACGGTCGTGACCCCGCGCAACCCGACTCCACTGACACTTCGCGTCGTTCCTGCTGACGTTTCGTGTCGCTCAACAGCACGCGGCTTGGTGTTACCGGTGGTGCGGTGGGTGGGGTGGTGGCGGCGGGATGGTGGCCACGCCGGGCGCGGGTTCGGGCCAGACCAGCAGGACGGGGCAGGGGGCGTGGTCGACGATGAAGCGGCTGGCGGGGCCGAGGCTGCGCGGCCCGAGGCGGCTGCGGTCGCCGTCGCGGGCGAGGACGAGCAGGGCGGCGCCTTCGGCGGCGGCCACGACTTCTCGTTCGGCGCGGCCGGAGCGCTCGGCCCGGGTGCACGGGCGGCCCAGGCGCTCGGCGGCGGCGGCGAGCAGCTGTCCGGCGGAGGCGGCGGCCAGGTGTTCCAGCCGGGTGCCGGGGTCGCGCTCGGGACGTGCGCGGCCGAGCAGCCCGGCGTAGGCGCCGCGGGCGGCTCCAGGGACTTCGGGGCCGGTGACGTGCAGCAGCATGATGCCGGCGCCCTCGGGCGCGTAGACGCGGGTGGCATCGACGCAGGCGGGCCAGGTGCCCTCGACGATCCAGGCGATGACGGTCACGGGACTTCAGCCTCCGATGGCGGCCAGCGCGGCCCATAGTGCCACGACCGCGAGCAGCAAGGCGGCCGGTACGGCGAGCAGGCCGAGCCGGGTGAACTCGGCCAGGTCCACCTCGGTGTCGTGCTCGTGCACGATCCGCCGCCACAGCAATGTGGCCAGGGAGCCGGCGTAGGTGAGGTTGGGGCCTATGTTCACCCCGAGCAGTACCGCCAGGACAGCTCCGGGCCCTGCGGGAGCGGTCAGCGGCAGCAGCACCAGCACGGCGGGCAAGTTGTTGATGACGTTCGCGAGCACGGCGGCCAGCGCCGCGATGTCCAGCAGGGCCCCCAGCCCGGTACCGCCCGGGATCAGGTGACCCAGCGCGGTGGCGAGCCCGTTGCCGGTTACCGCGCGGACCACGATGCCCAGCGCCAGGACGAACGCGAGGAAGGGCACCGCCGCCGCGCGCACGATGGCCGCGGGGGTAGTGCGGCGCTGGGCCAGGGCCCGGGCGGCCAGCACGATCGCGCCGGCGAAGGCCGCCCACGCGGGGCTGATCCCGAGCGCGGAGGCAAGGACGAAGCCCGCGAGCGTGCCCGCCACCGTGGCCAGCGCGAACACCGGCACCCCGGGCGGCGCGGCGGCGGGCGGCGCCTGGGCTCCGGCGTCCAGGTCGGTGGCGAAGAACCGCCGGAACACCAGGTATTCGGTGCCGATCGCCGCCAGCCAGGGCAGCGCCATCAGCGCGGCGAAGCGGGTGAAGCTCAATCCGCTGGCGGCGAACGCCAGCAGGTTGGTCAGGTTGGAGACCGGCAGCAGCACCGACGCGGTGTTCGACAGGTGGGTGCAGGCGTACACGTGCGGCCTGGGCCGTGCCCCGAGCCGGGCGGCGGTGGCGAATACCACCGGGGTGAGCAGCACGATAGTGGCGTCCAGGCTGAGCACCGCGGTGATCACCGACGCAACGGCGAACACGCAGGCCAGCAGCCTGCGGGGCCGTCCCGCCGCAGCGCGGGCCATCCACGCTCCGCACGCGGTAAACAGCCCCTCGTCGTCGCACAGCTGGGCGAGGACCAGCACCGCGGCAAGGAAGCCGATCACCGGCCCCAGCCGCCCGGCCTCGGCGCGGGCCTGGCCCAGCGAGATCGCCCCGGTGCCGATGACCACGCCGGCGGCCGGGACGGCGACGACCGCCTCCGGCCAACCCCACGGGCGTACTACCGCGCTGGCCAGCACCATTACGAGCAGGACGGCGGAGAGCGCTTCCGCCAGCGGGGTGCTCAGGGTCAGGTCCTCTCCCGCTAGTGCGATTCACCAGTCTGGGGGGACCGGTGAACGCGCCGGCCCGGGGATCATCGCAGTCGGTCGCCGGTTTTGATCACGATGCGGTCAGGCTCCATCCAGTGCACGGTGAACCCGAGCCGCTCGATCTTGCAGTTGCTTCCCTCGAATGCTGCCATTTCAGCACCCTCCGCGAAGGTCGATGCGCCGCTCTATGCGTGCGCGCCTACCCCTGTTACGCCCTGGCTGCGGTGACCGCGGCGTCGTCCCGGCCAGGTCAATGTTTGCGGCACTCACAGCAGCAGGCCGCCATGCGGTGTGAGAATCCCGGGGTGAGGGGGCACCGTGCTCGTCAGCGACCAGGCTGGCAGACTTTACCGGTGACCGCCATGGATGAGCGCAGCCGCCGGATCCTGACCCGCCGCGGATTCGCCCTGGAGTGGGCCACGCTGGGGTGGAACGTGGCCGGGATCGTGATCCTGGCCATCGCGGCGGTCACGGCCCGGTCGGTGGCACTGGCCGGGTTCGGCCTGGACTCGCTGATCGAGATCGGCGCGTCCACGGTGGTGATCTGGGAACTGTCGGGCACCGGCACCGCACGCCAGCAACGCGGCCTGCGACTGATCGGGTACGCCTTCGCCGCCCTGGCTGTCTACCTCCTGGTGCAGTCCACCGTGGTGCTGGCAGCCGGTTACCACCCGCGGCATTCGGCGCCTGGCATCATCTGGACGGCGGTGACCGCCGTGGCGATGTTTGCGCTGGCGGCCGGGAAAGCCCGCACCGGCCGGGCGCTGGATAACCCGGTGCTGCGGACCGAGGGCCGGGTCACGATGATCGACGGCATCCTGGCTACCGCGGTGCTGCTGGGCCTGACCCTGAACGCCACGGCGGGCTGGTGGTGGGCCGACCCCGCCGCCGGGTACGTGCTCGTCTACTACGCCGCCCGCGAGGTCCGGGAAATCTTCACCAGCCACCACTGAACCCGCGGAGATCCGGGCTTGAACTTGGAGTGCGGTCCAGGGTTTACGTTCGTGACATGAGGGCCGGCCAGGTCACCGGCCAGCTGACAGTCGGGCAGCTGGCTTCCCGGACTAGTGTCCCGGTCCTGAGTTCTGTGCTCTAATGGAGGTATGGCAGGCAAACCGAGACTCCCGCTCGTGCTCACGGATGCCGAGCGGCGGACGTTGGAGGGGTGGGCGAGCCGGCGCAAGACCGCGCAGGGCCTGG
>WNFC01008362.1_pt1 | contig 13132 bp, 16 predicted proteins | sample 5400541 | NCBI WGS metagenome assembly WNFC01 (sample SAMN13153342, study PRJNA577476) | soil metagenome | isolation source: 120 cm saprolite under Douglas fir tree site 2 hole 2 replicate 1 | place: USA:California | collected 2015-04-18
GCCTTGGTGACTTGCAAGGAACCCCTAAGGAGCAACCTATCGAGCCACATCCGGCAGTTCCTGAGTGAACAGGGATTTACAGAGGTATGGGCGTCCTTATGACCACTCCGCCCAATGTTTATGCATTTCTACAGCAAATGGCACCAGACCAAGTTGTACTGTTACTTGTCCAGGATAATATCGAGCTTGCTTGCCACGTCATCGAGAAAGCGGCGATGGATCGTGCCGTTGTCGATGTAGACGAGAACTTCGCGGCATCTTACGAGCTCCGTAGGCGCCATCGTCAGGTAATGGCCAGTTCTATTTCTTATTCGGCATTCAAGCTTATCCTCGCACCCCCAGACAAATCGTGGTCAGTCTTTCTGGGATGTATCTGCCCTGAATTCCAATTTCTCGGCCAACCTGCCTGATCCCTTGCGAATTAAACCTACCGGAGTGCAACCTAATCAAATCAGTGTCTACGAAGACTTCGGTATATCTCAATTATCCACATTACGACGTTCTCTGATTTATGCTCAACCAGGCGTGGATGCGAAGCGGCACTGGTCGAGTAGACCGTCATCGACAGTTTCATATTCCCGTAACGATGCCCCTGCTTATTCTCCGTCCCCTGCTGTCGAGCAAAGCGTTGCCGTGCCTGTTGCCTTGTCCCACCCAGAAGCAATGGATCGATTCAATGTGAGTGATCTGTCGGCATTTGTTATCAACTCCACTAATGTTATCCTAGAACCTGGTGAAGGATTTAGAGGCTGCGCTTAGTCAACTGCCCATGCAATCCTTAGCAGCGCTCCCTCCCAACCATGAAGTCCGGCATGCTGTCAGGCAGATTCTTTACTTCGCTGCTGAATCGTCAGATCGTCACCGTACCCCTCTTCTGATGTCTCAAAAGATTGTTCAACTGTTGTACAAGACCTCGCAGCAGTTGACCCGCGAAGTTTATGTGGTCCTTTTGGATCAACTTTGTCGGACATTTGAAGATGTTGCAAAGGAGGCTATCACATGGCTTATCTACGCCGATGACGAGGTTTGTTTCGCCCGTGTTTCCGTCCTTATCTGTCTCAATAAGGTCCTGCGCAGCGAAAACTGAATGTCCCGGTGACAGCCACCCTCCTCCGCAGTGGTTTGATCAGCATTACTCAGCAAGACCAACAACTCGCAAAATTCTTGTTTGCTGACGCAAAACCGACCCTACAAAATTTCGCTACAGGACTTATTAGAGAATGTTTGACCTGTGACCCACCGCTGGCATCGCAGAGTCAGTTCAGGTTCACGGTCGAGGTGTTGAGTCAAATCATGCAGACCGGAAAAGCAAATGAGGAGTGAGTCCCACTGTTTCAGACTAGTCGCTCGTGACAGTGTGCTGACTTCGGTTTAGAACCCAGAGATTGCTGGATGATCTTCGGGGAGTGAGACGTGGCCCAGGTGGCGACTACTTTCCTCAGCAAATGAATGGCAAGACAGACGCCGGGCAACTTCGAGAAAAGCTCTTCATCTGGTTCCAGCAGTGGGTGAGCATCTTCCAGCGCTCCCCTTCACCGGAGAAAGCCTTCGTCCCCTTCATCACGCAATTGACAAAGCAAGGCATACTCAAAATGGATGACGTCTCGTCCTTCTTCTTTCGGGTGTGTGCAGAATCAAGCGTGAACAGCTACATCAAGAGTGTCACATCTGGTGACTTCTCGTTCTCTTACGCGTACCATGCCCTCGACGCCATGTCTCGGCTTATCGTTTATATCATCAAGTATCACGGTGATGCATCTGGAGTCAACAACGACCAAGCGAAGGTACACTACCTGACAAAGATCTTATCCATCTTTGTCCTGGTACTGGCCAACATGCATGAGGAACAGGGTCAGGCATTCCAGCAGAAACCCTTCCTCCGGTTTTTCTCTAGTCTGATCAACGATCTACACACGATTGAGGCGAGCCTCGGCTCTGCGTACTTCCAGTTGCTGTTGGCTATCAGGTACTATTTCACGACTCAACATTAAACGGCTTTAAACTAATACCTGGACTAGTGACACATTTAGCTCATTGCAACCCACGTACTTCCCTGGGTTTGCATTCTCATGGATGAGCCTGATTTCCCATCGCCTTTTCATGCCAAAACTTCTCCTGTCTGAGAATCGCGAGGTGAGAGGGACGGCGCAGACTTTTGCGATCTTGACTTATTGTTTCGCAGGGTTGGTCCGCCTTCTACAAGTTGTTGTTGTCGCTCTTCAAATTCCTGTCCCCCTTCCTCAAATCGTCCCGACTTCGAGGTTCCTCCCGAGACCTTTATCGCGGCTGTCTCCGACTCTTGCTCGTACTTCTTCACGACTTCCCAGAATTCCTCAGCGAATACTATTTCACTTTGTGCGATGCTGTACCCTCCGGTTGCATCCAGCTGCGCAACATCATCTTAAGCGCCTTCCCTTCCACTATGATCCTTCCAGACCCCTACCTTCTGGATGACGTTTACGATTCCGTCCCAGAAATGGGGCCAATCCCGCCAATCCTGTCCGACTTTACGGCGGGGCTCAAAAGTGGAGACCTGCGCTCCTATCTTGACCAATATCTCCTGGGTCGTGCCTCCTCAACCTATTTGCCCTCATTAAAAGGTCGTCTTCGGGCACCCGCATCCGATGACGCCTCGGAAGCGTATGACGTTCCGTTCCTCAATGCCTTGGTGATGTACGTTGGTGTCTCCTCTGTTGCTCAGGCCAAAGCAAAGAGTGGTTCCCCCCTTTTCAATGCGTCTGATCCTGGTGTGGTGGCTCTTCGGTATCTAGCAAAAAACCTGGACCCCGAAGGTACGTACGCTGAATTCTACGGCACGATATTCTCTCTGACAGCCCGTTAGGCCAATATCTATTGTTGAATTCGATGGTGCTGCACCTCCGATACCCAAACGCACACACACATTGGTTTAGCACCCTATTTCTTTATTTGTTCCTCGATGCCAGCGACGATTCCCTCCGGGAAATCATCACGAGGGTCCTCATGGAACGCTTCGTGGTCCATCGGCCTCATCCATGGGGTGCCCTGGTCACGTTTATTGAGCTTCTCCGGAATCCCAAGTACGATTTTTGGAGCAAGGACTTTGTTAGGGCTGCGCCTGAGGTCACGCTGCTCCTTGATGGTGTAAGTGATCCTTTTGTCGACGCCAAACTCTTACTTATGCTGCGGGCCCCAGGTCGCGAGGGCTATCTTTGTATCTTAACAGGAAATTGGTGCTTGAGTGTCCACCATCTGTCCCATCTACGTTCTTCTTCATTTCTGGGCTGTTTACCACGCACTGTATTGTATTCGCACGCTGTCACCCTGCTTTCTACGATCTGGACCCTGATCCGTGTTACGATCACCACATACACGCCTATATAGCGCCTATCGTTCCTCGTACGTCTCATTAATGCTGCCATGACATCCCACTGTGGTATTCCCAAAAATATCCCCAAAGTCTGTAAATTGTGAAACGTTAGGCGTGGAATCCTGCCACAAATTAGAAAGAATTTCCCATACCCCGCTTTCTCTATTCCAGATGCTCCTTGTTTGTCCGCCCGTTTTCCGATAACCAGCCAATCGGCTAGAGCCATACCAGTACGAACGGGGAAGAGACGCGCGACTCGTTCCAAGCCTGACCGGTCATGCGCGATCATGAACAGCATCGTGGCGGTGGCGAATGGAGAAGATTCGTGTGGATGTGTGAACATGATACCTGCAAGTAGATTTACGATAAACTAGTCCTGTGTTTGGCAGTAATGAATTACCCTGGGACAAGCCACTCAAAGTCTCTCCCTTGAGCTGCAGCACTGGTGGGCCGCTTTCCTTTTCCGCGACGGTGAAGGCTGTCCTGCCCTTTTCCAAGCATCGACGTATGTACTGGCCACTGGGGCTCCCAATGACGACGATGTTCCCCGTCCCAGCGTGAGCGTTGCCTTGTGCCTCGCCGACCTCCGTTTCGTGGACGATATCGGCATCCAATTTGAAGTACGTGAACAGGTCGTTCGCAAGTCGCCGTGCGACCGACATTGCGCAGTCCAAACCTCCAGGTGATACCACGATCTTGAGCCGTCCCGGCGAACGCAAGATCGAATATGGATTCGTAGAGCGCTGTGCGGCCTGAGGCGACTCGGAATCGGCGGCGGCGAGGATCTGCGGTCCATCATTGTGTGGCTTGTTACGAAAGCGACGGTCGTCAGGAGACCGGAAACTTACCCTCCATATGCCAGAGTCGTGCTGAAAATAGAGCTGGGAATCGCCCGCAGCGCCATTAGGGATTGCGAGGGTGCAGCCATCGATGTCCAGTCGGCGGACTTCCAGTTGTGTGGCGTCGACGCTGAAACACCCGACGTTGCATGCGACGACTGAAACGATGCCATCGCTCATTTCGACCGTTAAGCGCGCCAATCTGGCGGGGGATGGACGTCCGTAAGTTCAGCATACGTATGGCTGTAGTGTTTGATACTACTCACCTCCCTGGGACAAGCAATTTCAATATTCGCCAACCGTGGAGAGAACCAGTTTCGGCTGGGACTGCGGAAGTTAGCGTGAACGTGGGAGAACGTCGAGGGGGTCGTCGCTCTTCGCTCAGGACAGAATCTAGGAAGGCCTTCACGTGCGCATTCCTGAAGACTGACGGGTACCAGTGGCCTTGCCCTGTCTCTTCACGAAGGCTACGCGCGCGAGGGTAATCGAACAAAAGGGCTAAGAGAGAACGAGCGTACCTCACAATCGCGTCTGGGGCCCATGTCGTCAAGACACTAACCAATTCCCTCGAGTGCCAAGTAGGCACATTCCCATCTACACCACTACGTGGGGTGAGACAAAGATCGTCAGGAGGATTACGTTGAGAGCGTACCCGTGTATGACCAGCGCAGGAGTGTCCACCAAATTCGTCAGGAACAGATCGTTGTCGTCCGGAACGAAAGAACTCTCTAGAATCGCACGCAGAAATGGGTCGATGAAGTGAGCCGACCTGCGGCAAATGGATGTTAGCTAAAGATGTGAGTGAGGTCGTTCAGTACACCCACCGTGACTGGGTCAAGGGGACGTAGGCCTGTGCCTTGATGAATCCAGCCGCAGGGAGCACTACAATGTATTATCTTAAACTATGCGAAAGAGGGCGATGGTTCTTCTTACTTGCCAGCACCCTGTCGGGGTGTCTTGCAGCATTGTACCACGTCCCTTGTCCCCCGTTTGAATGACCAAGAATGACAACCTTTTCCGGTGTGATTGCCCACACTCTCCACCTTGGGAACGATTCAAGGATGCTCGTAAGTGCAGAGACTGTACCCCAAACATCATCCGCACTGAGCCCGCGCCAATCCAAACCCTGTGGATTTCTGATTACTCTATAGCAGACTCAATGGAGGCATAAAACAACATGCCCATGGAGTCCTTCCCGATGGCAAGATGAACCAGCTCCGTTGTTGGCGGGGTAAGGCTTCGACCCAGGCAGATTGCTTGAAAATATCTACTCCCGCGCCATCTGTCCTCGCGAGAAGCCATGAGATGGCATGAACCATATTAATAAATATACGAACGCAGGGCAAGTATGGGTGGGTTCGGCGCCTTGAGGGAAGCATTCGAATCCGTCGGAGGGAGTACGATGAACCCGATTGGTGCTGTGTCCACAGAGAAGTAGGTTGCTTTGATGGCTACAACACCCGCCTCTGCCCAGTGACCAAGCTGGGAAATGGGCACCCGGACTGGAACGATCCCCGAGGAACCGCCAGAGGTAACGTGTACGTCGAACGAGAGCGCATCCCCGTCGAATGCCTTGGATTGCGAAATTCGGATCGGAAGAACGCGCGTCTGTCCGGGAGCAAATCGAACATCCGCGAGCAGCGAAAGTTCGATTCCCTAGATCAAGACAAGGTTAAGTGAGGCGACCCGTAGTCTTGCAGGTGTGTGCGTTCTTACTGCTTCACGTAGCCGAGGAGATGGAAAGAGAGTCGTGACCGACCACCAGCTTGTTGATGGACATCTCAACCCAACGCCAAGAGCGTCTCCAAACGCAATGCCTTCAACAAAGTCCGGAATTACGTCGTGAAATGTCTCGCGCCTGATATCCACGGAGGGAGACTCGAAGCGTACATTGACAGATACACTGAGTGTAGGCGTCTCGGAACCAGCCTCCTTTGGGTCACCAAACAACCTAATCTAAACCACATACCTCAGTGACGTGACGTGTTAACGATCGACGGGAATGTAGTCCAAGCACCTCATAATCTCCGCTTACGTATAGATGATATACGGTGGTGGATTGTGCAGACGGTACGGTTGAAAGCGTCACCAGGTGCGAGGGAGCACCGTCAACTTCGTATATGTTTCCTGAGTACCATTCCGGTACAAAGCTGTCTCCTTGTTCCCATTCGGCGTCTGCAGGAACGATGGTGAAGAAAGAACCCCTTTTGAGCTCCACTAGGAGATTGGGAACATCTGGTGGTGGTTGTTCTGAATCAAAATGAGGCGGGAGAACAGTGAGGGTGGTGCGCAAAACGGCATGGTGTTGTAAGGCTGCCCATCCCTCCGTTGCCCGTAAGGAAGCCCAACTACGGACACCTGTGAGCCGAAGTGACACGCAGTGATTGGGCAAGTAATTGCGTACCGGATGTTAGGGAATGATACCTCGAGATTACCATCAGGACTTGATAAAGCCTTCGACCAACGCACCGACCCTCCATCGGCCAGTGAAGACGGATATGAGCCATCGAGATCAACATGTTCGGTTACTGCCCTGAATACGTCCGAAGATGTGCGGTGACGGATATGAGATACGCACGATCGAGAGGGAATGATGGAGAGAGGAAGTGTTGCTCCCTCGCGTGGATTGGGAAAGGACCGAGGACCTATTAGAAGAGACGGTGATTAACGTCCAGATATGAACAGAACGAGCCAAGGACGCGCATCCCAGGATTCAGCGATATAAATGGCCCAGTTGTCGGTCGGTCGCATTGCAGCTTTCAAGATTGCGGCGTAGTCGGCGCGACTCGACTACACACTTAAAGTTTGTCTACTCCCATCATCGAACATCGATCCCCTGCAACATGTCTACCAGACAAGGTGGTAAACTTAAACCTTTGAAGGCAAGGATGACACTCTACGAGACAGATTCTCAATCGCTGAGCTGACCGCAGGCACCAAAGAAGGACAAAAAGGACGAAGACGAAGATGACGCTGCTTTCAAAGCCAAACAGAAGGCTGAAGCAGAGGCACTGCAAGCCGCGAAGGACAAAGGTCCGTGAATGAATCAAATCACTACATGATCACTCGGGGTCACGGCTGACGTTCGAGGTGTACAGCATTGAAAGGTAATGAAATAGGTACAGCTAGGGTTACAGAGCTGACGAAGATATCCATCGGCAGGTGGCCCACCTGGAGGGGGCATCAAGAAGTAAGATACGTATATTATGATGGTTGAATAATTGAGCTCATGGTGGGTATTTAGGTCGGGAAAGAAGTAGAAGTGGCAAGTTGGTAACGGAAGGGGATATACGGCAGAGGAGTGGTTGAGAAAGTAGAGTATGTAGAAGAGAAACGTGTGAATTTGAACCTGAAAACCACTCGCATCCTCGCCCCTCGCCCTCACCGTCATCCGTCACCTCGCCTGCGTCCACAATGCTGGGCTCAGTCCCGAATTTACCTTCTAACAAGGGGCCCTCCATCATCCAACAACATCCCCAACTCGCTCAACCACAACAACCCCCGAATGTTCCATCCGATGTCCCTCCTCCACCCCTCAACGGCCAAGACTTCACCCTCTCAAACGTGCTTCATTTTCTTCAATCCGAATGGCGCAAATATGAACGCGATCGCAACGAGTGGGAGATTGAGAGAGCTGAGATGCGAGCACGTCGTTTGGTCTCGACTAAACACTGTCCTACCTTTTCATGACCTTTTGTTCTTTCAGGCTCGCATAGCCCTTTTAGAGGGAGAGCGTCGCTCCTTCGAGAATATCAAAGTTGACCTCATGCGCCGCATAAAAATGCTAGAGTACGCCCTCCGGGTTGAGCGGTTTGTACCAATCCTCTCGTCTGCTTTGTCTATGGACGTGACGTGCTTGACGCGAGCAGCTCGAAACAACTCTCACAACCCGCCCCTCTCGCATCCCAGTCGGCACTCCCCGCAAAGGTGGCCTCTTTGCAACCTGCTTCCCAGAAGGACGAGACATCTAGCCACAAGGAAGGTAGTAGTCCTAGCTCTCCTCGTAGCGAAGGTATTTCCGTTTTCTATTCATCCCCTTCTCTCGCTGACGCGGTCAAAGACTCTCCCTTACCCCCAGAAAGGGGACCGAATGGTACCTCGGCTGCTGGTTCAACGAGGGCGAGTGCATGGGCAGGGCCATCATCGTCGGGGTGGACGAATACCAATGGCCCTGCCTCAACCGCTGCCATAGGAAAACCATCACTTGGTCGTGACCCCAAGAGTCGCGCTCGCAGTAGGGACTACCTTAAGCAGTACGCCCTTGGCTTAAAAAAGCTTTCGATTTACTTATGTCTCCCAGATGCCTGCAAGAGATGCAATATCTCACTTCCCCTCAAGCGTTGAACCCATTGCCCCCCCGACAACTTGCAACGAATCCATCTCTTCCTGTCACTCTTCCCAACGTTCCCTCGTTCGACCAGATGGGCTATAATACACGGCCGCGAAAACTCATGTCCGAGGCCGGCAAAGATTTTCCGCTCATGAATAACATGAATGTCATGTCAACGCCTGCACCCGCTGCAGGTCCCTCTACAGGGCCCCAGGTTTCCGCCCTTGAGCGTGCGCCTGGCATCGTATCATTATCCTCGCAGCAGAGTTCGTTGGCTCAATATCAGTCACCTCAGCCGCCAAGTAGTCAGCCTACCTCGGCGCCATCTGGGCATACGTCAGATGCGGATAAAGACAAGGACGAAACAATGTTTGAGTCCCAGTCACGCACGTCTATTTATCGTCCTGACGATAAAGGAGAATGGAGGGAAAAGCTGGGGCTGTCGTACACGAGCCCCACAGGCCCACTTGCGGATAGCGCCTGGGACCGTCGTCCAAGGGAGGAAGATGACGATGTTAAGGAGGATGATGCGGAGGTTGAAGAGGATGAGTCGAATGTACTTGGTGAGAGTGAAGGCACCAAGGTCTGGAGAACCAAGAGAACACTACGAAAGTAAGCGCCGTTGACTGGCCTATCCTTGTTGACACCGTTCTCACACACGTATAGTCACCTTGATGCGGTGCGGGCGATTGCTTTCCATCCTACCGAGCTCTGCCTTGCCACCGGAGGTGACGACTGCACTGTTAAAGTCTGGCGAACAGATGTTACTGGCCTTGCTTCGTCCAAGTGCGCAAAATTCTTTTGTTGGCCCCTGCCTGGCATCTATACTCACATTGTTCCGATGCAGTGCTCGCCCGGTTACTGAGGTTGAACCACAGTTGACCCTCCGTGGCCATTCAGCGGCTATTACCCGCCTCATCATTGCACCCTCCAAGCAACTTATTTATTCTGCATCTCTCGATTCAACAGTTCGTGTCTGGGTGCTACCGTCCTCAGCTCATACTACCTATGCGCCATTCGATGCCTCACGACTTCGTGGAGAGCTCATCGGACATACGGATGCTGTATGGGATCTCGCGCTCGTGCGCGATGAGTGCACCCTCGTCAGTGGTGGCGCGGAAGGAGCTGTCAAGGTGTGGGATGTTAGCGATTCGTCCGGCCGTGGTTCATTGCGCCTATCTTGGACATACAACGGCGTGGACTATGACGGCGAGGAATCCGACGATCTGCCAGGCGTGATCGCTGTGGAGGCTATAAAAGTTGACCTGAAAAAGGTTGCAGTCGCATACCAAAACTCAACAATTAAAATATTCGACATTGTGCACGGGAAGGAGTTGGCAGTTCTGCACAGCGAATCAGGAACTGGTAAGTTGAGTAACTCATGCGTATTGCCCACCTTACCGACCTTCCTTCAGACGGCGGGCTTTCACAAGCGAATAGTATAGTTTCGCACCCAACAATGCCCCTTCTTATTACCGCCCATGAGGACAAGTACATAAACATCTATGACATCAACACCGGTCAGTCCCACTGTGAATGATTGACCTATTCGGCACTAAATTCTTCTTAGGCCAATGCACGTACTCGATGCCTGCCCACTTGGATGGTGTGACCTCCTTATCCATAGATGCCGCCGGTTTTTCTCTAGTATCTGGCGGTCATGACTGCTCAATCCGCTTTTGGGACATACTTGGTACCAAAGCATGTATCCAGGAGATCACGAGCCACCGCAAGAAGGCGCACGAGGGTGTGCTTGACGTACAGTTCCACTCCTCTCTACCTTTCATGGCCAGTGCGGGTGCGGATGGCATTGTTAAGCTATACGCCTCGTCATAATTCGTATACCTCCACACTTATTCGGATAGACTCCACGTAGCTTTACTATCTGCTCATTATTGTATGCCAAAGATTTCATCCGGGAGCACAAGGGTGTCATAGGACCAACGTGAACACTAAACCAACCAATGTTCGTGATTCAGCCCAAAAAAAAAAGAGATCACTGTGAAAAAGGCAGATTTGAAGTCAGAAAAAAAGACAGGGCTATTGACTATCGATACAGTGCAGATCCGATATGCGTATCGCTACATGTTAATAATGTACACGCGGCTGCGCGACGTGCTGGGCCGAAACGAAAAGTCCATCGATGAAGACGTGGAAAGTAAAAAATTAAATAACTACGAGGGTTGACCTCGTCAGCGCAATGCTCTCGAAAATAAATGGCCGCACACATACTGATCGTCATGCCCTGCTCGGCACTCAACACTTCTGCGCCGAGGCCCCTGGCCCGTACCAAGGCCTCCACCTGGTCCCGGATGACATGACATATCGGCCGGCTATACTTCTGCTCCAAATCGTCCTTGCAATGCGTGATGTAAATGCGCAACCCGCCGAGCGGCTCCAAGGGTGTGTCGGCGGATTTGTGCCGACGGCGTTTCTTCCTCTTGGGGAGCGCCTCGTCGGCTTTGCCGCCGCCGCCACCGCATCCGCCCCCGACACGCGCGACTTCGTCCGCGAGGACGGCGAGCTCGTCCACGAGGTGCTCGGGGCTGAGGTGGCCGTAGAGCAGGTGGTCCGGCCGGCCGGACGGCCAAGAACATTCTATGAAGATGGTGGAGAGCGTGGCGGGTATCTTGGGCGCTGCGGCGCGCCAGACGGCGATGGTCTGCGGCTTGGACGCGAGGCTGTCCGGGGAGACGTCGCCGAAGAAGAGGAACTCTTGGCCGGAGGGGTCGTGCCGGATGAAGAAGGCCGAGGACTCGTAGTCGCCTAGCGTGTCGTTCTTGCCGTGCAGCACGGGCATCGCCCTGACCGAAACGTCGGGGAAGATCGTCCTGTAGTCCTCGTCGAACGGTAATCTGTGGTTTGTTGGGGGGTTTTTTTTTGGCGGATTATGAGCGTGAGAGACGTGAAAACGGAAGTCTCTGTTGGAGATAATCGCACGCACGGGTCATAGAGAAGTTTATAGGCGGCATCGTCCGCATCCCACGACGCCAGATTGGGCCATATTCGATCGGAAAATATGGTCTCCAGGGTCTTGAGCGTGTGCTGTGGGGCGCATACTCGTTTCCTGGGGCCCCGAAGAGATCCCGCAGATAACACGAGGCCATTGACGTGGTCCAGGTGCGCGTGGCTAATGACGAAACAACTGGAGGGGAGGTCAAAAGGGAGGGAATGGTGTCCGTCATGGCGTTATGGGTCGCGAAGAGAAGAACCCCGACTAACTGAATGAGCGAATAGACTTGGTGTGCGGTTAGTTTGTCGAGGAGAGTGGGGTCTCTACTGAGCAGCTGGTGCAGGGTTCCTATCCCCGAGCCTGCGATGGAACGTTCAGAAGAGACTGGGCGGCGTGGCGTATGCGAGTTTGCGCCTCACCTGCTTCAAGAGCAATTATACCATCTTTCCAGGAGGCGTCACATGGCTTAAATAAGTACCTATCCCAGGATGTGTACGATTGGAACGATTAGAGCCGGACGTGCGTCTTTCGTGAGAGGAAAAAAGACGAGACGAACGAGGATAGGTTGGTCTCATAAGGCCCTCCACCGCTGCCCACGACAACCAAGTCAAAGGTGGGCATGAGGAGATGGGGGAGGTGAAGGGCTGACGATAAATTTCGCTTCCAATTAATATTCAAGTCGGCTCTGCCCGAACAAGGACAGGGACGGGAGAGCGCTTTCGCTGACTCGGGCGACATTCTTACTATCACGCCACCAAGACAGAGTGGAGAGAATCACATAGTGGGATAAAGCAACAAAGGAGTGACTCGGTGGACAACGAAAGAGGTGAATAAGCTCAAAAGGTAATTAAAAAAATGACTCGGTCAACATAGAAAACAAGCACAGAAGAAATCCTCCCACAATACGTTAGGCCTCAGCCGCCACTCAAAAGGCTGTTCAACGCCTTTTGAAAGTCGTACGAACTCGCCTCCAGTGCAGCGACAGCCTGCGTACGACTGAAGCCCATGCTACACAGCTGCTTCACAGGTTCAACATCGTCATCAACGGAGGGTGTCCCCGTTCCGCGGTTCTCGTCAGTTATCGGAGCCAAATGGTGGGAAGGAGGCAGTGAGTCTTGTGTCCCCTTCTTCTTCCTGAACGGCAGACGGATCTAAAATCGGCACAAGTGTCATCTGTTCTACCCCCGAACACTGGGCTATGTTACTTACGCTGAGTTTCGAGTGCCGTACCTGTTCCTTACCACCCTCCTTGGAGGACGACGACGTGGAGGGCTTTCCCCTGGGAGATGACATACGTCGTGGGGGAGAAGCACCGGAAGGTAGCGCAGCCGGCAAGGTCACTGTGTCGCGGGGGGATGTGGTTTCCCGAGGTGGGGAGCCCGAGGCAAACGTAGACACCGGTGACTGTGTTACTTGAGGGATCGAGGATGTCCGGGATGACGCGGTCCCGAACGCACTGCCCCTTTGTGTGGGATCGGGATCGAAGGCGTCACCAAGCGAGGGGCTCGCGGCATCCGCATTGGATGGCGGTTGACTCGGCGTAGCCTGGGTTGTGGCAGCAGGCGCAGGCGGAGTCAAAAGGTTAGGTGTAAAAGCTTGCTCGAACGAGAATGGCTTGGTTTCGAAAACTGGAGGAAGGACAGGGAGACCGTCGACGGTGG
>WNFC01006228.1_pt1 | contig 13131 bp, 8 predicted proteins | sample 5400541 | NCBI WGS metagenome assembly WNFC01 (sample SAMN13153342, study PRJNA577476) | soil metagenome | isolation source: 120 cm saprolite under Douglas fir tree site 2 hole 2 replicate 1 | place: USA:California | collected 2015-04-18
TTTCGTGGCTTGCGGCTAGCCGAGCAACGGCCGACCCCACCTCCCTAGTGTATCTGGTGCAGCGGAACACGGGTTACAGTTCTTAAGCCGGCGCGCCCAAAAGTCGCACGCCAGCTCCCTCGCAGCAGTTGCCAGCGTCGTGGATGCATCGCGACGCTCACTCGCTCAGCCGAAATTGCGGGTAGCTGTCGACGTTCAGGATGAAGGCGTACGCAGTCACTCTGAGTGACCAGCGCAGGACGCCGACGACGAAGTCGAACATGCTGGCCCACATAGTGGAGGTATAGACCAGACGGTTGGGCGGGCGCGCCTAGAGGACCGTGGGTTGGAGCCGGCATCGGCGCAGGTGCTCCTGTGCGGGGTGCTTGACATGTAACTGATCGGTCACTAGTATAGCCATGTGACTAATCGGTCACGAGTCCGCCGCTGAGCTCTTGCCGCGGTTGAACGACGACCCGGCGGTCCACCGAGCCATAGAATCTCGAGATGCGCCTGGTGTCCTGGAACTGCCGGTCCGGCTTGCATCGCAAGCTCGAGGCTTTGCGGGGCCTGGTTCCGGACATCGCCATCATTCCTGAGTGCGGCAGTCTGGAGATACTCCAGACCAAGGCGCCTGGCCTGGCGCCAACCAGCGCGCTGTGGATTGGTGACAATCCGAACAAAGGTCTGGGCGTGTTCTCCTTCGGCCCGCACCGCCTGGTGCGCGATCACGCCTACGACCCGTCCATCCAGTACGCGCTTCCGGTGCGCGTGGAGGAACCGGGCCGCGTCGTGTTTCATCTCCTGGCAGTGTGGGCGCACCACGGTCTGGCGGGCCGCACGATGGCGACGCTGGGTCCGACCCTACGCGCCCTGGCAGCGTACGAACCGTTTCTGTGCGCCACACCGTCGATCGTGGCCGGCGACTTCAACAACCACGTGCGCTGGGACAAGGCCGGTAAAGCCTGGAACCACGCCAACACGGTCGCCACCATCGAGCGACTGGGCTTCGTCAGCGCGTATCACGTCTTCCAGGGGCTGGCGCAGGGGGAAGAACGCCACCCGACTTTCTACTGGCGGACCCGGTCGATCGACGGACCGACCTATCACATCGACTACGTCTTCATGCCGCGGGCCAGCGTGCGCCACCTGCAGTCGGTCGAGGTCGGCACGCGTGCTGAATGGATCGCAACCGGTCTGAGCGATCACGCTCCGGTGATTGTTGATCTCGACTCGGACTTCGCATGTCGCGTGTGACTGCAGCAGCGATTCTGCTGCTGGCGGCCATTTTGTGCGTGTCGAACAGCGCGGTGCCGCGGGCAGCCGCAGCGCGTGGCCCCGAGGCCGATGACATCTTGCGCTACGTTGATCCGTTTATTGGCACGGCGGGCGAAGGTGCGGTGTTTCCCGGGGCCGCCGCCCCATTTGGCATGCTGCAGTGGAGTCCAGACACGCGGCTTGGGGGAGGCGGCTATCACTATGATGACACCACCATCCGCGGCTTCAGTCTGACCCACCTGAGCGGCGTCGGGTGTCCAGGATTTCAGGATGTTCCGTTCATGCCCACGCTCCGCCCACCGCAGACCGCCGCCGACTGGTCCACGTATGCCGCCCATTTCGCGCACGCGGATGAACGAGCCTCGCCCGGGTACTACGCGGTCCGCCTCGAGCCAGCGGACATTCAGGTTGAACTGACCGCCACCTCGCGCGTTGGCTTCGCTCGCTTCGCATATCCGCGCGAAGCCGGTGACGCAACCCTGTTGATCGGCGCCGGAGAATCCGCGCTCGAGGTGTCCGCTGCGTCAATCGAAGTCGTCGGCGACGACCGAGTGGCGGGCTCGCTGACGGCTGGTGGGTTTTGTGGCCAGGACGCCCACTACACGATGTACTTCGTGGCCCAGTTCGAGCGGCCGTTTGCCGACTTCGGGACCTGGAGCGAGAGCGGACTGCACGATCGGCAACGGGTTGCCAGCGGTCCGGGCGCAGGCGCGTACCTGACCTTCGACACGGGGCAGACGCAGACCGTCCAGGTGCAAGTCGGCATGTCGTATGTCAGCATCGCCAACGCGCAGACAAATCTGGCAGCAGCGGGTCTGGACTGGGACTTCGCCGGGGCGCGCAGGACCAGCGCGGCCAACTGGCAGACCTGGCTGCAGCGCATTCGGGTTGGTGGTGGCACGCCCCAACAGCTGCGGCGGTTCTACACGGCGCTCTATCGCGTCTTCCTCCACCCGAACGTCTTCAGCGACGTCAATGGCGAGTACATCGGATTCGACGACAAGGTCCACGTCGATGCGGACCATGTTCAGTACGCGAATTATTCGGGGTGGGACATCTATCGCACTGAAATTCCGCTGCTCGCCTGGCTGGCGCCGCACGAAACCAGCGACATGATCCAGTCATTGATCCTGGATGCTGAACAGGGCGGGGCTCTGCCGCGTTGGCCGATCGCCAATACCGACTCGGGGATGATGGTTGGAGATCCAGCCGATCCAATCATCGCCGGCGCCTACGCGTTCGGGGCGCGCGATTTCGATGCGCCGCTCGCCCTGTCCAACATGGTGCACGGCGCAACCGATGCCACTGCCCAAGTGGGATCACACTCTGCCCGGCCCGGACTAGAGGAGTACCAGCAGCGTGGCTATATCCCGCTGGATGACCGTGAAATCTGGGGCGCGGCAGCCACGACGCTCGAGTACGCAACGGCCGACTTTTCGATCGCACAGTTCGCCGCGGCGATGGGCGAGCAGCCCGCGCAGCACACGTTCATGCAGCGTGCCCAGAATTGGCAAAGGCTCTTCAATGCCTCCTCCGGTTTCATCCAGCCGCGGCTGGCCAACGGCCTCTTCCTGGCGGGGTTCGAGCCAGGCACGTCCGTGCCGCTGGTCGACGACGGACAGGCGGGCTTCGTCGAAGGCAACACCTGGCAGTACACCTGGATGGTGCCCTTCAATCTGCGCGCGCTGTTCGATGCCGTCGGCGATGATGCCGAGGTCGTACGTCGCCTGGATAGCCTGTTCACCGAGTTGACCGCCGGTATGCAGCGCCCGCACGCATCGATGGGCAACGAGCCGTCATTCGCCACGCCATGGGCCTACGCATTCGCGGGTGCTCCATGGCGCACGCAGGCGATTGTGCGCAAGATCATGGTCGATCTCTTTCCCGACGCGCCGCTGGGCCAACCGGGCAACGACGATCTGGGGGCGATGTCGGCGTGGTACGTCTGGGCCGCACTCGGCTTGTACCCGGCCATTCCCGGCGTAGGTGGACTGATCGTCAGCAGCCCGTCGTTTACCGAGACGACCATTTCGAATGGCGACGGCACGGTGTTGCGTGTGGTCGCCGACCACACGGTCACCTCCAGTCCATATGTACAACGCGTGCGACTGAATGGACAGGATTGGGCCTCGCCCTGGATCCCGCTGACAGCGCTCCGGGGCGACACTCCCACACTTGACGTTTCGCTCGGGCCCACCCCGGCGCCCACGTGGGGTGCCGACACACGCAACGCGCCGCCATCATTTTCAGAAGGCGAGGCACCGCTCATTGGCCTGACACAACCGGCCGATGTGGTACCGCTGGTGGGCGATGTGGCCGAGCTGGTAGTTGGTGTCCGCAATATCACGTCGCGAACTGAGGTCATTCGCTGGCGAGCCGACGTGCCGCCCGGCGTGACACTCGAGCCAGCCTCCGGAATGCTGGTCGCCGATGGCCTGCGCACGACGACCGCCCACGCGCGCGTGTCCGGATCGCCTGGCCTGAGCAGCAGCCAGATCGCCTTGCACTTCGATTCGCCCTCCGAGACGCTCGCCGACCAGGCAATCCAACTGGTTACCAGGCAACCGTGACCGGCCGCACGACGCGGCGAGCGTTTGTGGCCATGGCGCTCCGCTCGTCGATGGTCGCCCTCGCGGCTAGTCGAGTACAGCCAGCATTCGCTCGGGAGGACGGTGAGCCGCTGGCGATCGCCGATGGTGATCCATGGGTTCGCATTGTTCCTGACGCGGCTGGCACACCGGTCATCGTTGTCGGGCGTGGGACAGAGGCCCTGCTCGCATCCGACGCGCCGCTGCTGTTGATTTCGGACGATGCTGGGCACCACGCGCTGAACCCATCGCCCGGAGCACCAGACGCGGCGACCATCACCCTGTCGGGCGGCGATCGGCTGTGGCGCGGCACCGGCCGGGTGGCGTTCGAACCCGATCTACCGGGACTCATCCGCTTCGACCTTCAACTCGAGTATCTCGGACGAACACCCACGTCGATCTCGGCAAAACTGCAGTGGGCCATACAAGGGACCCCGCCAGCCAAGTTTATGGTGCCAGGTTTCTTCTACGGCCTGGGGCGGCCGGCCGGCTATCGTGGGCACCCATACCCGCGCCTCGACCCAGCTGGCGGCGATGCCGACGACCTGGTCTCGAACCAGTGGGGCTTCCGCGCCGATCGCGCATCGCATACCACTGTCCTGGCGTGGACTGACACTGCCTGTGTTGGCCTCGCCGCTGAGCCAACATTTGGCGGACAGCCAGTCGGCCTCGAGTTGGGGATTACGAACGGCCAGGGCTGGCTCGCGTTGAGCTTCCCAAATGAAGAGTTTCCACGCAGCTACGCCCTGACCGACGACGGTTGGTATCCAGCCAACTATGCAGTACGCAGCGTTCAACCTGGCCAGGAAATCACGTTGACGAACTGGGTGTATGTCTCGAACCCGGACCCGCATGCGTACGACCCTCTGGTGAGATGGACGTACGCGCGCAGCCGTGCGTCATCTGACCTGCGGCCGTGGTTCGACGCCACGTCAGCCGCCGGTCTGGCCGCCACGGGTATTGCGCGCTGGCACGCCGACCCGGACCGGCACGTGTTGTTCGAGGCGGTGTGGTTCGACGAGGTACCAGGTCAGTCGCGCATCGCGCGTCGACAGGAGCATGTGGCGTGGGTGAGTGGCGTCCCAACGGCCCTGGCTGTCGCCCGCTTCGCGCGGGAGACGGGCGACACGCGGCTCGCAACCATTGCGACCGGCGTCATCGACCGCATCGCGACCGAGGCGGTGGGGCCGGCGGGTGTGTTCTGGTCGGACTGGATCGACGGTCGCGGATGGGGCTCCGGCTGGAGCCCCGTGGCTGGCTGGATCCAGGCGCGGACACCGGCCGAAGCGACGCTCTTTTTGTTACGGGCATATGCTGAAGAGCTGGCACTCGGGCGCGCGCACCCGCGCTGGCTGGAGGCAGCGCGCGACAACCTCATGTTTGTGATGCGCGTGCAGAACGCGGATGGCAATTTCGGGGCGTATTATCGCGCGTCGGATGGCCAGGTCGTCGACTGGTCCGGGAGCGCCGGTCTACTGTGGGCGGCCGCCCTGGTCGAAGGCTGGCGCGTGACCGGCGATCAAGTGTTGCTCCAGGCTGCTCGACGAGGCGGCAACTATTACGCGGCGCAGGTGGCCCAGGCAACGCTGCGCGGCGCTCCAGAAGACGCCGATCTCACCACCAGCAGCGAAGACGGGTACAACGCGCTGCTGGCGTACATGGCTCTGTATCGGAGCGACACGACCGAGCGGTCGCGCTGGCTGGAACTGGCTCGACAAAGCGCCAACTGGATGCTCACATTCCGCTTCGCCTACAACGTCAGCTTTGCGGATGACACGTTACTGGGGACCCTGGACTTCGCGACGCGCGGTGGCGACCTGGCCTCGCCGCGGAACAACCATCTGCACGTCTACGGCTTGATCTGCCTGGCAGACTTGCTGGATCTCTGGGAAACCACGCGTGACCTGTACTACCTGGAACGGGCCCGTGACGCGCTCTTGTTCTCATGGCAGACGATTGCGCGCTACGACGGTGACTTCGGTGCAGGCCAGGGGATGATGACCGAGCAGTGGTTCCAAACAGATTGGATCGGCATCAAGGGCGACATGGAGCGCATCTCGCACGTCTGGTCGCTGGGGATGGTGCTGCACGGCTGGTATGCAACTCACCGATTTGGTGATCTGGTGGTCGACGGTCGCAGCGGCCACGTCGTGCTGCTCGCCCCCGGCGCGCTCGGCGAAGTGACTGCCCCCAGGGGCACCGGACTGGCCTTCGAAATCGCCAACCCGCTCGATCACCCGCTGTCACTGCGAGCGCGCCTGGTGGACGTCCAGCGGGCGTCCATCCTGATCAACGGCAGCGCGGTTCCAGTGCAATCTGAGGACTCGGCTGTGTTCACGTCGTTCGTGGTTGCGGCGGGCGACTCGGCGCGGATCGAGATCGCCACCGGCTAATGAGGCTCTCGAGGACGATCGTCGCCTGCAGCCTGGCCTGCTGCTTTGCACTCACACCCTGTGCAGGATTCACCACTTCTGAACCAGCGGCTGCACCCGTCGGCAACGTCAGTGTGTGGGTGACGTCGCCCGACCGCGATCAACTCCTCGCCCAACACCCAGATATCGCCTTTGAGGACGATGGGCCGACCGCGACTCCGTCAAATGTGCAGGTCGATCCAGGCCAGCGTTTTCAAGAAATCGATGGCTTCGGCGGCGCCTTGACCGATTCGTCAGCGTGGCTGATCTCCACGGGACTCTCCGCGGAGATGCATCGCCGCGTGATGCACGACCTTTTCGATCCACAGGCCGGCATTGGATTGAGCTATGTCCGGATCGCCATCGGCGCGAGCGACTTTGCGCGTGAGCACTACACCTATGACGATCTAACCAGCGGCCAGACAGACCCCGGGCTTGCTGGCTTCTCGATCGAGCACGATCGCGCCTACATTGTGCCAGTACTCAAAGAGGCGCTGGTGCTGAACCCGCGACTGCACATCCTCGCCTCACCCTGGAGCCCACCGGCCTGGATGAAGCTGCCGCCCACGTTGTTCGGGGGCACGCTCAATCCCGCGTGGTACGCCACGTACGCCGACTACTTGATTCGCTTCATCCGAGCCTACGAACACGAGGGCATTCCGATCGCGGCTATCACCGTGCAGAACGAGCCACACTACGCCACACCGGACTACCCCGGCATGTACCTGGACGCCCCCGCGGCGACAACCTTCGTGCGCGATTACCTGGGCCCCGCCTTTGTCCGCGCCGGCCTCACCACCCAGATCCTCGTTTGGGACCACAATTGGGACGAACCGGACTATCCACTGTCCGTGCTGGGCGACCCCGGCGCACGAGCGTACGTCGCGGGGTCCGCCTTTCATTGTTACAACGGAGAATCCACCAGCCAAACGGAGGTTCACGACGCCTATCCGGACAAGGACATTTATCTGACCGAATGCTCCGGGTATGACCCGGTCGAGTTTGGGGCTGATCTGTCGCGGGTGGTCCGCGACGTCATCATTGGCGGAACGCGCAACTGGGCGCGCGCCGTGCTGCTCTGGAACCTGGTCCTGGATCCGCACGACGGGCCGCACACCGGCGGCTGCACGAGCTGCACGCCGCTCATCACTGTCGGAGGGCCCACCCAGGTCAGCTACGGCCCCGAGTATTATGCGCTCGGACACGTCAGCCGGTTCGTGTTGCCCGGTGCCCGCCGAATCGAAGCTACCAGCAATGATCCTGGGCTGGACATCGCGGCGTTTGTCAATGTCGACGCCTCGATCGTTCTCCTGGCCCAAAATACGGATCTGGCTGAGCGAAGCGTCGTCGTGCGGTGCGGAACCCAGCGCTTCGCGACCATACTCGCCGCCGGCGCGCTCGGCTCATTTATCTGGCCCGGCGCAGCATGCCCGCCAGGCACCAGGTCAGCCACACCAGCAGGTTGATCGAGGCGTTCACGAGGCGCGCGACCTGGATCGGACGGCTTTCCGGATCCATCTGCAGCACGTCGAACAACAGATGATCGTGGAGCGCAATGTTCCAGAAGAGCGTGATCGTCAGGAGCACGAACGGTACGAGCAGCAGTCGTCTGGTCGGCCAGGCCAGGGCGAGCAGAGGCAGCACCAGGAACAGATGGTTCTCATGCGCCTGCGTGGTAAAGAGGAACCAACCGAGCACCCCCAGCGCCGCGGTTTCGGCGAGTCCAGTCTTTCGCCGCCAATACAGGGAGCAGGTGAACAGGAGGACCGCGCCGACCAGCACCGCGGCAGCACCACGATAGGTAAGCGGACCGACGAAACGCGCCAGATCGTCGCTGGCAAAAGGGTCGTAGCCGTGGCGTGCAAGCACGAGCCACCAGACGTTGTGCGCGTTGCCAGTCACGGTCGGCATCACCGACGCGACGGTCCCCGGCAAGGTCAAGAACTCACCAAGCCGCCCACTGAGCAGAAACGGGAGCAGGACCAGCGCACCTGCGCCAGCACCAACCAGCGCCGTCTGGACAAAACGTGTGGCACTTGCCTGCCGCACGAGCCCAATCGCGTACACCGGGAGGATGAGCCAGGCTTGGGGTTTGGCGAGCACAGCCAGCGCCATCGCCGCGGCTGATGGCACGAGCAGTCCGCCGCTCAGCCAACCGAGCGCCAGCACGCTGAACAGGCTGTGAGCCCCGTCCAGCTGGCCCCAATACGCCACGTCCAGGACCGCCGCCGGGTTGAGTGCGTAGGCCAGACCCGCCACGCCAGCCAGCCTGCGGCCAGCCTGGCGCTGCACCAGGAGGTAAATGGCCAGCGCACAGAAGAGATGCCAGCCGACCGCGGTCAGCTTGATGGCGCGTACCAGCCACGAACTGTGCAGCGCCCGGTCCACGTCGAAGGCAGGGTCAACCCACAGTCTGTAGGCACCGCCCGCCAGTGCGAGACCGTACAGGGTCACGGGCGGGTACACGGCGTAGGTTTCGTGGTACGTCCCCGAATAGGCCGCCTGTATGCCATTGATCGATACCAGGCGCGTCCAGTAGACGTAGTGGATCATGTCCCCCTCGGCACCACTTTCGCCCGAGGTCGCAGCGACGAGAACCACAAACACGCCGACTACCAGGAACATGACGCCGGCGGTCAACGCGCGCGGACGCAAGCCAGTAGTGTAAGGGGGCGAGTGTCCAAGTCTTTGCGCGTGTCGCGGCTCGACGTCGAAGTCATGGTCCAGCGGTGGGCATCGGATCCGGTACTCGCAGTCATCCTGGGGGTCCTGGCGCTCGCGATTCGGGCGTACCAGATCGGCGCCCAAAGTATCTGGTACGACGAAGCAGTCAGCCTGCTCAACGCCCGACTACCAGGCCTGACCAGCGTGATCAGCGCTACCCAGAGCGATGTCCATCCGCCCCTCTACTACCTGCTCCTGCACGCGTGGCTCGCCGTCCGCCAGACGGACGGGTGGGCGCGTCTCTTGTCCGCCATAGTCGGCGCCGCGTCGGTGTCCCTGACCTACATGGTGGGCGTCCGGCTGCTGCGCGCCCGGCTGGTTGGAGTGGTGGCGGCGACTCTCCTCGCCTTTGCTCCCGCGCATGTGGCGCTCAGCCAGGAGGCACGCATGTACCCCTTGCTCGGACTGCTGACGGTCGTTTCGGTGCTCCTCCTCGATTGGGCCCTGCGTCGAGATTCCGTCCGCGCCTGGCTGACCTATGCGCTCGTCTGCGCGCTCCTGCCGTGGACCCACTACTTCGGGTTCTTCGTGCTTGCCGCGCACGGCCTCGGCAGTCTAGTGCTGGGCTTCCGCAAACCTCGTCTGGTTGCGCGCGCGTGGCTTGCGTTGGCGCTCGCCGGTGCCCTCTTCCTGCCCTGGCTACCCAGCTTCAGCGCACAACTGGCAGCGGTTCATAACGGATTCTGGATAACCGCATTCGAACTGGAGCAGCTGGGTGAGACGTTCCGCGAGTTGGCCTTGTTCTACACTCCGGACCACGGTGCCCTCAGCGATCCGCTGACGCAGGCTGGCTCGTATCTGTATTACGCGCTTGCGCTGGGCGGCACCATCGTCGTCATCTTTCGTCGGCGCTCGGCCACGATGCTGCCGCTGGCTTTGGGAATCCCAATCGGGCTCGCGATTGCTATGTCGGTGTGGGTCGTGCCGATCTACAACGAACGCTATCTCCTATTCACGCAACCCGCATTCGTCCTGCTGGCCGTCGTCGGCCTGATGGACCTGCGCAAATGGTGGCGTGTGGGCGCAGTGGTGCTGCTTATGGTTGGCAACCTCGTCTCGCTGCGCACCTGGTTCAGGGACGACTTTTACGCGCGTCCCGATCTACGACAGGCATCACACGAGATTGTCGCCGGATTCCAGTCAGGCGATGTGATCCTGCACAGCGCGGCGATGACGAACCTTCCGGTGACCTATTACGTCGGCAACGGCTATCCGACTGTTGAATTGGGACCCAATCAGCGCGAGCACGTGCAGCAGATCGGGCACGAATACCGCCGCGTGTGGTTGGTCCGGACCGAAGACTCGGCAGGCAACAGCGTGGATGTCGAAGTGGCGATGTTCATGGCTGACTTCAAGTTGGTCCAGAAGGTGCCACTGAAGGGGAACGCAGCGATCTATCTTTACCAATCCCCGTATGGCTGAGGCCTACGGACAAGAGGGCCGGTCGGGTATTGCTGGCCGGCCAACCTGATACAGCTTGACCCCCAGCAGGTCGTATCGGGTGGTTATGCGCCACTCACAGAGATCTACGCCGGCTTGCTGCTCTGCTGACGCGGCCGCGTCGGGATCCTGTACGTCATAGCTGGCCACGTACCAGAAGCTCGGCCGGTCTGCGACGACACCCCGCAGCGAGGCGCGGTCGCCGGCCGCGATCAAAGCATCGTCCAGAGAGCCGCGATCGTAATACGCGAACGGATACTGCGTAAACTCCGTCGTGTGGATGACGAGCTGGTCCGCACCTGCCGAGGAACGCACTTCCTCCACCGCCGCGCGCAGGTCCGACCGGCTGTAGAACGGGTCCGTGTAGAGCGGTGGCAGATTGACCACTACCTCCAGGGCGATGATGCCGGCGACGGCTGCGCGCAGGGGCCTGGTGGGCAGCGTGCTTGCCGCGCGGGCGACGATCAGCCAGAAGGCTGGCAGCACATACGCGGTGTAGCGCACCACGAACAGTGGCACGATCGACATCGAGAGCAGCACCGGCAGGAGCGTGCCGCCGATCACGATCGAACCAAGCAGCAACGTCAGGGATCGGTTTCGCGCGGGAAGTAGCGCGAGCGGCAGAAGCGCGAGAATGCCCCAACGGGCAGCTCGAGCCAGCGGATCTCCACCGTGCCCTGGAGGCGTACTGGCGATGAATGAGAAATACGTCTGGGCAAACGCGCCGACATCGGCCCGTTCGATCCAGGTGCTCGTGCCCGCCTGCCCGAGCAGAACGGGCACCCAGGGGAGGTACAGCACGCCGATGAGCAAGAAAGCGAGGCATGCCCGACGGTCCAGATGGCGTTGCCAGACCATCTCCCCAGCCAGCCAGGTGGCCTCGGCAACCAGTAAGAACATGCCATAGTTGTGGCTGTAGAGGGCAAGCACGCTGACCGCGGCGAATGTCAGCCACCAGCGCCGTGTGCCGCGCGCGCGAGCTTGGACCAGTGCACAGACGGATGCCATGGCCAGCAGCCCGAATAAGGCATACGCGCGGGCTTCCTGGCTCAACGCGATGTGAAACGAGCTCGTGGCGAGCAGCACAGCCGCCAGCAGACCAGTCCGCCAGTCGAACAACCGCTGGCCTAGCCATGCGGTCAGACCGACGGTCGCACTGCTGCACAGCACGCCTGGCAGACGTAGCCAGGCGTCATTGGTCGCCAACGGCAGCCAGGCGTGCAACAACAGGTAATACAGCGGCGGGTTCAAGTCATGGGCAGCCGCGTCCAGCAACGCGGGCATCGGCAAGGCCGCGACGCCGACGCTGAACGCTTCATCGAACCACACGCTCTGGCGGCTGATACCGAGCAAACGCAACGCGAGTGCAAGCGCCGTAATGCTGACAACAGCCATCAGTGGCGCACGAGTGGCCAGCACAGGACGCCTACGGTTGTAGCCAGGCCAGCGATCGTGAGTCCCACGCCGTGGTCGAATGGCTGCGAATCGAAGAACACCTCCACGTCGTGCACGCCGGGCTCGAGCAGAACAGCGCGGAAGAGCACGTTGGCGCGGAGCACGGGCACGTCGCGCCCGTCCACACGGGCACGCCAACCGGGATACCAGGCCTCACGCTGCAACAAGTACGCTCGCTCCGGTACGCGCACGCGTGCTGACCAGTGCGCTGGCTGCGTATGGTCCGCGGGAACAGCCTCCGCCTGGCGGCTACTTGACAGTGTCTCGACGCCTGGCACCGGGGCGACCACCACTTGTCGAGTCGGATCAAAATCCTGGTCGGCCAGACGACTCAAGGCTTCGCGATCGTCGGCCACGCTGGCGCTGTACTCCAGTAACGCGAAGGGGACCGGGGCACGATCGGCATACAGTCTGACGTTACTGTTTGGTAGATCCAACCGCTCCCAACCAGGCGGCACAAGCGACTCGTCGATTGGGTTTGTGAGTATGAATTGCACGCCCAGCAGGCTCAGCAGCCGCTGCTCAGGTGGAGCCCCGAGCGTCGACGCAAGTATGCCATCGGTGCGCACTTGCTCAGCCGGAGCGAGCAGGCTAGCCAGTTGGAGGAACCTGTGCAGCGGGAGTACGCCACCGTCATAACCGTCAGTGCCGCGGAGTCCGACCTGGAGTGGCAGGTTGGCGACGAGCGCGTTGCGCCAGCCGGTTGCCTCAGCCACGCCGCGGATGACCCAATCCGGTTCGCCTGTCATCCGCGAACGCAATGCGTCAAGCTCGTCAGCGGTGTAACCGCCATCCGCCAGACTCAGTAAACGGGCCGTGTCTCCGGCTCGCACCGCCGTCGCCGTTTCGGTCGCCAAGCGGCGCGCCGCCGCGCCAAATTGTGGAAGATCTGAGAGACGTGCTGCCTGCCTCGCCGGGAACGGGTCGGCGGCGGCATACAGCTCGACCGCGGTCGCTGCCACGAGCGCAGCCAGAGCCCAGCGCCGGGCCTGGCCGGTCCATCCACGCGCCGCTCGGTCAATCCAACTGGCACCGAGAACCGCCAGTGTGGCCCCGCCAAACGTCCACAGGAGGAGCCACCGAGCAGGCACCCTGAAGCTGTCGAATCCGGGAACCGCGGCAAAGAACCAGCCGTACCAGGCGGTGTTCGGGCCTAGAGCGAGAGTAATCCCCAGAACACACAGCACCACGCCGAATACCGCCAGGCGTGACCGCACCGCAAGTGCTGAAAGTCCCAAACACACCGGGACCGTGCC
>WNFC01006232.1_pt1 | contig 13130 bp, 10 predicted proteins | sample 5400541 | NCBI WGS metagenome assembly WNFC01 (sample SAMN13153342, study PRJNA577476) | soil metagenome | isolation source: 120 cm saprolite under Douglas fir tree site 2 hole 2 replicate 1 | place: USA:California | collected 2015-04-18
TGTCGACATCTGGATGGGTACTTTGAGCAAGGCGCTGGCGAGCTGCGGCGGCTACATCGCCGGCTCGCGCGCACTCGTTCAGTACTTGAAATACACGACGCCCGGCTTCCTCTACAGCGTCGGCCTGTCGCCGGCCGATGCCGGCGCCGCGCTCGCCGCGCTCCGCCTGCTGCACGCCGAGCCGGAGCGCGTCGCCCGGCTGCGCCGGATCGCGGCGCATTTCCTCATGCGGGCGAAGGCGCGCGGCCTCGATACCGGGCACAGCGCCGGCTCGGCGGTTGTACCAGTCGTGGTCGGCGCATCCCGCGTCGCCCTCGCCCTCTCACAAGCGCTCCTCGCCCACGGCATTCTCGCCGGTCCGATCATCCATCCGGCGGTGCCGGAAAGCGCGGCGCGCGTGCGCTTCTTCCTCGGCGCCGCACACACGACCGAGCAGGTCGATGACACGATCGACACCGTCGGCGCCGCTCTTGCCGCGCTTTCCACCGCCGCCGGCCGCCCCCGCCCAAAGGCGCCCGGATGACCTCTCTCGTTCGCGTCCTGCTCATTCTCGGCGCCGCACTTCTCGCCCTGCTGACGGATGTGGCTGCTTCTTTTCTTGTTGAAGCGCGGCTCGTGTTAAAGCGCGGGTCTGGTGGAAGCGTGGATCGTTCTGCGCCGGCCAGAGCAGGCAAGTCAGGTTCTGACCCGCTGCCACACCCGGCGCTCGCTCTAAGGGCCGCCGACAGAGCGGGGGACGAACGAATGAGGCGCCGCCCGCCCGTACCCTCTCTGGCGAATGGTCCTGCGCCGCGAAAGCCACGCCGCTCCGGGCCCCGTCTACCCCAGGTCTTCGGAGCTATCCCCCTGCGACGGCCTGACCTTCGACATCTTCGAAGGCGACTGAAGGGTGGGAATAAGCACTTCGATTGTCCTGTCTGAATCCGTGTAAGCCGGAACTGCTCTGAAGAGGACGCCGTTATGTTTGCTCCCTCGAAATGGCCGGACGATCGGATCGCCGAGAGCGAAACCACCTTCCCGGGTCTCTGCCGAAGTCCCATGCAGCATATCCTCGCCGGTTGGGCCGCCACCGTGACAATCCGCATCGCCGCGCTGGTTGCCTCCGTCCTATGACGCCGGCGACGGATGGCACGGTTCTGCGACCTGACCGATCAGGTCCTATTCGTCCGCTTCGAGCTTTAATGCGGAAGCTATTCCGTGGTCAATCGCGCAGCGAGCGCAGAGCCGGCGGACGCAAACCGCAGGGGTTGCGGATAGGACGAGGTTAATAGCCGGGGAGGGGCTTACGAAGCCATCGTGCTTGCGTCCGTTTTGCGAGAGGTTCCGCGGTACGCGAGAAAAGTTCGTATAGGTGGTTGCGTGTCCGGGATTTGAACCTTCCCGATTTTGCTTCGGGGAGCCTGACGAAAATCTGACAAAGTGAAGTCTGTTGTGCAGAAAAGTACGCTAGATCAACTATTTAAGATCTAACGCACAACCTTGCCAAGGTTGGGGTCGAGGGTTCGAATCCCTTCGCCCGCTCCAGCAGAAATCCGCAGAAAACCGCCAGAAATGGCGGTTTTTTCATGTCTGGAAGACAGCGCGGACTGGCACCCGGGAACACGAACAAAGCACGAATTGGCATGAGACTTTGACAAAAAACTGACAAACTCGGGGGCACTCGAGAGCGCAAAGCCCGACGGTTCAAATCACCCGCTTAGCCCCAGCCTTCTCTCGACGGCTCTGGTGCAAATGGCCGTCACGAGCATACGCTCCCTTCTACGCCGTGCAGACGTCAAGCCTCAAACACCGCGTTCCAGACTGCAGGCGCAGCTCGGCCTTGAACGCCTAGACGCCCCAGTCCGAACTGTCCCTTGCGGATGCGATGCATCAACTCGATGCCGGCGATTCGTGATCGCCGCATTCCTGAACGACTTGAAGCCTAGCATCACAGCAATGCGCTGCTTCACGCCCCGATGGTCCTGCTCAATCAGGTTGTTCAGGTACTTCGACGAGCGCAGCTTCGTGTCCGCGGACAGCAAGCCATCGGCTTTCAGCTCGCGCACCGCACGGTGAGATGCAGCGTAGCTGTAAAAACGCGCCCAACCGTGGCTCTGACTCACATTTGATGCAATTCAGGCGGAGGCTCGCGTTGGTTTCACATAAGGAATCAAGCGATGGCGCAAGCTCTCCGACCGTCAGCGTTGGTCCCGCGCGGTCTTGTCGTGGACGGTGTCAGCCTTGATGGCGCAGTTATGGTCATCGCTGTCCGCGCGGTGGGCAGCGCTAACGCCTGTCCGGAATGCAGGACGAACTCGGAACGGGTCCACAGCCGCTATCATCGGCGCTTGGCGGATCTGCCGATGGCGGGCCGGTCAGTTCGACTCATGGTCGTGGCGCGGCGATTTCGTTGTGACGCTGTCCTCTGCGGGCGACGTATTTTTGCTGAGCGGTTTGATCAGGACGTGCTGGCGCCGTGGGCGCGGCGTACCGCCCGGCTCGATCATATCGTCCACCACCTCGGGCTTGCCTTGGGCGGTCGGCCCGCGGCGAGTTTTGCCCGCAGGCTGATGCTGCCGGTGAGCAATGACACGCTGCTCCGTGTCGTGCGACGGCGCGGCAGTCCGCGTTTTGTCCCGCCGACGGTGGTTGGGATCGACGACTGGGCATGGCGACGCAACCAGCGCTATGGGACGATTATCTGCGATCTCGAACGGCGCAAGACGATCGCGCTGCTGCCGGACCGCGAACCGGCAACCGCACAGGCTTGGCTCTCAGACCAGCCGCAGATCGAGGTCGTCGCGCGTGATCGAGGCGGCGGCTACGCTTTGGCGACGACCAAGGCGTTGCCGCGGGCGACCCAGGTCGCCGACCGGTGGCACTTGATGGAAAATGCCAGCCGCGCGTTCCTGGATGCGGTGCGCAAATCCATGCGGCAGATCCGTGGAGCCATCGGTGCCGCGACGATCAATCCCGACCTGCTCACCGCCGCCGAGCGGATCCAATATGAGGGATACGTGCGCCGGGAAGACGCCAACGCCGTCATTCTCGGGCTGGCGAAGGAAGGGGTTGCGATCAAGGAGATCGTGCGCCGTACCGAGCACAGCCGCGGCCTTGTTCGTAAGGTGCTGCGCGGTCAGCGCTCCGACGTCTTTCGCGTTCGGGAAAGTTCGCTCGAATTGCATCTGCAATGGCTTGACGAGCAATGGACGACCGGGCAGCGCAACGCTACAGAGCTGTGGAGACGCCTCAAGAGGCAGGGGTTTCGCGGCTGCCTTCGGGTTGTCAGTGAGTGGGCCGCGCGCCGCCGTCAGGCGGAGAAGGTCGACAGCAGTGTCTTGAGCCGGGCGCCCTCCGCACGAACCATCGCACGGCTCATGACCATCGGCCGCGACGGCCTCTCCAAGGCCGAGACCATCACAATCGCCGCAATCGAGGGCGGCGTGCCGCTGCTCGTGCAGGCGCGGGAAATCATCGCTGCGTTCCAGGCCATGGTCCGGAAGAAGTCCTTGGCCGATCTCGAGCGCTGGCTGGAGCAAGTCCGATCGAGCCTCGTCGCGTCATTCGCCAATGGCGTTATCAAAGATCAGGCCGCCGTCAGCGCTGCAATCACATCACCTTGGTCGAACGGCCAGACCGAAGGCCAGATCACCAAGCTCAAGCTCGTCAAACGCCAGATGTACGGCAGAGGTAAACTCGACCTCCTTCAGGCCCGTGTGATCGGCGCCACCTAGGTTCATAGCCACCACCAAAATTGCGTCAGAGCCCAACCGTGGCCCCGGCAAATGGCGAAAATTTGGAATATTTCAACCTGCTTACTGCATTCGAGGCAGGGGCAAGCTTCGGTGCCGATGGGGGGTCAAAGGCCCTGCCGATCTACAGCATAAGGCCACGAATGTGCTCCAAGCTGGCTAGGACACTAGGAACAGGACTCGCGTGATGCTGATTTTCCAGGCTCAAGACTTGCTCGGCTAAAACGGCGCTCACGGCGACGGAACGCTCCATGTGCGCTCCGGCCTCGGTATGTCTGAGCCAATGTCAGCTATCTCAAACTCTCGCCCGAAAGCGGCCATTCCGCTATCGTGAAGAGTTTCGGGCGCCGGCAGGCGTACGAAAGTCGCCGAGGAACGAACCCGCGGGCCGCAGGTGATGGTCTATGGGGATTTCGGTTTTCGGCCGGTCCTGAGTATGGCGCTGCCGTCAGTGGGAAGCGTCAGGCTTCATGCAGAAGGATCGATTGCCGCGCGATCGGACCGTCTCCTCGGTGCGACGAGCCGCCGAGCGGGAGATTGTCGACATGGACGATGAAGATTGGGACACGCGGGGTCATTGCCCGAAGCGCGGTTCCTGGGGCGCATGGTGGGACCGAGCCATGCCGGGTCATGGCGTGATCTCCCGGTTCGGCGATGTGTCGGATGGCGGCGCGCGGGGCTGGCACCATCGCGCGAAAGTCTCGATGACGACCATGAGCCCACCGCAGTACGGGCATGGCGGGCGAGTATCGTCCGGTTCTGCCGGCATGTCGTCGTGAGGCGGCGCGACGGCGAGCAGTTCGCGCGCGCGTTCGAGGCTGGCCTTGCGGGTGGCGCCGGCGAGCAGGCCGTAATGGCGGATGCGATGGAAGCCGCGCGGCAGCACGTGGAGCAGGAAGCGGCGGATGAACTCGTGGGTAGCGAGCGTCATGACCTGCTGCCGCTCGAGACCGTTGCGTCGGTAGTTCTTGTACCGGAAGGTGACGCCGCTCGGGTCGAACGCGATCAACCGCCGGTTCGAGATCGCGACGCGGTGGGTGTAGCGCGACAGATAGGCGAGTACCGCTTCGGGTCCGGCGAAGGGTGGCTTGGCATAGACCACCCAGCGCCTCTTCCGGACGGGAGCGAGATGGCGCAGGAACGCACGTCGGTCGGCGAGATGGGCCATGGTGGCGAAGAAGGCGAGCCTGCCGGCTTGGTGCAGAGCCATCAGCCGGGTCAGGAACAAGCGGCGGAACAGCGCGCCGAGTACGCGCACCGGCAGCAGGAACGCGGGCCGTGAAGACACCCAGCGGTCGCCGCTTGGTGCGATGCCGCCGCCGGGCACGATCATGTGGACGTGCGGGTGGTGGGTCAGCGCCGAGCCCCAGGTGTGGAGTACGGCGGTGATGCCGATCCTTGCGCCGAGATGCTTGGGATCGGCGGCGATGGTCAGCATAGTCTCCGATGCGGCGTGGAACAGCAGGTCGTAGACGAACGCCTTGTTCTGGAAGGCGATGTCGGCGACCTCGGCGGGCAGCGTGAACACGACGTGAAAGTACCCCACGGGGAGCAGGTCGGCCTCGCGTTCGGCGAGCCAAGTGCGCGCGGCCGCGCCCTGGCACTTGGGGCAGTGCCGGTTGCGGCAGCTGTTGTAGGCGATGCGCCAATGCCCGCAGTCGGTGCAGGCCTCGACGTGACCGCCGAGCGCTGCGGTGCGGCAGTGCTCGATCGCCGACATCACCTTGAGCTGGTGCAGGCTCAGATGCCCGGCATGGGCGGCCCGGTAGGCAGGGCCTGCAACGTGGAAGATATCCGCGACCTCGAGCGAGGTGCGCATGCGGCCTCAGCCGTCGGGCCTTGCCTCCGGCCCGGTGAACATCGCCAGCTTGTCGAGCGGGCTGATGACGGCGCGCACGGTGCGCGTCGCGACTTTGGTGTAGAACGCAGTGTTCTCGAGCTTGGCGTGGCCGAGCAGCGCCTGGATCACGCGGATATCGACGCCGTCCTCCAGCAGATGGGTCGCGAAGCTGTGCCGCAACGTATGCGGGCCAACCCGCTTGGCGATATCCGCCGCGTGCGCCGCTTCGACGACAATGCGATGCAGCTGGCGGGTACTGATCGGCTTCATCGCGTGTTGCCCCGGAAAGAGCCAGCCGTCGCGATGCATCACGCCCTGCTGCCGCCCGACCTGCCACCACTGGCGCAGCAGCACGAGTAGATCGGTCGGGAGCATCGCGTTGCGATACTGGCCCCCTTTGCCGCGCTCGACCCGGATCAGCATGCGCTCGCTGTCGATATCGCCGACCTTGAGCGTCGAGACCTCGGCAACGCGGAGGCCCGCGCCATAGGCCACCGACAATGCTGCCTGATGCTTGAGGCAGGTCGTTGCCTGCAACAGGCGGGCGACCTCGTCAGGGCTCAGCACCACCGGCAGCTTGCGCGGATAGGTCACGCGGAACAGCTTGCGGGCAAGGTCGGGGCGGTCGAGGGTATGCGTGAAGAAGAACCGCAGCGCCGCGACGATGCTGTTCATCGTTGGCGCGGGAAGGCCCGCGTCGCGTTGCTCGACCTGGAACCGGCGCACGTCGTCGGCTGTCGCGGTGTCGGGTGGGCGTCGCAGGAAGGTGGCAAAGCGCCCGACGTCGCGGATGTAGTTGCGCTGGGTGGCGCGCGAGAACCGCCGCATGTTCATGTCTTCGATCAGCCGTTGGCGCAGCGGGCTGATCGGGGTAACGGGTAAGGTGGTGATCATCATCCAGCTCCTCAGTTGAAGGAGCCGTGATGCTCTGCCCGCCGCCGCCGACGCTCAATCCGGTGACTATCTTCGAAGCGGCACGCCTACCTCACCGCGCAAACCCCTCCCGCGCAGCGGGTTCGTTCCCCGGCCCCGTGTCGCCAGGAAGAGGTCGCGCCCAAGCCAGGCATCGAGGCACTCGCTACTAAACCCCGAAGCCCACATTCGGCAACAGTCAAGAGGGGGGCGGAAGCGGACCGCCGCGATCAATTACCTTCATCATCTGAGTAATCGCCACTGTGTCGACGCTCATGCCCAGACTCTCGGCGAGAGTCGCCGTGCTCAACATGTGCGGGACGGCGAGCAGATCCTTCTTGACCGCCTCTGCGCGCTACTGCGCCGTTGCCAACTCGCGCCTCAAGATGTCCGATCGCATGCTTCAGCCAAATGCCGCCGGATCACTTGTCGCCCAGCACTTCGTCTAGCTCATGCAGGCCCGAATTCCGTAACAGACGCTTGAACGTCGTCCTCGGATAGGGGCGACCGGGTTTTGGGTGAGCGGCAGCGAATTCGCGCGCCGTCTCGATTTGATCGCGCGTGAGGCCGGGATAATCCTCGGCGATCTCTTCCGGCGCCATTCCGCCGTCAAGGAGAGCCGCGATCCGATGCACTTCAATATCAGTATCTTTCATCAACGGCTCGCCGTCGTCAGAGAAATCCACTCGATTTTTCAGTTCGGCCAGCCTGGCCAGCCTCTGATCGACAGCATCGACCGCTTCCGCGATGTCGACGCGAAGTCGTGCTGCCCTTCGGCGAATACGCAAGCCCGTGGTGCACGTGACCGCGAGCCGCGGTGCCGTGCGCCGCACTCCCTGGCGATCCAAGTCGGTTGACCGACCGGCGCAAATCGATCCCTATGCACCCAAGCCAGCCGGACCTCCCATTCTCTTCGCTCAGAGCTTGTAGCCGAATTTGCGCAGCATCTGCTTGCGCGCTTCGACGTCGGACTCGGTTTCGATTCCCTTGCTCTTGACCCCGTCGACAACGCCGAGAATCCCTCGCCCGCTCTCGGTGTCGGCCACGATGACCTCCACCGAATTGGCCGTCGCGCAGTAGATGGCGCAAACCTCTGGCACGGCTTTGATTGCGTTAAGGATATTGATCGGGAATCCGCCGGTCATGAAGACAATGAAACAATGTCCGCAACTCAGCGCCAAGGCGTTCTTTTGCGCGAGCTCGATGAGTTCCGGGTCGTTTCCAGTCCGACGGACCAGAGCAGGCCCACTTGACTCACAGAACGCGATGCCGAACTTCATCTGAGGCACTGTCTGCACGATCGCCTCATGCAGGTCCTCGATCGTCTTAATGAAGTGCGACTGGCCGAGGATGAAGTTGATGTCGGTCGGCTTGTCGATCGGGACGGTTGTCAGTTCCATGGCAGTCTCCTCTGCATTGCGACCGCTGTCGGAGGGTCTGCTACGATCCGTCGCCGTCAGTACGCCGCAAGCGGGCTGACGACGAGCCGATCACTCCGATGCGCCAGGTTGCCGCGGCGGCGACTTTTGGCGTCCAAACTCCCCAAGCGGTCGGCGGCCATCGACTTATCTTATACCTTCTCTGCAAAGCACGTGCGTAATCTGGCGAAGGGGCCACCTTCGTGATCGTCCTCTGGCGACCGGCTTTGGCATGACCGGCTTGATGACGCGCGAGCCGTCACCCGTATTTCTTGGCGGCCGCCGAGGCTCAATTGCAGCGGGATGCGGCTTGGCAATATCGGCACTTTTACGGCGCGGGTTGAGCCGCTCGAACCGTCCGCAAGCCGGCCAAGGTCTCGGCCGATGTCGGCTTCTGTTCCGAGGCCAATCTCGACGCCCTCGCCGAACGCAAGATCCGAGCCTACCTCGCGACCGGCCGCGCCAAGCATCCCGAGGCGGGGAGGCCCAGCGCCGCGGGCCGCTCGTCTCGGCCACGCGCGCCGCGCTCAAGCGCTGCCGGCCACCGCAGCCGCTATCGCCTGCGAAAACAGATCGTCGAACCCGTCTTCGGCCAGATCAAGCAGGCCAGGCGCTTCCGACAATTCGTGCTACGAGGCATCGAAAACGTCCGCAGTGAATGGGCCCTCATCTGCATCGCACACAATCTCGTCAAGCTCGTGACGGCATGAGATGACCAGATCGCCCAACCTCCGAACTCGTCTGCCGGACCTCTCATCCCTGTGGCTGCCCAATCCAATGACCGATCGCAGCCGATTGCCCGGACACGCTCCTAGCTCACACTCCGCCGCGCCACTTTATCGAGCACCCCATGCTGGGAATCTGCTCGGCGGGTCCTTCGCCGGTGGATGCGACTTGGCGCATGGCATCGAAGAGCTCGCGCTTGGCTCCAGCCCGAGGGGCGCTCGTTTTGCCCTCATCGAGCCGGCCGTGGTACTGGAGATCGAGCGCGCCGTTATAACCGAAGAATTCCGGCGTGCAGACCGCGCCGTAGGCGCGCGCTATAGCTTGCGTTTCGTCGATCACGTAGGGGAAGGCGAAGCCGTGTCGGGCGGCGAACGCCCTCATGTTGTCGAAAGAGTCCTCCGGATAGGCCTCCGTGTCGTTGGGCATGATCGCGATTGCGCCAACGCCGAGCTTCTGGAGCTCTCGGACGTCTGCGACCACCCGTCCGATCGCCGCCTTTACATATGGGCAGTGGTTGCAGATGAACATGACGAGTGTCCCATTTGGTGCGGACACGTCCGCAAGCCGGTATCGCCGCCCGTCCACGCCTTGAAGATCGAAATCGAACGCCTTTCGGCCGAGTTCGGATTGCGCTGACGGTGACGCCATGGCCCTTTTCCTCCGCGTTGGTAGCGGATTCAGGTGATATGGTCATTGCGCCCCGCGAAGCAACGCAGCATGCGGCAGCGACTTCGAACTCGAACAGCGTGTCGACTTCCGCGATATCGGATTTCCGGGCGATCCGCCCTCGGCCCGGCCATGCACCGCAGGAAAGTCTTCAACCGAGATTTCCCCGGCGAGGAACCGAGGTGGTACCCTGCGGCAGGCTTCGAGCATCACCCGAGGGAGATTGCGTCATGGAAGCTCCGCTTGCCGAACGGGCCTGCACCCCTTGCCGCGGCGGAATTCCGCCGTTGACGCGCGAGGAAGCCGAATCCTTGCGTCGTCAGGCACCGGACTGGGATCTCGTCGACGACGCGACGCGGATCACGCGGACCTTCAAGCTCGCGAACTTCGCGGCAGCGCTGAGCTTCGTCGACCGGGTCAGCAGCCTCGCCGAGGAGGAGCGTCATCACCCGGACATCTCGTTCGGGTGGGGCTATGCGACGATTTCGCTGCGGACGAAGAAGATCAAGGGGCTGCACGAAAACGATTTCATCATGGCGGCGAAGATCGACCGGCTCGCCGTCGGCTGATGCGATCGAGGCCAAGCATCATGGCGCCAGCGATGCCGCCATCGAGCCAAACCCAAGCACGGCCGATACGGCGAGAGCTCTCGCTTGCGGAACTCCACGCCGACATCGCTCGATGTCTATGGGGTGCCGAAAACGGCGGTACATCCCAAGCTCGTAAAGCGTTCAAGCGCCTTGTGTGGCTCGAAGAGATTCGAGAGAAGCTCCACGGCATACCCGCCTCGCGGCGCATTCCGGTCGAGATAGCCGACCACGGACAAGCCCACGCCATCGCCCGCACGCTTGCACCGGTGTTTGCTTCCTGCACACATCTGCCTTTGCGCGCGGAAGTGTCCCCGTCGTCGTCCACTACTGGCCCCGCTAGACTAGGTGACGCTCAGCCGCCGCCTTCGCGCTTCCACGAGACGAGGCGTCGCCGCATGCGCCGCACATGGCCGCCGAACCAATAGATGCGTCCACACGCCGGACAGACGAACACCGGGCCACCGGAGGCGCGTGCGTTCAGCGGGACATGCGCCTCATATTTCGGTGCTGCGGGAACAAGGCGTGCGTTGTCTATGACGCAACGGGTGAACGGCGCGTGCTGCCAATCAAGGTCCAGCGCGTCAGCGATGGCACGCGCGTCCGCGTCGATGCTGGCGCCAACGAGCAGGACGACCCGAATCGCCTTTCGAGCGGCCGACGCCAATTGCCGGTCCTTGGTCAGCAGAATTCGTCCCTCCGCAATGCATCGCTCGATAAGCTCTCGGTCTCGTAGCCCGGAGGAGATGATCGCCGTATCGTAGCCCGCAGCCCGAAGCCAGCGGCCGAGCCGGTGCAGCATCTCATCGCAGAGTAGTCGCATTCAGATGATGAACGAGCGATGAGCCATGGCCGATCAGAGGAGGAAATGCGGGTTCAATGCATCGCATTAGCCTTGGGAGAGAGCGGCGCCATCAATGTAGATCTCGCGTTGAGCTATGCCTGCAGACCCCAGCCGCGGCGGGGTCGGCGAGCCGCGCGTGACGGTTCCCTTCATTTCGCAACCGGATCTTGGGTGCTATTCTGGCGTGACATGCACACCCGGTTTTCGCGAGGTCCATAGAGAGGAGGAGAACCGCGATGCAAGAGGCTGCAAGGAAGGGGCTGCGCGAACGCCTGGCCGAAGGGCCGGTGATCTGCGCCGAGGGTTATCTCTTCGAGCTCGAGCGGCGCGGCTACCTGCAGGCCGGCGCTTTCGTGCCGGAGGCCGTCATTGACCATCCCCAGGTCGTCGAGCAGTTGCACCGCGACTTTGTCCATGCGGGATCTGATGTCGTCGAGGCCTTCACCTATTACGCACATCGCGAGAAGCTCCGCTTGATCGGTCGCGAAGCCGCGCTTGAGGAGATGAACCGCCGAGCGCTCGCGCTCGCGAAGAAAGTAGCGGCCGAGACCGGGACCCTCTTCGCTGGGGATATCTGCAACACGAACATCTTCGATCCCGAAGATCCGGCGAGCCACAAGGCGGCGCGCGCGATGTTCGAGGAGCAGGTCGGATGGGCGATCGAGGCCGGAGTCGACTACATCGTTGCCGAAACCTTCTCTCATCTCGGCGAAGCACGTTTGGCGCTCGAGGTCATCAAATCGACCGAGGTCCCAGCCTGCGTCACGCTGACGATCCACCAGAGGGCGGCGACGCGCGACGGCGTCTCCCCTGAGGATGCGGTGCGGATGCTCGCCGATGCCGGCGCCGATGTCGTCGGATTGAACTGCAGTCGCGGTCCCGCCACTATGCTCCCTCTTCTCGAGAAGATCGTAAAAGCGGTGACGGTGCCGGTTGCAGCGCTCCCTGTTCCGTACCGCACGACCGAAGCAGAGCCCACATTTCAGGCGCTGCGCGACCCAGGGTGTCCGTGCCTGTCGGGTGCCATGCCGTTTCCTGTGGCATTGGACCCGTTCACCTGCAACCGCTTCGAGATGGCTGAGTTCGCGAAGGCCGCTTACGCGATCGGCGTCCGTTATCTCGGCGTCTGCTGCGGGGCGATGCCGCATCACATTCGCAGTGTCGCCGAGGCACTGGGCCGTCGCCCGCCGTCGAGCCGCTACTCAGCGGACATGTCGAAGCATGCTTTCTTCGGGACGGATCCGACGCTCAAGGAGAGCAATCGGGAATACGCTCGCGAGCTCTGACGTCCGCGACAGCCCGGAGCCGGATGTTATTGCGGCATCGATGGCGGCGGGCATTCCTGTCGAGCGCATTCTCGCTGCCTATCCCGCCCTGGATGCCGAGAAGATCGAACTCGCCGCGCTCTACGCGGAGGCAAACCCTGCGCGAGGTCGGCCCAGAACCAATGACGAGTTTCCCAGAGGAGCCGTCATTGTCACGGACCGCCGCGTTCCGCAGCGCAGGTCCGTATAGCTGCCGGCGTCAGGTCCCGGCCGTCGTTTACGGTCAAGACCCAGCGTCGCTCCGGGCCCTACGGCCCCAGAGACCCATTAGCGCAAGTCCGCGGCAGCAGTCGAGCAGTCGACCGAACGAGGCGGCGGCTTTGGCCAGCTCCGTGCGCCGAAGCGGACAGACAGCTCCCGGCCCAGAGCAACGCCGTGGCGTCGTCGCCGCGCCGACGGATGCCGGCCGCTATGCGCGCTCGGCGATATGGTCCGCGAGATGCGCCGCGTCGTGTTCGACACCAAAGATGAAGCTCGACGCCCGTCGGGACAACCAGCGCAGCCCAAGGAAGTACAGCCCGGGCACATCAGTTACGCCGCGCCGATGCACCGGCGCGCAGCGCTCGTCAAAAGCGTCGACCTTCAGCCATCCGAAATCGAGCGCGTACCCGGTCGCCCAGACCATAGCGGCTATTCCGGCGTCGTGGAGGTTTAGCTGTAGGATGGGGTCGGTGACGCATGGCGGCTCCGGTTCGACCGTTCGTGCCGCTGGCTCCTCGGGCAGGTCGAGACCTGCCCGAGCAGCATAGGCGTCGGCCGCGTCGAGCAAGGACAGGTAGGACGCATCGCCTTGCGCGAGATTGCTCGCCAGGTCAGGGGAGAAGCGCATCACACCATCTCCGAATGCTTCCGCCCGTCCCAACAGCGTCACCCCGCGCGCTGTAAGGCGCCGAAAGTCGATCGTGTGGCCGCCATAGGCGCCGCTGACCGCGATCGTGACGTGCTTCACTGACGGGTCGCGGACCGTGGCCTCCCACAGGCCCAGGACACCCAGCCACCAGCAGAAGTCACGCCCGCGATATCGTCTGGGCGGCCGCTCATGGCGGCTGACGGACAGATAGACGCGCCGGCCCGCGCGCGA
>WNFC01009449.1_pt1 | contig 13128 bp, 13 predicted proteins | sample 5400541 | NCBI WGS metagenome assembly WNFC01 (sample SAMN13153342, study PRJNA577476) | soil metagenome | isolation source: 120 cm saprolite under Douglas fir tree site 2 hole 2 replicate 1 | place: USA:California | collected 2015-04-18
CAGTGCATCATGGCCGCGTCGTGAAGCGCACCGGCGACGAAGCCTTGATCGAGTTCCGTAGCGTCGTCGACGCCGTGCGCTGCGCCGATCAAAGTACAGAACGCCAGGGTCGAGCGCAACGCCGGCCTGCCGCCGGAGCGCTGCATCGCGCGCCGATGATGAAAGGGGCCGGGACACGAGGCGCCGCAATAAGCGATCGCTAGTAAGATTCTTGCCGACACTTAAGTGACAAAGGCCCGGACTGATGGAATCCATGGACGATATCGTGAAGGCGATCGCTTCGGCGCTGATGCTGGCCCATATCGCTGCGTTCATCTGGGCCGGTTTGCTGCGCAAGGGGATTGCGCCCGTCCTCGCACTTAATTTTCTCGTGAGCGCCGGCGTCGTTATTTATTGGACTCCGCGGATTTCGGAGCTTTTCAACTACGTTGACGCAACGCAGGCCTTCGTCGGTTTCGAGCTTGTTGTGTTGGGAACGTCGCTCTTTGCCGTTAGCCGCTTTCGCGTAGCGCGCCCCTTGATATGGATCGCGTTCGCCGCACACACGCTCTTTATTGCCGCTACCCTCACCTTCATGTTCACGTTCAAGATGACTCGATTGATGTGAGCTTAGCCGCGTGCCCCTGACGTCCGCCCCTTTCGGAATCGCCGCGACGAAGTTTTGGATCACCGATAGCTATGGTAACTTTTGGCATTCATTCGCTCGTTGAGAGGCACCGCCTCGATGATGCTGACCGTCGAAGAGGTCGCGATAATACGCGCCAGCGAGAAGTCGGCCGATTCCAGAAGGTCCCGATATTCCTGTTCAGTCCGCTCGCGTCCACCCGAATAGACCAGCATCAGCAGGTCGAGCAGCTTGGCGTAGGCCGGCGCATTGTCGGCAGGAAGCACCATTTCCACCATCAGCAGCCGGGCGGAGTCAGCCAACGCCGCGTGGCAGGTGCGCAGGATGCGGTGGGCACTCTCGTCGTTCCAGTCATGGATGACCTTGCGAAGAAGGTAAAGGTCGCCGCCGGGCGGCACCTTTTCGAAGAAGTCACCGGCCTCCGCGCGGCTGCGGCTCGCCAGCCCAGCGGACTCCAGGTGCTGCTGTGCCATCGCCGCCACATGGGGAAGATCGAACAGAACGCCACGGGCTCGAGGGTTGGCGGCAAGAATCGCCGACAGTAGTCCACCTTGGCCGCCGCCGACATCCACCACGGTTCCGGCCTCGGCAAAATCGTAGGCAGCGACCACCGCCGCATCCTGCCCACGTCCTACGCTCTTCAGCCCCTCCGCCCCGACGCGCGCGGCGTCGGGATGCGCGGCGTAGTAGTCGAACAGCGAGGCGCCGAAGATCTGCTCGAAAGCGGGCGCCCCGGTGCGCAGGCTGTGCTCGAGGCCGCCGACCGATTGCCAGATCCAGCGCTCGCCGGCCATGACGGCGTAGGCCCGGATCGAATCGGCGGCGTCGGAGCGCAGTGGACCGGCAAGCGGCGTCAGGCCGAAGCGGCCGTCGTCCTCGGCGAAGATTCCCGCGCCGGCCAACGCCCGCAGCACGCGGTACATCGCCGTCGCCTCGCTGCCGGTTGCCGCGGCGAGTTCCGCCGGCGTGCGCGGCCCCGTGCTCAAGAGGTCGGCCACGCCGAGCTTGGCCATGACCGCGATCGCCTGCGCGAGCCAGGCGCCAGCCAGCAGCTGGGTGAGCGTCTGCGCCGGTGTCGGCACGGCGCTCATTGCTGCGGCTTGGCGCCGTACATCCGCGCGACCTCCGTCCAGCGCACGCGTTCGCGACCGAGCATGGCGGCGAGTTCCGCAGTCGACTCTGTGCGCGGGATGTAGCCCATGGCGGTCAGGCGCCGCGCGACCTCGGCGTCGGCCAAGGTCTCGCGCACGTCGCCCGCGATGCGCGCGCGCAGCTTCTCGGGCATCTCCTTCGGTGCGAACAGGCTGTGGCCGCCGAACAGGGACAGGGTCGGAAAACCGGCCTGCCGCGCGGTCGGCACGTCGGGTGCGAGCGGCGCACGGTCGTCGCTGGCGACCGCAACCAGCCGCAACTTGCCGGCCTGCGCCGGCCCGACCAGCGGCGCCAGCGGCAGGAAGGCGAGATCGACGCGGCCCTCGGCGAGGTCGGGCAGCGCGGCGATGGGGTTGCGGTAGGGCACGTAGGTGAGGTCGAGGCCAGTCTCTTTCAGGAAGGCGGTGAAGGCGAGGAAGGGTACGCTGGGCGCGCACGCCCAGGTGAGCTTTCCGGGCTCGATCCGCGCCCTGGCCACGAGGTCGGCCAGCGTGATGGCGCCGAGCCGCGGTGCGGCGGCGAGCGCGATGAAGTCCTGGACAACGAAATAGAGCGGGATCAGGTCGCGCACCGGATCGAAGGCGAGCTGCTCGTGCATCAGGGGAAGCGCCGTCCACACGCCGTTGGGATTGAACAGCAGCGTGTGGTTGCCCTCGCGCGCCGCCAGGAAGGTCTCGATGGAGACGATGCCGTCGCCGCCCGGACGATTGTCGATCACGACCGGCTGTCCCCAGCGGCGCGACAGCGCGTCGGCCAGCGTGCGGGCCACCGCGTCGGTGCCGGCGCCGGGCGCGGCAAGCGTGATGAAGCGCACCGTCCGCGTGGGCCAGGCCGGATCGGCGCCGGCGCGGGCGCCGCGCAAGGGAAAGGAGAGCGCGGCTCCCACGGCCGTTCCCAGCGCCGCCACAAGGAACGCGCGGCGCTGTGGCACGGGCTCGGCATCGGACAACGAACGCACGGCAATCGGCTTCATGTCGTCCTCCTCGGGTCGGGGATGGTCTCAGGCGGGCAGGCGGGCTGGTCGGCGAGGGACAGATCGGGCAGGAGCTGGCGTTACGGCGCGAGGCGCGCGCCGGCGACCGTTGCCCGGCCGGGCATAGGCCTCATGCACTTCGACGAGGCGGGTCAGCAGGTCGAGGAACAGCGTGCGCTCCGTCGGCGCGAGCGGCGCCAGGATGCGTTCCTGCGACGCCTGCGCCGCGGCGCGCAGGCGATCGCGCAGCGCCTGGCCGCGCGCGCTCAGCCGCAGCGCGCGGGCGCGTCGATCCTGCGGATTGATCCGCCGCTCGACGTGGCCCGCAGCGGCGAGGCGATGGATGAGGTGATGCGCGCTGACGGCATCGATGCCCAGCCGCGCCGCCAGGCTGCCCTGGTCGATGTCCGGCACATCCTCGAGCGCGGCGAGCACGGCGAGCTCGACCGGCGTGAGGCCGGCCCGCTCGGTGACCTCCGCCGTGATGCCGAGGCAGACCTGATGGAAGCGCCGCGCCAGATGCGCGGGCACCCGGTGACGCTGCGGAACTCGGCGGTCGGGAGCTTTGGACATGCTCCAAAGATGGCATAGATAATTTGATTAGTAAATTAATTAATAAGATAATCCACGCCCAGAGTGGGAGGGGAGCGCGCTACCGCGGCGGCAGCAACCTCTTCGCCTGGAGTTCTCCAAAGGCCTTGCGGAACATCGCCTCGGTATCCATGACCTCATGGAACCCGGCCTGCATCAGCTTGATCGTCGACACGATCGCTGCCGGCCCCGGCGTGTTGCGGCCATGGCCCATCGTGTAGTCGGCATATTCGAACGAAAGCCCGACGAATTCCTTGAGCGTGCCGGACCTGAGCCCGTGCCGCGCGCAAATCTCCGTCCACTCCGCCTCGCGCGGACGGATCTCCTTGTCGAGCGCCAGCGGCACGTGCTCGCCCGCGGCAAAGCCCAGCGCATCGGCGATGGCCGGCCACACGTTCGGCCACATGAACACGTCGCCGTTGGTGACGTTGAAGATCTCGTTCCTCGCCGTCTCCGCCTCGCCCGACCAGGCGATGGCGCGCGCCAAAAGGTCGGCATCGACCGCCTGCGCCACCCGTCCGGCGCCGCCCGGGTAATCGAGCCTGGTCTTGCCACTCTTGTCTCCATGACGGCGCCGCATCATCGCCGCATAGACGCCGAGTGCGGGGATCACGTTCATGGCGCTGCCCACCGAATCGCCCACGATCAGCACCGGCCGCAGGATCGACCAGTGCCAGGCCTTGCCCGCCTGGGCGGCGCGCAGATAGCGCTCCTGGTTCCAGTAGAAGTTCGGCTGCTCGTGCATCTCCGAGCGGTTCTCACGCGCCGGCACCGTGAGCGGGCGGACATGCACGCCATAGGCCTTGGTGCCTTGCAGGAGCGCCACGTGACGCAGCCCTGGTGCGGCCTTTTCGAGGGGGCCAAACAAGTTCCGCAGCATCGCCTCGTTGGTGCGGATCTGCTCCTCTTCCTGCCAGCCCGCGACCAGCCCCGGCCGCTCGTAGAGCGCGGCATAGACGAGATGGGTGACGTCGGCGAACTCGGTCGCGAGTCGCGCGCAGGCCGCGGCGTCGGTGAGATCGAGCGCCAGCCAGCGCGCACCAAAAGTCTCGTCGGGCCGGCGGCGCGATAGCGCTATCACGTCGCAGCCCGACTCACCCGCGAAATGCTTCATGGCGGCGTAGCCGACGAGGCCGGTGGCGCCGGCGATCAGGACTTTCTTGAGCGTCATGCAACCATTATCGCACAAACCGAAACCGTCTATGCTTTGCCCGGCGGGCCCGGGGAGGACCCATGGAATTTGGAGTGTTCCACGAGTTTCAGGCGCTGCCCGGCGCGGCTGCCCTGCCGGTTCAGGTGAAAAACCTCTGCCAAGCCGTCTGCGCGGCCGTGCTCGCGGCGTTCATGCTCGCGGCCTGCTATGACAAGGGAACGCTCGAAGGGTCGCGGGTGGAATATGTGAGGGTGGAGGGTCGGCGCTTCGAGGTGCGCGTCGCGCCGGCCGATGTCGAAGGCGAGTTTCGCATGCTCGTCGTGCGCGCAACGATCGTCATCGATCCCAATCCCGAAGCCGAACGCAGCCGCGCCTCGAACGTGGCGAAACCGTTCATCGAACGGACCTGCGGGGGCGCTCCTACGAGGTGCTGGAAGAGCAGCTGATCGACAACGTCACGCTGAGCCTGCGCTTCCGTTGCGGGGTGTAGGCGCAACGATCCGGCGCGCCGTGGGTTGACTCCGCAAATCAGGAGTCCGCCATGCAATCCAAGCTCGTCTGGGAAAACGCCGGAGAACGGACCTTTGTCCTCGTCCTCGATGCCGGCGAGGAGGCTTTCGCCGCCATCGCTGACTTCGCCGCACGGTCCAACCTCGCCGGCGCGTCGCTGACGGCACTCGGCGCCTTCGAGCGCGCGACGGTCGGCTGGTTCGATCTCGCCAAAAAGACCTATAAGCCGACCGAAATCGACAGTCAGTGCGAGGGGTTGAGTCTTCTAGGCGACATCGCCATCGGCGATGACGGCAAGCCCAGCCTGCATATGCACGCCGTGCTGGGCTTAAGCGACGGCACCACCCGCGGCGGCCATTTCCTCAAGGGCATCGTGCGGCCCACCCTGGAAGTGACGATCGTCGAGACCCCGGTCCACCTGCACCGCCGCAAGCGGCCGGAGCTCGGGATCGCGTTGATCGACTTGGCGAAGTCCTAGGGAGAGCCTCGAGATCGTCGGGCGGCATGAAAGGCCGCTCAGTCGACCTTCGCGCCCGACGCCTTGATGACGGGCGCCAGCCGCTTTTCGTCCATGGCGCGATAGGCGGCGGTGTCGGCGGGGCTCATCCACAGCCGCGTCGCTCCCTGCTGGTCGAAGCTCGCCTTCACCGCATCGCTGTCCAGCGCCTTCTTGGTGAGGGCCGACAGCTTCTCCACCATGGAAGGCGGCAGGCCCGCGGGTCCGCAGATGCCGCCCCACGAGGTGATCTCGAAGCCCGGCAGGAACTCACCCATCGTCGGTATCTCGGGCGCTGCGGGGTGGCGTCCCTTCGACGTCACGGCGAGGCCGCGCACCTTGCCCGAGCGCATCAGTCCGAGGAGGCCCGGGATATTGTCGAACATCATGTCGACCTGGCCCGCCAACAGGTCCTGGTAAGAGGGCGCACCGCCGCGATAGGGCACGTGCAGCAGGTTGAGCCCGGCAAGCTGCTTGAAAATCTCGCCGCTGAGATGCGGGCTCGTGCCCGACCCGGACGAGGCGAAGTAATATTTACCAGGGTTGGCCTTCGCCAGCGCGATCAGCTCGGGCACCGTCTTGGCCGGAAGGTCGAGCCGCACCATCAGCATGTTGGGCACCGACCACATCATGGCAATGCCGGTGAAATCCTTTTCGACGTCGAAGGGCAGCTTGGCGTAGAGCGTCGGCGCAATCGACTGCGAAGTGATGGTGTAGAGGCCGATCGTGTAGCCGTCCGGTGCCGCCTTGGCGATGGCGTCGGTGCCGACGTTGCCACCCGAGCCGCTCTTGTTCTCGACGATGAATTGCTGGCTGGTGAGCTCCGCCAGCTCATGGCAGACGATTCGCGACAAGGTGTCGGTCGGCCCGCCGGGGGGAAAGACGTTGATGTAGCGTACCGGCTTGCTCGGCCAGTCGTCGGCCGCACGGGCGATGCCGGAGGCGATCATCGGATTGGCCAGCGCCCCGCCCGCCAACGTACCGCCCGAGAGCGCAAGCACACGACGGCGCGGCAGGATCAGTCTTTTCAACTTGGAATTGCCTCCACTGCTTTTTCGTTGGGGCGGATTTTATACAGGCGAGAGGAAGGCGCACCTGCGGAATCCAGACCCTCGACGCGGTCTGTTTCGCAGCACTCCTGCGATCAGGCGCTTGACGGGAACGGTGAAAACCCGGTTGATTTGCGCACGGTGATGGAGGCCAACATGAAACGGCTTGTATGGTTGGTCCTTGTGGCTCTTGCAGGCGTTGCCGGCGGATGCTCTGACAACACCTATTCGCCCTTCTCCTTCAAGGAATTTCCTGGCTATACGCCGCTGGGCTCCAAAGCTCCGGCCGATCCGCACCGCACCGCCGTCGGCTACGCCCCCTAAGGGGCCGCTCATGGGCGGCGGGTCGTTCGACCGACTTGACTGTGGCGACGTTGAGAAGGCGCCGGCGCGAAGTCTCTCCGCTCTCAACGCGAGAGCAAGTTCCTGGCCGCTTCTGTGTCCGGAATGCCCTGCGCCTCGGCAAATTCGCGAACAGCGCTCCGCGTCTGGCGGCCCATGGTTCCGTCAATGGCTCCGGGGTTGAAGCCGGCGGCCTTGAGCTTGCCCTGCAGGTCGCGAATTTCGTCGGGCGTCAACGGTGCCGCACCGTCCGGCGTCGGTTTGTCGAATTGTTGCGGGACAGGCGGCGAGGAGACGGATGGTGAGGAGACCGGTGCCGACGAGACCGATGCCGGAGCTTCTGCCTTCAGGCGCGTGAGCAACTCTCTTGTCGCGTCTGGGTTTGGAAGGGCCCGCGCCTCGGCATATTCGCGAACGGCGCTCCGTGTCTGGCGGCCCATGGTTCCGTCAATGGCTCCGGGGTTGAAGCCGGCGGCCTTGAGCTTGCCCTGCAGGTCGCGAATTTCGTCGGGCGTCAACGGCGCGGAACTGGCCTGTGCAATCGATGGTATTTGCGATGCCGTTGGGGAGGATTCCGGCGTCGATCTGGTAAATTCTTTCGGGGTAGGCGGGGAGACCGATGCCGACGAGACCGATGCCTGACGTTCTGCCTTCAGGCGAACGAGCAATTCTCTTGTCGCGTCTGCATTTGGAAGGGCCCGCGCCTCAGCGTATTCGCGAACGGTGCTCCGTGTCTGGCGGCCTATGGTTCCGTCAATGGCTCCGGGGTTGAAGCCGGCAGCCTTGAGCCTGCCCTGCAACTCCCGAATTTCGTCGGGCGTCAACGGCGCGGAACTGGCCTGTGCAGTGGATTGTATTTGCGATGCCTTTGGGGAGGATTCCGGCGTCGATTTGGCAAATTCTTTCGGGGCAGGCGGCGAGGCAACCGGAAGGGGGCCCGCCGCAGGGGAGATCGGCGGAGGCGTGGCCGTTCCAGGAGAGGCCGGCGGCGCGGAGACGAGTGGCGCGGCGACAGGCGGGGCAGAAACCGGCGATGAAACGTTTGCTTCCAGCTTGCCCGTGGAGGGGACGCCCACTTTCGCCTGTTCGGTACGGTTCGATGGCAATGGCGGCGAAGGTTGGAAAGGCAGACCCCAGACGGCCAGAACAGAGACGCTTATGAATAGCAGCAACAGGATGCCCGCCCAAACATGACCGGTGCGACCGGAGGCGAGCAGAGAAAAGGGCGAATGGCTTGCCAGTTCCTCCGGATAGCTGCCCGGCGCCGACGCTGGCGCCGCTGCGGCGGCGGAGAGTCTCTCGGCTCTCGCCGCAAGCTGCGCGGAGAAGGACGCATACTCGTTGTCGCTATCAGCCAGCGACCTTGGCGATGATGCCTTTTTGTGCAAACCATTCGGATGCTGTGGCAGATCGATCTTCATCCGACGTACCGCTTACATGTGAATACTTGAAAAGGTTACTGCGACACCAACAACCGAGTTGTGATCAATTGAGGGCATCGCCTGTCGCGTGTCCTGGCGGGCATTGACCGGTACGGCGCGGTCAGTGCTCGCGTCGATACCCCCCAAGAGGAGTCATCATGGCGACGTGGCTCGCAGGCAAGGTCGCCCTGGTTGCCGGCGCGACTCGGGGTGCCGGCCGCGGCATCGCCGTGCAGCTGGGCGCATCAGGCGCGACGGTCTATTGCACCGGGCGATCGAGCGGCTCGCAGCGCTCGGAAATGAATCGACTGGAGACGATCGAGGAGACCGCTGCGCTGGTCGACGCGGCGGGCGGCCGCGGCATCGCGGTGCGGGTCGATCATCTCGTGCCAGACGAGGTGCGCGCGTTGGTGGCGCGCATCGAGCGCGAGCAGGGCGGCCTGCACATCCTGGTGAACAACATCTTCGGCCTCACCAAGATGGAATGGAGCAAGACGGTCTAGGAATCCTCCCTGGAGGTCGGATTGCGCACCTTGCACTTGGCCGTCGACACCCACGCCATCACCAGCCATTTCGCGCTGCCCCTGCTCATCCGGCAGCCGGGCGGTCTGGTCGTCGAGGTGAATGACGGCACCGACGCCTACAACGCGACCAACTACCGGGTCTCGTTTTTCTACGACCTGGCGAAGGCGTCGGTGGGCCGCATGGCCTTCGCCCTGACGCACGAGCTCAAGCCCCACGGCGCGACGGCCGTGTCACTTACTCCCGGATGGCTGCGTTCGGAGGCCATGCTCGATGCCTATGGCGTCACCGAAGCGACCTGGCGCGAGGCGGCCAAACGCCAGCCGCATTTCGCCATTTCGGAGACTCCCGCTTTCGTCGGCCGCGCCGTGGCGTTGCTGGCGCGGGATCCCGACGTGGCGCGCTGGAACGGCCAGTCGCTGTCCAGCGGACAGCTGGCGAAGATCTACGGCTTCACCGATACAGACGGCAGCCAGCCCGACGCGTGGCGGTATGTTGTCGAAGTCCAGGACGCCGGCAAACCTGCCGACGTGGCCGGCTATCGTTAGATCGGGTCACTGTCGGGCGCGCGCGGCGAGGAATCTGTCGTCCACTGGATCGCCGGCCAACGGCGCGGTCCAGGCGTTGTAGCCATAGACCCAGTCGACATCCGTCACGCCCTTGCCCCAGTCATTCTGCCGCGAGGTCAGCTGCACCCGCGCCGTCCGTTCTTTTCGCGTCGCCTCATAGGTCGCGAGCGCGTGGGCCATGCCATCGCGATCGACGCCGGCCAGACAACGCGACAGGATCGCCGCATCCTCGATCGCCATCGCCGCCCCCTGCGCCATGTAGGGCGTCATCGGATGGCAGGCGTCGCCCAGCAGCACCACCTTGCCGTCGACCCAGCGCTCGAGCGGCTCGCGATCGACCAGCACCCGCTTGTGGACGTCCGGGCAGGCGGCGAGCACCCTTTGCACGTCGGGATGGAAGCCCTCGTAGGCAGCGCGCAGGACGTTGACGTCGCCCTTTTCAGACCATGACTCGATGCCGAACTCGGGCTCGGGCTGGCTGGTCACGAAGTAGACTTCGCTGCGATCGGGCTTTACCGGGTACATGACGATGTGGCGGTCCTCGCCCCACCATTTGGTGCAGTCGCCCATGTCGAAGCCGTCCAGGAGGCGCGCGGGAAAGACCGTGCGATAGGCGATGCGCCCGGCGAAGCGCGGCTCGGTTTCATCGAACAGGGCTGCCCGCACGATCGAATTGACGCCGTCAGCGCCGATCAGGACGTCCGCCTCGGCCGTGTGCCCGTTGGCGAAGCCAAGCCGCACGCCACGGCCCGTCTGGTCGACGCCGGTCAGCCGGTGGTCGAGCCGGAGGCAGTCCTGCGGGACGACGCTGGCCAGCGCGTCGTGCAGGTCGCCGCGATGGGCCAGCAAATACGGCGCGCCGTATTTCGCCTCGGCCGAGGGGCCGAACACCATGTCGAACAGGACCTCGCCGGTTTTCCAGTGCCGGTTGTTCCACGAGCGCGGATAGAAGGTTTTGGCGCGCAACGCCGGTTCCAGCCCCAGCCCGCGCAGCACATGCATGGCGTTGCAGCCGGTCTGGATGCCGGCGCCCAGCCGCGTGAACTGCCGCGCCTGCTCATAGACCGTGACGGAGAGGCCGTGCTTGCGCAGCGCCGCTGCCGCCGTCAGCCCGCCCATGCCGGCGCCCACGATGGCGACGTGAAAGTTGCTCTTGCTCATTGAGACGACGATGCCTCAATCCACGCGACGGTCAATACAGCAGATACTTCTCCCGCCGCGCGCGGAAGTCGTCGAGGTTGGGTGTCCAGGAGCGGGCGATCTCGCGCGGGTCGGTTTGCGCCTTGACCGCGTCGAGCGAGGCCCGCGAGCCGATCATGCTGACCGTCCGGTCGATCTGGAAGCGGTCGCCATACAGACGATAAAGCGCCGAGAGCAGCTCGATGCCGAACAGGGGCAGCTCGATGCCGAACAGGGGCGAGTCGAAACGGTTGCGGTCGGTGAGGGTGATGCGGATGCCGCCGCAGCTCTGGCCGGGATAGACCCATTCGCGCGGCGTGAAGGTCGCGGGCTCGATGCGCACGCCGGGGATGCGGCGGGCGTTCAACTGGTCGGCCAACGCCTTGCCGTCGATCCACGGCGCGCCGACCAGCTCGAAGGGTGAGTCGGTGCCGCGGCCGACGCTGATGTTGGCGGCCTCGGCCATGCCGACGCCGGGATAGAGCACGGCCTGCTCGAGTTTGCGCAGGTTGGGTGAGGGTGCCAGCCAGGTGAAGCCGGTCTGGTCGAACCACATCGAACGCTGGTAGCGGCGCATGGTGATGACATGCAGCTTGGCGCCGAGATTCTTCTCGGCATTGAACAAGCGCGCCAGCTCGCCGATCGTCATGCCGTAGCGCACCGGCAGGGGCATATAGGTGATGAACGAGGTGAGGTCGGCATCGAGCACCGGCCCCTGCACCGTGCCGGCGGTGATCGGGTCGGGCCGGTCGAGCACGAAGAAATCGAGCTGGTTCTGCGCCGCGGCCTCCATCGCATAGGCCATGGTCGTGGGATAGGTGTAGTAGCGCGTGCCCACGTCCTGCATGTCGAAGACCAGCGCATCGAGGCCGGCCAGCATGTTGGCCGTCGGCCGCATCGTGCTGCCATACAGGCTATGGATCGGCAGGCCGGTCGCCGAGTCGCGGCTGGAGGCGATCTTGCCCTCGGCCGACGCGTCGAGACCGTGCTCGGGGCTGAACAGCGCCACCAGTTGCGGACCGGAAGCCTGATGCAGGACATCCACGGTCCGCCGTCCCGCCGAATCGCGCGCCGAGCGGTTGGTTATAAGCCCGACCCGGCGTCCCGCCAGCTCGCGAAAGCCATAGGCTTCGAGCACATCGATGCCTGACAGCACGTGAGCCTGCTGGCCTCGCGCCGCCGCGCCCGCAACCTCGGCGATCCGCCGCAGCATTGGCAGGATGTTGCCCTTGCCGTCGGGATGCAGCCGGTTGGTAAGCACGATCAGGAAGGTTTTAGTCTCGGGATCGATCCAGATCGCCGTGCCGGTATAGCCGGTGTGCCCGTAGGAGCGCGTCGAGAAGGAGGGCGCGAACCACACGGCATAGGGCGAATCGATGTCCCAGCCCAGGCCACGCAGGGCGGCCCCGCCGGGCGGGCTCTGCGGCGTCGTCATCGCCGCGATGGAGGCCGGCTTCAGGACGCCCTTGCCGCCGCCCAGCATCATCTGGGCGAACTTCGTCAGGTCGTCGGCGGTGGTGAACACGCCGGCCTGGCCCGCGACCCCACCCATGCGATAGGCGAGCGGATCGTGGACGTCACCCCAGCGCAGTTCGGAGCCTTGGAGGTCGGCCGGGGCAATGCGGTCTTTTAGCGAAGCGGGCGGCAGGAACGTGGTGTCACGCATGCCGAGCGGCTGGAAGATGTGCTGGGTGCTGTAGACATCGAGCGGCTGGCCTGACACGCGCCGCACGATCTCGCCCAGCACGATGAAATCGACGTCGCTGTAGTTGAAGCGCGTGCCCGCGGGCGCCAACGGCCGGAGCGCGACGACGGTGTCGAGCGCGCCCTGATAGTCTGACCATCCCCGCGTTGGGATACCGGCCGGCAGGCCGCCATAATGGGTCATCAGCTGGCGGACGGTGATGTCGCCCTTGCCGTTGGCCGCGAAGGCCGGCCAGTAGGTGGCGGCCGGCCGGTCGAGATCGATCTGCCCGCGCTCGACGAGCTGTTCTATGGCGACAGCCGTCGCCATCACTTTGGTGAGGGAGGCGGCATCGTAGATGCTGTCGAGCGTGGCCGGCTTGACGTCGGGCGTTATCGAGCGCTCGCCATAGGCTTGGCGCACCACGATCCGGTCGCCGATGCCCAGCACGACCACGCCGCCCACCAGGTGACCGGCCGCGATCTCCTCGCGCATGATGGCGCCGATCGCCTCGGCCGTCTGGCCGGATGACACGGCTGATGGATTGGCCGGCGGGGCGGCGGAAGCAGGGCCAGACGCCGTCGCGCAGGCGACGACGGCCTGGCAGATCAGGCCGACGACGAGGAGGCGCAGCACGTCAGCGCGTCGCCGGCGCCTTGGCGTCGGTTGCCTTGGCATCGGCTAACGGCGCCTTGGCATCGGTTGGCTCGGGCTTGATGTCGTTGGTCGAGTAGACGTTGCGCGGATTCCACAGCATCCATCCGTCGGTGCGGGCATCGCGGGCCGCCTTGGTCTGCTTGCCGACCTCGTCGGCGCCGAAGATCTTTCCGCCAAAGGCATAGTCGGTAAACGCCTGCAGCCA
>WNFC01021945.1_pt1 | contig 13128 bp, 11 predicted proteins | sample 5400541 | NCBI WGS metagenome assembly WNFC01 (sample SAMN13153342, study PRJNA577476) | soil metagenome | isolation source: 120 cm saprolite under Douglas fir tree site 2 hole 2 replicate 1 | place: USA:California | collected 2015-04-18
GTTCGGTCAGCACGTGGTTCATCGCACGGGTTGTCAACACCTTGATTTCGGCGGCATCGGAAGGAGTCGGTGCAGCCAAAGCGATGGCGAAACCGATCATCGCCACAATCCGCGAGAGATACAGCAATCGTCGACAGCGGGAGTGTTTCATGGCGCGCTCCTCTGGATTGCACGGGATACAAGCGTATGCGACCGATTGACTGCGAACCCGGAGGGCGGTGGCGGGGCGCTCTACCCCTTCAGCTCCTTCTTCAGCTCCTTGAGAAAGCGCCAGTCGGTGCCCTGCGCTAGGATTTTCTGGGGGCTGGACTTAATCATGCCCACCTCATGCAAGCGTAGGGCGTAGAAGCGCAGTGTGTCCTCGGGATCGTACTCGCGCCACTTGGCGTACGGCACGTCCCGCAGCGCCTGGAGTGCATAGTCGTAGCGCTCCGTGTAGCCCTTGTCGACGAGGAACCGTGCGGTCCGCTCAGGCTCGAGCGCGCAGACGTCAGCGCCCTTCACCATTGCCCGGACGGCCCGCTTTGTCGCCACCGGGTGCTTCCTGACGAAGTCGCGGTGCGCGGCCACGACACAGCAAAAGTACTGCGACCAGGGTCGGTCGATGCTGCTGTTCAAAATGACATGGCCGATCCTCCGAGCCCGGAGCTCCTGCGCGACCGGTGGGAAATTCAAAACCGCATCGATCTTGCCCTCGGCCAGGAGACGGATCGCATCGGCGGGTGGCTTCTCGACCCAATTGACATCCCGACGCGGGTCGAGACCGACCTGGAGCAGGATCACCGAGAGAAAGAGGTGGTCAGGGCTCCCCATCTGCGCGATCGCCACCGTCTTGCCCTTGAGGTCCCGGATCGCCCGGACGCGCTCCGTCCCGAACAACTCGAAGCATCCGACGTGGGAGCCCGCGAGCACGATGATCGGGTCCCCGGCGTCGACACGCGAGATCAGCGACGAGACGAACGCCACGGTCATTTGGGCCTCGCCGGTGGCCAGCGCCTGCAAACGCTCGGCGAACGTGGCCTTCAGTAAATACTTGACGTCGGTGAATCCTTCGCCGCGGAGCAGGTCTGCCGCTACGTACTGAGGCGCGATGCAGATCCCGGGTCGGCGGTCCGCGATTCGGAGGGTCGTCGTTTCAGGCGGCGGCTCGGCACTCGCGGTGTCAGGCCGCACTCCGAGAAGCCCTGCTGTCCCGGCGAGCGTGAGTCCACCGACGAAGTCGCGGCGCGTGAAGTTCATCGCTCAACTCCTATTCGATTACTTGGTCCGCGCGCAGCAGCAGCGACGGTGGGATCGTCAGGCCGAGCACATTGGCGGTCTTGAGGTTGATGACGAGGTCGAAGTTGGTGGGCTGCTCGATCGGCAAGTCGGCGGGCTTCGCGCCCTTGAGGATCCACGTAGGTGGCCGCGCGCCGCTCCAACTCAAGAGTGTTCGGGCTATAAACCATAAGAGAGCGTAAGAGACATAAAGGCCCCTTCTCGGAAGCCTGCCCCTCCAAGTCGCACCGGGACTGGTCGACCGATGGCTCCGCCCCCCCGGATACAGCGCGGACAACGGCCTGTCAACGGATTTCGGTCGCGCAAGGAACCAAGAGGCGAGCGAACAAGCCTCGGCGTCCGTGGCGCCCGGATGGCGCTCAGGCGCTGAGTGCAGCGGCGTGGTTGGTGTCCAGCGACGCGGCCAACGGCGGTGCCCGGTCCGCCAGCTCTCGCGACGCCGCGACGGCACACCACCGTGATCATGATCGAGCACATCATGCGAGCGGTCATGCGCTTCTCCGAGCGCATCGCGGTCCTCGACGCGGGCGAGAAGATCGCCGAGGGACCGCCGGACAGCGTCATCAGCGACCCCGCGGTGGAGCGCGCCTACCTTGGCGACTAGCATCCTCGTCCGCGATGTGGAAGCCGGCTACGGCGGCGTGCGGGTCCTGCACGGCGTGTCGATGCAGGTGAATGACGGCGAGACCGTCGTCCTGCTCGGCACCAACGGCAACGGCAAGAGCACGCTGATGAAGTGCATCATGGGCATCGTCCGCCCCGACGCCGGCCAGATCGTGCTCGAGATCGACGACCGGCGCATCGACCTGGTCGGCCGGCGGCCGGAGGAGATCGTTCGGCTCGGCGTGACACTGGTGCCCGAAGGCCGGATGCCCCCTTTCGCGAGACGTCCCTTGCCGTAGAGTATGCTCACGCAGAGGGTATAGTGGCCGTGGAAATGGAAGCGGCGGCGCTCTATGCCTTCGCTCACGTCACAAACAGAATGGGTAACGTGGAAGGAGATTTCGCTAAGGGGGACGCCGCGGGCAGTCGAGAAGCGCTGCAAGTGGTCGCGGCAACGGCCAGGGCGTGGTTCGGGAATGATTCAGGTGGTCCTCTGCCTTAGCCCTTCGTCCGGTTGAGTGTCCGCCTTGTGCCGATTCATCCCGCTTGGTCGTCCGGCCTCAGCGGGCGCGCACCGGGCGCGACCTTGATTTCAGGCTAATTTCTCCTACCTTGTCACAGAAGGGTGAGCCATGAGAGTCAACTCCGACGAATGGAACAGCCTCGACCTCCGCGTCCACGCGCTCCTCGCGGGCGTGTCTCTTCACGATGTCTGGGCCGTCGACCTTCCCGGCGGCCGGCACGGGCTCGCGTTGGCCGACCTGCGAGCCGTCCTCGCGGAGCGAGTCGCCATGTCGAACGCAGCGGTTCGGTCTCTGTTCTCGCTGCGGCGCGCGCTCGGGAGGGTCTTCGGGTGGGAGCGCGTGCGCGAGCACAGCGAGCCGCCCCCGATCTTCCGCGATCGACTTACGGAGACGGATCGGAAGGCTTCGCTCGTGCCCACCGGTACCGCGGACGGACCCTTCCGCGTCCTGTACGTCCTTCCGCGCGAATCCGCGACCGAGATCTGGAATGCGACCGTTCACGCCGTTTCGAGCTACGCGCTCGTGGAGCACGAAAACGGCTACCGCCTCTACTGGGCGATCTACGTTCGCTCCGTCGGCCGCATCACTGCGCCCTACATGCGGCTCATCGATCCCTTCCGACGCTTCATTGTGTACCCCGCATTGCTCCGCGCCGTCCACGCCGCCTGGATGCGCGACTTCGCGCGACTCCCATCGTGACCCGGATCATGCGCGCGCCAAGATCGGTGACCTCAAAGCGATGGAGCGCGTGCTGAACGAGACGGTGGCGCGATGCGCAAAGGGGACAGGCTCCCACTGCCCGGTCATCGACGCGCTATATCGCGAGCCGGGGACTCCTGGCCCGGCACTCTCGGCGGCTCGGTCCGCGATCGCTCCGAAGAGGCGACCCCGTGGAGTACCCACGAGGGCGAGCCGGTCTTCTCGGTAGCTGGGGTCCGGGCACAAGGCTCTTGACCTTCCCCCATAGGGCCGGGTTTACCCTCCGGTCATGGGCACGAACGGCCTCCTGATCGGTGAAATAGCGAGGCGCAGCGGCGCGAGCCGCAAGGCGCTCAGGCTGTATGAGGCGGCGGGAATTCTGCCCGAGCCGAGTCGCACGCTGTCGGGTTATCGGGTCTACGACAACGGGGCGCTGGAGCTGCTCTCGTTCGTGCGGGTTCGCCAGGCTGTGAGACCAGCCCGGCACCGCCCTCAGCGGTGCGCTCAGATCTTCGACAGTTGGCCAGACTGGATCAGATCGACGAGGACGTTCCGTGCAACGGACCCTACGATTGCGAGCCCGCGTAGCGAACGCAGGTGGCAGACCAGGCGGGTTCAGAAATCAAGTGGTTTCGGAACGCCTCGAACGCGCTTCGCGGGTCGCCATCTTTTCGCGGCTTTCTCTACCATGCACTAGACAGGGATTTCTGCACGCGAGTCTCTGAGGAGCGGCTGGAATGCCGACGGGAGCTCGTGATCACGATCGCCGCCATCACCCGTCAAGGGGCCCCGGTCCGAAACCCCCCTGAGGTGGCCGGTGCCTAAGCTCACGAACCCAAAAGCGGCGCTAGTTGATCACAGGGCAGTCTGAAAAGCCGAGTGATGGCTCGCCCGACGACTGAGCCCGCGGCCGTGCCGCGGGTGCGGCCAGGTGTTTCGGCCGACGACGGCGCTTCGGCGCTACGGCTCGGCGCGCTGCAAGCTGCTCGGCTGGACGTTCGACAGCTACGCGATGCCGTGCGCCGCGGTGACGCACCAGTGAGACGCCTGCGCTTGGACGCGGCAAAGGCGGGGAGCCAAGCGCGTATCCGTCTGCGCTTGGAGCAAGCACTTGGTGGCGTCGTCATGAGCTGTCCGCCGATGACGAGCGCCACGATGTCGACCGCGCGTTGGGATGGGACTAACTCGAGGCAGCTCTCTGCACCGCCCGCTCGTGACGGGTCGGGGATGTTCTTCCCGGCCCGTTCTCATTCACTCGGTCCCCACGCCCGATGCCCGCGGAGTGACGATCTGGCGAGCCGGCGGCGCGCAAACTGTCCGCTGAGAGCTCGCGCGGTATTCCGGGACTCTGCGCAAGTGCCCATTGGCCCTCGCCTTCGATGCCCTGGCATGCGCGATGCTGCGTGTGCTTCCGGGTGACATCCGAGATGCCGGCACGCGCGGTGTTCGATCCCGTCCCAGGAGCATGTCGTCACCGACCAACTCCATGAGGGGACGAGGCCATGAAGCGAGTGATAGGGGTCGCCCTTCGAGAACCGCCTCTCCGAGCACGCGGCTCGTAGGGTTCCGGAAATCGGATGACGAGTCTTTGGTCTGGGCTTTTGTGTCGCCTCTCGTCGTGACATAATTTCTTCGGCGGAACCCACCGGTCGCGGGTACCGACAACATCGAACAGGGAGACACCGATATGTCCTTCTTGAACCACCTCCCGAAATTGACCTGGCTACTTCTATTGTTCTGCGTCGCTCTTCCCCTTGGCGTAGTAGCCGAAGCAGCGCCACCCTCCGACGTGGTTCCGGATCAGTACATCGTCGTCTTCCACGACAACGTTCCCAATTCCCGCGCGGCGGCTCAGGACGTAGCGCGCCGGCACGGGCTCAGCCTCCTCCATATCTACGAGCACGCGCTTAAGGGCTTTGCGGCGAAGATTCCGGGCGCAGCCCTGAGCGCCCTCGCGCGGGATCCGCGAGTGCAGTTCATCAGCGAGGACCGGGTTGTCGTGGCGTTCCAGCAGACGCTCCCGACCGGTGTCAACCGGATCAATGGCGAGAACAAGGCCAACACCGGCGTCGGTGTCAACGTCGCCGTTATCGATACGGGGATCGATCTGACCCACCCGGACCTCCAGGCGAACATCGTCGGAGGCAAGAACTGCTCGACCGGAAGGAGCTTCAACGACGGGAACGGGCACGGCACCCACGTCGCTGGCATCATCGCCGCCCTGAACAACGACATCGGCGTGGTCGGGGTGGCGCCAGACGCCAAGCTGTGGGCCGCACGGGTGCTCAACAACGCCGGCTCCGGAAGCTGGTCATCGGTCATCTGCGGCGTCGACTTCGTTGACTCGAAGTCACCCGCCAAGGGCGGGCCCATCACAGTCGCCAACATGAGCCTCGGCGGCTCCGGGGCCGACGACGGCAACTGTGGCAACACCAACGCTGACGCCCTGCACAAGGCGATCTGTCGGGTCGTCGTGGACGGCGTGACCGTCGTCGTCGCCGCCGGCAACAGCGCGGCCGACCTCAGCGGCTTCGTCCCCGCCGCGTACAACGAGGTCATCGCCGTCACCGCACTAGCGGATTCGGACGGAGCGTCGTGCGGAGTCGGCGCCCTCACCAGCTACGGGGCCGATGACACCTTTGCGAGCTTTTCCAACTTCGCGACCGGCGCGGATCTGAATCACGTCATCGCCGGCCCAGGCGTGTCGATCCTTTCCACCTATAAGGGCGGGAGCTATGCGACCCTCAGCGGAACGAGCATGGCCTCGCCCCACGTCGCGGGCGCTGCGGCCCTGTACCTCGCCACGCACCCGGGCTACAGCCCGGCGGCCGTGTTGCAGGCCCTGGTCGCCCTGGGAGAGCCGCCCAATGTGAATTTCAGCGCTGAGTGCGCAGGCGGCGCAGTGAGCCACACGGATGTCTCGGGTCCGCATCCTGAGCCGGTGGTCCGCGCCGACGCCTTGTAACCACTAACCCGCGGTTCGTCGACCATTTTGGGATCGCAGTTACGTGTCCCCCGCGGGCTCGTCCTGCTGCTCATTGGTCTAGCGGTCGGAAACGGGAGCCTTCCAACGAGGGGCGTGACGGCGGCATTGGCCCTGCAAAGCCCGACCGCGCTCCGGGTCGAGCTGCGCGCGAACCGTGCAGTCTACGCGCGGGGCGCGCCCGTCAAGCTGACGTTGGCCATCACGAATGTCGGTCCTGAGCCAGTTTCGCTGACCGCGCCCTCATCCCAGCTCTACGACTTCACGGTCCTGAAGGGCGGGGCCGAGGTGTGGCGGTGGTCCGCCGGCCACCTGTTTGCCGCCGTGCTCACGCCGCTCGAGATTCCTGCCGGGCAGAGCCGCGAGTTCACTGAGTCGTGGGATCAGCGTGGCCACGATGGGCAGCCGGTCCCGCCCGGCGACTTCCTCGTTGTGGGGATCCTCATCGGCGGGCCCCAACTGGGCCTGAGCCCTCAGCAGCTGCGCATCACAATCCGGTAGGGGCCGCTAAGGTCACGCCCCTCCTCGGGGGCCAGGCTCATGAAGATGCTCCCCGTGCATGTTCCGTGCGGGGACCGAGCGATGACCGCAGAGAGCACCGCAAGGATTCAAGCCTCGTTATGCGGTCGTCCAGCCAGAATCGCCCAGCCCGCACCGCAGATGGGCGGTGCCAGGAGCCCGGGGGCGCGCGTGTGCGTGCCTTCCCCCCGAAGGCGCAACGCAACTTCACGGATCCGGAGTCGCGGATCATGAAGACGACCGACGGGTTCCAGCAGTGCTACAACGCGCAGGTGGCCGTGACGGTCGGCACGCAGTTCGTCGTCGCGGAGGACGTGGTGACGGCGGCGAACGACAAGCAGCAACTGCAGCCGATGGTGGAGCAGGTGCTGGCGAACGTGGACGAGCCGGCCGGCGTGATCGCGGACAGTGGCTATTTCTCCGAGGCCAACGTGCAGGCGTTGGCGCACCGCGACGGGCGGCCCATCGAGGCCCACATCGCGGTCGAACGGGATCGTCATGGGGCGCCGCCGACCGGTCCGTCGCGAGGGCGCATTCCCCAGGGCCTGAGCCCGGCGGACCGAATGCGGCGGCGACTGCGTACGAAAGGAGGTCGCGCGATCTACGCCAAGCGGAAGACGACGGTCGAACCGGTCATCGGCCAGATCAAGGGGCGCGGCTTCCGCCGGTTTTCGCTGCGTGGCTTGATCGAAGCAAAGGGCGAGTTCCACTTGGTCTGCGCCGTCCACAATCTGGTCAAGCTGTGGCGCATGGGCGGCGCGATCGTCCGGAAAGCAACCGCTAACCGTGAACCCGCCTATGCCTGACCTGTCTGCGCCGAGTCGCCACCGCTCGTCCGAGTCTGCGCTCCAGGCGGCGGACACCGGAACCTCCCCGTTGGCACCGCTATCCGAGCTGGGTCGTGCGGCCTCCCTACGGTCCGGGGTGGATGCCAGCGGTCGGCGTCGCGGACGGACTTCGTGACGCCGTCGGCACCTTTATCTCGAATCGGATCTATGCCCGTGAAGCGTTGCCGTTCGTCAATTTCGCGCGCCGGAAGGGCCGTCTACGGCCGATCCGCTCGTACTTCGAGCAATACGACCGCGCGAGCCGCGTCGTCGTGCTGACCAGCCCGCACTTCGATCCTCCGGCGGGATTCCCCCCGAATGTTCGCCTCGTGGGTACACCACTGGTGGACGCCGCGTCTTCGCCGAGATTCCCGCCCCTGCCCGCGAAGGATGAGCGCCCACTCGTGCTCGTGAGCCTCAGCACGCTTGAGCAGGGCCAGTCGGGAGTGATGGAGCGGATTCTCGCGGCGCTCGGCGTCCTTCCAGTGCAGGCGCTGGTCACGCTCGGCCCGGCGCTTGCGTCGTCGCGGTTCACGCCTCCGCCGAATGTGGTGGTGGAGACGTTTGTGCCGCACGGGTCCGTGCTGCCGCGTGCCGCGGCGCTCGTTACGCAGTGCGGCCTGGGTACGGTGATGAAGGCCCTTGCTCACGGAGTTCCGCTGCTCTGTATCCCACTGGTCGGCGATCAACCGGACAACGCGTCGCGGATCGAGGCGCTCGGCGCTGGCGTGCGCCTGCCTCCTGACGCCGACGCCGGCTGCATCCGCGCGGCGATCGAGCGCGTCCTCACCGATCCAGCATACCGGCTTGCCGCGCAGCGCGTCGCCAGCGCGATCGCTGGAGAAGAGCCGGAACGTGCGGCGGTCGATGAGATTGAATCCGTACTCCCATCTGCTGTGAGGTGCACACGATGAATCGATGCCATGGTCGCGCTCTGTCGTTCGGTCTCCTGACGCTCACGCTCCTGCTGTCGGCGAGAACCGGTGTCGAGGCTGCACCCGAAGGCCAGATCACCTGGGCGGCGCCGTTCTCGATCTCGCCGACGTTGTTTGACCCTGCGGAGTACCAGGGAAGCATCACGTCGATGATGACGTTCTACGCGTTGCATGACGCGCTCCTCAAGCCGATGCCGGGACACGCGATGGCGCCCGGCCTCGCGGAATCGTGGAGCGTCACGCGGGACGGTCTCACCTACGAGTTCCTCCTGCGCAAGGACGTCAGGTTTCACAACGGCGATGTGATGACGGCCGACGACGTGAAGTTCTCGGTGGAACGCTATCGTGGGACGGCCGCAAAGCTGCTCAAGAACAAGGTCGCGGCCGTCGACGTCGTCGACCCGAATCGCGTGCGCATCCGTCTCCGGGAACCCTGGGCGGACTTCATGACGTTCTTCGGCACGCCGGCGACGGGCGCCGGGTGGATCGTTCCCAAGCGCTACGTGGAGCGGGTCGGTGATGAGGGCTTCAAGCGAGCGCCCGTCGGCGCCGGCCCCTACCGGTTCATATCCTTCACGCCCGGCCTGGAACTTGTCCTCGAAGCGCACGAGGGCTTCTGGCGCAAGATGCCCACCGTCAAGCGTCTCGTGTTCCGGGGCGTGCCCGACGAGAGCACGCGCCTGGCGATGCTCAAGCGCGGCGAGGTCGACATCGCGTACAACGTTCGTGGCCCGCTCGCCGAGGAAGTGCAGCGAACTCCGGGACTGAACCTCACGCGAGCGCTTCTTGCGGCGACCTTTTGGGTGGACTTCACGAAGGGCCAGTGGGATCCCAGATCGCCATGGCATGACCGGCGAGTACGAATGGCGGTCGCGCTCGCGATCGACCGACACGCGATCAACCAGGCGGAGACCCTCGGCTTTTCCAAGGAGGCGTCCAGCATCATTCCCGTAGGCTTCGAGTTTGCGTGGTCGGCGCCTCCCCTATCCTATGATCCGGCGCAGGCGAAAAGGCTTCTTGCCGAAGCCGGCTATCCCAACGGGTTCGACGCTGGCGACTACGTGTGCGAAATACCCTTCGCGAGCGTCGGTGAAGCGGTTATCACCTACCTTGGCGCGGTCGGGATTCGGGCGCGCCTGCGAACGCTCGAACGGGCGGCGTTCGGGACTTACGCGCGGGAGAAGAAGGCGAGTCACCTTCTCCAGGGTCAGAGCTCGAGCTTCGGGAACGCTGTCACGCGGATCGAGCGCCACATGGTCTCCGGCGGTGATTTGGCCTTCGGCTCGTACACGGAGATCGACGAATTGTTCAAGCAGCAGGCCAAGGAGCCCGCCCGCGAGAAACGAGAGGCGCTACTCCACGCCATCCAGCGGATCGCCTATGAGCGCGTCATGTTCGCGCCGATTTGGCAGGTCGCCCAGCTCAACGGCGTCGGCCCGCGAATCGCACAGCCGGGCATCGGCCTGATCGACTACCTTCCGTACTCATCGCCCTACGAGGATCTCCGGATGAAGCCGTAGCGCCTCTAAGGCTCGGTGAAGGAGACCTCTTAACGCGACGACGTGCCGTGGCCGACCCGCCATCAGACTCTCCCTCGGTCGACACCTCAAATCCGGCCAAACGTCGACAGCTCAAAACCGGCCATAGGGGCGGGCGCTCGAGCGGGTGTGTTGTAGCGCGTTCGCTCGTGAGAGCGCAAGGGGCGTTTTCGGGGGATACCACGATAGCCACCCCCTCCGAGATCGTGGCGCTCTGAGCCGGAGCGCGTCGCGTCATCGACGTCGTCACGCGGTATCGCCGAGGAGCTTGCCCCAGTCTTCCACCGGACGGTTCGAGGTGATCAGCGTCGAGGCGCGCTCGTAGCGACGCATCACGATCTCGAGGAGATCCTCGGCCGCGGTGTGGGGCAGTCGCTTCATGCCGAGATCGTCGAGGACCAGGAGCGGGACGGTGGTGACCTGCGCGAGGTAGGGCTTCCGCGTCCCGGCGAGCTGGGCATCGGCGAGCTCGTCGACGAGCGCGTGGGCCTCGCGATAGAGGACGCGATGGCCGTGCTGGATGACGGCCACGCCGATGGCCTGGGCGAGATGGCTCTTGCCGGTGCCCGGCGGGCCGAGGAAGAGGCCGTCCTCGTGCTGGGCGACGAAGCGGCCGGTGGCGAGTTCGAAGACGAGCCGGCGATTCATCTTCTTGTTGAACTCGAAGTCGAAGGTGTCGAGCGTCTTGCCCACGTCCCGAAAGCCGGCCTGCTTGAGGCGGCGGTCGAGGAGCCGATCCTGACGCCGGAGCATGGCGGAGGGCGCGTTGCAGTTCGACGAGATTCATGTCGGCTCCTCCTGGGTTTTGTGGGCGATGACGTCGCGGTAGTGGGTGAGTTCACGAATGAGGGGATCGACCTGACGGAGCGTGAGCGGCGCCGCCGGATGGCGCTCGAGATAGCGACGGACGAAGCGGTAGTCGACGATCTCGAGGTCGAGGGCCGCCGCGCAGGCCGTGTCGACGGCCAGCACTCCGTGTTTCTTGACGAGGCCGAGGACCCCGAGGATCCGGCGCACGCCGAGTTCGCCGTCGCGGCGGTGGATCGCGGCGCAGAGCGTGCCGATGTGGGTGCCAGCCCGGGCGGCGCGCCCGAGCAGCGTCACCGTCGACGGGGGCGTGCGCGTCGGTTGATCCTCCGGATGGATCGTGTGGCGCCCGCGCGTGCCCTGGCGTCGGTGCTCGCGGAGGAGCTGCCCAGTGGCCGGATCCAGGAGGCGGACGCGCGCGCGGTCCCATTGGACCGCGACCGCGCGGCCGAGCCAGCCGGGCGGCGCGCCGTAGTAGGCGTACTCGACCTCGACACAGCCGTCGAGATGCACGGTGCGGGTGCCGAAGTGGTAGTAGCGAAACGGCTCGACCGGCAGCGGCAAGAGCGCCGGCCGCTCCTCCGCGAACATCGCGGCGACTTGGCGCTTGGTCGTGCCGTGGATGCGGGTGTCGGCCCAGCGGGCGTCCCAGCGATCGAGGTACGCCTGGGCCTCCTCGAGGCTCTCGAAGCGCAGCCCCTTGACGGCCCGTTGCGTGTGCCCGATGGCCGACTCCACCTTGCCTTTGCGATCGGGATCGCCGACGCGACAGGGCAGCGCGACGACGCCGTAGTGCGCGAGCACGTCGCGATAGAGCGGATTGAGGGTGGGATCGTAGATGTCCGGCGTCAGCACGCCCTCGCGGAGATTGTCGAGGATGGCGACCTTCACGGCGCCGCCGAGGCGGCGGAACGTCTCCTCGTGCAGCTCGCACCAGCGCTGCGTGCTCGACGCGAAGGTCAGCAGGCGGACGCTCTTGCGGCTATAGCCGAGCGTGAAGACGAACAGCCGCGTGCGCCGGTACTTCCGGGTGACCGGATACCGCACCATCGGCCCGCCGCCGTAGTCGACCTGCCCTTCCTCGCCGGGGGCGGTGACGATCACGGGATGGGCCTCCGCGACCCGCTGGCCGCGCAGCGTCACGACGAAGCGACGCACGCTGGCGTACTGGGCGGGAAAGCCGTGGTCGTCGACCAGGTCCCGCCAGATCGCCATGGCGTCGCGGCCCCGAGCGAGAGCCAGCTCAATCAGATCGCGATACGGGCAGCAGGCACTGGCGGCGGGCGCGCGCTGGGGCCTCGGCGGCCACGCCGGCGTGGCGGGCTCGGCCGCCGCCGGTGGGTTGGGGTCGGTGGACACCTCTTTGGCCGGATTTGCCGGCGGGTGACCCCACCGTCCGGGCGGCCGCACCGCGAGCCCGGCGGCCTTAAGGTAGGCCCCGGCCGTCTCGCGCCGCACGCCCGTCGCCGCTTCAATACGGCGCAGCGTCCAGCCCAACTGCCCGAGGGCAATGACTTGCTGCTTCTTCGCGTCGCTCAAGATGTTGGCCATGTCGGCGGAGAGGCTCATAGCCCCACCGCCGCGTCAACGTCTCGAGCGCCTACTTCCTAGCGATCATTTCACGGTAGTTTTGGGGATCACGGAGAACCTCGAACTCCTCTGCCGATCGTGCAGTCTTAGGAACAGCGCGTCCCTGCTCGCACCGGCCCACGCCCACTACGAAGGCTCAGATACCGGTACCATCGCCCGACGAACACACGCAGCCGGTAGAGTGGTCGCGACGAGGAAGCCTAGGTATTTTCTACATCGCGATGGCTGGGGTCCATCTGGGTGCGATTCCCTTGAGCTACGGGGGGTGTACTGGAAGATGAAGGGTCCCTTCCTCCGTTTCTCCCGGACTGTCTGTCAAGATGGTGGCCCCAACGGGATTCGACCCGTGTTTGAGTCAGGCCAGCTCGCCCTCCAGCTCCTCGATGCTCGCCGCCACGATGTCCACGAGCTGGTCGATCTCCGCGGGGGTGATGCAGAGCGGCGGCGCGAGTCTCACGACCTGGCCGCGCGCGTAGACGATCGCGCCCCGGTCCCACGCCTTGCGATCGAGCCTGGCGACCAGCTCCTTGTCGAGCGGCCGGCCCGAGCCGTCGGGCGCCACGAGCTCAGCGCACACCAGGAGGCCGCGGCCGCGCACCTCGCCGACGATGCGCTTCTTGCCGACCGCCTGCTGGAGCCCGTCGAGAAGGCGCGCGCCCATCGCCGCGGCGTTCGCCACGAGGTTATCCTTCTCCATGATCTGGATGTTGGCGAGCGCCGCCGCGCAGGCGACGGGGTGCGCCGCGTAGGTGCCGGGGTGCACGTTCTCCTGCTTGGCGTCGTCGGGGAAGGCGTCGGCCAGCCGGCGCCGCGCGATGGCGGCCG
>WNFC01010263.1_pt1 | contig 13126 bp, 9 predicted proteins | sample 5400541 | NCBI WGS metagenome assembly WNFC01 (sample SAMN13153342, study PRJNA577476) | soil metagenome | isolation source: 120 cm saprolite under Douglas fir tree site 2 hole 2 replicate 1 | place: USA:California | collected 2015-04-18
AGTGTCCCCCCGGATTGGTCCAAGGATTGCGGAATTGCACGACGCTGTAAACTGTTCTTAGGAACGGAATTAGAACGGGGTGCGAGGGTACTGGGGGACCTGTTCGTTTGGCCGCCCATAGAACGCCGCAGAGAGTCCGCAGCGCCAAACCTGCAAGCTGAGTCTCACCTTGAGCGAGAGCACAACGCGCGATGGGCTGCGCTTGCCGTCGCGCACGCCACAAGCGGCATTACGGCCAATGTATTGACATTGCTTTTGCCCCGCAGCATTCTCGCGAGCGTTCCAGGAGCCAGTGGCTGATGTCCAGAAGCTGCAGGCGCTATTTCAACAAGTGGGTCTCGGTCGCGATCGGCTTTATGTTGTGATCCAGAAAGATGCAGCTCATTCTGAGAAGTGGTGGTCGGAGCGTCTTGCAAACGCACTCCAGTTCTTGTTTTCGCAGCCAATGTAGGCGTTCTGATCGATCACTGCACACATAGAAACAACGTCCCATGATTACGTAGGCAAGAACGAACTCGCCGAAAACTACCCATACACATTTTCAGGATTTGCCGAGCCGAGCGAGTGACGGGCAACCCGGAAGTTATCGGCTTGCCGGTCGCGTTAGTTCCGACAAACGCGGTGTCCATTAAATGGAGTAGTGCCCGGATTGTCGGCAAACCGAAAGTTGGCCAGAAACGGCGTTCGAGGAAATATGGATTTAACACTGAAATGGCGCGTCCGGTTGTCACCCGTGCCGCTGAAAAGAAAAACGGAACCGGATCATCGGTCTAATCTGCCCCTTTTTGCCCCAGCGTATTTTTGTTAAGTGTCCATCCATCAGGAAGATGGATGGTAGGGGCGGTGGGGATCGAACTAAAAGCGAGATTGAAAGCACGTAAGTTATTGATTCCATTAAACGCGAAAAACGCCAAAAACATCATATTCGCCGAAGTGAGGTACACGCCGGGTACACCGGGACTCGAGACAAGTGGCTTCTAGTCGGCCCCGGCAAATCGACTTTGAGAAAGTACCTCCAAAGTTGCTGTTACTTTCCCTTCTGTTCGTAGTGGTCTTAACCTTTTTGTCCCCCGTCTCTCGCGCGGTGGTCAGTGTCCACTACTCGATGATGACTACGAACGGATAACGGCGCGCTCGCGGGCGCTCGGTGTGCACTTTAAAAGTCCTTCCAGAAAGCATTGCGTAGCGGGTTTGGGAACTACGCGCATTGTATAACACGGTGAGAACGCGGCAGCCCACAAATCCTTATCTAGGAAAAACTACGCTTCTCCTTGCCAAACGTGTCGGGAGGGTTTGGTTCTTGCTTCTCAGAGGCGATGCAGACAGCGCTGCATAAAAGCAAATGCCCTTCCTAGCGGGAGCGGGGCGCTTGGCCGTCCGCGCTGTCAAGGCCGCGTGGCTTTCGCGTTCATCGGAGCGAAGTGAAGAGCCTTCAACGAGAAGGGTGGCGAGCAAGCGTCACTCAAGAGTGTGGATAAAATGTGCAAAACGCTTCACACGACGGTCACTTTAGTGCCTTTTTCTTGAAATGTCCCGAGACGAGTTGCGCTCTAACCCCTTTTTGGTCTTTAAGTTATCTACTATTTGGAAGGATTGGGGATTGGCCCCGGGTGTGCCCACGTTTGTATTAACCGTGGGCATCCCGAGGGCGACATTCGCGGCCGTTGTAGAAGAGAGGAACTAGATTCTCGTCGCATGGCAAAGCTATCCCCAAGCCGGTCTGCCAGCGAGCCTGCTCTTACCAAGGGGCCGTCTCATCAGTGTCCGAAGACCATTCGCATTCTAATCGCCGACGCAGGACCTATCTTTCGACAGGGTCTACGGACGGTAATTGCCACCCAGTCCGACCTAAGCGTAGTGGGAGAGGCGTCCGATGGCGCCCAGGCCGTAAAGCTTACGGGTCAGCGCACGCCCGACATCCTGCTGCTAGACCTGGGAATCCCTGGGCTAATGGGACTGGAAGTCTTGCACAAGGTTCAGTGTTCAGCGCCCCAGGTGCGCTCCATCATTCTGGGCCCCAACACGGAAACGCCGGAGACTCTCGAAGCGCTGGAACTCGGAGCGCGCGGGGTAATATCCAAACACTCATCGGCGGAACTGCTGTTTAAGGCCATACGGAGCGTCATGGCCGGGCAGTATTGGATAGGTCGCAACAAGATCGCCGATATTCTGCAGTCCCTTGACAAGAGGACCTCTGCGCCCCTGAATGCCTCGCTTGGGAACAACTTTCGCCTCACGCCACGCGAGATACAGATTATTTCGGGGATTCTCCTCGGTGAAGGCAACAAGGACATCGCAACGAAATTCGGTCTCAGCGAGAATACGATCAAGCACCACTTGAGTCATATCTTCGAGAAGCTGGGTGTTGGTAGCCGTCTAGAACTGGCGCTTTTCGCTGCTGATCGTGACCTGATGGGCAGACGCCCGGTCGAGCAAGCGCCAAACGCCTCTGTCAGCTCACTCGCGCACTAATGGCAAGCGTTGTGTAGCACCTTCGTGCCATAAACCCCACTCTCGTGCCATTGCCTAGCCTGCAGCCTTGGGGATAATACCTAAGCGCGCGCGAGGTTTGTTCCCACCGCGCTCGTAAAAGTCTAAGGTCACTTACTTTTTGTGGAGTTCACCAGCTTCGTCTTCCTGGCGAGAAAATGTATGCTGTCAGTAGTCTTCCAGCGACTACGGCCCCCCGACTGCGTTTGCGGTCATGCCTCCTTTCTTTTCCAGCCGCGGCCTTTGTCTTTTCTTCCTCCCAATCGGCCCGCCCTGAGGCTCGTTCTTGCTCGATTACCTCCCGCCTGCGGAATTGTGCTTGGACAGCTCCGGCCTTTTTCGGCTCTTGGCAGTAGAACCATTCAAGGAACAAACTAAGGAGAAAAAAAGCAATGCGAACTAGAATCCTGCATTCCATTCGATGTATCTTCCCCACGCGATTTTTGCGGCCTTCCAGCCTTGTGACTATGGCCTTGCTCAGCGTGTTCGCGGTCGCTGTGTGGGCTTTGACGGCACCGACCACCATCTTCGAGCTTGATGGCGATTCGGCAACCGGCAGCACCTACGGCGTGCCCAACTCGATCAACTGCGACTGGGATACGCTAAACGGCGGAAAAACGGCCAACAGTAACACCCCAACTGCGGTTTGCGCTGCAGGGGGTGCGACGTTGGGCGCATATGGGTTCCTCGTTGGCCTCCCCGGCGAGCCCAACTTTCAGACCGGCGGCTCCAAGGACGCGCTTGACGTTAGCTCCTGGGCGTTTGCGTCTACTTCGTCGCCGGACAAGGACACCCTTACTCACGGTTACGCAGCCGCCTACACGGGTCCGGCTTCGGGTGGTTCGGACAACATCCTCGTGTTCGGGGCCGAGCGTTTTTCTGTGTCTGGAGACTCCAACATCGGCATTTGGTTCTTCCAGAACCTCATCGGAACCACCGGTGGTTCCAAGGGAACCTTCACCGGCGTACACGTAACCGGCGACATTCTTATCGTCTCCGCGTTTTCGGGCGGCGGCAGCACCTCGACCATCAGCGTGTACCAGTGGAATCCCGCAGCCTGCCCCAATTCGCATTATTCAGGCCCTACCACCAGCGGCCAACAGATTCCGCCCGTCTGTGCGGACACGAACCTTCTGGCGCTGTTTTTTGACCAGACCATCGGAGCCACGTCCATTTGCACCTCGAGCAGCCCAGCCTGCGCGCTCGTCAACGCCCAAAGCATTACGCTCGGCTGGCCCTACGCGGCCAAGTTCAATGTCGGCTCCAACGTGGTCCCCCCCGCAGGGTTCTATGAGGGAGGAATCGACCTCAGTGCCCTGCTCCCCAGCGGGCAGAACGCTCCCTGTTTCGCAAGCTTCCTCTTTGAGACGCGCTCCTCGCAATCCACGAGCGCCGTGCTGAAGGACTTCCTTGTCGGCAGCTTCCCGGAGTGCCATATGTCGATGAGCAAGACTGTGACCTGCAACAGTTTCAACGCGGACAATACTTTCAATTACTCTTATGTCGGCAGCGTGATCAACGACGGCGGTGGTGGTCTCTTTAATGTCCAAGTCACGGACGTCAAGGGACAGACCTATAGTTGCGGCGGCCTGTCTAAGGGTGCCTCGAAGACGTTTGGCGGCAGCCCGTTATCGGGGGATTGCTCAATCACCACCGGCAACAGCGCTACGTTCACTACGGCCCAGCACCCAGCCACGAACGAAGCCACCGCGACGGCGGATACCAGTCAAAGTGGCACGAGTCCCCCCATCAGCGCCGATACCGGCTCGGTTACGAGTAGTGATGCGACCGATAGCTTTGGTAATTCTCTTTGCAATCCCCATCCAGACATCGATGTGGCAAAGCGTTGCGTGACAGGGTTCCAAGTGGCAGGCGGCCAGATCGTTATTCGCGTGGATTTTACCGGCGAGGTCATAAACTCTGGACAACTCAATCTGACTAGCGTCACCGTAACCGACGACGCTGGCGCCACACCTCCGCTTCCTTCGTTGGGGGGCTTGCTGGTAGGCCAGTCGAAATGCTATACGAACGGCCAAATCGTGAGTCCTGGTCCGCCGGCAACTGGTTGCCCAACCTTAAGTGTGGTCAACGGGCTCTCCTCGACACCGACGGGTGCGGCGAGCTACTTCCCGAATGCCGCGAATATCACTATGACGCCGGTTCAAGGCCGCATCGAGTTCACCGATACGGTCACGGCGACCGGAACCGCGAGCAGCGGTGCCTCCGTCGGGCCGAAGACGGCTTCGGCTCACTGCGTGATCTGCCCGTTCGGCTCCTGCCCGGCGCAGTAACCTCGACATGCTGGGAGGTAGAGGGCTTACCGGCCCCTCCTCCCAGCCAACATTCCTGTTTCAGGGGTCAGCAGCATCCTGGGACAGGCACAATATCAACAAGCACCCCTCCCTTTTTGGGAGGGGTGCTTTACTTTTTGCGGCAAAAGGGACAGCGTTGCCCGGTTTACAGAAATCGCCAGTGCAACTCCGTTTCTATCTGGGTCGCAAGAGACAATACGAACGAACGCTTAGGTTTATCAGGCTGAAAAAACACGAGCTGGCAATTCTCACAACGAAACGCTGCACACTTGCGCGAAAGCCGAAACCTGTCATCCTGAGGCAATTCGATGAAGATCGCCGAACGATCTCAACCTGCATTCTATGCGCGAAGGTTATCTGTTGCGATTCTTCTCCCGTCCTGGAATGACACGCTTGGCGATGTTTTGACGAAAGCTGAGACTTACGAGAAGACGGAAAGAAGCTGAAAACGGGTCAAGGAGTCGCTTTCTTATTCTTGGGAGCAGCCAACTCGGCTTGGATAGTTTTTTCAAACGAATCCTGCGGCAAGTTGCCGCTAAGCATGTTGCCGTTAATGAAGAATCCTGGAGTGCCGCTGACTCCGGCCCTCAGCCCCAGCTGTCGGTCTTGCTCAATTTGCTCCTTGTACTTGCCGCCGGATAGGCAGGAATCAAATTGTTTTTCGTCGAGTTTCAGGCGGCTGGCCAGCTCGACCAAACCTGGGCGGTCGAGCTTATTTTGGTTCGCGAAGAGGAGGTCATGATATTCCCAAAATTTTCCCTGCTCTCCGGCGCAGCGGGAAGCCTCCGCCGCCAACTGAGCCTGCGGGTGGACGTCTCGCAGCGGAAGGTCCCGATATGCTAGGCTCACTCGGCCTTCATACTTGGCAAGCAAGCTCTTCAAGGTTGGCTGGACCGATTGGCAATAGGGACACTGGAAATCAGAAAATTCCACGATAATAACCGGTGCTTTCGGATTGCCCCGAAGGCGCGCCGGGTCATAGGCCACGTCCACTCTTGGCTTTTGCAGGAAGATGGATACGCCTGCTTGGTCCCGGAGCCGCTTGTAGTAATCCTCGCGGGCCTGCTGGACTTTTGACTTCTTCAACAGCTGCTGAAGCTGCGGCCTAAGTTCATCGTAAGGTTTGCCAAGCTGTTCTTTTTGCACGATGTAAAGAGCTTGCAGTTCGGCTTCCGTGGGCTCCGGAACTTTGGCATCCACCTCTTGTTCCAGAACCTTTTCAGTCGGGATCCCTTTTTTCTTGGCCTCCGCTTCCAGCAGCTTTTGATTCACCAAGTTCTGGAGAGCCTTGCTTTTCACGTCGTATTCTTGCAGGCGAAGCTGAAACACTTGCGCCTGGACGAACGGCACCAAATCATCGTCATAGATAGTCTGCCCGCCAACCACGGCTAGCGGTTCCTTCTGCCTGGTTGGACTGGTAGTCTGTGCAAGAGACCCAGCCGAGCCGAAGATAAGAAAAACAAAAGGCAGCACAGCGAGCCTAGTCACGTTGGGTCGCATCTTGGTATACCGCCTTCCGCGGGACAATTTGCGCAATTATGCCATCTTCCGCGGGACAAATCGAGAGGCTAATGCCAAAGGGGCTTAAGGTGTGGGTCGGTGAAATGATGGGCCAGCGGAGGCCGAAGAGCACCCTTGCCCCCAGAAGGGGTGCTTTCTCTTCACGTAACAGCGCTCACTGCGCGGTGACCGTAATTGCCTGCGCAGCCGTGTTAGCAAGTATGTCGTAGGCCTGCGCCTGAATTCTGTGCGTTGCGTCTGACTTTGCCGGGACCTTCCGGGAATAGTTGTATAGCGCGATTGTGGTAATTCCTAGTAAATCGTTGTTGACGTAAACTCCACGCGGGTCACCTTTTAGTTGTCCGTCGCGGAGGCACTCACGGTAGCGGTAAGATGTGTATCTTCTGGTCCGGTGTCTGGAGCGCGATTTGCGGCTGGTCGGTGCGATTGATCAGGGACTGGGCTAGGCCGCTAGCACTATTATAGTTGTTATAGTCCAGCCCCGTAAGAACCGGAGCGCTCCAAGCCCCGCTTTGGTATTTGCTGGCATACAATTCGTTCCAAGTCAGCGTCTGTGGATTAATGGGCTGGTATGCCAGCCAGATGGTTCCGTCGGACAGGATGGACATGCCAAAAGCCGTTAGTCGCTCCATGTAGGTCTGGAACGGAATGAAGGTCTTAGACCCGTCCACGCCGATCTGCGCTATGGTCGCATAGGCCTGCTTCAGGAAGATATTGTTAGCCAGATTGCCATACAAAGGGTCAACGAAGACCATTTGGTATTGGTAACTCTGGTAAGCAAGCAGAATAGCATTGCGGGTTGTGTCGGGTGAAGCGGCTAGGTACGGGAACTCGCTTTCCGGACCGTTGTTGCCGTCAGCGTTCTGCGTGATGAAACCGGTGTTGATCCAATCGAGGACAAAATCGTTTGTGGCTTCCGTGAAGTGAAGTGCGCTAATGTTCGAGAAGCTATCGCGCTTCACGAAGGCCCACATGCTCCCGTCAGCTGGGTGTTGAGCCAGGATCATCCGGGACAGCAGGATGTTCCCTCCAAAACCGGAGTTTGCAATCGTGATCGGGAACTTGACTGCCCAGTTGCCCGTCGGGCTGCGATAGGCAAAACCAACGCTGAGGTCGCTGGAAGTCGAGGTGGCGCTGTAGAAAGATGGTTCTTCATCCCAGGCCACAAACAACGCGCCGCTCTGTAGGCGAATCATAGACTTCGGCCTCGACGTGCTGTCGCCCAGGGACTGCGCGGAAACGAGCGTGGCCGAGGTCGCAGGAGAGCCGTTCAGTGCATATTGACTCACCAGCAGTTTCCCGCCTAAACTGCTATCGAAAGACAACGTCCACAGTTCGGTCGCACTTGTAAGGATATAATCAGTTTCCGTCTGTGAATATCCCGGTGCGGGGTGCAGCAGGAAGTTAGAGGTCTGTCCGGTATCCGAGTCGTTCACATAGAGCCAAGTGTCCCGAGTAGAGAACATGTTTAGCTTCTGGTAGATCATGGCGGACCGCGTTCCGTAGGTGGCCATGCTCTTCCCGAGCGGTCCGTTGTAAGAGCTATCGACAACCTGCTCACCCACAGACATGGAGCAAGCGGGCGTGACAACCGTTACTGTATTGCTCGATGCCGAAACGTTTCCTGCATTGTCCTGCGCCACCACGTGGTATGTCAGCGTGGTGGCGGATCTCACCCAGTTCGTGTCAGAAAAAGCTGTGCGGACTGACCCGATTGACGTATTAACACCGTCGTTGCGATAGATGGTATACGCCTTGAGCCCGGAGCCGCCTGAATCCGTCGAAGCTCCCCAGGACAGATCGACTTGACCGCAGGTCGAAGCCGTCGCGACCAGTCCGGTCGGTGCCGTAGGAGCAACGGGAGCCGCATTTGCCGTCAGCGTCGCCGTATTGCTCGTCACTGTTCCCGCACTGTTGCTTACCACCACAGCGAAAGTCGAGCCGCTGTCGGAAGTCGTCGTTGCTGGCGTTGTATAGCTTGATCCCGTGGCGCCGGAAATGTTCACTACGTTCTTCTGCCACTGATAACTCAAAGGCGTTGTGCCGCTGGCGACCACAGTAAAAGTTGCGGTCTGCCCCGCCGTTACCGTCTGATTCGCCGGCTGGGTCGTGATGGTCGGCGCGACCACGACGGCATTCGCCGTGAAATTCACTCCCGTAAGGCTGGCTGTGCTCACGCTTACGTTTTGGCTCGCCGGACTAAACGTATATCCCGTGTTGCTCGGCGTTACGGTATAGGAGCCGGCCACCAAGCCGCTGACCATATACGCGCCGGAAGAATTTGCCGTAGTCGTCGCAGTCGTGGCGCCACTCAGGCTCACCTTCGCTCCGCTCCCACCCGCTGTTGGGCTGATCGTCCCCGCAACACTGAAGGTCTGCGCGGTGTCCGTGAAGTTCACGCCCGTCATATCGGAGTTGTTCACGGACACACTCTGGTTGCCTGGACTGAATGTGTATCCCGTATGACTGGGCGTCACCGAGTACGTCCCGTTCGCTAATCCGGCAAATGTGTAATTGCCAGAGCTGTCTGCCGTGGTCGTCGCGGCCGTCGCTCCGCCTAATGTCAGTGTCGCTCCGCTTCCGCCCTTTGCAGGACTAATCGATCCCAAAATATTGTATCCAGCGGTCTTGAAGCGGCCACCGCCATGGGCCTTATTTTGCGTGGTGGTGGAACTGGCGTCGTAATAATAGGTGGTGCCAGCAGACAGAGTGGAAACGGTTACGACGTGACTGGTCACCATCGTGGTGTCGAGCGTAGTGGTCGAACCATAGGATGTCGAGGTCCCATAAGCGACCTGCGAGGTAGCTGGTTTGTTGGTCTGCCAAGTAATGGTTACGGAGCGCGGTGTGTTACTGACCACTGTGGTATTGGAGATCGTGAGGGAACCTGCGGTGGTGTTAGTTCCTTCGACGAGGGCTGCGCAACCTGCCAGCCCTATAGTGCCTGCGGCGACGAGCGCTGCGGCAACCACCTTAAATTGTAAAAATCGCAACCGGACACACTTACTCAAATGAATCAGGTTAGTGATCACACCGTTTCCCTTCAAACTGATCGCGTTCGGGAGGGGGGTAAGCGAACGCGCTTCTTGCGGAGCGTTACTAACCTACGCGGGATATCTGCACCGCGTAACTGAACGAGAGTCTAGAAAGAGGTCAGGAGATCAACCTGCTCGTGAGGGTAACGACGGGCAGGTGTACAGCCAAAGGCGATTCAAGAACGGCACTCTGGATGATTCAGAAGAGCACCATCCAAAGACCCCGAATACTCGCCAACGTCGGGCGGCTAGTTGAGCAAGGAGAGGCCCATGCCTCTCATAGCTGAGCCATCCCGAAGCGAAACTGCGGTCAAGGGCGACTGTAAGGAGCCGCGCAGCGGGCGTGACTCTTGACGGCGGCGAGAGCGGAGGGAATCCGGCTCTATCTGCTGATGCTGTGGCCTTCTGCCTGCGTATGCTCGTGCGCCTGGCTTCGTGTGGTTGACGGTTCGATCTCGTGGGGCGAGGATACGGATTCGCGACTCGCGTCGATTGCGGATCGGTGCGACACGTCGCGAGAAAGTTGGTCGCCAAGCCGGCCTTTGTCGTTTGTGTAGACCTGCGCATCGTAGCGTCCGCGCGATACCGCCACATACGCCAAGCGGCGATTCACGAGTTTTTCGCCAGCTTGCTCTGTGTCTAGGTGAACAAGCACGCGGTCGGCGGTTTGTCCCTGGCTGCTGTAGCTCGTCACCGCATAGCCGTAGTCGAGATGCGGATTCTCTTTGATGTTGAATGCGACGGTCCGGCCCGAGTCGAGGCGTAGTTGCAGGTTGCCGCTATCGTCGATCTTTTCGATGGTGCCTAGCTCGCGGTTCGCAATGTGCCGCTCTCCATTCGGTGCTGTGAACTGCACGCGGTCGCCTCGACTGAATCCGCGCTCCGTCTCACGGTAAAGCGTAACGCCATGCAACCTGCGCGGGTCGTAACTCACATGCTGACCGTTCTCGCGTTTCACCGTTACTAGATTCTCTTTCTCGTTCGCGTGCTCGACGCGGGCATACTCTCCAGCCTCGATGCCATGCGTCTACTGTCGATCTGCCCCAGTTATGTCTTGCCGGGCGATGAACACCGTCATCTCGTGCTCGCGATACGGCATTTTCCCGGCATCCTGCATCGCGTAGTGAATCGTCTGATTAATTTCCATCCGCGACCGATTGTCTGGGGATACCACGAGCGTCCCTTCGGGCTGCCTCACATACTCGTGCGCGATGGAGGCCATCCGCTCGTCGCGGTCGAAAAGTTCATGCACGCGGCCTTGCGCATCGAGCTTTTCCATCGCCTCTTTGACCTGGCCTCGCGAGAGTTTTTCCACCACGTCCCTAAGTGCGGGGTCTTTCTGCCGCACGATCTCGTCGAGCCGCGCCGTCGCGATTCCTGCTTCCTGGAGCTGGTGATACGGCCGACCGGCTTCGACGGCCTCATGTTGGCGTGTGTCGCCTACCAGCAATACGCGGTCGTTTTCCTTTAGCCGATGCAGGAAGTCGTTCATCTGCTTCGTGCTCGCCAGGCTCGATTCGTCGAGAACGTAAAACCGTTTCTGTCCGTCGTGAGGCTCTTGGCTCCGCGCCAGATGGCGCTGCAACGTGCTCGATTCGATTCCGGCCTCTCCGAGTTTTTGCGCCGCGCGTGACGTTGGCGCAATGCCTTCCACCTTGTAGCCGTGCCGCTCGGCAGCTTCTCGGATCGCGCCTAAAGAAGTAGTCTTGCCCGCGCCGGCGACGCCTTCGAGCGCCGTCACTAGGTCGCGGCTCGACAGGATTTGCTCGACTGCTGCACGCTGGCTCTCGCTCAAATGCGAGTGGTGTTGCTCGATCTCGCGGCGTGTCTTGAAACTCGCGATTGGGGCATGTTGGTTCTGCCCCGCGCGCATCAGGTTGATTGTGTTGCGTTCGTGGTCGATCATCTCGCTTGTGGTGAACGCACGGCCAGGCGCCCGATTGCTCGTCTCGATGAACTCGCCCGCTTGCACGCGTTTCTCGAACTCCGCTTTAACCTCCGCAACTGTGGCGTCACCCATTGAGCGTTTTAGTGCATCCCTCAGAAGGTGGCGCTCCTCGACGACGGCTTCACGCTCCAGATTTTTCTCTCGCGAGTAGGCGAGCGCCTGGCTGATGGTTCTCTCTCTTGGTTCTTCCTGTAGCTGCTCTCCTCGCTCCTGAGCCGCTTTGACAACGCGCTCCGGTTGATTGCCGAAGGCTTCCGCCATCGCGCGATGCCGCTCCTGCATTGCTTCGTGTGACAGTTCCAGCTTTCCTTCTCGCGTCTGGTGCGCGGCAATCTGCGCCGCGCCTGCTCCTCGCTGGTTCTCCTTCGCAAGATGTTCCTTGATCTGCCGGCGGCGAGGACTCGACGCCTCCAGGTACTCTTTGCTGTAGCCTTTGATTTCCGGCTGGCTGCTCTCGCCGCGCTCGATTTCGTAGCCAAGTTCTTTCAACCTGTGAGCCAGTTCCGAGCGATACACTGCTGTCGCATACTGCTGCGTCTTGTACAGTTCCCGTGGCTGTAGCGCGTGCGCCTCACCGTCGTCGGTCTCGGTAAGATTGAAAAATACAACGTGCGTGTGTAGTTGCGGTGCGGCGTAGCCATTCACCGGCCGCGCGCTGTCGTGCCCAAACTTCGCTGCAACCCACTTGCCCGTCGTCTCTGCCGGAAGATTCCCGCCGATGCGTGCCTGGACATATCGCTCTAGCTCATCAAGGGCGACGCCGACGCTTTCTCGATGAGCATCCCGAACGCGCTCATCTCCACCCACGAGGGCCGTCAACGATACGCTCTTGGGGGCTGAAAACGTCGCGTCCCATCCTGCGCGGTGTTCCATCGGGCTTACCTGCTCGCCGCGCCTGTTCATGTATTCTCGGGCTGCTTGCGGGCGGATTAGCTGTTCGCCAGTGATCGGGTGTTGCCCTTCGCAGAGCCGGTGGAAGTGGTCCTCACGAACCTCGTCCTGCAATCCCCACTTCTTGGCCAGATTTCCATGCCACTCGCCGCGTATCCGGTCGCCTTCGCTGTAGTAATTCTCCTGCGCGTTGCTGAATTCCTCGTGATGATAAGCGCGGGCTTGTCCTGCACTGAGCGGCTTTGAAATCGTAAGCATGGGTCCCTACTCGAAAAGGCGTCTCTTACGGGGCGTCACAGCGTGTTCGAGGGTTTGTTCTTGGCGCGGCTTTTGCTCTGCTCCGGTTGTCTCCTGCCGCATCCCGCTGGGCGTTACGGAACCAGCGGCTCCCGCCGCGGCTGCCTTCGGTGGCAATGCCTCTGTCGGTCGCTCGATAATCGCGGGCTGCGTCTTTGGCACTTTCACATAAGGGAAGCTCAACTGCACAACGGCATTGCCGGATTTCACATAGCCGCGCCGGTCCTCAAGCCCCATGATCTGTGACGGCAAGACCAGTGGCTCGATGCGCCGCTCCAACTGATCGCTCCTCGAATTGCGATAGCGCGGGGATTGCTCTCGTGTGCGGCTCTCGCGTACCTGTTCGATTTCTACCTCTCCGATGGTTTCGCTGATCCACTTCGCGCTATCAGGCTCACTTGTCCGCAGAAAGATCTTCGTGCCCGGCTGCGAAAACATCACCTCGGCGTCGAGTCCGTAATGCTTTTGCAGCTGGCTGCGTCCCTGAAAGCCCAGAACTATCGGGTTGTTCGTCTTGCGGTTCCTGGTCACGGCATCGTGCAACTTGGGTAGTTTTTGCAGAAGCGCAACCTCGTCCAGAATAAACCACACGCGGCGCAGTTTCCTTTCTTCATCCTCCACGCCCTCATCCT
>WNFC01006236.1_pt1 | contig 13125 bp, 13 predicted proteins | sample 5400541 | NCBI WGS metagenome assembly WNFC01 (sample SAMN13153342, study PRJNA577476) | soil metagenome | isolation source: 120 cm saprolite under Douglas fir tree site 2 hole 2 replicate 1 | place: USA:California | collected 2015-04-18
CTGCGGCCGAACGTGCCGGAGCTTTCGACGTACTGCACGCGCACCTTGTCGACCGGCAGCCCCAGCACCTGCGCCAGCATGGCGCGCGAGTTGTAGACGTCCTGCGTCGCAGAGATGACGAGCGCGCGGCCGTCCTTCACGTCCGCCACCGCGCAGTTCGGCGCGAACGGCGCGTGCGACTGATAGGGGCAGCGATAGGTCGCCGCCGCGACGTGCGCGGCCTTGGCGAAGCCGGCGTTGAGATCGCCCCAGTCGGCGATGACCACGTCGTTGGTCTTGGTCGCGCGCATGCGCTCGAACAGATCGGCATTGCCCGGCAGCGCCGATGTTGCTTCCCAGGTCACGTCGAGCTTGCGCGCCGCCTTGACCGCGTCCCACTCCTGCTCGGCCACGACGCCGACGAAGTCGCCCTTGCGCACGATGCGCGCCGGGATGTCCTTGATCGAAGTTTCGTCGATGCGGACCGGCTTGGCGCCGACGCCGTAGGCGCGCTGGCCGCGCGGGCGCACGACGCGGCCGTGCAGCATGTTCGCGACGCGCAGGTGCTGCATGTACTCGTACCGGCCGGCCGCCTTGGCCGGGATGTCGACGCGCGGCACGCGCGTGCCCACGAGCGTGTAGCGGTTGATCGGCTTCTGCGGCGCCGTGCCGGTGAACTTCACGTTGAACGGCTTGTCGCCAATGAGCGCCCCGTAGGTCACCGAGCGCTCCGGATGGCCGTCGATCGACACCACGCCTTTCGACACCACGAGGCTGCCCGGCTGCACGCCGAGCCGCACCGAGGCGAGATTGAGCAGCGCCTGGCGCGCCTCCGCGGCCGCCGCGCGCAGCTGCGGCCCGCCGCGATGGATCGAGGAGCTCGACGTGGTGGCGCCCTGGTTGGGCGTCACGTTGGTGTCGAGCTGAACCCACTTGAGCTGGCTCATGTCGAGGTCGAGCTCTTCGCCCGCGATCTGCAACAGCCCGGTGGTGTTGCCCTGGCCGAACTCGCCCTTGCCGAGATAGATCGTCGCGGTGTTGTCGGCGTGCACCGCGATCCAGGTGTCGATCGTGTTGGGATCGGGCGGTCCCGCCGCGTCGCCGCGCGCGGCCAGTGCCGCTTCGCCGAGCCCGCCCGCGAAGCTGAAGCCGACGACGAGGGCGCCGCCCACGATGAGGTCGCGGCGCGAAAAGGTTGTGTCGATGCGCAGGTCGCTCATCTCAGCCTCCCGCCATCTTCGTTGATGCGAGCTGGATCGCCTTCATCACCCGCGGATATGTGCCGCAGCGGCAGAGATGGCCGTCCATGTGGGCGCGGATCTGCGCTTCGGTCGGGCGCGGATTGCGGGCGAGCAGCTCGGACGCCTTGATCATCATGCCGTTGTAGCAATAGCCGCACTGCGGGGCCTGCACGTCGATGAAGGCCTGCTGCAGCGGATGCAACGCCGGCGCCTGGGCGAGCCCCTTCTGCTGCGCGTAGAGCGCGGCGAGCCCGTCGCTCGTGGTCACTGCCTTGCCGGCGACGTCGCCGACGGGCGTGACGCAGGAGCGGATCTCGACGCCGTCGGCGAGCACCGAGCACGAGCCGCATTGCGCGAGACCGCAGCCGAAGCGCGGCCCGCGCAGCCGCAGCTCGTTCATCAGCACGTAGAGCAGCGGCGTGTCGGCGTTCGCGGCGACCGCGTGCGCCTGTCCGTTCACCGTGATCTTGAGGTCTTGCGCCATATCGCCCTCCCGATGGACGAGGATGGGATGCAGTCGGCGTCGTTATTCGCAATTCCGAGGCAATGAGCTAGTCCAGTCCAGGACGGGACGAAAAGCAAGTGGCGTTGCGCGTAGCCCGGATTGAGCGAAGCGAAATCCGGGGCAGGCCTGCCCGGGCTCAAATGCCGCACCCGGCTTTCGCTTCGCTCAACCCGGGCTACGATGCGCATCTCTTGTCGGAGGACGGAGAAAGGCCGAATATCCAGGGCCATTCAAAAACAATCGGCCGCTGCCGAAACCAAAATGATGGGCGGCTCCAGGGAGGTATCATGATTTTCGCACGCGCGCTGGCGGTGTCGATTCTCGCCGCGTCCATTTTCGCAGGCGGCACCGCTTGGCCGCAGACCTATCCCAATCGCCCGATCACCATGGTGGTGCCGTTCCCGCCCGGCGGCGCGACCGACGCGATCGCGCGCATCATCCAGGACAGCATGGCGAAATCGCTGGGCCAGCCGATTATCATCGAAAACATCGGCGGCGCCGGCGGCAGCATTGCCGCCGCCAAGGCCGCGCGCGCCGAACCCGACGGCTACACGATCCTGCTGCACCAGGTGGCGCTGGCGGCCGCCATGACGCTTTATCCCAATCGCACGTTCGACGCCGAAAAGGATTTCGTCACCGTCGGCCTCATCAATACCGCCGCCTCGACGCTCGCGGCGCGCCCGACGCTGCCGCCGAACAACTTCAACGAACTGCTGCGCTGGATGAAGGAGCCCGGCCAGGACATCAAGATGGGACACGCCGGCGTTGGCTCGTTCGGTCACCTGGCCGAGGTGCTGGCGGCCGAGGAACTCCGCGTGAAGATCACGCACGTGCCCTATCGCGGCGCAGGCCCGGTGCTCGTCGACCTGTTGTCGGGCCAGGTGGATCTGAGCTCGATATCGGCCGTGGTCGCCGGCCCACTGGTCAGGGCCGGCAAGCTCAAGGCCTACGCCATCATCGGCAGGAGTCGGTTCGCCGGATTGCCGGACCTTCCGACCATGGGCGAGCTCGGCTACAAGAAGCTCGATCTCGATTTCTGGCACATGCTGCTCGTGCCCGCCGGCACGCCGCGTCCGATCATCGACAAGGTGAACACCGCGCTGCGCGCCGCGTTCGCCGATGCGAAGGTGCAACACACCTTTGCCGAAGGCGGCATGGATCTATTCCCGGCGAGTGAGCAGACGCCGGAGGCCGCGGGGGCGTTGCTCAAGCGCGAGATCAAGCTGTGGGGCGACGTGATCCGCGCCAACGGGATTTCGGGCGGGACGTGATCGCGGTCTAGAGCATGTCCCGTTCCTGCGGAATCGGGACATGCTCTAGGTTCGTTCGTTTGCGCATGTCCTTGTCGGCGAACCGGTGTCCACTTCGCCGGGACATGCGCTACCGCACGAACTTGTAGCGAAACCGCTCGCCGTCCGCCTCGATGAGTCCGGTCGTCGGGTGCGGGAAATGAATCGGCAGCACGAACCTGCCGGTGCCGGCGGCCTCGCTTAAGAAGCGCCGGCGCGACTGCGCCGCCTGCTTGGGATCCCAGTCGAAGACCGTCGACCAGTCCGGCTCGCGGCATTGCAACGCGTGGTGCATGAGGTCGCCGACCACGACCGCGTGCTGTCCGCGCGAGCGGATGTTCACGCAGCAATGACAGGGCGAGTGGCCCGGCGTCGGCGTGAGCCAGAACGTGTCGTCGAGCGCAAAATCGTCGTCGACCAGGAGCGCCTGGCCGGCCGCGACGATCGGCTCGCAGTTGTAGGGCCACACGTTGCCGCCGCCGCCCGGGCGGTTCTCGCCGCGTTTGTTCGATTCCTCCCAGGCGGCGTATTCGCCCCTGTGGAAAATGTATTTCGCCTTCGGGAAGGTCGGCACCCATTTGCCGTTGCGCAGCATCGTGTTCCAGCCGGTGTGGTCGATGTGCAGGTGCGTGCAGAAGACGTAGTCGATGTCCTCGAACCGCAGACCTTCCGCCGCGAAGCCGTCGAGCCACGGCTTTTTTGGAAAATCCATCGGCGGCGGGTAGCCCTTGTCCTCGCCCGTGCAGGTGTCGACCAGGATCGTGTGCCTGGGCGTGCGCACCACGTAGGTCTGATAGGTGATGACCATCTTGCCCGACGCCGGGTCGAACACCACCGGATCGAGCTCGGCGAGATGGCGCTTGGCGACGACCGGGTCGAAGGCCGGAAACATCTCCTGGGGCGTCCGCCACGGGCCGTCGCGCTCGATGATGCTCGTGATGGTGACGTCGCCGATGGTGAGCTTGTTCATGTGGGTCTGACCCGTATCCGTAGGGCGGATTAGCCGAAGGCGTAATCCGCCATTTCTGGGCGGATGCCGCGGATTGACTCTGCTAACCCGCCATATGCGCTATTCTCGTTCACCGAACGTACCTGTTCGCTCCACCTCTCCCGCCCAATCGAGCGGGAATATTCCACGCCGGACGTCGCGGTGAAATGAAGAGTATGGCCAATCCTGGATGCGGCGCACAAGGCGGTGCTTGATGGGATTGATGTAGCAATATTCGACATGGCGCGCGTAGTCGGCTTCGTCGCGGATCAGGTGTTCCCAAAATCGCCGCTGCCAGATGCCTCGTTCGCCGCGTGCCTTGCGCACGTCAGACAACCGCTCCTGCTTCGGCAGTGATTTCGCAAACCGCGTCTTTATCAATCGCCACCGCGTCGAAAAATCAGCGTCGTCCGGCGGCAAAGTCCAGACCGCATGCAAATGGTCCGGGAGGATCACAACAGCTGCGATTTGGAAAGGGTACTTCTTTTGCGTTTCTTCAAAGGCGCCCCGCAGTGCATCGACATGATCGACCAGCAAGGTCTCACGCCGATCGAGCAGATTGTGAGTGAAGAACCAGCATCCGCTGGGGACGAAGGCGCGTCGATAATTCGGCATACATTAAGAGTAACATGCGGCGCTGGATAGGCCGAAGGCGCAATGGGCCGCGTCCTTCCGAAAGATGGCGGATTACGCTTCGCTAATCCGCCCTACGAACCTACGCGGCTGCCACTTTCTCGTTCGTCCCCGACTCCGGCATCAGCGCGGCGGCCTTCAGGCCGGCCTGCACCTTCGGCACCGTCGCCTTCACGTCGGTGATCGGCAGGCCATGGGTCGGCGCGATGGTCTTGACGCCGAGCCGTTCGATGAGCTGGTCGAGCCGGTCGCAATACACGTTCATGTCGGCGAACTTGGTCCAAAAGAGCGCCAAGTCCGCGAACGTCGACGACACGTCCGGCAGGTCGAGCGAGACCGCCTCTTCGGCGACGAGGCCGCAGTGGCCGTCCTCGTGGTAGTGGCTGTAGGCGAAACCGTCGCCCGGAAACAGCACGCGCTCGCGCGTGTCGAAACCCCACCAGGTGGTGCGCAGGTCGCGGATCACCGGCTCGACCGCCATCAAGGTCCGGCCGCCAAGGTCGATCTCGTCGCCCTCGTTCATCCACCGCATGCGGTGTTCGTATTGCGGGAACGCGAGGTGATAGTCGCTCACGTCGCCGCACAGCAGGGCGTCCGGATGGGTCTTGAGAACACGGCCGAGGCCGCCGCAATGCGGCGTCTCCTGGTGCGTGACGAAGAGATATTTCAGCGGCGCCACACCGCGGGCAAAGAGCTCGTTCATGTGCCGCTCGATGACCGGAAAGTCTTTTGGATGGCCGGTCTCGACCAGGCACGAGGCGGTCTCGCCGGCGACCAGGAAGGCGGCGTTGTAGCCGTGATAGATCTTGCCCTTGTGGCGCTGCGCCAGGCAGTCGCCGATCCAGAAGACGCCGGGCGCGATCTCGCGCGGCATCCGGTCGGCCGGAGTCTTTTCGAGCATATTCAGCGTTCCTCGTCGCGATCGACGTAGCGCGACACCGCCACGCTCTTGTCGCAGGCTCTGAGAACGTCATCGAGCATCTGGTAGTGCCGCGCCACCACGCTGCGGCCGCGCAGGATGCAGCCGTAGCCGGGCGCGATGGTTTCGACATCGTGCTTGTCGAATACGTTGCCGATGCCGCGCCGGATCGCGTCGGTCGGCGCGCCTTCCAGCCACCAGTAGCGCGTGTTGAGCAGGAACGATCGCACGTCCCGCTGCGACGTGGGGTCGTTGTCCGCCTCCGTCACGATCCACGGCCCTTTTTCGGTGTCGCGCCACACATGGGTGAACATGTCGGACGAAAAGAGCGTGCGGGTGGCGCGGTCGTACAGCCAGCGGGTGGCGATCAGACGGATCGGCGCCTGCATGACGTCGATCGCGCGGTCCTTTTTCCCGAGCTGGATGGTATCGGCGCGGGTCACCGCCGTGACCTTCATCGATGTCAGGATGTCGCGGCCTTCCGCCTTGGCGCCGAAATCGAACCACAGCGCGGCGTCGACATTGCTGGTGTAGCAGGTCTCGACGTTGAAGTGCCCGGCAAACGTCTCGACGTTGTTGATCGACATGAACTCGTTGAGCCGCAGCGGAAAGAGCGACAGCGGCAGGCCGGGCGCGATCAGCGATTCGATCTGAGCGCGGATCACCGGCTCGTCCTTGCCGAAGCCGGTGTCGATCAGCATGGCGGCGTCGCTCTGCGTGAGCAGATAGCTGTTCGCCACCGAATGGCCGCGCGCGCTTTTTGGATAGGAGCTGACCCGGCCGTCGAGGGCGAAGGGGTTCTGCAATGCGTAGAGCTTGCCGTCGGCAAGCGTCGCGATTCCGCGGGTTATGCCGCCCGTGTCGCAAGCTTGCCCGCGCGGGTACGTCGTCGAGAGGGACATCACTGGCAGACCTTATCGGGCCGCCACGGCGAAGGAAACAGGGTCCCGCGCGACCGAAAGGGCCGATCTCGCGGGCCTCCCTCGTTTGCTCAACCCGGGGTGTGGTGCTTGCGCTTGTGCGCCGCCGCGGTCGGTATCTCACGGCGCGCAACCGCCACGAAATTCTGCACCGCCGCAGAGTGATCATTGCGCCGGTGCACCAGCCAGATCTCCGGGTGCGGCGCCTCCCCTTCGATGGGAAGATAGAACACACCATCGGCATGAATCCGGCTTGTCGACTGCGGCGCAATCGATACACCGAGGCCTGCCGCAACCATGGGGATGATGGACACGACCTGCGGCGCCTCCGGACCCAACACCGGATTGAACCCGGCGCGATGGCACGCATCGATGATGGAATCATAGTTGCCCGGGTTAAGTGCGCGCGGAAACAGGATGAGTGGATCCTTGGCGATGGCCGACAGCGGCGCCGACGCCGAACCGCTGAGCGCATGTCCGGTCGGCAGGATCATCACGGCGTCCTCTTTGACCAGCGGCACGATGGTGAGACCGTCGCTGTCGCTGATCGGCGGGCGGATGAACGCAATATCGATCGCTCCGGCGCAAATGCGAGCAACCAGCAAGGATGTATTGCTCGCCTCGGGGGCGAGAACAACGTCCGGATATTGCTTTCGAAATTCCCGGATGACGACCGGAATGAGCGGATGGAAATAGGTCCCGCCGCTGGATCCGACGTTGATCCGTCCGCTTTCGCCGCGACCGCGACGCGCCACGCCGGTCTTGGCCCGCTCGACCTGTTTGAGGATGACGCGGGCTTCCTCGAGCATGAGCTTGCCCGCATCCGTAAGCTGCACGCCCCGGCTTTGGCGCCGGAACAGTGGCGTTCCTATTTCGCTTTCCAGCTTGTGAATTTGCGCGCTCAGCGGCGGCTGTTTGATTCCGAGCCGTTCGGCAGCGCGCCGGAAACTCAGCTCTTCGGCGACGGCGATGAAATATCGGAGGTGGCGCAGTTCCATCTGCCTTGAACTCCGCGCCCCTTAGCGCAAACCACCCGCAAAATTGTTCGATGATGCCGCTGCGTGACCGTGTCGGCCAGACCAATACTCCAAAGGTATCGAAGTCGCCGGATTGGGATATTAGACAATGTCTCCAACGATAACTAGGTCGTGCTTCGCACAAGGGACGGCGTGGAGACGGGCGATCTTCGTTTTGAGAGAGGCTATGACCAATTCGATCGCTGAACTGGAGAGAAAAAACGACGACCTGCGTCAGGTGGTGATACGGCTGAGCACGATCATTCTCGGGAATGCCATCGAGCGGCGCGATGTGGTTGCCGCGCGTCCGCCGGTGGCAATTACGCCGGCCGAGACCATTGCTCGTTTGCGAGAAATATCGATGCGCTGCACGCCATTGCGAGAAGTGTCGATGCGCTGCACGCAACTCAGTCTCGACTCGCGCGACAGCCGTGTTGCGCAAGCGCTCGAACGTCTCGGCGCGGACCTCGCAGCTGTCGCCGACAGCATGGAAGCCTTGTTGCGAAATCCGCGCCCCGGGTGAGTGGATGAAGCGTTCGCGGCACGAAATTGGAGTCCGACACGCGCGTGTTGTCGGCGCGGTGCTCACCCGTTCTTCAGCCAGTCCGCGACGCGCTCGCCCAGTGCCATGACTGTCAGATTCGGCACAGCGCGTGGAATGCGCGGAAAGATCGAAAGCGTGGAGCGTGTCGGCAGAAGCGAATCCGGGGCGCCCCATCCATATTGCGAGGCTGCTCCGCTCAACGCGGGCTATGACCGGTCGATCAGCGAATTTTGCCTTCTTACGGCGCGGGGCGGGCGAGCTTCTTGATCAGCTCCGCCATGACATCCTCTGCGCACGCGTTGTCGACCTGGCACGTCCCCGCGGCCACATGTCCGCCGCCGCCGTACTCGAGACAGACCGCGCCGACGTCGACCGGCGAAGTCCGGTCGAGGATCGACTTGCCGATCGCGAATACCGTGTTCTGCTGCTTCACGCCCCAGAGCACATGCATCGAGACCCGGCACTGCGGAAACATCGCGTAGATCATGAACCGGTTGCCCGCGTAGATGACGTCTTCGCGACGAAGCTCGAGCACGACGAGGTCCTTGTGGACGCGGGCGCAGCGGCGAAGCTGCTCCTCGAACTGCGGCTGATGCTTGAGATAGAGATCGACCCGCTCCTTCACATCCGGCAGGGCGAGGATCTCCTCCACCGTGTGATCGCGGCAGTAGTCGATCAGCTTCATCATCAGATCGTAATTGGAGATACGGAAGTCGCGGAAGCGGCCGAGCCCGGTGCGTGAATCCATCAGGAAGTTGAGCAGCGTCCAGCCTTGCGGCGCGAGAATGTCTTCGCGGGTGAACTGGGCCGCATCGGCCTTGTCGACCGCCTCCATGATGTCGGCGCCGATGCGCGGGAAGCGCTGCTCGCCGCCGAAGTGTCGGTAGACGACGCGCGCCGCGGAGGCCGCGTGCGGGTCGATGATGTAGTTCGCGGGCTGCGGCGGCTTGAGCCGTTCCAGCTCGCTCGAGTGGTGGTCGAACGCGAGGTGGCAGGCCGGGACGTAGGGCAGATTCGTCGTGATGTCCCGCGCGGAGATCGGGATCTTTCCGTCCTGCATGTCCTTGGGATGAACGAACTTGATGTCATCGATCAGGTTGAGTTCCTTAAAGAGCACGCCGCAGACCAGCCCGTCGAAGTCGCTCCGTGTCACCAAACGAAATTGTGTCGCGCTCATCAGGTTGGTCTCCCCATTTTGCAGAGGCGGCGACCATAATGAGCGGCGCTAAACAACCCGTTACCGGTGTCGATAATCGTTAAGAAAAACTTGGCGCTCCCGTTGTTCGCTCGCACCGTCGGTCGGGTGCTGATCGCGCGCACCGATTATTCTTGCCGATCTCGTGCTGCCGTGGTATTGGCGAAATGATATCCGAAGAATTGCGTCCGGTGCTGTCGCGCCGGGCGTTTTCTTTTGGGAATCCCTCCTATGACGTCGCGCCCGTGTGCGCCCCCTCCGCCGCTCTCTTACGCTCAAAAAATTTCGGGTCCCCGTGAGGCTGAATGCTGCAATGCGGCATTGTTTTCCATTGTTACTAACAACGGAAATGCTGCGGCGCGGCCGGTCGCGGGAAAAGCTCGCGCGCGATGAGATAAGCCTGCCGCGACGCAATGACGGTCTCGGTCATCGAGGCTCTGGGTTATGGTGGGCGATGACCGGAGGGCGAGCATGACGACACGCAGAGAGTTCCTCACGAGCGCCGCCGGAGCCATGGCGGGCGTCGCCTTCGTCGGCTGCGATCTCCTGGACGCCCCGCACGCCCACGCGCAGTCGGGCGCGCCGGTGCGGCGGCGCGAGGTGGTGATGAACGGCCGCCGCGTGAAGACCGTCGACATCCACGCGCACTGCGCCTTCCCCGAGGCCTTGGCGATGATGGGTCTGCAGGTGCGGCCGCAGGGCCTGGTGATGGCGCCGGCACGGCTGCGCGCCATGGACGAGCAGGGCATCGACGTCGAGGCGCTCAGCATCAATCCCTACTGGTACAAGGCGGACCGCGACGTCGCGGCGGCGCTCATCAAGCTGCAGAACGAAAAGCTCGCCGAGCTGGTGGCAGCGCAGCCCGACCGCTTCGTCGCCTTCGCCACCATGGCGCTCCAGCATCCCGACCTCGCGGTCGAGCAGATCGAGTACGGCATCAAGAAGCTCGGCCTGCGCGGCGTGTCGGTCGGCGGCAGCGTCGAGGGGCGGGAGCTTTCCGATCCGAAATTCCATCCCGTCTGGGCGAAGGTGGAGGAGCTCGGTGCGCTTGTCTTCATCCATCCGGTCGGCACCAAGGAGCTCGAGCCGCGCCTGCACGGCAATGGCGGGCTCACCAATACGATCGGCAATCCGCTCGAGACCACGCTCGCGCTCTCGCATCTGATCTACGAAGGGACGCTCGACCGCTTCCCGGGACTCAAGATCTGCGCCGCGCACGGCGGCGGCTATCTGCCGTCCTATGCGGATCGTTCGGACGCCGTCTGCATCACCTTCCCGGATCGCTGCGCGGCGGTGCCGCTCAAGAAGAAGCCCACCGAATACCTGCGCCAGCTCTATTACGATACGATCGTGTTTTCGCCGCAGGCCCTGCGCCACTTGGCCGAGGTGGTGGGACCGGGGCAGATCATGATGGGCACCGACTATCCGTTCCCGTGGACCAGCACCTCGGTCGACCACATCCTCACGACGCCCGGCCTGAGCGGTTCCGAGCGCGCCGGCATGCTGGGCGATACGGCGGCGAAGCTGTTGGGCATCAAATCGTAGCGGCGCGCGCAGGGTGGACTTCATGATCAAGATATCGGGCCGTTTGGTCCTCGCGCTTGCGTGCTGCCTTGTGAGCGCCGCCGCGCAGGCGGCCGACATCAAGGTGCTCGCCGGCTCCGGCGTGCAGCCGGTGATGGCCGACCTGGTGCCGAAGTTCGAGGCGTCATCGGGCCACAAGGTGACGTTCGACTGGGGCACGGTCGGCGGCATGGCCGAGCGCGTCCGGCAAGGCGAGGCGGCCGACGTGGTCATCGCCGCGGGTCCGCAGATCGAGGCGCTCGAGAAGGTGGGCAAGGTCGTCGCCGGCAGCCGCACCGATCTCGCCAAGGCCGGCGTCGGCGTGTTCGTGCGCAAGGGCGCGGTGAAACCGGATATCGGCTCGGTCGATGCGTTCAAGCGCGCGATGCTGGCGGCGAAATCGATCGGCTGGAACGATCCCGCCGCCGGCGCGCCGGTGAGCATCTACATGCTCGTCCTCTTCGAGCGGCTCGGCATCGCCGCCGAGATGAAGGACAGGACAGTGACCTTCAAGCAGCGCTCGGAGCGCTTCGAGGCGGTCGCGCGCGGCGACGTGGAGATCGGCTTCAACCAGGTGAGCGAGATCCTTGCGGCGCCCGGCGTCGACCTCGTCGGTCCGTTGCCGCCCGCGATCCAGCACTACACGCTTTTCACCGCCGCAATCGTCGCCTCCAGCAAGGAGCAGGACGCGAGCCGTGCGCTCCTGCGGTTCGTGTCATCGCCCGATGCGAGGGCGGTCATGAAGGCGAAGGGATTCGACGAGCCGTAGACTCTCTGCCAAAACTTGCGCCAGACGAGAGGGCATGACCAATGTCGCCGACCATACGCAGAGTGTGCACATCGACCAACAGCCTGCACAGCAACATGAAGGCGCTCGCCGACGCGGTGGGAAAGCTCCTGGTCGACGCGTTCCATCTGCTGGCGCTCTTTGTCATTGGTGCGACCACCGTGTGGTCCGCGGTGGTCACGTTCATCGGACTGGTCACGCAGGGCTACGCCCAACTCGGGGACATTCTCCTCCTCTTCATCTATCTCGAGATCGGCGCCATGGTCGGCATCTATTTCAAGACCACGCATCTTCCGGTCCGCTACCTCATCTACATCGCCATCACGGCGCTCGGGCGGCTCCTGATCGAAATCGTCGGAGCGGAGCACCGCACCGGCACGGACATTCTGGTCGTGGCGGGAGCCATCCTGCTTCTGTCGGTGGCGGTGCTGATCCTGCGCTTCGGCTCGAGCCGCTACCCGTCCGAGGCGCCGCGATCGGACCTCGAGCCGGCGGGGTGACTTGTAGCCCGCATGGAGCGAAGCGGAATGCGGGTAAAGCCTATCGGTGCACTGAGCGTTGCCGCGATCGTGTCCCCGGATTTCGCTGCGCTCCATCCGGGCTACAAACCGGCTGGATTGCATTGTGCCGCGTGGTGTAGCCTCTCGCGCGAGCTGCCCGAACGAAACGGGACGTGCCGAACTCTCGTTGGAAGAGACGGGCAGCCCCAGCGCCGTCGGCGGGCATCCACTCTCCATCAACCGACGCTCTTTTTCGCCGGTGTACACATTCGCTGGAGTGCGCGCCCGCGCCACGCGCCGGCCGCGCGCTCGGCGCGACCAGGGAGGATCGTTATGGCGCTTTACATCGTGCTGGGCAGCTTCACCGACCAGGGCATCCGCGGCGTCAAGGACACGCCCAAGCGCGCCGAGGCATTCAAGAGCATGGCGAAAAAGTCCGGCGCAACGGTCAAGGAAATCTTCTGGACGCTCGGCCAATACGACATCGTCGCCATCGTCGATGCGCCGGACGAGATCACCATGACGGCGCTCGGTTTGAGCACTGGCACCCTCGGCAACGTGCGCACCCAGACGCTGAGGGCCTTTACGGCGGCCGACATGAAGACCATCTTGGGGAAGATGACGGGCTGAGCCTGGCGGGCCGCCGGCGCACCCGCCCGAATTTCAGGTGAAGGAGTTGCCCATGACCGCGACTGCCGAAATCGACGCCCCCGCCACGATCGAGGCGACGTTCAACTACATCGACAACAACGGCGAAAAGCTCTTCACCTATACGGGCGGGCCGGGCTCGCTCGACGTGCGCACCGGCGGCACGCCGGACCCGCGCCGCATGACCGTGCACAACGGCCGGCTGCACGCGGATCGGTTCGTGCTCGAGCAGGACGGCTTCCGCTTCATCCCGCACGACACCAAGGTGCGCGATTTCTTCGAGGAGGACGAGGTACGGCGCGTCTACTATGCCGAGATGGAGGCGCTGGTGAAGGCCGAGAGCGGGGCGCGGCGCGTGGTCGTGTTCGATCATACGCTGCGGACCGCCGACGACGAGC
>WNFC01007715.1_pt1 | contig 13125 bp, 13 predicted proteins | sample 5400541 | NCBI WGS metagenome assembly WNFC01 (sample SAMN13153342, study PRJNA577476) | soil metagenome | isolation source: 120 cm saprolite under Douglas fir tree site 2 hole 2 replicate 1 | place: USA:California | collected 2015-04-18
CCGCTCAGGTTGTGGTGAGCGCGCACTTCACAAATCGCCTAGTTTCCGACGCTAGTGCCGCCTTTCTCCGGATCGGATGGCCAGGGCTCGGCTGAATGGAAGCGGGCGGGACCCTTGTCCTCGACGAAGCGGATGGGGAACCGAACGAGCGCTTGCTCCAATCCATTCACGAATTCAGAGAACTCCGCGGCAGTTGGCGACAACTCGATGGCGGTTGGCTCCTCTTCCGGCATCGAGCCTGGCCGTCGGAACTTTTGATCCAAGTAGGCGATCACGGACGTCTTCGTTGTGATGCTTAGCTGGAGGTTCGGTTCAAGGCCGGTCCACGCGTCGGGCTCAGGGCGTCGCCCATTCGCGACGATAGCCAGCCATCTGGCGAGCTCTCTAAGCTCCCAGGTGAGGAGGGCCGGATCTGCTCTTGTCCAAGCTTCGCGACCGTCGCTTACCCTAATCCGCACGTTGAGCCAGTTTGCGTCCCAGTCGTTGTCGACCTTCCCTAAGCCCTGCTGGGTGCCGGCGGGAAACTCGTAGCCGATGATTTCGAGCTCGAGGTACTGCCCCTGCTTCCCGCCAAGGCGAAGGGCCACGGTGACAAGATAGCGGCAGAGCCTCCCGACCTGTCGGACCACCGGTCGGCCCAAGCAACGTCCACCAAAGCCGGCGGGGTCGAGGGTCACCTGACCGTCCCCCAGCGTCACCTGGGCCGCCACGTCACGTATTCGCCGGGTCTGGCCGCCGGCGAGCTGCCGGTCGTCCGGATCGGCCGCTCGGTCAGGGTGCCGCGCGGCCCTCGAAGGCTGGATCGCCGAGCACACGGAGCACGCTAGCGGCCGAAGCAGGTGCCACTCCCCTCGTCGCGGATGAGGATTGGGATGGCATCCCTGGTGCTGGCCCCATCCCGCTTACGCGAGGTGTTACCCGAGAGCCGATCCTGAGCCCTCGGTAGGCGTCGCGCAGGGCGTCGTCCAGGGCGTCGTCCTGACACGCGACGCCCTGTTGAACGGGTGATCCAACGTGGAGTTGTCCCGCAAGTGCTCATGCATTTTTGTGATCAGCAATCCGCCCACTAAGACCTCATGACTCGTCAGGACCCGGCCACCCCGTCTTCGAACGGGGCATTGGCCTGACCGTCCGCCATGACGTCGCGGACGTGTGGCCACACAAGGACGGAATGTGGGCCGACGGCGGGTGTCGGCCACCCAGGCGGGAGTCTGGGCACCTGAGGCCACACGTGGGCACGTCGCCCCAACGGCCGACCAGGCGCGGGGTCGCCATCACGTGGAGCGCAGGAAGAAAGGACTTGCAATTTCGCCGGCTGGAGTTACCATGTGCGACCGCCTCGAGTTAGGAAATTATCGGAGGCCATGAGGAGGGAGGAGAGATGGCAAGACGAGGGCGCGGCGAAGGGACGGTCTACCGACGCGCGGACGGCCGCTGGGAGGCGGCCTTCGGGATCGACGGCCGCCGTCAACGCTATGTCGGGCGGTCCCAGCGAGAGGTTCGCGTCAAGCTCCAGGCCGCTCGTCGCGCACTCGAGCAGGGCATCGTTCTCTCGGGTTCCAGCCAGCGGGTTGAGGAGTACCTGACCCGGTGGCTGGAAGATAGCGTGCAGCCCAGCGTTCGCTGGACTACCCACCGGGCCTACTCGCTTTGCATGCGCCGGCTTTTCCCGCTGGTCGGTCACCTGCGCCTAACTGCGCTCCCGCCCCAAGCCGTTCAGGCCGCCTACGCGGCCCTGCTGCAGAAGGGCCTCTCACGCCGCAGCGTGGAGCAGACTCACACCGTCCTGCACCGGGCGCTCCGCCAGGCCGTGCTGTGGGGGCTGATGCTTCGCAATCCGACCGAGGCGGTGACAGTCCCACGTCCGATTCAGCGCGAGATGCACACGATCAGCGAGCAGCAGGTCGGACGGCTCTTCCAGGCCAGCCGAGGTCATCGCTTGCGCGCGCTCTGGGTGCTGTTGGCCACCACCGGGCTCCGCCTGGGTGAGGCACGAGGGCTGCTGTGGAGCGACATCGACTTCGCGGGCGGCCGACTGGTCGTGAACCGCGCGCTCCAGCGGCAGACCGGTGCCGGCTACGTCTTCGTTGAGCCCAAGACGGCACGCAGCCGCCGCACGGTGTACCTGGCGCCGGGAACGATCAGCGTATTGATAGAGCACCGTCGGCGCCAGGTCGAGGACCAACTCGCGGCAGGACCCGAGTGGAACAAGACGGGCTTAGTCTTTACGACATCGGTCGGGCGCCCGGTCGACGGCACCTGGGCGATCAAATGGTTTCACCGTGCGCTGGAAGGGGCGGGCCTGCCGCGGATTCGGATTCACGACCTTCGACACACTGCGGCCACCCACCTGCTGCGCCGCGGCGTGCACCCCAAGGTGGTGCAGGAACTTGTCGGCCATAGCACTATCTCGCTGACCCTCGACACTTATAGCCACGTTGCTCCCGCCCTCAACGCTGAGGTCGCAAGTCACATGCAGGTGTTATTCCGTTGAGGAGAGTCACTTAGGTGCTCGACTTACTACCGCCGCGCTTGCCTTCGCGCACGGGCTGGCAGGGTTGCCCTCAGCCAACGATGAACCAAGGATTTCGGCGGCGGCTTCTGTCCACCGCGACCCCACGTTGCTCGGCGATATCCAGCAAGCCATCGCGGTCAGTCAAGGCGAATAGCAATAGTGCTGTGGCTGGGTCTTTGATCCGGACTCGGATCCCCCGCCGACCTACCGTTTCGATCCGCTCAAGGGCAGCCCACTCCATGCTAAGTGACGGAATGAAGCTCATCCACTTCAGGGTCGGTTCCAAACGCACGCCGTCGTCATACGCGAGCAGGCGGGCGAATGGCTGGCCCGCGTTCAACCCTCCCAGCCCGGAGGGCAACCTGATGCCACCCACTGCCTGCCAAAGTGGCGCGGCCTCTACATCAGCTGAACGAGCAGGCCGTGCCTCGTACTTCCTGGCCAACGGCTGCGCTTTCTGCCAGCGCGGCAGAATGACCACCCAAAAGACGATCACCCACGTCATCACCAGCACCCAGAAAACCAAGAACCATGCGAGCCCCTGGGACCGTGCTAAGAACGCAAGGCCCAATGCGACCGGCGCCACGATCAAGCTGACCAGCCACGGCTTCTTAGGCACGGCCGCTGATCGCCTCAGTCAAAACTCGCGGAGTCTCACTTCTCAAAATCCGCACGTCTATGACCGTAAGACGAGGACATATCAAGATCCCTCCGCTTTGTGAAGATACCTTGAGCCGTCACTTATGCCGTCAGGACGGTCGCTCGCCTAGTTGGCCGACTGCGCTGAGTCACCGGACACAGCCCAGGCGGCTACTGGCCTAATTCAAAACTGGCGGGGGCGCGACGGGAACGATCCGTCCGTCGACATCGCCAAGGATGCCGACCAGCGGTTTTGAAGACCGAGGAGCCCACCTGAGCCCATGCACCCCCGTGCGGCCAGCTTAGAGGACGGCGTCGATCTTCTGCTTGAGGCTGGCCCGCGGCTGATACCCTACGATCCGCTGGGCCGGCTTCCCGTTACGAAACAGAATCAGGGTGGGGATGCTCAGCACGCTGAACCGGGAGGCGATGATGGGATTTGCGTCGACGTCGAGCTCCACGATGGTTACCCGATCGCCGTATTCGGCCGCCAGATCCTCGACCACCGGCCGCAGCATCTTGCAGGGCGCGCACCACGCTGCCCAGAAGTCCACCAGTACCGGCTTCGACGCGCCGAGGACGGTCGCCTCGAAGTTCTGATCCGTCGCCTGTCCCAGTTTCGGTCCTACCGCCATGCTTCCCCTTCCGCCTTAGGTCCCTGTCTTCTCTTCGGTCGGCTTCTCCGCGGGCTTCGGAGCCGGCTTTTCAGTCGATTTCGCAGCCGGCTTGTCACCGGACTTCGGAGCCGGCTTGTCACCGGACTTGGGCTTCACGTCCTCGGTCTTGGCCGGTTCGATGGTGGACGAGCCCCGGGAGTCCGTCTTGTAGAAGCCCTGTCCCTTAAAGATAACGCCGACCGGATACACAACGCGCGTCACCGGCGCCCCGCATTCGGGACACACGGTGAGGGGAGGGTCCGTGATGCGCTGTAGGACCTCGAAATGGTGGCCGCGGCTGCATCGATATCCATAGGTCGGCATACCTCAGTATCTACCCTTTTGGCGGGCGCCAAAAACGCCGCCCGAGTCTACCACCCGGCCGTTACACCTCCGGAATTTCGATGCCGGGAGCCAGCGGATTGAAGACGATCCCGGAGGCCGGCTTGGGGTAAAAGTAGGTGGACTTCTGGGGCATCACGGCGCCGGAGTCCGCCACCGCCAGGACGTCGGCAACCTGGGGCGGTCGCAGCAAAAACGCGGCCTGGGCCCGACCGGAGCGCACCTGCTCGACGGCGAACCCGGCATCCCGGGTGTACGTGATGTGCCGCTCGTCCTCCAATTGCCCCTCCCGCAACCCGATCTCCGGCCCGATCACGTCGCGGTGCAGGGCCACCACGTCCAGGATATCCAACGGGCGGCCGGCGCCCTTCCGGGGGATCTGCAGCCGGAACAGGGCGGGACCGGGCAGCACTACCCCCACCTGGTGCGCGGCCGTGCCGCCGGGTGGGGCCTCCAGCGTGGCCGCGGCGCTGGAAGCCGGCGTCAGGGTGAAGCGCTTCCGCAAGCGCGCTAACAGGGACGGCCCGTCCAGGCCGGGGACGCCGTGGACCAACCGGTGGGTGGGTAGGATGCGCAGGCTCGGGTCGTCAGCGTCGGCCAGGAGCATGAGCACGTAGTTGAACGCCGCCCGGGGGGACGCCTCCGGATGGGCAGCCTGCTGCCGGTTCTGATACTTCCAGGCGGTCTCGTACCGGTGATGGCCATCCGCGATAAAGAGCCGAGACTCTGCCAGCGCCGCGCCCAGGATCCGGAAATCCCCGGGGTCTGGCACCCGCCAGACGGCGTGTCCCTCCCCCTCGGCCTCGATGCTGAACCACGCAGGTGCGCTGGTGACGCGGTTAAGCAGCTCGCCGAGCGCCGGTCCCGGATTCTGGTAGAGCGCGAAAACCGGGCTCAGGTTGGCATCCACCGCCTGGGTCAGTGACTGCTGGTCGACACGCGGCCGCAGGTGAGTCCGCTCGTGCGCCAGGACGGTCTTCCCCAGGGCCTCCAGCTGGACCACCGCCAGCATCCCCGTTCGGGCGCGCGGCTGGCCACTCGCTGGATCGGGGAACGACTGCCGGTACACGTAGAAGCCGGGGCCAGGCTCGGAGCGGAGGACACCCTCCCGGAGCCACTGTTGAAAAAACACCGCCGCCCGGGTGTACTTGTTGTCGGCCGGGTTGTCCGAGTCGTGCACCACCCCGGCGATCAGGCGCACTACGTTATGCAGATCCTGGGCGTAGTAGCGGACCCGGTCTTCCGGCGTGATGACATCGTAGGGCGGCGCCACCACTCTGGCCAGGTCGACTCGGTGCTGGTCGTACACGACGCCCCGGAAGGGACGGACGATGGCCAGCGGTTGCCTCCCTCAGACCGTGACGTATTGGAGCTCGGCCATGCCCGGGATCTCTCGCAGGCGGGCCCGCAGGCTTTCGGGAACAGGCTCATCCACCGTCAAGATCATCACCGCATCGCCCCGCGGGCGGTTTCGACCCACCTGCATGCTGGCGATGTTGATGTTGTGCTGACCGAGCAGCGTACCGATGGCCCCCACGATGCCGGGCCGGTCGGCGTGCCAGCTCATCAGGAACGTCCCCTCCGGTACCAGGTCGATGCGGAAGTCGTCCAGGTACACGATGTGCGCCTCGCCCAGGAGCAGGGTGCCGCTGACCCGGGTGCGCCCACGGTCCCCCTCCGCGATCAGGGTGACCAGATTCGAGAACTCGCTGGCCTGCGTGCTGCGCTGCTCCATCACCGTGATCCCGCGCTCGGCGGCCACGGCGCGGGCGTTCACCGGGTTCACGCGGTCCTCCGAAAAACGGCTTAGGAATGCGGTGAGCAAGGACGCGGTGAGGACGGAGCTGTCGTACCTCGCAATCTCGCCGCTGTACTCGACGACGAGCCGGGTCGACGGCCCGCGAGCGACCTGGGCGTAGAAGCGGCCGATGCCCTCCACCACCTTGAGGAAGGGCTGCAGGAACGCCATCTGTTCCGGCAGCACCACCGGCGCGTTCAGCGCGAACCGGGGCTGGCCGCCCTGCAGCACCGTGACGATCTGGTCGGCCACGTCCACCGCGACCGTGATCTGTGCCTCCTCGGTGGAGGCGCCCAGGTGCGGGGTGCTGATCACCTGGGGCAGTCGCAGCAGCGGGTTTTCGCCGGGTGGTTCCCGCTCAAACACGTCCAGGGCAGCTCCGGCCAGCCGCCCCTCCGACAGGGCATCGAAGAGCGCCGACTCGTCGACCACGCCGCCGCGCGCGACGTTGATCAACCGGCAGGTCGGCTTGAGCCGGGCCAGGGCCCGGACGCCGATCAGGTGCCTGGTCTCCGGCGTCAGCGGGACATGGAGGCTGAGAAAGTCAGCCTGGCTGAGCACCTCCTCCAAGGAGAGGAGCTTGACCCGCAGCTGGGCCGCGCGGTCCTCGGAGACCACCCGGTCTGCCGCGATCACCTGCATGCCGAACGCCTGGGCCCGGCGCGCCACCTCGCTCCCAATGTTGCCCAGGCCGATGAGGCCGAGCACCTTGTCCTTCAGCTCGGTGCCGACGAATCGCGACCGCTCCCAGCGTCCGGCCCTCACCGCCTGGTCCGCCTGGGGCACGTGCCTCGCCAGGGCCAGCATCATGGCCATAGCGTGCTCGGCCGCGGCCACCGTGTTGCCAGACGGCGCGTTCAGCACCAGGATGCCGCGCCGCGTGGCCGCGTCGATGTCGATGTTGTCGACGCCGGCGCCCGCCCGCCCGATGACGCGCAAGCGGGTGGCGGCCTCGATCAGGGCGGCGTCCACGCGGGTCTCGCTACGGACCACCAGCGCCTCGTACTCCGCGATTATTTCCCGCAGCGCGGCTGCCGGCTCTCGCAGCCGGACATCGACGTCGGCATGTTCACGCAGGCGGCGGATGCCCTCCTCGGCGATAGCGTCGGCGACCAGCACCCGCGCCATCAGGATGGCTAGGAGGCCAGCGCGGTTTCGGGCTCAGCCAGGGCTCGCTGCGCAGCGTCCACGGCGGTGCCCGGCTGGACGCCGTAGCCGTGATCGGCCAGCCCGCGCTGCAGTGCGTCGACGGCCGCCAGCACATCGTCGGGAGAGACGGCCCCCATGTGACCGAGGCGGAAGATCCGCCCGGTCAGCTGCCCCTGCCCACCGGCCACAATCAGGCCGTAGCGCTCGCGCCAGGTGGCGAACACCGCCTTGGCCGGGTCGCCTTGGAGTTCCTCGGGAAAGTAGACGGCGGTCACCGTGGGGGACACCGCCGCCGGGGCGGCGACCAGGCGCAGGTCGAGGGCTTCAACCGCCGCCCGGAAGGACGCCGCGATCTGGAGGTGCCGCCGGAAGATCGCCGGCAGGGTCTCCTCGCGCATCATCCGGAGCGCCTCCCGCAAACCGAAGAGCACGCTTAGCGCCGGGGTGGTGAAGGTGGCGCCGCTTTGCTGCATCTTGTGGGCGCGCTCCCAATCGAAGTAGAAGCGAGGCGCCTGGGCAGTGGCTCGCCGCTCCCAGGCCGCCGGGCCCACGCTCAACATGGTCACGCCGGGCGGCGACATCCACCCTTTCTGGGAGGCCGTGACGGCCACGTCGACGTCCCAGGCATCCACCGGCAAGTCGATCGACCCGATGGAGCTGACCCCATCAATGGCCAGCAGCCGGCCGCGACCCTTCACCACACGGGCCAGCTCGCGCAGGGGGTTGGTCACCCCGGTGGAGGTTTCGTTGTGGGTGATGAGCACCGTTCGAATCTCCGGCTCGTCGGCCAGGATTTGATCGACATCGTCCGGGTCGGCCGCCTCGCCCCAGGGAACGGCGTGCCGCACCACATGGGCGCCAAACGCGCCGGCGCAATCCGCGAACCGGTCCCCAAAGGCCCCGATGGACACGGCCAGGATGCGCTCGCCCGGAGACACCAGGTTGGCCACCACGCTCTCCAGGCCGCCGGTGCCGGATGCCGGGAAGACCAGGACGTCATGGGAGGTCTGGAAGGCCCAGCGCAGCCCGTCCTCGAGCTCCGTCAGCAAGGCTTTGAACTCGGGGCCGCGGTGGTTGATCATGGGCGCGTCCATGGCCCGCTGCACGCGGGGAGGAACAGGCGTGGGACCGGGTATGCGCAGCTGAGGCGTGACGGGCGTGCTGTCCTCCATCGGCAGGTAAAACGCGTTCAAGCATAACAGGCACTTCCGACGCCACCGCCCCGATCGCACGCCGTTATTTCTTGACTTCGGAAAGGTCGCGCACGGTTGGCCGGACGTGGCCCTCACGGGCCGCGTATGGGCGCCGCCGGCCGCGGCGGCCAGATCGCCTTCGAGCGTGCACGCTGCGCCGACGAGCGCGCAGTGCAATCACCAACATCAGGAGGACGGCAGCGACCAGACCCCCCAGTTCCCACCGCCGGACGCGGGCGGCGGCGGCGGCGGCCGCGGCTCGCTCGGCCTGGAGCCGAGCCGCCCGGGCCTGCTCCACCCGGACAATCTGTTGGTAGGTCGCGTCGATCTGGGGGTCCGCCTGCAGCAGACCCTGGAAAAGGCCGCTGGCGATCGCCTCGCGGAAGTCAGCCCGCGTCAGCAAGCCCGCCTCGTGCGCGTTACTCACATAGGCAGGCTCCACGGTGGCGGTCGGAATGTCGGAGTGCACCCAGAGCTCCGGCTTGGGCGCCACGCCGTCATCGGGCACCCCGAACGGCTGCAAGGCGGCCGCCAGACCGGCTTCCAGGTGCTGGGCAAAGGCCTGGCTCTCGGCGCGCGGGTAGAAGACGGTCAGGCCGTTAATGCTGGGATCGCCGTCGAAGGCATTCACGTGCAGGCTGACAAACAGCCGGGCCTTCGAAGCGTGGACGAGGTTCCAGCGCTCCGAGATCTCGAGATACCGGTCGGTGGTTCGCGTCATCACCACCTTCACGCGTTCCTTCTCCAGGAGGGCCTTCAGTCGGAAACCGAGGTCCAGCGTGATGTCCTTCTCGACCAGCCGGCCGGCCACCACGCCGGGGTCCCAGAGGACGGTGGGATCGCTGCTGGGGCTGCCGCCGTGCCCGGGATCGAGGGCCACCACGTAGGGGGCGGGCATGGCCGGGATGGGCTCAGAAGCGGAGGCCCGAGCCGGTGAGTGAGACGTAAGCAAGACGACCCCGACCGCGAGCCCGGCCAGGGGGCCCAGGAAGCGCAAGTACCCGCAGTATGGCAAAACTTCCCTTCCCCCTTCACGGGCAGGGGCAGGGGGAGGGAGTCGCCCTCAGACGCCTAGCGCTGGTCGGCCGTGTAGGGGAGTAGCGCCACGTGCCTTGCTCGCTTGAGCGCCGTGGCCAGACGCCGCTGGTGGCGGGCGCAGGTGCCGGTCACGCGCCGGGGCAGGATCTTACCCCGTTCGCTCACAAACCGGCGGAGCCGCGCCACCTCCTTGTAGTCGATCAGGTGCACGCGTTCCGTGCAGAAGTTGCAAACCTTCTTGTGCGGCTTTCGGTCGCGTTTCTCAGTGGCAGGTGGCATGGACTCTTAGAAGGGAATGTCTTCCGGATCGACGTCGCGGGCCGCCTCATCCGCCGCCGGCGCCGCGGGCGCGACCTCCACCGGCTCCCGGGGACTGGCCGCCGCCGCCTGGGCTCCCTGGCTCTGGCTGCGGGGCTCCAGGAACTGGACCTCGGTGGCGTTCACCTCGGTGGTCTTCCGCTTCTGGCCGTCCTGTCCCTCCCAGGAGCGCGTCTGCAGGCGGCCCTCGATGTAGACCAGGCTGCCCTTGTGCAGGTACTGGCCGGTTAGCTCGGCCAGGTTTCGCTTGCCGATGTTCCAGACCACCACGTTGTGGTAGTCGGTGTATTCCTTCTTTTCCCCGTCCGGGCCTTGCCCGTAGCGGTTGGTGGCAAGCGAGAAGGTGGTCACCGGGCTGCCGCTGGGCGTGTAGCGCATCTCTGGATCGCGGGTCAGGCGGCCGATCAGCATCACTTTGTTCAGATTCATTACTTCCCCTCAGGCTGACGAACCAACAGGTGCCGGAACACGGTATCGGAGATCTTCAGGACGCGCTCGACCTCCTGCACGCGGCTGCGCTCCAACTCGACGTCGGCGACGACGTAGTGACCCTCGCGCTGGTCCTTGATGGTGTACGCGAGACGCCGCTTGCCCCACGGGGTCACCCGGCGCACCTGGCCACCATTGGTTTCAACCAACTGGTTCACCCGGTCGATGGCCTGCTGGACGGCCTCATCGTCAAGCTCGGGCCGGACGATGTACATCAGCTCGTACGCAGACACACGACTCCCTCCTTCCTATGGGATTACCCCGCATATAGCCGAACAATCGGCAGCAACGGAGCAGGAAAGCGGTGCCTAGTTTACCAGAGAAACGAGCGGCCGCCCGATGGCGCTGGCTTAGGCCCGCGCCAGCGACTCAACCTGGAGATCTTTGGGAAACGGTGTCAGGTTCCGGCAGCCATCGGCGGTCACGACCACCAGGTCCTCGATTCGGACGCCGCCGATGGCCGGATCGTAGAGGCCCGGCTCGATCGTCACCACATCTCCTTCCTGAAGGACCTGGCCCTCGCTCTGACCGATGCGAGGCGCCTCGTGGATCTCGAGTCCCACCCCGTGGCCGGTACCATGGATAAAGCGGGCGGCCGAGGGCGGCTGGCTGAACTCGGCCGGCAGGCTTGCGTACCCGGCCTCCCGAAACAGCGCGCAGATCGCACGGTGGATGTCGGCGCCCTTGGCACCGGGGCGGACAAGCCGGAGTCCTTCTTCTTGAGCCCGGAGCACGGCCGCGTGCATCCGGCGCAGGTCGTCCGGAATGGGACCCTTGACCACGGTCCGCGTGAGGTCGCCCCAGTAACGGCTGGCTTTGGAGAAGGGATAGATGTCGAGCACAATAGGCTGTCCCGCTCGGATGGGCCCACTTCCGTGCGCGTGCGGGTCGGCGGAGGCTGGACCCGCCGCCGCAATGGTGTCCTCGGTCGTGCACCCCAGCTCGAGCAGGCGACCTTCGATGGCGGCAGTGAGCCGCTCCGACGTCAGGATCTCGCCATCGGTCCGTAGCACGCCCTGGCCGTCCGGCTGGCTCTCCGCGATCAATCGAATCGCGGCCCGCAGACCATCGAGGCCGGCCGCCTGCACCTGCGCGATCGTCTCCACCTCATCCGGGCGCTTGCGCCGGCGAAGCTCGGTGAACAAGTCCGGTCGGGGATGGACCGCCACGTCGGCTTCCCTTAAGCGGTCGGCCAGGAAGGTCGGGAAGGTCGGCTCCACCGCCACGTCGTCGACCCCTTGGGCCTGCAGGATCTCCTTAATCGTCCCGGCGAAGCCCTCCAGCTCGCTCGACGCCGTCGCCCACTGCCTGGCCGAGGGCAACTCGAAGAAGTGATGGACTTCCAACACCCGACTCTGCTTCTTGGCCCGCTCGAATTCCATCACGTTGGTGTAGAGCACGCCTTTGCCATCCTGCTCGAGGTAAATGATGGGATCCGGTGCCAGGAACCGCGTCTTGTAGAGCAGGTTCGGGTGATGGTAGGTCTCGCCGAAGAGGAGCAGGGTCCCGCGAGTGCCGGGCTCGGTCATGGTGCGATCACTTAGAAAGCAACCGTAGCGGATTCACGCGTGACGAGCTCCGCCAACGGCCCGGCCTTGCTGTCAGGGCAGCGCGCGCCAGGTCTGTCCATCCCAGGCCCACAGGTCGTTAAGCTCCGTCCCGCGGCCAGCCCCTCCAAACAACAGCCCGACGCCCCGCCGCGTTGCAGAAGGCCGGCACCGCTTCGAGCGGGTGGGCTGCTCGGTGGATGAAGTTGCTGCCAGTGTGTGCCGTCGAAGGCCCAGGTGTCATTGAGGGGCGTCCCAGCCGGAGTAGGGCCGCTGCTTATGTGCAGTCCCCCAAACAGAATCAACCGGTGACCGTCGTAGGCCAGAGTGGCGCCGCTTCGACTTGGTGGTGTTGGCTCCGTAAACCATAGCTGTCCCCAGTCCTGTCCATCCCACAACCAGGTATCGCCGAGTGATGGGTTCGAGGCGCCGAATCCACCGAACATGACGAGCCTCTCGGTGCCTGGCAGGAAAGCCATAGCCCCCCAGCTTCGCTCACCAGGAATGGTGTGGGTGTCTCGCAAACTCCAGTTGGTGCCATTCCAGGTCCATGTGTCCGCTTTGAACCATCCCGGGTACGACGGTCCGAGAACTTGGGGCGGGCCCTGCCCGCCGAACAAGACGACCTGTCCGGTGGCATCGTCAAAGGCGGACGTTGTGCCCGAACGCCAACACGGAGGGGCGGTGGCGGGGTGCGTCTGACTCCAGGCAGGCCCGTTCCAGATCCACGTGTCGTTCGGGATCTCTCCAGCCGACTGACCCGCATCGCCGCCGAAGAGAATGGTCTGGTCGGTCGCCTTATCGTAGATGAAAGCCGCGGATCGGCGCGGCGACGGGAGGTTTCCTTCGGGCGCGATGGAAGGCGGAGCGTATCCAGCGCAGGTGAACGGAGAAGGGGTGGGGCTGGCTGATGGCGATGGAGATGCAGAAGGGGTCGAGGAACTCGTTGGACTTTTCCCTGGTCGTGTCGGGATGACCGCAGACGTCCGCGACACGCACGTCGTCAGCGTCAGAGCAGCAGCGACAAGAGCCGCCGAACGGCCGCTCTTCCAGTTTCGGATCAAGGGAGGCATCGCCCGGCGGCATGAAGGGGGCAATGGTCGGCGGGGGACTCGAACCCTCGACCTCTTGGATGTGAACCAAGCGCTCTAACCAACTGAGCTAGCCGACCGGTGGGCACCATTGTAGGACTCAGGAAGGGTGCCGAAGGCGCTTGCGGCCCTCGGCCACTGCCCGGCTCACCGCTTCGGCCGCCTCGTAGGGAAGATACTGGGCTGCCTTGGCCAGGATGGCCTCGGCCTCTGCCTCTGGTAGCTTCTTGCGGGCCACCTCGAGCTGCTGGTCGACTAGGTCGGCGACCACCTGCGAGAGCGGGCGGGGGATACGACGCTGAAAGAGCTCCTGCTGGGACGGGTACCCGTTCCCGAAGGCGACCGGAAAC
>WNFC01016496.1_pt1 | contig 13122 bp, 15 predicted proteins | sample 5400541 | NCBI WGS metagenome assembly WNFC01 (sample SAMN13153342, study PRJNA577476) | soil metagenome | isolation source: 120 cm saprolite under Douglas fir tree site 2 hole 2 replicate 1 | place: USA:California | collected 2015-04-18
TCTGGTGGCCGCGACTCGAGTGGGTCTCGGTCCCGGCCCGGCGGCGCTGGTTCGAGCGCCCTGGGCCGGAAGAAATCTGATGAACATCAAGGGCGCTCTTGTGGAGACACGGGGATGAGCGGCTCCTCCGATACCGAATTCACCGGCAAACGCGCGCTCGTGACCGGCGGCACAAAAGGCATGGGTGAAGCTATCGTCGAACGTCTCCGGAGGTCGGGAGGCACGGTGGTCACCACGGCTCGATCCGCCCCGGTTGACTTGCTTCGGCCGGATCTGTTCGTGGAAGCGGACCTCAGCACCGCCGACGGAGCGAAGAAGGTCGTCGACTACGTGCGGGATCGTCTCGGCGGCGTCGACATTCTGGTCAACAATGTCGGTGGGTCTTCGGCGCCCGGCGGGGGCTTCGCGGCACTCACTGACGAGCATTGGCAGGACGCGCTGAACCAGAACTTGCTTGCCTCCGTGCGTCTCGACCGGGGGCTGCTTCCGTTGATGCTGAGGCAGGGCGCCGGTGTGATCATCCACATCTCATCCATCCAGCGGCGCCTCCCGCTGTTCGAGGCGACCCTCGCGTACGCGGCCGCGAAAGCGGCCCTCAGCAACTACAGCAAGGGTCTCTCGAATGAGGTCGGCCCGAAGGGCGTCCGGGTGGTGAGCGTCGCGCCGGGATTCATAGAGACCACCGCCGCCACCGCGCTGATCGACAGACTTGCGGCGAGCTCCGGCACCGACCGGAGCGCGGCACGCCAGGACCTGATGAGGTCGCTCGGTGGCATCCCGCTTGGCCGCCCGGGCTGGCCGGCGGAGGTGGCCGACCTGGTCGCGTTCCTCGCCTCCGATCGCGCCGCGTCGATCACCGGAAGCGAGTATGTCATCGATGGGGGCACGATACCGACGGTTTGACACGAATTACCTCGCGGCGTAGGGTACACGCGGAGGTGCGGCATGGCGCGAGTGCGAATCTCGCTGCGCGAGCCCGGGCGGTTCAAGGATCCGGCCAATCTGAACTGGGAACGATACATCGCGCTCCAGGCGCGTGAGCGCGAGCGGTACCTTGCCGATCGGGCGACGATTCCGGCGCCGGCGCTCGAGTTCAGGACGGTCGGGCCCCGCTACCTGGAGCGGGCGGTCGAGCAGTTCGCCAACAACTACTTCCCCGAGCTGGCCGCCACGCACTACGTCGCAACTGCGGCGGCCAACGCCCCGTTTGAAGAGCTCAAGAAGTGCTGTCTGTTCCAGCTCGTGGATGAGCAACGCCACCTGGAGATGGATCGCGAGGTCTTCGAACGGGCCGGCATCCCGCAGAGGGACTGGCTACCCGCGTGGGAGCAGCCGGGAACCACATGCCGCTTCTTCCGGCACGTCCTCGAGCTCGAGGATCCCATCGAGATCCTGGTCAAGGCCAACTTCGTGGCGGAGGGCGCAGCGGGTCCGGGCACGTTCACGGTCCTGGCCGACGGCGCGGAAGCCCGCGGGGATCTCTTGTCGGCCGTCAACCATCGCGCCCGCATTCGCGACGAGACGCGGCACATCAGCTATGCGCGCGCCCTGGTGAAGGCCCTGATCGAGGACGATCCCGGGAACCTCGCGGTGATCCAGCAGTGGCAGGACGAAAGCCTGCAGCTCTTCTCCGAGGTGGCCAAGGGAGGCGCCCGCCAGGAGTGGTGGCAGGGGTTCCTCGACTCGTACTACAAGATCTCACTGCCACTGGGCCTGCGCCCGACGTCGCTGTCCATCTAGCGCGATTTCCCCATCCATCTCGCCTCGCGCGGCACGGAGTAGGGGCACGCCGGCCCTGGAGGGCCGGGTCAGGGTTCGCCCTGATGGAGAGCGCACTCCTCTGGTATCCTTCTGGACGTCCTACGACGCCAGGGCTCAGAATTCCAAATCTCCTGAGGAGGTATGTCAATGGCGGTCAAGATCACCATCCGGCCCAATGGTCCGTATCTGGTTGAAGGCGAAGTCGAGGTCGTCGACGTGAACGGCGACAAGGTTGACGTGAGCGGACGAGGCCCGCGATTCGCGCTGTGTCGGTGCGGCGCATCAGCTACCAAGCCATTCTGCGACGGCACCCACAGCAAGCTCGGCTTTCAGGCCGCAGAGGCGGCCGTCTCGCAGGAGAAGAAGTCGGGGTAACCGCCTAGTTCGCGAGTCGCTTTGGTCCGCCTGCTCCTTGATTTGCCCGGAGGGTCACCACGACTGACCGCGCGAGCGGCGTTCCTTCCGACTCCGTCATGTCCACGACCACGAAATCGCCGCCCCGAATGTCGGACAAGCTGATCGCGGTGTCCTTGAAATCGGCGACTTGGGACTCTCGCTCGGAAAGGACGATGCGGGTGTCGGGCCGGAGTCCGACGCGAAGGTGCCGAAGCTCCGAGGCCGCTCCCATGTTCTGAAGGAGGAGCGTTCTCGCTTTCAAGTCGACGGATAGCACGACACCGGAGACGCGCGCAGAGGTGACTCGCAGCGGCTTTTGTGGCGATGGCGGCGTCGGTGTCGGCGGGTGGGGCGGCGAGGCCGGCTCGATCGGCGAAGTGGAAGGAAGGGGGGACTCTTCCTCGACCCGCGGCGCGGGCTGCGCGGTCCTGAAACCGGCCATGGTACCGGACGAATTCGCCGTCGGATGGATGGAGCGGGCCACCACGATCCATAGGGCGAGGGCGGCGAGTAGTACCCCAGCACGCAAAGCCCACCTCACGCCGTTCCGCCGCCACGCTCGGGCCGCGCGCTGCCCCCGGGTCGATCTGGGCCGCCAGCCGGGAGCCGGCTCGGCCAAGGGCACGCCGGCGCGCGATTGAATGTCCTCGTGCTGGAGGACGGTGGCATAGCCCCGGGAGCGGAGTTCGCCGTACAGGCTCGGCTGGCGGCGCTGTTCGCTTCTGCGTCGCTCGGGAGCTCGTCCTGTGCTCTCCCGGCGACGCTCACCCCTCCGTTCGTCCAGCTTGATCTCTACGCTATGTCCGTCAGGAGATCGGGCGTCAACCTTGGCCATCAGATACCCGCACAGCAAAGGCTGCTCCCGCGCGACGATATAAAGAATTCGCCCCATGGCTCGACGGTAAGCCTAGGCGCGAGATGGACGGCCGTGAATTTCGGCAACTTGCAATCTGGCCCGCATGCGTGTGTCCGGCGGGAGCGCTTCGCATCGGACCAGGTCGCCGTGAGAATTCGGCGTGGATATCTCGATCGTGTCGCTATCCGCGGGAAGCAGCACATCGTCGCAGACGATCGTGGTGGCGATCGTGTTGGCCATCTGGCGCATTTCGTCGGGGGCGTCTACATCCTCGCTCACCTTCTCGAACATCCGCCGCCACCAGAGTCCCGGGATGATGATCTCATTGGCCGGCGTCCGGTCAAACATGATCGGCGCGGCCACGGACGCGACACTCTCAGGAGCTCGGATGACGGCCGGGATGGGCGTAATGACGCGGAGGATTAGTCCCCCCTCGTCGCGACTCTCGACGATGAATCGGCCGAGCGTGAATCTCCCCGCATCACTTCCAAACCCATGCTCCTGCGCCAGGGCCAACCAGGTCTCCCCTTCGGCCTTTGTGATCTTCCGCATGGGCGCCTCCCCAAGACTCGCACCAGGTCACGCCGCCCCGCCTCCAGCATCCGTAGTCTAGCCGTGGAAACCCGTCCAGCGTAGGCCGGTCAGCCGCGCCATGACGTTCTGCTTGCGATTCCGCGGGGCGAGCCAGCCTTTTCCGCTGAAACCGCCGATCGCCATGGCGAGGCCAACCAGGACTCCGACCGCCGCCGCCATCGTCAGCGCGGTGGTGGGCTCGCGCCGAGTATAGGCAATGACCTCGTCGGCTCGATCCTGAACACTGTTCCCGACGGTGGCTGCGGCGTGTTTGAAGGTTTCTTGAAACCGGGTGACTCGTGTGCCTTCACCGTGGGCAGCGTCGAGGACCTGCCCGGACCTGTGGATGCCGCGATTGGCCTCGCGGATTTCATGCGGGGTCGGTCGGCTCGCGGGTGGATATCCGATCTCGATAGGGGTCTTCTCCATGGCCGTCTCCTGGCAGCCCGACATGCGCCCGCATCGAAAAGCCGCAAGAGGTGTGCCACCCCCCGAATGCAATTGGCGCTCGGCGTTTAACGCAGTGCAGTGCAAGCCTCAGATGTCTTCTCTGTTCGCGATTTCATCGAGCTGCAGGAGTGACCTGCGTTGTGCCTCGGCTCACTGGCTGATGGGCGCAGCAAGGTGTTCAGCGCAGACTTACACGGTAGTTACTTCCGTGGAGGACGATGTCAGGCCGGCGCGAAGATCCCCTCTGATTGCCCGACCGGCGACCCCTCGCCCGGCGCCGCCGTGGCCGGTGCCGCGAACGCGGCATCACGCTGGAGCGCCGGCATGACGCGATCGGCGAAGAGGCGCATGTTGAGCTCGGCCTCGTGGTGCGGCATGCCGCCGAAGGCGAACTCGGTGACCAGGTGGTCGAGGCCGGTGAGCCGGCGGAGCTCCGCGAGCTGCTGGAGGCAGTCGTCGGGTGTGCCGACGACCTGGATCTTCACGTAGAAGTCGGCCGCCTTCTGCCGGAAGTTGGCGTCCTTCATCTTGGCGTAGGTCTTGGCGGTCGCGCCGTACGACTCGTAGCCCTTGACCGAGCCGAGATGGCCGTCCGAGAAGCGGTAGTGGGCGTCGATCGAGTCGAACTTGCGGCTGAGATACTTCACCGCGCGCTCGTGGGCCTCCGCCCGGCTCTCGGCCACCGAGACGTTGGTGAGGATGATGGGCGGCCGCGGGGCGTGCCCGACGCTCCGCGCGATCTCCCGGTAGCGCTGGATGTCCTCGGCGGCCTTCGGCCACTCGTTCTGCATGATGACCAGCACGCCGAAGCCGAGCTTCGCCATGATCTCGGCCGACTCGGGGCTCACCGACGAGGCGTAGATGCGGCGCTCCGGGTGGGAGATCGGACGGGGGCGAATGGACGTCCGCGGGATCTTGAAGAACTCCCCGTCCCACTCGAAGACGTCCTGGCTGAGCGCCCGGACGACGATCTCCGCGGTCTCCACGAAGCGGGCTCGCGCTTCCTCCATCGGGATCCTGAATCCGGCGTACTCGACGCTCGCGGCACCCCGACCGAACCCGAGGAGGCACCGACCGCCCGACAGGATGTCGAGCAGCGCGATCTCCTCGGCGATTCTGACCGGGTCGTGCCACGGCAGCACGATCACCGCGGTGCCGAGGGTGACGCGCTTCGTCCGGCCCGCGAAGTAGCTCAGGAGCTGGGTCGGGGAGGGCGACATGGCGTAGCCGGTGAAGTGGTGCTCGAGCGCGAAGAGCGAATCGAATCCGAGGGGCTCGGCGAGGTCCCCTAGCGCCAGATGGTCCGAGAGCACGGCCGCATCCGGCCGGCCCTCCTGGGTCAGCATGTTGAGCGCGATCCCGACCTTCATGTCCGCCTCCTGGCCGATGCGCGGGGTTCAGGCCACGTCGCGCTGGCGTGCCGCATTGTAGTTGGCGTCGTACCACCAGTCGAGGTACGCCGCGTACGTGATGGGTGGATAGCGCGGTGGGTTCCCCGGCGCCTGGCAGGTGGGCAGGCACGCGATCTCGGTGTCCAGATGCGGGCCCATGAAATAGGGGATCGCGTACCGCGGACGGCCCACCGGGGGCAGGGCGCGGTGGGGCGTGGACTTGAATCGGTCGTTGGTCCACCGTCGCAGCATGTCGCCCGAATTCACCGCGAAGGAGCCGGGCACGTACGGCACGTCGGCCCACGTAGCGTCGGGCAAGCGCACCTGGAGCCCCGGCACTTCGCTCTGGGCGAGAAACGTCATGAAGTTGGCGTCGGTGTGCGGCGCGATGCCGAACTGGTTCGGCTCGGCCGCCACCGGTGGGTAGTGGGTGAGACGGAAGCTGAACTGGCTCTCGGCGAAGGCGCCGGCGAAGGTGTCCGTCGGCAGATCGAGGGCCATCGCGCACAGGGGCAGGAGCTGCCGCCCCAGGGCGTCCACCGCGTCGGTGTAGGCGAGCACGGTTTCGCGAAAGCCAGGCAGGTTCGCCGGCCATTGGTTCGGCCCGGCGAAGCGCCGTCCCGCGCGCACGAGGGGGTCGTCCGGCGCGCGCTCGCGCTTGACGAAGAACGCCTCGTTGAGGTCGGGTCTGTCGTTGGCGTTCACGTCCGAGGTCCACACCGCGTACCGTCCGAGCATCATGTACCCGTTGTTGTGCTCGTTCATGCGCAGGGCGAGCTTGGCTTCCGTCGGCTGCGCGTGAAAGCGCCGGGCCTCGGCGAACGCGGCGTCGATCAGGGTCTGCGGGATGCCGTGGTTCACGATCACGAAGAAGCCGACGTCTTGCAGGGCGCGGCCCAGCTCGGCGGCGGTGGCCGCCCGGGCGGCCGCGCGCTTCGTGAAGTACGGCGCGAGGTCGATGACGGGAATCATGAGGAGGAAGTTGTCGCCCTCGCGCTCCCGTTGCGCAGCAGGGCACCCGGGAGCGCGCCGTCGGGCGCGACCGCGTCGCGCCCGCCGCGCCGGATGATCGTGCCGTTCACGATCACCGCCTCGATGCCACAGGCGTCGGACACCAGGCGATCGGCCCCGGCCGGCAGGTCGTGCACCCGGCGCAGCTTGCTCGCCCCGACGGTGGCCGGGTCGAAGACGACGACGTCGGCGGCGAGGCCGGGGGCGAGGCGGCCCCGGTCGGTGATCCCGAACACCTCCGCCGGGCGCGAGGTGAGCATGCGAATCGCCTCGGGCAGCGCGATCGCCTGTTTCTCCCGCACCCACCGGCTCAGCAGGTACGTCGAGAAGCACGCGTCGCAGAGCTGGCTCGCGTGGGCGCCCGCGTCGGACAGCCCCAGCACCGCGTCGGGCTCGGCGAGCAGCTCGGCCACCTCGTCCTCGTCGTGGTTGAAGACCGCCATCCGGAACCGCGCGTCCAGATTCGTCGCGAGGGCCAGGTCGAGGGCGAGGTCGATCGGGTGCACGCTCCGCTCCGCCGCCACCTCCGCCACCGTGCGCTCCTCGAGCGACGGGTCGACCGGATACCAGGAGATCCAGGTCCGCGCCCAGCTCAGCCCGGCGAACACCGCGCCCGCCCGCGGCCGGTCGAAGCTCTCCTTGAACAAGCGCCGGAACTCGGGGTCCCCGTAGAGCCGGACCTTGCCGCCGAAATCGGCCACCGAGATCGGCTTGAAGACCGACATGCTCTCGAAGATGAACGGCTCCCGGAACTGGAACTCGAAGTTCAGCGTCCGGCAGGTGACCTGCGGCACCACCTTCAGGCCCTGCTTGACCAGCGCGCGCGACTTCTCGAGCAGATCGCGGTGGGAGCCCGGGCCCATCATGCCGGCCAGGAGCGCGGTCCAGGTCACCGGCCGTCCGGTCGATCGCGCGAGGCTCTCGAACTCCTTGAAGAACAGGTCGCGGCCGACGGTGGCCTGGACGATGCGGCGTCCCGCCTCGCCCAGCGCCCCGGCCAGCGCCTCGATCTCGGCGAACTCGGCGGCCCGGCTCGGCACCGGCTTGCCGGCGTAGCCGATGTGGGTGGACGCCTTCGAGGTCGCGAAGCCGATCGCTCCGGCGTCGATCGCCTCGCGCACCAGCGCGCGCATCCGCGCGATCTCATCATCCGTCGCCGGCCGCTCGGTCGCCTCCTCGCCCATGATGTAGAGCCGCAGCGGGGTGTGGCCCAGGAGGACCGCCACGTTCAGCGCGGTGCCGCGGCGCTCGACCGCGTCGAGATATTCGGGGAAGGTCTCGAACGGCCACGTCTCGCCGAGCCCGGCCTCGAGCGCGGCGAGGCTCATGCCCTCGACCTTCTCGAGCGTGCGCATGATGAGCCCGCGATGGTCCGGGCGCGTGGGCGCGACGCCGAAGCCGCAGTTGCCCATCACGACCGTGGTCACCCCGTGCCAGGGCGAGATCGTGAGCATCCGGTCCCACATCACCTGCGCGTCGTAGTGGGTATGGATGTCGACGAAACCGGGCGCCACCACGAGCCCGCCCGCGTCGATCGTCTGCGCGGCGGTGCCATTCACCTCGCCGAGCGCGGCGATCCGGCCGCCCTGGATCCCCACGTCGCCGCGCACGCCCGGACGGCCCGTGCCGTCCATGATCGTTCCGCCCCGGATGACGAGATCGAAGTCCATCGCTCAGGCTCCCGCCAGGCCGTAGAGCTCGGCCACGTTGTCGTGGAGGATGAGGCGCAGCTCCTCCGGGGTCAGGTGGGAAGCATGCTTGGCGAGGAGCTCCTGCGAGCGCGGCCACGTCGAGTCGCTGTGCGGGAAGTCGTTGGCCCACAGCAGATCCATGCGGTACATGAAGTGCGGGACCCACCCGGCGTCGGCCTCGACGCAGACCAGGCGCAGACGCGGATGGCGCTCGAAAACGCCGCCGAGCACGAACGTCCCGACCAGGTCCTGGCAGCCGCGGATGATCGACATGAACGCGTTGAGCTTGGGCCCGCGGACCTTGAACGTATCCTGCTGGCTGGTGAGGATGTGGAAGGAGAGCGGCAGCCCGAGGTCGATCGCCGCCTCGTAGAAGGGCGCGTAGACCGGGTCGTGGTAGTCGGCCACCGCCGGGTTCCCGGGCAGCATCACGCCGCGCAGGCCGAGCTCCCGGATCTTCCGGAGATCGCGGATGCCGTCGTCCACCGAGCGCATCGCGGTCTGCCCGATGCCCACGAGCCGGTCGGGGTGCGCGGCGCAGTACTCGGCGATCCACAGGTTGTAGGCGTCGAAGCACGCCTGCTTGTAGTCGAAGTCGGGGTGGTTGCAGATCATCATGCCGAGACGCCGTCGCGCGCCTGGTCCGCGAGCCGGGCCTCGGGGTCCCAGCCGCCGCGGTGCAGGTCCTCGAAGCGGGCCCCGAACATGGTGAGCTCCTCCGCCGGCTTACCCGCCGCGGCGATGAGCCCCATCGGGATGGGCTTGTCGAGGCCGTCGATGACGAAGAGATCGCCGCGCTTGGGGTCGTGCACGAGTCGGGGAGCCCGGTCCCGGAAGCGCGCGTCGATCCGGGCGGTGTAGGTGTCGGGCGGCTCGGTGATGTGCGAGTCGGCGGAGATGATCGGGCCGTCGGTGACCATGTGGCGCATCTCCTCGGAAGACGATGAGCGGGAGTGTCCCGGGGCCACGCCCCGACCGCCGGGTCAGCGTAGCGAACATCGCCGCCGGTGTAAAGCCGCGGGAAGCGGCCCCGAGTGGGTTACCGCTTTGTCACGGCAACGCGGACCGATAGCTCCAGGCCGCCGTCGAACGGCAACGTCATCGTCCGGAACCCGTGGGCGGGATCTTCGAGGAACGCCAGATAATCCGCATACTCCGACTCAGGCCCGCTTCGTCGAAATGCGCCCGGGCGGCGGCCGCCTTCGTCGGCTCGTATTCGGTGCCGATCACCACGCCGTCGCCGCCGGTAGCGCGGACATTGTCGCGCACCGCGGCGGCGAGATAGAGCGTCGACACCCCGTAGGAGGTGCCGGCTTCGACGATCCGGCGGGCGTTGCTCGCCCGGCAGAGCTGATAGCAGAGCTCGGCCTTGTCGCGATCGAGGGCGACCAGCTTGTCACGACGAAAGGTCTTGAGCTCCTCCGCGGTCGGTGAGGGGTGCGCCAGCGACGTAACCTGTTCGTCGCTTCTCGCGTGCGGGTCAGCCAACAAACGCTCCAGCTCCGGATCGCGAATGACGCTCATCGCCTCGCGGTCACCCCTGCGGCCAGCAGAATCCCCGCTCCGCTCCCGCCTCCTCTCGGGCGGGCATTCTAGCAAAGGGTCGCGAGCGGCGGGGCTATTCCCCCGTCGAGGGGTGCGCCTCCTCCCATTCGAGAAAACGGGCGGTCTGCGCGTCGCTGCGCTCCGGCAGGCAGCATCTGAGCGCCGCGATCTTCCCGTCGCGCATCTCCCGAATGCCCCAGAGGATGACGCGTTCGACGCCGGCGCCCTGGATGGTCGCACTGCGCGCTTCGAAGCGCGTGACCACCAGGACGTTGCCGGCGACGTACGTATTGAGCGGCGTGACCCGACGGCTCTTGTCCACCACCAGCCGCTCCAGGTCCTTCCGGATCGCGGCCTTGCCGACGCACGGCGCGTCGGTGCACAGGCCGCTTTGCGAGTCGATCACCGCGTCGTCGGTGAACAGCGCCAGCGCGGCGGTGACGTCCCCTCGGGACAGGGCGCTCAGGAGCTGCTGCTGCACCTCCTCGGGATTTCCCTGGGCGACCACTGCCGTGGTGACGGTCAGGATGAAGAGCGCAGTGAGCCCGGTCGGCGAGCGCCGCAGACCTAGCGGTAGGCATCGATCTCTCCTGTGGAAGCGCGGCGCCCGCCATATCGGCGCTCAACGCCAGTCATGATGATGGTAGTGCCAGTGTCTGGCCGGCCCCGGCCCCGGAACTACCGGGACGATGCATCCCCCCAGTAGGCCGCCGAGGAGCAGGAGCGCGATCATCCATCCAGCCATCCGTCGTCTCCTTCAATGTGGTAGGGCACCGCGTCACTTCTTGTGCTCCTCGCCCTTCTCGGGTCCGTGTGCCACGTGATCGCGTGGCGCGGCCGCCGCGTGCTGCTCGTAGTGCTGTCGGACCACCGGCTCGCGTGGCTGGTACTTGTAGTTCCGGGCGTGGAGGGTGGGCTGCTGCTGCACGGTCGGGTACCGCTTCCCGCTGTACTGGCGCTGGTAGGCCGGCAGGGGAGCGGGGGGCGGCACGTGAGCGCGGTCCCCCTGATCCCAGCCCCGATGCTTCTCGGCCCAGGCGGGGCCCCAGTGCTCGGCCCACCGCGGCGGAGCGCTCGCCGCCCAACCGTGAAAATACGCTGGGGGCCGACGGTAGTACCTGACGGGGACCTGGAGAATGAAGGGGGGCACGATCTCCGGATCGACGAGCGCCCACGGGCCGCTGTACCAGGAGCTCGAGTACCAGTTGTCGTTCTGGTAGACCCAGTACATGCCGTCGTAGAAGAAGAAGTTGCCGTCGACGCTCGGGGCGTAGTAGACCGGCGAGCCGGGAACGAGCGTCAATGCCGGCAGCGCCGGCAGATGAATGCCGATGTCGATGGACGGTACGCCGATGCTCACACTCACCTGCGCGGTCGCCGGCCCGGCCGCGCCCAGGAAGAACGGGATGCCCGCAAGCCACCATTGGGTCATGACGTGTGGATCTCCTTCCGCGAGAAATCGCAAGAAAAGGGTGGAGAAAACATCGAGATGTCGGTCTCCGGGGTCCCTGCGAGGGCAATCGTCGTGCCGGGGAGGAGGACCGACTTTTCGGAGGCTTCGGGCCCGGGCCCCGACGCTTGGGCCCGAGCCTGGTTGAAATTACCGAGGCAATTTTGCCCTCGGCCGTCCGGGCGCCGCCCCGCGCCCCCGGGCACACGTCGTCACGAAGCTCGTGGCAAGGCCGGGGTTCGAGGCGAAGTGCAGGTGCACGTAGCTCAGGAGCGCGTTGCCGATCCGATATCCCTCGTCGCGCTCGTCTCCCTCGCGCCGTCGCAGCCGGTACACACGGGAAACCGACGCGGGCACCGGGTCGAGGGACGACAGGTGAAACTCGTGGCCCCGGGCCACGGTGCCGGCTGGACCGAGCGGCGAGTCTGCCTGCAGCGTGACCTCCGTGTAGCTCAGCGACAGCCGCCGCGGACGCATGCGCACGGTGGCGGGCAGGAGCCCCACCATCGGGTGTGTGATGCCGTCCACATCCTCGAGCGCCTCCGCCAGATACATCAGCCCGCCGCACTCGGCGTAGATCGCTCGGCCCTCGTCCGCGAACGTCCGGACCGCGTCTCGGATGGCCCGGTTCGCGCCGAGGGTGGACGCGTGGAGCTCCGGATAACCGCCGCCGAGATACAGGCCGTCGACGGCGGGCAGGGTGCGGTCGGTGAGCGGGCTCCAGTACACGAGCTCGGCGCCCGCGGCTCTCAGGAGGGCCAAGTTCTCGCGGTAGTAGAAGCAGAATGCGGCATCGTGGGCGACGCCGATGCGAGCGCGCGGGGCGACCGGGACCGTCGGGCCCATGTCGTGGGCCGAGACCGGCGGCGGTACCGCCAGCTCCAGCAGGGCGTCCAGGTCGACGCCGCGCTCGATCAGATCGGCGAGCCGCGCCCGCCGGGCTTCGGTGAGACCGCCTTCTCCCGCCGTGACGAGCCCCAGGTGACGTTCGATCAAGGTCACCTCCTGGTCGTACGGGAGCGTGCCGACGACACGCGCCCGGCACCGTGCCCCGACCGCATGCCGAACCCCACGCGCGTGTCCGTCGCTCCCCACCCGGTTGGCGATCACCGCCGCAAGGTTCAAGGCCGGATCGAACTCCTCGAACCCGAGCACGACGGCCGCCGCGCTGCGGGCCTGAGCCTGGGCGTCGATCACCAGGACGACGGGGGCAGCCAGCCACTTGGCCACCTGGGCCGTCGATCCCTCGTCACTGGTGGCCTCGAGTCCATCGAAGCAGCCCATGACTCCCTCGACGATCGCCAGATCGACGTCCGCGGCGTGCCGGGCGACCGTCGCGAGCACCTGGTCGCGTCCGCACATCCATCCATCGAGATTGTAGGAGCCCCGGCCGGTCACGATCTCGTGGAAGCCGGGGTCGATGAAGTCGGGGCCGACCTTGAAGCCCTGGACGGTGAGCCCGCGCCGGCGAAACGCCTCCAGCAGCCCGAGCGTGACGGTGGTCTTGCCGACTCCGCTCGCGACGCCCGCGACGACGGTGCCTCCCAGGCCGGCCACCGCGACGGTGAAGAGCGCGGCCTCGTACACGGCAAACGTTCCGCCGAGGGCCACCGCCGTCCGGATCAAGCCACGAGCGGTCGAGAGGCGCCGGATGATCAGTCGCGCGACGAGAGTGCAGGACACCGCGGCGATACCGATGGCCAGGCCCCAGGTGACGCTGCTCACGGTTCTTGGATACCCGAGCACCCCGTAGCCGATCACCTGGTTGAGCATCCACAGGGCGACCGTAGTCCGGATGGCGTCGGGTCGGGAGAGTGTCATCGCGGCCAGGACTGCGAATGCCGCGAATGGCGTCGCGCAGGCAAAGACGAAGCTGAGCGCACTGACGCCGACGACCAGGCCCGCCAGCCAGACCTGGTGAGCCCACTGGGGATGCGAAGATCGCGAGTTCATGCCGTCAATCTATGCCCCCGGTCGCCCCAGGGCAAGCGCGCGTGA
>WNFC01030909.1_pt1 | contig 13122 bp, 11 predicted proteins | sample 5400541 | NCBI WGS metagenome assembly WNFC01 (sample SAMN13153342, study PRJNA577476) | soil metagenome | isolation source: 120 cm saprolite under Douglas fir tree site 2 hole 2 replicate 1 | place: USA:California | collected 2015-04-18
GTCACCGAGACCACCGTGGTGATCATCTCGTGCTGCCGCCGATTGAGCGGAAGGTCGGGTGACATGAGCACTCCAAAGGTAGCGAAGGCGTGATAGAGCGCGTCGGGAATTAGCGTGTGCGATCCCACGATTGACGACCCTCCGCTTTCGTCGGGATGTACCGGATCGGCATATTCCTTGGGATACACCAGCCTCTGGTCGGCAATGGCCTTGCGCAGTTTCTCATCAGCTTCTGAAGCCGGAATAGTTCTGATCCATGTCATGTTGAGAAGTTGTTGCTGGCGTCTTAGGTCAAAAATACCTCGGTTTCCAAGGTACACTCTCGTTCCCGCGGGAGCCAAGCCCCACCGAAGGCGGGATCTTTCTCGACTCACCAATTTCGAGCATTCACGCCACTCTTGCCCCATGGAATGGCCGCGGATGGCCTGGGAATCGTAGAGAATCTATCGGGAAACAGCCATGGGATCGGTGTTTTTCTCCCGAAACTCAGGAATTCATGGGGTGCATTGCTGATCAGCTAGTCTCCATCCCGGTTCTTGCGAGGCCATCTTGGCTGAGTCGCAGGCCTATATGCCACATGTTCCCTTCGTAACCCAGTTGTACACTCCCTTTTGGTAACCCTTAGTAACCATGCGATTTGCTCTGTCCAGCCGTACAATTGGCCTTGTCCGACCGGCCATCTCGACCGCATCCGGGATTGCCGTAGACGTTTTCCCGGGGATGCTTCCGAGGAATGGTTCGTAGCTTCCGCGATAAGACCAGGGGCTGGAGTTCGTACCTATATGGCGTTCGGTTTCGGGTTCAATAAACAAAAGGTCCTCAGCGCTGCGGAGAAGTATGTCCAGCAGGGCAAGCTGCAAAATGCCATCGCTGAGTACGGTGCTGAAGCTGGCAGAGCTTTACACTCAACAGGGTCTCTTCAATGATGCCCGCGCACAGTATCTGCAGGTGGCCGACGAATTCCTGAAATCCGGCGAGCTGGAAAACGCGGTCCGCATTTTTCAGAAGATCCTAGAAATGGATCCGGAGAACACGGCCATGCGCGTCCGGTTGGCGGAAGTGTATGTCCGCCTGGGCAAAAAGACCGAGGCTTGGCAGATTTTTTCCGCAGCCGCTGAAACCATGCGGTCAAAGGGGTCGCTGGGTGGCGCCGAAGAGGTGCTGCAGCGCATGCTGACCCTTGATCCCGCCAACAGTTATGCCCTGCTGATGCAGGGTCGGAATCTGCTCGAATCAGGCGACGCCGAAGCGGCCATCACTTGTCTGCAAAAAGTCGGCGATATTGACTCCAAACCAGAGGGCCTGCATGACTTGCTCAAGGCTTACCTGCATGTGGGGCGCCTCTCCGATGCCGGTACGCTGGCCAATAAGCTTTTGGCTGTTCACAACGACCTGGCCGCGATCTCCGGTTTCGTCGACGCTCTGATGCATGCCGGCCAATATGAGAACGCGCTGCTGGTCTACGATCAACACTCCGAGCGGCTGCTCTCCACAAACTCAGCGAAGGTCCTGGAGAGCCTGCATGCCATCATCGGTCATGTCCGCGAAAACCCTGCTTCTCTGGAGAAATTGCTGGCTCTTTTCCTTAAGGCCGGAGAAAACACTCACGTCACCGAGGTATACGAATTGTTGGCGCACGCTTCTGTCCAGTCCGGCGACCTGTCGCGCGCCCGTGATCTGTATCAGAAGCTGGCCACCATGGAGCCTCAGAACCCCCTGCACATGGCGAACTACCAGCAGGTGGTAGCACAGCTCGGAGGGACTAGCGCGGACGTAAAGCACATCACTCCGGAAGAAGCTGCCGTTATCGTGGACGAGTTGGAGGCCACCGCTCCTCCCGTTCACCAGCACTATTCCGATGAAGTCGCGCTGGCTGTCCGCTCCGCGCTCACCGACGCCGAACTCTTTATCTCGTACAACATTCCTGCTAAAGCTTTGGGACCTCTGGTTGCAGTGCTGCCGCAAGCTCCCAACGATTTGCGTTTGAACCAGCGTCTCGCCGCTCTGCATACTCGCGCCGGCCGATTGGCTGAAGCTGCGGTTTGCTGTCATACCCTGCAAAATATCTACTCGGACGCGGGATATCCCGAAGAAGCCACTCGTTATGGCGAGCTTGCGGAGCGTTATGAACAGCGATCCTCAACATCGATGGCTGCTGTGGCAGAAGACATTTCGTTAACCGAGATAACACCTGAGGGCACTGCCATGGCGCACGCCGCCGCAGTCCCGTGGCCGGCATTTGCACCGGCACCGGTTCATGAAGCTGCCCATGCATCCAACAGCGCTGAAACTGAATTTGCCATCGTTGCAGGGCCCGCAGAGCCCTCGAATGAATCCGCTCCGGCAATGGACGAACTCGATTTGTCTTCAGAATGGGAAGACTCGGTTACGGTTGAAGAAGACACGCCTGCCGCAGAGGGCGCTGCTCTTGAAATCAGCGACGCTGTGGGCGACCACGATCTCCCCGCCGCCGATGCTAGCCGCGATACTAACGACGAGAGGTCCGAAGAGACCGTCGAGGAAGTACGTTTCTATCTTGGCCACGGCATGTCTGATCTGGCATCGGCAGCATTCACCAAGCTGCAGACTTTGACTCATGACCGGGCTTTGCTGGACACCCTGCGCGCCGAAATCGAGGCCGCAAGTCAGGCCCCTGCCGGCGAAGAAGAATTAAGTGTTCCCGATTCCATCGAGGAAATTGCGGCCGAGGACATCCCCAGCGCGGAGCTGCCCGCAGAAGAGATCACGGTTTCTCTCGAGGACGCGCCCGCCAGCAAAGTAACTCCGTCGGCCTGGGAACCTGCACCAGAAGTAGCCGCGTCGGCACCCGAAGTTGAACCCGAAGTCAGCGTCGAGCAGCCGGGCGTTCTGAAGGAATTTGTCGCCGATCTCGAGTCTTCCCTGGGTGACAGCTTTCTCCCGGGCGCTGTCGAGCACGCTGCCGAGGCGACCGCGACTGACAAGCATCAGAGCCAGCAACGCGCTAAAACAACCGAACCTCACATCGAGCCGGCCGCTCCGGTTGAGCACCATTCCGATGAGGCGCCGGCCTTGGGTGAGCTCGTCGCCGACCTGGAAGCCTCGCTGGGCGATGATTTCTTGAAGGGCGCTCCGGTCGCTGAACCTGAACCTGTTTCCGCCCTTGCACCCCAAGCGTCGCCGCCCGTCGCACCGCCGCCAGCCGCGCCGCCAGCAGTCGCCCCGCCGGTCAGCGCTCCTAGGGCTGCGGCGGCAGCAGCAGCCGGGACCACACCGGCAAGCGCTGCAACCGTGCCACCGCCCAAACCTTCTGCCGCCCATTCGATGCCGGTGGGCGCAGCCAAATCCTCTCCATTCGCCGAGGATGCGGGCGTGGATCTGGCTGAGATGTTCGGCGAACTCAAACAGGATCTGGAAGCCGATGTGGCTTCCGCGGACGAAGATCCGGAGACCCACTACAATCTGGGGATCGCCTTCCGTGAAATGGGCCTTCTCGATGAGGCCATTGGCGAATTGCAGAAGGCTTGCCAGTCGGTGGAGCGCGGTCACGTCTTCCCGCAGATCATGCAGGCCTACACCTGGCTGGCCCAGTGCTTCCTCGATAAGGGAGTTCCGGAAGCCGCCATCCGCTGGTACGACAAGGCTCTCGGCATTCCCAGCATTGACGGAGATACGCGCGTCGCCCTGCACTACGAATTGGGAGCCGCCTACGAGACTTCGGGCGACAAACCTTCTGCTCTCAAGCACTTCACTCAGGTCTACGGCAGCAACATTGACTATCGCGACGTCGCCGAGCGCATCAAGGCCCTGAAGTCGTAGAATAGTTCGATGGCTTTCATCCCTAGCTTTTGCCTGCCAGCGCTTGAAGCGCACTCGAAATCTCGCCCGAACGCTTTCCCGTCTTTTCGACCGCAGAGGGGCGCTTAATGGCCGAGCCCGATCCCCCCGAAAACCGGGCTGACGATCCGTCTGCGCCCGGCCCAGCGCAAACTTCCGGAACTCAGACTGCGATCCTGGGTCCGCCGCTTCCGCTCGGTCAGAAACACACTGGACTTCAACTCTGGCTGCACCGTGTTTCCGTCTTTCTATTTGTCCTGATCAGTGCGGTCGCTGGAGTGTTCCTTGTCATCTTGCCTTGGACGCCGGAATGGACCGACAACTCTCTCCTGCTCATGTTTCCCAACCTTCGCACCTTCGTCTCCAGCGGCTTCTTCCGCGGTCTTTGCAGCGGCTTGGGACTGTTGGACATCTGGATCGGCTTCTGGGAGGCTCTTCACTACCACGAAAACAAGTAGCCCCCAAAATAATATGCTGCATCCGGATTCCCACTCCCACCGTCGCTGTCGCTGCAGTATTCTGAAAGTCGTGGAAGACGGCCGGCAAGTTTGCCGAACGAGAATTTTTGCATGACTGAAAAACTGAAGTCAGCGCCACTCGCCTATCAGAATCAGGCTTTTCTCAACAGTCCCGACGGGCGCATTCTTCGCATACTGTCGGAATACCAGGAACCGTTGGCGCGGTTTCGTCGTGAGCAAATCCAGGACACCGTCGTCTTCTTCGGTTCCGCCCGCTTTTCCGGTCACGCCGAAGCCAAGAAGAGCCTGACCGCAATAGAAAAGAATGAAGCGAAAGCCCCGCTCCACCAGCAGGAACTGCACGTGAAGCGCGCCGTGGCTGCCGTAGACATGGCTCAATATTACGAAGACGCCCGCCGGTTGGCCTTTCTGTTAACCAAGTGGTCCTCTCAGATACCTGCCCGCCGTCACCGCTTTGTCGTCACCACCGGGGGCGGACCGGGAATCATGGAAGCCGCCAATCTGGGCGCCCACGAGGCCGGCGGCAAGACCATCGGCTTGAATATTCATCTGCCCTTCGAGCAGGATCCGAATCCCTACATCACCCCGTCGTTGAACTTCGAGTTCCACTACTTCTTCATGCGCAAGTTTTGGTTCGCCTATCTTTCCAAAGCCCTGGTCATCTTTCCCGGCGGCTTCGGCACCATGGACGAGCTCTTTGAAATCCTCACGCTTGCGCAAACCGACAAGCTGGCCAAGAAGATTCTGGTCGTGATTTACGGCAGCAAATACTGGAACCGCATCATCAACTTTCAGGCTTTTGTCGACGCCGGCACCATCGCGCCAGAAGACCTTGATCTATTCAAAATCGTGGACTCTCCGGAGGACGCGTTCGCATTCCTTCGCGAAGGCCTGACCGCTTACCACCTCGACCAGCCCAAGAAACCCGAAGTCGTGCCCGAAATTGCAAAGACCAGGCCGTAACCGTCATCGTTTGACTCTGGTGCGCCCAGTACGGCCCGGTTCCGCCCGCCGTGCTCCGCCTTCTACGGCCGTAAACACGTTGCGCCCGAAGAACATGCGCAGGCCGTGGGGGCGTAAGAAGTAAAGAGAAAGTTCGCTCTCGCGAGCGCGGCTTTCGCGCTGAAATCCGGCCGCGGGCTGCAACTGCATTAGACTGGCATCTAATGCCTCGCTGCCCCATACTCTGTTACATCACCGACCGCAAAGCCTTCGCCGGCGACGAATCCGCGCGCCGAGGGCGCCTGCTGGAGAAGGTCGCACAAGCCGCCCGCGCCGCAGTCGCATACATTCAGCTCCGCGAAAGAGATTTGTCCGCCCGCGAACTGGAATCGCTGGCGCAAGAGGCCATCCGCATCATTCGCGACGAATCAAGGTTGAGAACTGACCAATCAGACCGCAGAAACGGAGACGTGAACTCAAGAACTATTCTTCTCATCAACTCCCGCACCGACATAGCACTCGCAGTGAATGCCGACGGCGTACAGCTGCGCTCCGACGACGTGTCCCCCTCCATCGTCCGCAAGATATGGTCGCGTGGCGCGGGCACTCCTGCCCGCGAAAGCCATCGATCTGAACCGATCATTGGGGTGTCCTGTCACTCCCCCTCGGATGCCGCCCGCGCCGCAACAAATGATGCCAACTTCGCTGTCTTTGGCCCTGTCTTCGAGAAAAAGGACGCACCCGGCTCTATGCCCGCCGGTCTCGAAACCCTGCGTGAAGCTTGCCGCGCTGACATCCCCATCCTCGCCCTGGGCGGCATCACTTTAAATAACGCTGGCTCCTGCCTCGATGCTGGCGCCGCAGGCATCGCCGCGATTCGCCTCTTTCAGGAAAACCAGGTCGCCGAAGTCGTCCGCATACTGCGCAGTCAGTAGGCTCGGCTTGGCATCAGTCTTGAAAACATCGAACACCTTGGACAGCCGCCGCGCCCGTGTCGCCTCCCTGCTTTGCCTTCGGGTTCGAAAGAGCCGTCCCCTTCTTAGGAGTGAACCAGCGCCTTTTCCGGTTTCCGTTTCGCCATCCCCCGCTGGTAAACTTTAACCTCGGCAAGAGACCAGCGGCCATCCCAGGCAAAATGTCGGCTTCTCGATCGCAATCCACTGTTTCCATCTGGTTAGAACCATCTTTGGTCCCCATCCCTCAAGGCTGGTTCCTCATGGGCTCCGACGCCGGTCAAGACTGCGAACGTCCCGTCCACCGTGTCTGGGTCGATGCTTTCCTGCTGGCAGCCACGCGGAATATGAACTGTTCCTCCGCCCGACCTCAACTCTGCCGCCCCCCTTCTGGCACCATCCGAATTTCAATCATCCCGACCAGCCTGTGACCGGCGTTTCCTGGTTTCATGCCGCACGATATTGCGAATGGCTGCGAACTCAGACCGGCCGCGCGTACCGTCTGCCCACCGAAGCCCAGTGGGAGCGCGCCGCCCGAGGCGCCGAAGAACAGAAACAATTCCCCTGGGGCGACGAGCCGCCGCAATCTCGCCCCGATTATGCCACTCGCTGGCAAAACGGTCCGGAGCGAGTCGCCGGTTACTCCCCCAACTTTTTCGGCCTCTACGACATTTGCGACAACGTCCACGAGTGGTGCAGCGACTGGTACGATCCCAACTATTATTCGATGTCGCCCCAGCGCAATCCAGGCGGCCTCGAGCTCGGCCAGCGCAAGGCTTCCCGCGGAGGTTCCTGGCGCCATCAGATCAAGGTCGCACGCTGCTCCGCCCGTTCCAGCATCCCGCCCGAATTCCAGTACGCCGATTACGGCTTCCGCATCGCCTGCGATGTCTTCTGATCTGCGAAGCACTACCAACGCGCTGACGAATGGGGAAGGGCACGACTTCAGTCGTGCGGATCGTTCTCTCCAGAGGACGGCCGCTTTAGCCGCTGGGGTAGGCCCTCTAATAGGATCGACCTTAGCTCCAGCGGCAATTTGAAATCGTCGCTACAATCTCGACATCTTTCATTCGCTAACTGCACCCGCACGGAGCACGTAATGTTCGAGAAAAATCTTCTCCACGGCAAACGCATCCTCATCACCGGGGGAGGCACGGGCCTCGGCAAAGGCATGGCTCAGCGCTTCCTCGAACTCGGTGCAATGGTCTACATCTGCGGTCGCCGCGAATCCGTCCTCAGAGAGACCGCAGCCGAACTCGCCGCCGCCAGCGGAGGCACAATTCAAGCCCTTCCATGCGACGTCCGCAATCTCGACGCCGTCGAAGCGATGATCGACGCTATCTGGAAACATGCCCCGCTCGATATACTCGTCAACAACGCTGCCGGAAACTTCATCGCCCGCACCGAAGATCTTTCCCCCCGCGCATTCGATTCCGTAATCGGCATCGTGCTCATGGGCACGCTCCATGCAACCATGGCCTGCGGACACCGCTGGGTCAAAGCTGGCCACCGTGGAACCGTACTCAGCATATCCGCGACCTACGCGCCTTCGGGCTCTGCCTACGTTGTCCCCTCCGCCATCTCCAAAGCCGGAGTCGAAGCTCTCACTCGCAGCCTCGCCGTCGAGTGGGGCAATCGCGGCATTCGCATGAACGCGATTGCCCCCGGTCCCATTCCCACGCCAGGAGCCTTCTCCCGAGTCTTGCCGCGTCCTGAGCTTGAAAAACTCGCTCTCGAGCGCAACCCGCTGCACCGCTTCGGCACCGTCGAAGAGTTGGCCAATCTGGCCGCATTTCTGGTAAGCGACGGCTCCGGCTACATCAATGGAGAAGTCGTCCGCATGGACGGAGGAGAATTTCTGCAAGGCGCCGGAGAATTCAGCAATCTCGGCCGCGTCCTGAGCGACAAAGATTGGGAGTCAATCAAGCCCAGCAAGCGTGGAAGCACGAAACCATGATCTCCGCGCCAATGGAGGATTGCGCACGTCTGAAGAAAAATATCCGCCGGCATGTCGTGGCTAAATGCTGAGCGCTGACTTGTTGCTGCTAATCCCGTCGCACATCCGGCGGAAACGCCAGCCACTTCAGCAACATATTCACCAGACTTAAAACGATCGCGCCCACGAAAGCGGCAAAGAATCCGCGAACTTGAAAGCCCGGAACCAGCGCCGAAGCAAACTCAAGCATCAAGGCATTGATGACGAGCCGCCACCGGGCCGCTCACATAAATCCCCGGCACAACTCGCGATACGATCCACACAGCCAATGCGCTAAGAATCCAGTTCAGAAGCATTCGCATAGCGTTTCCTCGAGATGGATCTGTACCCTCGGCAGAGAACCTCTCAACAACCCAGCAATGTTCAGGATGACTATATGCCGACACCTACCCAACCGCAAACCAACTCCGCGTTGTCGCAGAGTTTGGACTGCAACGATTCACATCCCTGTCGGCGGCATCCTGAGCGCAGCCGTTTTTCAGGCGGAGCGAAAGCCTGCCCTGAGCGAAGTCGAAGGGGATCTTGCGGCCAGCGCCACCGTACTCAAGTGCAGATTACACGCCACCCTTACTTTCCGACGCGATCACCACAAACTCGCCGCGACGTCTAAGAAAGAGCTACCATATCTCCGAACCCTGGCAGGAGGATCTATGCGACGCCGCGAATTTATTCTCCGCACCGCAACCGGCTTAGGAGCCTGGCTCGGCTCGAAGGGACTTTCCGCACTCCCGTTTCCGACCCCAAGCCTGCCCACAAAGTTCAACGCCGCCGACACCATTATTCTCGGCAAAACCGGCATCAAGACCAGCCGCCTCGCCATGGGAACCGGCACGGTTGGCGTCGGCCACCGCTCGCATCAAACGGCGCTCGGCATGCAAGGGCTTTCCGGCCTGCTGCTCAACGGCTATGACCAGGGCCTGCGCTTCTTCGATTCCGCGGATTCCTACGGAAGTCATCCCCACGTCGCGGAAGCGCTCAAGCACGTTCATCGAGACAAAGTAACCCTGCTTACGAAAACTTGGGCACGCGACGCCAAGTCTGCTCGCGCCGACCTCGACCGTTTCCGCCGCGAATTGGGAATCGATTACCTGGACGTTTGCCTGATGCACTGCCTCACCGAAGGCGACTGGACCAGCCGCTACCAACCTGTCATGGACGTTCTTTCGGAGGCGAAGGAAAAAGGAATCATCCGCGCCCACGGCTGCTCCTGCCACAGCATCGAGGCCTTGCGCGCCGCAGCCAAGTCGTCATGGGTAGAAGTCGACCTAGTCCGCATCAATCCCATTGGCTCGCACATGGACGCTGATCCCGCAACCGTAGTGAGCGTCCTACGCGAGATGAAGGCCAGCGGAAAGGGAATTGTTGGCATGAAGATTCTCGGCGAAGGCGACCTGCGCAATCGTCAGGATGAAGCGCTCAAATACGCATTACATCTCGGTGTGCTCGACGCCATGACCATCGGCGCAGAAAGCAAAGCGGAGCAGGAAGATCTGATTCGCCGCATGGCCGCCGTGTAGAGCAGCGTGGGACTGCTCACCAATGCGGGCAGCGCCGTGGAAGAGCGGCGCTGCAGCGCCGCCTGTGCCTCTTGTCGCTGTCGTTCCGACTCTTCGCGGCCGCGACAGCGGCGAGAAGGCGAGGAATCTGCTTTTGTTTCTCGCCGCCCCGCGCCGCGCTGCTAGCTGCCTAAGGCGATCCGACAAAGAGAGCCCGCGCGTATGTCCGACGGTCACAATCTCCGCAAAGAAATTCGCTCAAGGCTCCTCAATCCGGCTGTCCGCTTCATGCATTAGGTGGTTCCCGAACTGTGTCCCTCAACCCACAGCGTGTCGGCGGCTCACGACCGGTTTCTTGCGACATGGCTATAACCTCAACAAAATCAACGATCGGGCGCGTGGCGCACCTCGTGCACCCTCATCAGTGCTGCTACGCAGCAGGAGGTGACCAAACATGGCACACATCAACCGTTTCAATTCACTCAGCAGAATCGCCGGAACCCACCACTCCATCGCGTGGGAGAAAAACGCAAACGCGCTGCTCTTCGCCGCGCTGCTCGTTGTTTGTTCGATCACAGTTGGCTGCTCCAAAGACAGACCTCAACCCGTGTCCACCAATCAGATTCCGACCACTCAGAGCTCGAATCCCGCTGTCAGTACCGATCTGCTGCCGGCTTCGAGCGTGCCCGAGCCCGCGAAGAAAGCCCCGAAGAAAGTCGCCAGGAAGCGGCCTTCCACGGTGACGTACTCCGACAAAACCTACGGCGTGTCGTTCCAGTATCCGCGCAAGTACGCGCTCGAAACCGGTGATGCCGCCAACGAACTGATCGCATCCGGCCTTGTCCCCATGGATTTCACGCAACCGGGCGGAACAGCCTTGGCCGCCGTCTCTCTTCCCGCAAACTCTTTTCCCGGCACGGATTTCGAAGCGGGGTTGTTCAACGTGAGCGTAAACAAAAACGTCGGTGCGGCGGACTGCGGTAAGTTCTCCGTGCCTCAGCCTAATCCCAAGCCGCCGGCGGACTCTGGAACTCAAGCGAACGCGGCTTCCTCGAAGCTCATGCTGGGCGAGCTCGAGCTGCAATCTACGGAGGCTGTCACGGCTGAAGGCAGCAAGCAGAGCGATGCCAAATACTTCCACGTCTTTCAAAATGGCGCCTGCTACGAGTTCGCGTTAAAGGTTGGCACAATCGGAGGCGGCACCGAGACTGCTACCAAACACGTAGATCACGACAAAGTCTTCAGCAGGCTGGAAAAGATCCTGGCCACATTGAAGATCACTCCCGCGGCAGCGCCCGAGGTGGTCGCGAGTGTGCCTCACGAGGCACCGAAGGAGACAGCCGCTCCTGAACCGCCCGCCCAGTGAACATCTTCGGAGCAAGCGCCCAAAAGCCGACCATCCCTCAATGGTCGGCTTCTTTCTTTCCTGCATGTATTTGCGGTGTCCATGAGTTAGTCTGTAAGCGAGGTTCGTAACTCCTGGTGAGCATCTTTCTGAACAGCGTCGAAGCCCGAGTTCTCGGCGCCCTCGTCGAAAAAAATATCACCACACCGGATTACTATCCTCTCTCCCTGAACGCGTTGGTCAACGCCTGCAACCAGAACAACAATCGCGACCCGGTCATGATGCTCGATGAAGCAGCGGTGCGGGAGGCGCTCGACGGCCTCCACAACACGAATCTGGCCGGACCGGCGAGCGGTGCCGACAGCCGCGTCACCAAATACGAGCATCGCCTGCAAGAAATGTTCAACTTCACCCGCGGAGAGACTGCCATCCTCTGCGTCCTGCTGCTGCGCGGTCCGCAGACGCCCGGCGAGCTCCGCGCTCGCACCGAACGTATGCACCACTTCGAAGATCTCCCCGAAGTGCAGTCATCCCTGCAGCGTCTCCTGCAGAGAGATCCTCCGCTGGCAAGAGTTCTTCCACGACAACCCGGCACCAAAGAATCTCGCTACATGCACCTGTTCTCTGGCGATATGAAAGACCCCGCCATGGCAGATGCCAGTGTGGCGCAGGCGCCCTCGCCCGCGTATCCGGTCACCAACGCCGCCATTCCATCCGCCGATCGCGACCGCATAACGCACCTGGAAGACGAAGTCGCGACCCTCCGTAAAGAGGTCACAGACCTCAAGCAACAACTCGAGCGCTTCCGAACGCAGTCCAGCTAAACTCAGACATGCAAATCCGCACCCGGGACCGCCCCGGACGCCGAACTATTCTGGCACCTCCGCCTCGAAGCCCTCGAGACCGAGCCGCTGGCTTTTTCCGCCTCGGTCAGGGAGCGATATCGCCAGCCTTCTCGGCGATCGGCCGGGCGAAGCGCAGGAGCGAGAGGAAGAACTTGCCGGGCTCTTCGGTCATCGGCATGTGCGCCGAATGCTCGAACCAGACGAGGTGCTTTTCCGGCGCCTCCACCGTGTCAAACCACGCGGCGGCGAGCTCTGAAATTCACGTTCCAGTCGTGGCAGCCCTCAAACAGGATCAGCGCAACCGCGAGTTTACGGTTCGTGGTGAGATCGAGCGTGACCAGCTCGGGGAGCAGATAGGGGGTGGCGAACTCATTGCCTTCCCGAATGCGGCGGATTTCCTGGTCACTGTAGTCGGGGGAAAGCCGGGCGAGCGCGCTATCGGCCGAATTGTCGCGCCGATAGGCCATAACGCCGCCATAAAAACCAACCCATTTGCGCTGGACGTAGAGCCCGTGATGGGGACGATCTGGCCAAGAGCGGCGTAGCGGGCGATTGCCTCGAGCTCGCGCACCGCCTCGGCGTTGCCCGTGCGGCGCGCGGCGTCCATGGCGAAGCGCCAGCCTCGACGCTCGTTCTCGGGTCCGTCGATCAGTTGTGCAACGCCTATATAGGCGTGCAGCCATTCGGGGCGACGCTTCGCGAGCTGAAGGCCAAGGAGGCTGCCCCAGCTATGGCCCAAGACAAAGAGACAAAGATCTTGTCCTTCCCCAACTCCCTGCGGACCCAAGCAGCCATCTCCTCAGCGTCGGCGATCATCCTCTCGCGCGTCAGCGTGGGCGCGATCGTGGCGGGATCGGTGAGGAGATGGGTTTTTCCGGCGGCGACTGGTCCCACTGAACGATCGTGAAATATTCTTCCATTCTTCCCAGCCCCGGTTGAACGGTTGAACGTGGTTGAACCTGTTCATCTAGTTCGGACGCTTACTTACCGATCTGGAAGGTATTGGAAGGTATCTGGGGGAGAAAAAGTCAAAAGCCGCGGGCGAGGGCGCCCGCGCCCCACTCAAATCCAAAAGGAAAAGGCCAATCATGTTCCCATGACTGGCCTTTATTTTATGCCGGCAACGACCTACTCTCCCACACACTTTCGCGTGCAGTACCATCGGCCCTGCGGGGCTTAACTTCCGTGTTCGGGATGGGAACGGGTGGACCCCCGCGGTAAGATCACCGACAAATTGAGGCGTTTGCGCG
>WNFC01007648.1_pt1 | contig 13121 bp, 9 predicted proteins | sample 5400541 | NCBI WGS metagenome assembly WNFC01 (sample SAMN13153342, study PRJNA577476) | soil metagenome | isolation source: 120 cm saprolite under Douglas fir tree site 2 hole 2 replicate 1 | place: USA:California | collected 2015-04-18
CCAGGGTTACCAGGCCGCTCGCAACCATGCCGTCGATGATGGGGAGAAACCGCTCGATCTGCTCCTCGGTGTCGACGATCTCGACCACCATCGGCTGTCGCGGCCCGGCATCGATGCTCAATTCGGAGCGGATATGACGCGACTGGCCGAAGCCTTCGGGACCGGGCAGTACGGTTGCCCCGGCCATCTTCATCGCCAACGCGCGCTTGACGATCGCCTCGCAGAGCGGCAGCCCGCCATGGCGGTCATCCTCGCCGACAAAAACTCGCAGGAGCACGGCTTCGACAGGCGTCTGCATGGTGGGCGCTCCTTGTGTAGCGCCAAGGTGTTGCGGCGGGTATTCGGGCAGTCTCGTGGCCGCCTCCACTATAGTACACCCTCCCCGCGAAAACATTGGCTTCCGCATTGCCTCGCGGCGATGCAAGATGCGCCGCGCCGGGGGCGGCGGACGAAGCTTCCAGACGGGGACCCATGAAGAGCAAATCGCGCAAGATCGACACGTTGCTGACCCATGCCGGGCGCGATCCGGCGAGCAATTTCGGCGTGGTCAATCCACCGGTCTATCGTGCCTCGACGATCCTCTATCCGACGGTCAAGTCGATCGACGAGGGCCAGAAGACACGCTTCGCGCCGCGCGCGATGACCTATGGCCGGCACGGCACCCCGACTACCTTCGCGCTCGAAGAGGCGATCGCCGCCGTCGAAGGCGGTTTTCGCGCCGTCGTCCTGCCGTCGGGCGCCGCCGCGATCTATGTCTCGATCCTCGGTTTCGTCAGACCCGGCGACCATATCCTGATCGCCGACCATGTCTACGGGCCCAACCGCGCCTTCGCCAGCGGCTTCCTCAAGCGTTTCGGCGTCGAGACGACGTTCTACGATCCGCTGATCGGCGCCGGGATCAGCGACCTCATGCGCGACAACACCAAGCTCTTGTTCATGGAGAGTCCGGGCTCGCTCACCTTCGAGGTGCAGGACGTGCCGACCCTGGTGGCCGCCGCCAAATCGCGCGGCATCACCACCGTGCTCGACAATACCTGGGCCTCGCCGATGTTCTACCGGCCGCTCGAGCACGGGGTGGACGTGTCGGTCGTCGCCGGCACGAAATATGTCGTCGGCCATTCCGACGTCATGGTCGGTTTCGCCATCTGCAACGAGAAGAGCTTCATGCCGGTGCGGCATGCCGTCGCCGAGCTCGGCTACTCGATTGCGCCCGATGATTGCTATCTCGCGCTGCGCGGCCTGCGCACCGCGTCGGTGCGCATGAAGCAGCACGAGAAGCAGGGCATCGCGCTGGCCAATTGGCTGAAGGGCCGGCCGGAGGTCGAGCGCGTCCTCCATCCCGCGCTGCCCGAGCATCCCGGCCACCAATTCTGGAAGCGCGATTTCAGCGGCGCCTCGGGATTGTTCGGGGTCGTGCTGAAGGCGTGCCCGAAGCCGGCGCTCGAGGCGATGCTCGACGGCATGGAGCTGTTCGGCATGGGCTTTTCCTGGGGTGGTTTCGAGAGCCTGATCATTCCCTCCCACCCTGAGGCGTTGCGCACGGCCAAACCCTGGCGCAGCGCCGGCCCCACCTTGCGCATCCATGCCGGCCTCGAGGATATCGACGATCTCATCGACGATCTCGCGCGCGGCTTCGATCGCCTCAACGCAGCTTCACGCTGAATTCGACCTCCGGGGGAATCGTCCTTCACCATGCGTTACTCGCTCTTCAGCCTCGCCGGCAACGCGCTCACCGGCCATCGACGGTGGCAGCGCGCCTGGCGCGATCCGGCGCCGAAAGCCGAATACGATGTGGTGATCGTCGGGGCCGGCGGGCACGGTCTCGCCACCGCCTACTACCTCGCGAAGAATCACGGCGTCACCGATATCGCCGTGCTCGAGAAGGGTTGGCTCGGCGGCGGCAATACCGGGCGCAACACGACCGTCGTGCGTTCGAACTATCTGTGGGACGACAGCGCGCATCTCTACGAGCATGCGCTGAAATTGTGGGAGAGCCTGTCGCAAGAGCTCAATTTCAACGTCATGTTCTCGCAGCGCGGCGTCGTTTTCCTCGCCCAGACGCGGCACGAGCTGCGCGAGATGAACCGGCGGGTCGGCGCGCTGCGGCTCAACGGCATCGATAGCGAGATGCTGACGGTCGAGCAGCTCAAGCGCGCGGTACCCATCCTCGACTGCGATCCCGGCAGGCGCTATCCGATCCTCGGCGGCATGGTCCAGCGGCGCGGCGGCACCGCGCGGCACGACGCCGTTGCCTGGGGGTACGCCCGCGCCGCGGATAAGCGCGGCGTCGACATCATCCAGAACTGCGCGGTGACCGGCATCCGCCGGGACGGCAACCGCGCCGTCGGCGTCGAGACGACGCGCGGCTATATTGCCGCCAAGAAGATCGGCGTCGTCGCTGCCGGCCATGTCGGCACCGTCATGGCGATGGCGGGCCTGCGCCTGCCGATCGAGAGCTTCCCGCTCCAGGCGCTCGTCTCGGAGCCGATCAAGCCGGTCCTCGACACCGTCGTCATGTCGGGCCAGGTTCACGTCTATGTCAGCCAGTCCGACAAGGGCGAGCTCGTCATCGGCGCGTCGCGCGACAACTACAATTCCTATGCCCAGCGCGGCAGCCTGCCGATCGTCGAGGAGCAGCTGGCGGCACTCGTCGAGCTTTTCCCGATCGTCAGCCGACTGCGCATGCTGCGGCAATGGGCGGGCATCGTCGATTGCGCGCCCGACGCCAGTCCGATCATCGGGCTGACGCCGGTCGACGGGCTCTTCGTCAACTGCGGCTGGGGTACCGGCGGCTTCAAGGCGACGCCAGGCTCGGGCTGGGTCTTCGCCGACACCATCGCCAACGGCAGGCCGCACAAACTCAACGAAGCCTTCTCGCTTGCCCGCTTCAGCGCCGGTCGCCTGATCGACGAGAGCGCGGCGGCAGCGGTCGGACACTAGGACGCACACAATGCTGCTGATTTCCTGCCCCTTCTGCGGCGAACGGCATGAGGCGGAGTTCTCGCCGGGTGGCGAGGCGCATCTGCAGCGTCCCGATCCGGCGGCGGCGAGCGACCGCGACTGGGCGGAATATCTCTATTACCGCAGCAATCCGAAGGGGCTGCACCGCGAGCGCTGGTTTCACGGCCTCGGCTGCCGCCGCTGGTTCAATGTAGCGCGCGATACGGTGACGCACGAAATCCGCGCCGTCTACAAGATGGGCGAAGCGCCGCCGGAGGGGACTTAGATGGCGCAGCCTTTCCGTCTCGCGCAAGGCGGCCGCATCGATCGCGCGCAGACCATCGCCTTCAGCTTCAACCGGCGACGCTACGAAGGCCATCCCGGCGACACGCTGGCGTCCGCGCTGCTCGCCAACGGCATCTCGCTGGTCGGCCGCAGCTTCAAGTATCACCGGCCGCGCGGCATCATGTCGGCCGGCGTCGAGGAGGCGTCGGCGATCATCCAGCTCGGCACCGGCGCCTATGCCGACCCGAACTGCAAGGCGACACAAGTCGAGCTCCATGACGGGCTCACCGCCGTCAGCCTCAATTGCTGGCCCAGCGTGCAGCTCGATTTCGCTGTCGTCGGCAATCTTCTCGCCGATCTCATTCCGGCGGGATTCTACTACAAGACCTTCATGTGGCCGCGTCGGGGCTGGCTCGCCTACGAGCATTTCATCCGGCGCGCCGCCGGACTCGGCCGCGCGCCGACCCTGCCCGATCCCGAGCGCTACGAGAAGCGGTTCGATCATGTCGACGTGCTGATCGCCGGCGGCGGCCCGACCGGCATCGCCGCCGCGCTCGCGGCCGGCCGCGCGGGTGCCCGCGTCCTGATCGCCGACGAGCAGAGCGAGTTCGGCGGGCAGCTTCTCTTCCGTGGCGCCGAGATCGATGGCCGCCCCGCCGAGGAATGGTCGACCGACAGCCTGGCTGAGCTCGCCGCAATGCCGGAGGTCCGGATATTGTCGCGCAGCACGGTCGCCGGCTATTACGACCACAATTTCGTCACCGTGCTCGAGCGGGTGACCGACCATCTGCCGCCGGGCACCAAGCCACCCGGGATGCCGCGCCAGGTGCTGTGGAAGATCCGGGCGCGCCAAGTCGTATTGGCGACCGGCGCAATCGAGCGGCCGCTCGTCTTCGTCAACAACGATCTGCCCGGTATCATGCTGGCCGGAGCGGCGCAGAGCTATATTAGCCGCTATGGCGTGCGGCCGGGCAGCCGCGCCGTCATCTTCACCAATAATGACAGTGCTTACGAGCTGGCCGCCGTGCTCGCCGATTCCGGCGTCACCCTCGCCGCCATCGTCGATGCCCGTGACGGCGCGGTGACGCTCGCCGAGGACTGCCGACGGCGCGGCATCGAGGTGCTGAGCGGCCACGCGGTGATCGCCGCTTCGGGCGGGCACGCGCTGCGCGAGATCACCGTCGCGCCGCTCGCCGCGAACGGCGTCGAGCTCGCCGGCAAGGCGAGCACGATCGTCTGCGATCTGCTCTGCGTCTCGGGCGGCTGGAGCCCGAGCGTCCACCTCTTTTCGCAATCGGGCGGCCGCGTCGTCTATGACGATGCGAAAGCCTGTTTCGTGCCGGGCCGATCGGTTCAGCCTGTACGCTCTGCCGGCGCCGCCGCGGCAAGCTTCGGCCTCGGCGCCTGCCTAGCGGAAGGCCACGCGGCCGGGCTCGAAGCCGCGCGCGCCGCCGGCTTCACCGGCGCCGAGACGCCGGCGCCGCGCACTGCCGCCGCTGCCGAGGTGACGCCGATCCGCGCGCTCTGGGAGGTCCCCGCCCTACCGGGCGGCGGCAAGAAGTTCGTCGACCTCGCCAACGACGTAACGGCCGCCGATATCGCGCTCGCCGCACGCGAGGGCTATCGCTCCGTCGAGCATGCCAAACGCTACACGACGGCTGGCATGGGCGTCGACCAGGGCAAGACGGCAAACGTCAACGCTCTCGCCATCCTCGCACGCGAGAATTCCAGCGCGATCCCCGCGGTGGTTGGAGGAGCGGCGATTTCCGATGTCGGCACCACGACGTTTCGCCCGCCTTACACGCCGGTGACGATCGGCGCGCTCGCCGGCCGTCATATCGGCGAGTTCTTCGATCCCATACGCAAGACGCCGATGAGCGACTGGCATGCGGCCAATGGCGCGGTCTTCGAGCCGGTCGGCCGCTGGCGCCGGCCGTTCTACTATCCGCGGACCGGCGAGGACATGGAAGGCGCGATCCGCCGCGAGTGCCTCGCGGTGCGCGAAGGCGCCGGCCTGCTCGATGCATCGACGCTGGGCAAGATCGACCTGCAAGGTGCCGACGTCGTCACCCTGCTCGACCGCGTCTATACCAATGGCTGGGGCTCGCTCGCCGTCGGGCAGTGCCGCTACGGCGTCATGCTCAGAGATGACGGCATGGTGTTCGACGACGGCGTGACCGCGCGGCTCAGCGAGCAGCATTATCTGATGACCACGACATCCGGCCACGCCGATGCCGTCCTCTCGTGGCTCGAGGAATGGCTGCAATGCGAATGGCCCGATCTCGACGTCTGGCCGAGCTCGGTGACGACGCAATGGGCGACCATCAATCTCGCCGGGCCGCGCGCGCGCGAGGTGCTGCAGGCGGTCGGCATCGACATCGACATCAGCCGCGAAGGCAGCCCCTATTTGAGCGTGCGGGACGCCGTCGTCGCCGGCATCCCGGCGCGCATTTTCCGCGTCTCCTATACAGGTGAGCTGTCCTTCGAGATCAATGTCGCCGCGCGCTATGGTCTGACGCTGTGGGAGGCGTTGATGAAAGCCGGCGAGCCTCTCGGCATCGCAGCGATCGGCACCGAGGCGCTGCACGTGCTACGCGCCGAAAAGGGCTATATCGCCGTCGGCCACGACACCGACGGCACGGTGACGCCGCTCGATCTCGGCATGGGCTGGATCATCGACAAGACCAAAACCGACTTCATCGGCAAGCGCGGTCTGGCGCGCAGCGATCTCGCGCGGCCCGGACGAAAGCAACTCGTCGGGTTGCTCAGCGAAGACGCGGCGCTGGTGCTGCCGGAAGGCAGCCAGATCGTCGGCGCACCACCCAACGCCATGCCAAAGCCGCCGGTGAAGATGATCGGCCATGTCACTTCGAGCTATTTCAGCCCGACGCTCGGCCGCTCGATCGCCCTCGCGCTGATCGAGGGCGGGTTGAAGCGGATGGGGGAGACGGTGACGGTGGTTTTGCCCGACCGGCCGGTCCTCGCCGTCATCGGCAAGAGCCGATTCTATGACTTGCCGGGAGAGCGGCTGCATGGTTGAGGCACCGACCGCACGCAGCCCGTTGATGCACCTCGCGGCACCCGCTTTCGGCGACGGGCTGAGCTTGCGCGAGATCCCATTTCTCGGGCTCATCGATCTGCGCGTCGATTCGCGCGACAAGGGCGCGTGGGGCGCTGTCGAATCGGCGCTCGTCGCCACGCTGCCCGAGGCGAACCGCAGCGCCGAGTGCCCCAATGGCAGCGTCCTCTGGCTCGGTCCCGACGAGTTCCTCGTCGTCACCGAGCCAGGGCGAGAAGCCACCCTTGCAGCGTCGCTGACGGCCGCGCTGCGCGGCCGGCGCGGCGCCGTCGTCGACATCAGCGACAGCCGCGCCACCATTGCGCTGTCCGGCCTTCACGCGCGTGATCTGCTGGCCAAAGGCAGCGGGCTCGATCTCCATCCAAGGGCATTCTCGCCCGGTCGCTGCGCGCAGAGCTTCCTGGCCAAGGTCAAGATCGCGCTGCGCCAGCTCGACGATGCGCCGAGCTACCAAATCATCGTCGAGCGCAGCGTCGCCGAATATCTCTGGCGCTGGCTCGTCGATGCGGCGAGCGAGTATCGACGCTGACCGCGAGCACGGTATTGACGAAGAAAATTCGGCAGCAATAAGCGGAGCGTTTGCCGCGTGTCGGTTCCCTAGGTTGATCGCTGTCGATCGCAGACAGGGATCAATGCCGATGCTCGCGAGTCACCGCTTGCCTGCCGCCTTCAACCGCTTGGCGTGGTCCAATCTCGCCGCGCAGTCGGCCGAGCAGATCGGCCTGGCCGCCGCGCCGATCGTCGCGGTGCTCACCCTCGGCGCCGGCGCCGGCGAGACCGGCCTCTTGCAGACCGCGCAGACACTCCCCTTCCTGCTGCTGGCGATCCCCGCCGGCATGCTGGCCGACCGCGCATCCCGCCGCCGCTTGATGGTCGCCGCCGAGGCGTTGCGCGTCGTCTCGCTCATCGCCGTCCTCGCCCTCGCCGCGTCTGGCCTGCTGACGTTGAATCTGCTCGCCCTCCTCGGCTTCGTCGGCGCCTGCGGGACGATCGCCTATAGCGTGGCGGCGCCGTCACTGGTGCCGGCGCTGGTGCCGCAGGCAGCGCTCGCCGCGGCCAACGGGCGGATCGAGCTCGCACGGACCATCGCTTTCACCGCCGGCCCGGCATTGGCGGGCGCTCTCGTCGGCTGGACGGGGGCGGCATCCGCCTTCGCCCTCGCAGCACTTCTGTCGAGTGGCGCGGCGTTTCTGCTCGCCCGACTCAGCGAGCAGACGCGGCAGGTCAAAGCGGCCGGGCGGCTCCTCGACGACCTCAAGGAAGGCACCGCCTTCGTGTTCCGCCACCGGCTGCTCTTTCCGGTATTTCTGACGCAGGTAATATTCAATACGGCGTTCTTCGTCATCCAAGCGGTCTACGTGCCGTACGCGGTGCATCGGCTCGGCCTATCGGCCTCCACGGTCGGCGCCACCCTCGCCACCTACGGTGCCGGCATGCTGGTCGGCGCGCTCCTCGCCGCGCGGATCACGCGCCTCTTGCCATTCGGCAGCGTCATCGCCGTCGGTCCGATCGCCGGACTTGCCGCAGCAATCGTCATGGTCCTCACCATCTGGATCCCATCGCCACTGCTCGCCGGGCTGAGCTTCTTTCTGCTCGGAATCGGCCCGATCATCTGGGTGATCAGCACCACCACGCTGCGCCAGATCGTCACCCCGCGCGATCTCCTCGGCCGCGTCTCGGCCATCAGCGTCATGGCGACGGGCGCTCGACCGATCGGCGCGGCGATAGGGGCATTGGTCGGCGGAGTCTATGGGGCGGAGACCTGCCTCGTCGTCGCGGCGATCGGCTTCCTCGTCCAGGCCCTGGTGATCCTCGCGTCGCCCGTGGTTTGCCTTCTCCGCCAGCCTGAGATGGTCGCCTAGCGACGCGACAGGATGCCATCGGATTCGAGCGCGGATTGCTCTAGTATCGGCCGCCGGCGAGTCAAAATGCGGAGCGACCGAGATGAAGATCTTTCTCACCGGAGCGACGGGATATATCGGCGGCACGGTGGCGGCTCGGCTGATCGCCGCCGGCCATCAGGTCACCGGGCTGGTGCGCAGCGCGGCCGGCGAAGCGGCGCTGCGCGAACGCGGCGTCGTGCCGCTGCGCGGGGAGCTCGCCGATCGCGGGCTGCTCGCCGATGCGGCGCGCCGCGCCGACGCGGTCATCAACGCTGCTAATTCGGACAATCGCGACGTCATCGAGACGGTGCTGCCGGCGCTCCACGGCAGCGGCAAACCCTTCATCCAGACGAGCGGGTCGAGCATCGTCGGCGACAAGGCGGGCGGCACGCTGGGCACCCGCATCTATGACGAGGAGACGCCGGTAACGCCGCTGCCCGAGAAGGCGCCACGCGTCGCCATCAACAACGAGGTGCTGGCCTCGGCCAAGCAGGGCGTGCGCGCCATCGTGCTGTGCCCGAGCCTGATCTACGGTACCGGCGCCGGTATCCACCGGGACAGCGTTCAGGTACCGCGCCTCATCGCGCTCGCCAAGGAGAGCGGCGTCGCCCGTCATGTCGGTCCCGGCGAGAACATCTGGTCGCACGTCCACATCGACGACGTCGCCGCGCTCTTTCTTCTCGCCCTCGACAAGGCGCCGGCGGGCTCGTTCTTCTATGTGGAGAACGGTGAGGCGACGATGAAATCGGTGGCGCAGGCGATCAGCCGGATGCTCGGCATGGACGGCACCACCGAGGAATGGCCGCTCGAGGCGGCGATCAAGACCTGGGGTCGCGAAACCGCCGAGTTCACCTTCGCGTCGAACAGCCGCGTGCGCGCCGCGAAGGCGCGTCGGATGTTGGACTGGAGCCCGCAGGGGCCCCCGCTCCTGCTCGATATCGAGCATGGCTCCTATCGGCGCGCGCAAGCGGCATAGCACGCGGATCGACGGCGCCGTGCTTCGCTTGCTGCTGTTGCTGCTCATGCTCATTGCTCCGGCCGAGCTGCGCGCCGGCAGCGTCGAGGACGCCGAGGCCGGGCGCACCGCGGCCCACCGCCGCGATTGGAAGGAAGCGATCCGTCTCTACACCGCTGCGCTCGATCGCGGCGACCTGCCGCAAGAGAGTCGGGCGAGCGCGCACAACAGTCGCGGCATCGCCTACGCGCGGTCGGGACAGAACGACAACGCGCTTGTCGATTTCAACGCCGCGATCACGCTCAACGGGCGCTATCAGAACGCCTACGTCAATCGCGGCGACATCTTCCAGTGGAAGGGACAGTATGAGAAGGCGATCGCCGATTACGACGTGGCGCTGCAACTCCGCGCGTCCGACGAGGTCGCCTATTACGATCGCGGCAACTCCTATGCCGCGCTCGGCAAGCACCAGAAAGCGATTGCCGATTACGATGCGGCGATCCGCCTCGACGCGAAATATCAGCCGGCCTATTTCAATCGAGCGAACTCCTATCAGGCGCTCGGCAGCTATCGGGAAGCACTCGCGGATTACAACGCCGCCCTCAAACTGAAGAGCGACGATCTTGGCGCCTATGGCGGGCGCGGCTACGTCAATTTTTATCTCGGCCGCTATGGCGCCGCCGCCGAGGATTTTCAGCACGGCGCGGGCGACGAGCCCTACCGCGCCATCTGGCGCTATCTGGCGCGCGCCCGGGCCGGCCAGAACGACACGCGCGAGCTTGCGGTCAATACCGTCGTCAAGGAGAACCGAGCCGTCTGGCCGGGCCCGATCATCGCGCTCTATCTCGGGCAGATGACGCCGGCTCAGGTCCTCGCTGCGGCAGGCAGAGGCGACGAGAAGAAGCAGCGCGAGCAAGGCTGCGAGGCCTCGTTCTATCTCGGCGAATATGCGCTCATCCGTGTCGAGGTGCCCGACGCCCAACGCTATTTGCGCAAAGCGCTGGAAACCTGCCCGAACGGCTTCGTCGAGCGCATTGCCGCGGAATCGGAGCTGAAGCGGGTATCGAAATAGCGGAATCCATTTCCATGGCCCGCCAATCCGCCTACGATGGGCCATCCCAGTCGACGCCTAGAACAAGGCCAGGAGAATCTGCCATGACCGCCGCCACCGCCCGGAACTACTCCCTCGAGGAGATGGACAAGCAGAGCCTATTCCACCCCGTGACCTCGGTGGGCGACCATCTGAAGAACGGTCCGACGATCTTCTCCGACGGCTATGGCGTCAGGGTCAAGGACCAGCACGGGCGCAGCCTGATCGATCTCGGCGCTGGGCTGTGGTGCGTCAATGTCGGCTATGGCAGGCCGGAGATCGCCGAGGCCGCCGCCAAGGCGATCAAGGATCTCAGCTACTACCACCTCTTCGGCTCGGCCTCGAACGAGCCGGTCATCCGCCTCGCCGACCGCGTGCTGACTCTATTCCGCGAGAAATCGGATGCCGGACATCTCTCGAAGATTTTCTTCGGCACCTCGGGCTCGGACGCCAACGACACCAATTTCAAGCTGGTGCGCTACTACAACAACCTGCGCGGCAAACCTCAGAAGAAGAAGATCATCTCGCGGCTCGGCGCCTATCACGGCCTGACCTACGCCGCAGCGAGCATGACCGGCATCGCCTCCTACCATAAGGCGTTCGATCTGCCGGTCGAGGGCGTGCTGCACACCGCCTGCCCGCATTACTACCGCTATGGCAAGCCGGGCGAGGACGAAACCGCCTTCACCGACCGCATGGTCGGCGAGCTCAAGGAGATGATCCAGCGCGAGGGCGCCGACACCATCGCCGCCTTCATCGCCGAGCCGATCATGGGCACCGGCGGCGTCTTCCTGCCGCCCAAGGGCTATTTCGAGAAGGTCCAGGCGGTACTCGCCGAGAACGACATCCTGTTCATCGCCGACGAGGTAATCACCGGGTTCGGACGGACCGGCGCGTGGTTCGCCACCGGGCTCTACAAGCTGAAGCCCGATATCGTGACCCTCGCCAAGGGCATCACCAGCGCCTATTTCCCGGTCTCAGCCTCGGTGATCTCGGACCAGATCTGGAACGTGCTGCAGAACGCTTCGGCCGAATACGGGCCGGTGATGCACGGCTTCACCTATTCCGGCCACCCGGTGGGCGGCGCCATCGGCATGACCAACCTCGACATCATGGAACGCGAAAACCTGATCGAGAATTCGGCCACGCTCGGCGCATACTTCCTGCGCAAGCTGCGCGAGCGCGTGGGCGACCATCCGCACGTCGGCAGCGTGCATGGCGAGGGGCTGATGCTGGCGGTCGAATTCGTCGCCGACAAGAAGGCGAAGCGCTTCTTCGACCCGACATCGAACGCCCACCGCATCGTCGCCAAGAAGGCGGTCGAGCACGGCGTCCTCACCCGCGCCCTGCCTTTCGTCGAGGTCAATTCCTTCTCACCGCCGCTCTGCATCACCAGGGCGGAGATCGACGAGGGCATCGAGCTCTACGGCAAGGCGCTGGAAGCGGTCACCGCAGAGCTGCGACAGCTAGCGAACCAGTAGCGGACCCTTACATCCTGCCCTCCCGCGCCAGCGGGAGGGCATCTCTCTAGCTCCCGCCCCCTCGACGGGGAGGGTTCGGGACGGGTCGTTCCGAACGAAAAACTCAAAGGGAGAAACGCCGTTCGATGGACACGCGACGACCGCGTGCGGCAGAGGCCGAGATCGATTTCGCGCGACCGCGTGCGGCAGAGGCCGAGATCGATTTCGGCGAGGTGGAGAGCGCATATGCTTGGCGCCGTCTTCTCGCCTCGCTGCTGTTGAGCACCATCGGCGGGGTCGGCCTGTGGTCTGCCATCGTCGTGCTCCCATCACTCCAACTCGAGTTCGGCGTCGCGCGGGCGAGTGCCTCGCTGCCCTATACCGCGACGATGATCGGGTTTGCCTTCGGCGGCATCCTGATGGGACGTCTTGCCGACCGCGTCGGCATCGTCTTCCCGGTGATGGGCGGAGCGATTGCGCTCAGCCTCGGCTATATCGCCACGGCCTACGCGACCAGCCTCTGGCAGTTCGCCGCCGTCCAGGGCGTCGTCATCGGCCTCATCGGCAGCTCGACCACCTTTGGTCCCCTGATCGCCGACGTCTCGCAGTGGTTCAGCCGCCGCCGTGGCGCCGCGGTCGGAATTTGCGCCAGCGGCAACTATCTCGCCGGCACGATCTGGCCGCCGCTCCTGCAGCATTCCATCGAGGCGATCGGCTGGCGTCAGACGCATGTCGGAATCGCCATCTTCTGCGCGGTGACAATGCTGCCCCTCGCTTTGGTGCTGCGGCGGCCAACGCGGCTGTCGCGTGGCGCAAGGCCGATCTCGGGAGTGCCGATCGGCCCGAGCGTATCCCAGCTCTCGCCGAATATCCTGCAGATGCTGCTGATCGTCGCCGGATTCGCCTGCTGCGTCGCCATGTCGATGCCGCAGGTCCACATCGTCGCCTATTGCGGCGATCTCGGCTATGGCGTCGCGCGTGGCGCCGAGATGCTCTCGCTGATGCTCGGTCTCGGCATGGTGAGCCGCCTCGCCTCGGGCTGGATCTCCGATCATATCGGCGGCGTGCGGACGCTCGTTCTCGGCTCGGCGCTACAGATGCTGACCCTGCTGTTCTATTTGCCCTTCGACGGGCTCACCTCGCTCTATTTGGTCTCTGCGCTTTTCGGCCTGTCGCAGGGCGGCATCGTGCCGAGCTACGCAATGATCGTGCGCGAGTATTTCCCGGCGCAGGACGCCGCCACGCGCCTCGGGCTCGTCCTCATGGCCACCATCGTCGGCATGGCGGCCGGCGGCTGGATGTCCGGGGCGATCTTCGACCTGACCGGTTCCTATCGTGCCGCCTTTCTCAACGGCATATTGTGGAACGTTGTCAACTTATCGATCGCCCTTTGGCTCCTGCGCCAACCCCGCGCGCGGATTGTGCACGC